>WNGG01021878.1_pt1 | contig 11092 bp, 12 predicted proteins | sample 5400661 | NCBI WGS metagenome assembly WNGG01 (sample SAMN13153372, study PRJNA577476) | soil metagenome | isolation source: 100 cm soil or saprolite under Garry oak tree replicate 1 | place: USA:California | collected 2016-06-15 | reverse complement strand
GCGAAGTTTACGGGCGGACTCTTTATCGTCACGGGACGGAACCCGTGCCCCGAGTGCGTGAATTTCAGCAATTCACTTGAGAACAGCACGGGGAACTATGTGCAAAGCGTCACACCAAACGGTGCGGGAATGACGCCCGGAATGCTTGGCTATATGTTCTGGGCGGCAGAGTGTTCCACCGCAAGACAGATCTGTACGACGCCGCCGAATACATGCCAGGGCGGAGTCAGCGTCGGCTCGAAGAAGTACAGGATTCCGTTTCCGATGCCGGCACTTCGACAAAGCTGAGCGGAAGTGGCGGGCATCGGAGGCTGCGACGGCGGCGCTGCTTCGGGATTGAAGAGAAAGACGTGCAGACCGAAGTTTGCGCCCCAACGGCTGGAGGCTCAGCGTGGGAACGGGGCGGAGGGGTCACGCTGGGCGATTTCAGCGGCGACGCGCAGCATCTCCTCGTGAACGAGGCCGTTTGTCGCAAGAAGGGACGGGCCGCCGAGATTGTAAGGCTGTCCATCGAGGCTGGATACGCGGCCACCAGCCTCTTCCACGAGCAGGACGCCTGCGGCGGTGTCCCAGGGCTTGAGACCAAATTCCCAGAAACCTTCGAAGCGACCCGCGGCGACAAAGGCGAGGTCGAGCGCAGCCGAGCCGTCGCGGCGGACTCCGTGCGAGCGCAGGGTGAAATCCCAGTAGTAATGGATATTGGGATTGGCTTGGCGCTTGTGCGTGGGAAAGCCGGTGCAGACAAGGCTCTTCCCCAGCACCGGGACTCCCGAGACGTGGATGGGCTTGCCGTTGACCGTGGCGCCTTCCCCGCGGGCGGCAGCGAAGAGCTCGCCGCTCAGCGGGTTGTACACGACTCCGGCGATGAGCGTCCCGGCATCAGCGAGCGCGATGGAAACGGAGAAGCAAGGATAGCCGTGGGCGAAATTGGTGGTGCCGTCGAGCGGGTCCACATACCAGCTAAAGCGGGAGTGCATGGACTGGCCGCCGCCTTCTTCGGCAAGGATGGTGTGCTGGGGGAAGAGTTCTTTCAAACGACTGACGATAAGTTCTTCAGAACGGCGGTCGGCCTGAGTGACGAGGTCGACGTCGCCTTTGTAAGTGATATTCAGGGGACGCGCATACTCCTCAAGAAGAATTTTCCCGGCCTCGCGTGCGATCTCGACAGCGGCGCTCAGATAGGTGCTCGGCATCGCGGTGATTATTCGGCTCCCGTGTAATAGCCGCGGCGGTAACGAACCGAATAATCGCCTTTGACGCGGACCTCGACGCGGCGGAAAGTGTTGGCCGGCCCGTGCGGATTGGGATAGTAGGCCAGGCGGTACTGCGTGCGGAGCTCGCGGTCGATGCGGTCGAAGATGGCGTCGAGGTCGGTGGGCTGATCGGGGAAGAACATCGCGCCGCCGGTCACGTCAGTGATGGTTTCGAGGGCGTGCTCCCCCGCGGTGTTGCGCCCGCTCTCACTTTTTACCGGCCGCAGAACAATAGTGTAGAGCAACGCGCCAGAGAGCACAGCTTGCTTCTGGGCAGCCTGAAAATCGATGCGGCTGGTAGTTTCGCCGGCGTCGGTGACCAGCACGATGACGCGGCGGTTTTCGCTGCCGCGGCGCTCGAGAGCCCGCGCGCCGAGATAGACGGCGTCGTACAGAGAAGTTCCGGCGCCCTCAGTGATGTGCCGGACGGCGCTCTGCAACCTCGGAACATCATCGGAAAAACCGGCGAGCTGGGTGACCGAATCGTCGAACTGGTAGACCGCCAGGTGATCGCCGGGCCGCAGAACCTGGCGGATGAAATGCGCGGCCGCTTCGCGTTCCTCCGCCATTTCGATCTGAGTACTGAGGCTCGAGTCCACCATAAGGACAAGATCGAGCGGGCGCTGGGTTTCTGCCTCAAAAAGCTCGAGTTTCTGCAGGACACTTTCTTCGTACAGCTCGAACGCATCGCGCGGCAGATCGGGAGCGGGGCGGTTGCGCCTGTCGAGAACGCTGACGAGGATGTTGACGAGGTTGACCTGCACGCGGATCTTGCTTCGATCTGGGGCCTTTTCTTGTTCATTGTCGTCGGCTTTGTCCGGCAGCGGCTGGGAGCGTCCCGTAGCGGTTTCCGGATGCCGTGCCCACGGCGGACGATCCTGCTGGGATTGCCGCTGTTCCTGTGCGGCCTGTGGGTGAGGAAGCGCGCCGCAAGGAGAGGCTGCAAGGCCGGCGAGCAGGACGCATGAGTAGGACTGTCGGAAGGTCATCGAAGATTACGATGCCGACTTCGCGGAGGGAGTTTCGTCGGGAACGGCGGGGAACTCGCCTTCGGCCCAAACGGCCCCGTCTTCAAAGTACTCCTTCTTCCAAATGGGCACCGTCCGCTTGAGGGTGTCGATGGCGAAGCGGCAGGCGTCAAAGGCTGCGCGGCGATGCGGAGCGCTGACGGCGATGAAGACGCTTGTCTCCCCGATTTCGAGCCTGCCGAGGCGGTGGACGATGGCCACGCTGTCGATGGCGAACTGGCGATGGAGTTCGGCGCAGATCTCGCGCATCTTGGCAAGCGCCATGGGTTCGTAAGCCTCATATTCGAGAAACAAGGTGCGGCGGCCGGCCGAGTGGTTGCGGACGCGGCCATCGAAAGTGACGACGGCGCCGTCGTCATCGGCGCGGACCAGACGCGTGAGAGCCGCTGGATCGATCGGTTCGTGGACGATGCGGAAAATGTCCTGCTCGCGGGATGTCATGGGAGGGCGGACCTCAGCCTCCGCTAACCGGCGGGAGGAAGGCGATCTCGTCGCCGGATTGGAGCGGGGCGCTCCAGGGCGCGAATTCCTGATTGCGCGAAGCGACAAGTGAAGGACGGAAGCGAGCGAGCTCCGGGAAAGAGGCGCCATAGCGGGCGAAGAGTTCTTCGATACGCGAGCCGGGAGGTAGGTCGACAGCGTCCTCGGGACGGCCGACGATTTCCTTCAACCTGCCGAAGAAAAGAACGCGGACGCGCATGGTCTCGTATCTTGGAATTGTACGCCTCCTGGAAGGATGCCTGCCACAGCAATAGAGAGTGCTGAGCAGGAAGCGGGCTGGAGGCCTTGGCTTCGGGAAGGAAGGAGGCAGGGCAACCTGCTTGGCGCTTGACCGGCCGGTGGCACCGCGCGTAGGGTTTTTGGGCAGTTCCCTTCCGAGCCGTCCAGAGAGGGAAAATCGAATGAAGATTCTGGTGACAGGTTCGTCTGGGCTGGTTGGAAAGGCGCTTGTGGACGAGCTGGCGCGGGCAGGTCACACGGTGTGCCGCTTGCTCCGGCCGGAGAGCCCTTCTGGTGTGGGGGCCACGAAGAGCGTTCCATTGCGATGGAATCCGGCGATTGGGGAACTCGAAGGAGCTGCGGCGGGGGCGGACGCCGTGGTGAACCTTGCCGGGGCGTCGATCGCAGGGGGACGGTGGACGACGGCGCGGAAGAAACTTCTTGCCACAAGCCGCGTGGATGCGACGCGGCAGCTTGTAACGGCGGCCGGGCGCTTAGCTCCGCCACCGAACGTATTTGTTTCCGCCTCCGCAGTTGGATATTACGGCAGCCGCGGCGACGAAGAGCTGACGGAAGAAAGCGCCTCGGGGAACGACTTCCTGGCGGGCGTCTGCCGCGCGTGGGAAGAAGAGGCAGCGAAAGCGGAGAGACACGGGATGCGCGTGGTGCAGTTGCGCTTCGGGATTATCCTGGCGAAGCAGGGTGGGGCGCTGCAAAAGATGCTGCCGCCCTTCCGTATGGGCGTTGGCGGACGGCTCGGGTCGGGGCAGCAGTGGATGTCCTGGGTGACTTTGGCCGACGTGGTGCGTGTCATTCAGTTTGCGTTGGAGGGGAGCGGGATGCGTGGCGCGACTGGCGTAGCCCCGCTAAGGAGCGCCGTAAACGTCGCCCCGGTAAGGGGTGCCCTAAACATTGTTGCGCCGCAGCCTGTGCGCAACGTGGAGTTCACGCGGGCGCTTGCGAAAGAGCTGCGGCGGTCGGCGATTTTCCCGGCTCCGGCGTTTGCGCTGCGACTGGCGCTGGGAGAGATGGCGGAGGCGCTGCTGCTGTCGAGCCAGCGGGTATTGCCGAAGAAGCTTGAGCAAGCCGGCTATAACTTCCTTCATCCGGAACTCGGGGGTGCGCTGGCTGCCGTTCTGGCCACAAAGTAGGCGCACCAGATGAAGCTATTTGATCAAGTTCATCGTCACATCGATTTTTAAGACATGGCCGGAAATGGGATCGGTAGCGACGGTAGATTGAATCGTCTGACCGTCGCGGATTAGCAGGTTGATGTTCGAGCGGAACTGTTGGACCACGGGTTGGCTGGAGGGGCGCGCCGTGCTGGCTTCAATTCCCAGCGGAGAGCCCGGCTTCTGCTCGTTCCCGGACCAGTAGAGCGAAGATCTCTCGACGCTAAGACGAAGACTAAACCGACTGTCGGCCATCTTCTCGGCGCGCCCGTCCAGGTTCGTTCCCACGTCCATGTATTGGATTTGAGATGCCGTTGGGCCTTGGGTTCCTGTTTGGATCGGAACACGCAGACCCATGCGCACCATCGCTGGATTGCCGGGCTCATCGGCGTTGACAAGCAGCGTATAAGGCAGGCTGCTGATTTTTTTCTCGCCATCGTACTCGTTGAAAATCACCTGGACCCGAAGAGGCGTGACCTCTTTCCTGCTTTCGGACTTCTTTTCACTTTCCTCGGATTTCGTCTTTTCCTGCGTAGCCCGGGGCGCGGGGAAAGCGGCAACCGTGGAAAGCAGCACGGCGAGAATGACTCGGTTCATCTTTTCCTCCAAGACTGTCCACTCACGTGCAAGACGGCGCCGCACAGACAAAGGTTCAGCGAAGGTCCGGTTGCCCGGTCTCCACCGGTTTCACATCTACCGGTTCGAATTCGAGCGGAGCAATCGCGGGCAAGGGGAGCTCGAAGTTGCGGCGGTCCGCCAGCAGCATCTCTCCTTTAACATCCCCTCGCTGCAGGCCAGAGAGGAAGCGGGCGACGGCATCTTGCTGGCCAGGAGGCACGAGCACCTGCGGCTCGCGCGCCCTGACAGCCATCTTCTTGCGAGGCTTACAGGCTTCCCTAGCTGCCGGGCGCCGCGCGGCTCGAGCGAACGATTCCGGCTCTGCGGGTGCGGCGCTTTTGACCGACGGGACCTCCGTGGCGATGTTGGCCGGCTTTGGATTCTGAATCTCGGGCCTGCGCCAGTTGACTTGAACCCATACAAAGCAGGCGGCGAGGACTGCGAACGCGGCGGCGAAGGCCCAGGCGGGAATTGAGCGCGGCAGCGGCACAGGTTCGCTCTGAACAGTGGCGCGGATCCAGGCCGCAAGACCGGGGGGCACAGCGGGATTGAGTTCCTTGCGGAGGGCCGCGTCGAGCCAGCGGAAGAGCTCCAATTCGGCGGCGAGAGCGCCGCGGCAGGCGGCGCAGTATTCAAGATGTGTACGCAGCGCGGCCGCGCGACGGGGCGGAAGCGCTTCCGCCGCCAGTTCCTTCAGGTCCTTCTGGTAGGCGCGGCAATCCATGTCAGTTTCTCCGCAAGCTGCTTTCTCGCAAGGTGCATCCGCGACTTCACGGTTCCTTTGGGAAGGCCCAGCATTTCGGCGACATCCGCGATCGTGTGGCCTTCTATGGCCGTGAGGATCAGGATGATCCGCTGCCGTTCGGGCAGGGCGTCGAGCCCCTGCCGCAAATGGCAGTGAAAATCGGCCGCGGCCGCACGGTGCCCGATCGCGCTCCCCGGCGACATCTCCATCCACGCCGTCTCGCGCAAGGCGCGGCGTTTGGCGGCGCGCAAGCGGTCGAGCGCCAGCCTAAACGTGATGCGCACGAGCCAGGCCCGGAAGTTCTTCGAATCGCGCAACTGATTCAGTTTGCCGTAGGCGCGAAGAAAGGCCTCCTGGGCGACCTCTTCCGCGTCGGCGGCGTTGTGCAGAACGCCGCAGGCCACGCGAAAGGCCAAGCCCGAACATTCAGCCACGCGCTCCTCGAACCCGCGCTCCAGGGCTTCCCGCTGGCTCTCCTGGCTCACTGCGTTCTTCGCCTGGCCGAACGCTCGCGCAAGCTTCCACCCCGGTCCGGCAGGCCGGAGGCCCACCGCCAAGTCCGAGACCAGCTCCTGCATTGTGTCTCCCTGTCTGTTCACGAGACGCCGCCGTGGCTGGAAAGGTTCATCGCTTGGGGACCCAAATCCTTCTATAAGTCGAGTTGCTGTAGGAAGCCGTCCAGATTTGCCTGATCCACCCGGAGATCGATGCTTGCGGCGCCGCCAGCGTCCAGAGGAGCGTTGAGCTCATCAAACGCTTGGAAAAGGCGGAGTTTGGCGACGGCATATTCTTCCGTGCCGGTCAGGCCGCGGCCGGTGCGCCGCGTCGAGGCGGCAAGCGCGTCCTTTTCCACGAAGATCTTCAAAGGGAAAGCCGACCGGCGGTCGGCCGAGACCATGTAGGTGTATTCGCGGCCCTCTCTGCCGGTGCGGCGCGCGGGAAGCACTTCAAAAAAGTAGTACTGATAGACGAAGCCCCGAGTAGCTCTTCACGCGACGCACGGCATCCGGACGGGCCATGCACGGAGTATCCAAGGGGAAAAGAGCGCTGTCAACGAGAGCCTGTGGCGCATGGCAGAGAATTCCGGAGTGGGAATGTGCCGACATGGAGCAGTTTCAAAGTGAACTTCTGGAATATAAGTGTTCGCAAAGCGACTCCATTATTTCTCTAAACTGAACTCATTCTTGGAACCCATGTCTTGCGAGAACTGGCTTGAAAACACATGGGTTGGCGGAAGCCATGAGAGCGCGCCGCAGGCATATCGCTGCGAGTAAGGGGCGCGACCGACTGCTGGCCCTTCGCCTGCTATTCGCGGAGGCATGCCGATGCTTTCATGGGATCGCCGACAGCGCGAGATCGGCCGAGCGCTTCGGGTTCTCCCGGCCGAGCGCTTCGGGTTCTCCTCATGGCGAGTGCGTGGACACTGGGCTGCGGCGGGGGAGGCGCAAGCCCTGTAGCGCCCCCGCCGCCACCACCTCCCTCACCGATCTCGGTCAGCGTGACGCCCACGAGCGCCGCGGTCCTGCTCGGCAATACGCAGAATTTTTCCGCGGAAGTCGTGAACGCCACCAACACGCAGGTCACATGGAGTGTGAACGGAATCGGCGGAGGTAACGCGAATGTAGGCATGATCGCAACGCATGGGCAATACACAGCCCCCGCTGATTTGCCGTCACCTGCGAGCGTGGAAATCCGCGCGACAAGTCAAGCCGACCCCGCGAAATCCGCCAGCGCGCAGGTCACGGTGACGAGCGATATCTCCCTCAGCGTGGCGCCGGGGGCGGCAAGCGTCGAGCTCGGCGCGATTCAGGCGTTTCGGGCTTCGCTCGTGAGCAACGGACACCCCGACTCCGCAGTGCGCTGGAACCTTGCCGGCGCGGCGTGCCCGGCGAATTGCGGCGCTATCGACGCCAGCGGCAATTACACTGCACCACAAATCATGCCGACGTTTGGGAACGTGACGGTCAACGCGCAGAGCGTTGCCGATCCCTCGAAACACGCGAGCGCGAACGTCACCATCACCAGCAATTTTGCATTGAACGTCACAGCGCCCGGGAGTGTCGCTGCCGGAAGCTCGACGAGCATTACGGCCACGCTGCAGCCGGTGGCGGGCTCGAATCCGAGCACGGCGTTGAGCTGGACGCTCGCCGGAGCGGGGTGCACGGGCGCGGCGTGCGGCACCCTGACGGGCGCGACGATTCAGTCCGTCGGCAGCGCACTCACTGCCACGACGGCGTACACTGCGCCCAACACACCTCCCAATCCCAACAGCGTGACCATCACGGTCACTCCCCAGGCGGACCCGTCGCGAATCGCGCAAGCTACATTGACGATCCTGCCTGGCTCTTCCGGTGTTTCGGTGACCCTCTCCCCCGTGTCTGCGACACGCGCCACGAGTCATCGCTTGACGCTTTCCGCGCAGGTGAGCGGCACGAACAACAGCACGCTGAACTGGAGCGTGAATGGTGTCGCGGGAGGAAACGCAACCCTCGGGCAGATTTGCGTGGCGGGCTCGAGCCCGTGTCAGACGGTGACTGCGAGTTCCGCTGCCCAGGTGGACTATCTTGCCCCGGGGGCGATTCCTCTGCCGAATCCCGTGACCGTGCAGGCCGCCAGCCAGGCGGACCCGACGGCGAACGCCACCGTGCAAATCGCGGTGATCGCACATATTCAGGTGACCGTGTTGCCTGCGAGCGTGACGTTGGCTCCCGGGGCCGTCCAGGCATTCACGGCCAGCGTCCTCGGCACGGGCAACCAGGATGTCGTCTGGGAAGTGCAGGGAGCGGCGTGCGCAGGCTCGTCCTGCGGGCTGATTGACGCAAACGGCATCTACACTGCCCCGCCCAGCGCACCGGCGCCGAATGGCCTCCAGGTGGAGGCCATTAGCTCCGAAGACACAACGCAAACCGGCGCAGCAAACGTGAGCATCTCGAGCGGCGCAAACATCCAGAAACTGCTTCCCGCGAGCGTTTACGCTGGAGGCACAGCGGGCTTCACGGTGAAGGTCGAGGGCAGCGGATTCGCGCCGAGCAGCCCGGGTCCCGGATCGTCGCTCGAGATTACTGGCACGGCGCGCACGACGGCGTGCAGTTCCGCGAACGAGTGCACGGCGCCCATGCAACCGACCGATGTCGCGGTGGCGGGAAACATTTCCGTCCAGGTCCTGAACCCCGACGGAACGCCGTCGAATCAAGTTGTCCTGGTGGTGCTTGCGCCGTCGAATGTGGATGAAGTCATCGCACTGAACGCGGCATCGCCCTCGGCGGGCGGAAGAGACATTGTCGTCGTGGAGCCGACGACGGCTGGCGCGGATCTTCCCGGCGACACGGTGGATTTGAACGTCGCCGCCATGGGAGTTTTTTCCACCGCGAATAATTCCTGTACGCTCGCGGGGAATCCAGTCGTTCTGGTTCGCCCGGCGAGCGGGACCGCTACAGCGGATCTGTGTCTGTTTTCTGCCAGTGGGCTGGACGCAAGCATGAGCTACACGGTCTCGGGCCCGGGCGATATCGCGGTCATTGCCAAGCAGCCCGCGGGGCTCGGCATCATTCACGTCACGCTGCAGATTGCGTCGAGCGCGCTGCCGGGCGCGCGCTCTCTCTTCATTCAGAACGCCAATCTCGATAAGACCGCCGGCGGCGGGGCGCTGGAGGTCGAATGAGATGAGTTTCGCCGATCGACGACGATTCCTGAGGATTCTGTTTTTGGCCGGCCTCGCGCTGATTGCGCTGGCCGCGCGGGCCACCACGTTCTCGCGGCTGCGGTTCGAAGAGCTTGCGCGACAAGCGAGCGGCGTCGCGCGACTGCGCTGCCTCTCTGCGGAGAGTCATTGGGAAAATGGAGAAATCTGGACGGAGACGCGCTTTGCAGTCGAGGAGACGGAAAAAGGGCTGCTCGGAGCGCTCACCACGGTGCGCCTGCCCGGGGGCCGCGTTGGACACATCGAGGCGCACGTGGACGGTGCGCCGCGCTTCCATCCCGGCGAAGAGGTCTATCTCTTCCTCTGGGGAAAGCGCGGGGAACCTTTTCGCGTGCTGGGCTGGGCACAGGGCACTTTCCGCATCACGCGGAATCCGCGCACGGGACGCGAGAGCGTGACGCAGGATTCCGCGGCGACAGTGATTTTTGACCCTGAATCGCGGACGTTTCGCCGTGACGGAATCTCGAAGATGCCGGTGGCCGAATTTCGAGAGCGCCTCCGGGGAGCGCTGGAACCCGCAGGAAAGCACTAGAAAGAGCATGAGAGGCGTTGAGAGATGATTCAAGAGACTACGCGCCGCCTGGGTCTTGGAGGGCTTGCGCTGGCCGTCGCAACTTTCTCCGTGCAGCAAGCGCAAGGCTATTCATTCAATCAGGTCGTGCCGGACGTGCGCCAACCGGCCTCGCTTTCGGGCGGTTCGGCGTGTCCCGTGCGGGCACACCGCCTCACCGGCAGCGCAGCCATCGCGGTCCAATGGAGCACGGCGCTCGGATCAAACCCAGTCACAATTCTCACTCAGGACCAGACCACGAGCGGCCGGCTGAATGAGATCGAGCAAGCGATTCAACAGTCGGTGGGCGTCTGGACGGGAGTCTCGGGCACAACACTGACCCCGGCCTCGCTAGCGCCGCTGGCACGTACGGCAGTGGCCAACGCCTGCGGCTCCGACGGATTGAACTCCATCTGCTTCGATCAAAACGACGCGGCGTTCACGCCCGGCGTGCTTGCCTTCACCCGCGTCATCACGGCCGACCGTATCGGCGAGCAAATCGGGAGCGCCATTTCGGCGGAAGTTGGACAGATCCTCGACGCGGACATTTACTTTTCTTCGAGCGACCCGCGAACGGCGTTCGCAACGCCGCTTGCACTCTTCACGAATCCAAATGCGTACGACCTGGAGTCCGTCCTGACGCATGAACTCGGGCACTTCTTGGGGTTTTCTCACTCCGCGGTCTGGAGCGCCATCATGTTTCCCTTCGCGCCGGCGCCGGGAACGTATGCGGGGCCGCGGCCAACCGCACAGCAGCCGGACGCGCCATTGGCGGAGGACGACCGCACAGGGCTGCGCGCTGTGTATCCCGATCCGAATGACACGGTGCATACGGGAACGATCGCCGGAAGGATCCTGCCCGCAAACCCATTGTCGCTGCCCATTTCGCCGCCCGGAGTGACGGGAATCTTCGGCGCGCAGGTCGTTGCCGTGGATGTGTCAAGCGGAGCGGCCATCGCCGGAGTGCTAGGCGGATGGAGTTGTACCGGAGCAGGTCCCGCGCAATTTGACGGAACTTACGTGCTGGAGCGCCTCGCGGCCGGGAACGGCACGAGCTACAAAATTTATGCCGAACCGTTGAATGGAGCCGTGAACCCCGCTGCGGTCAGCAATGCGACAAGCTCGCTCTGCCGCAATGCGATGACGGATGCAGGCTGGCCGGCGGCAGCTTCCTGCATCGTCCCGCCGGTGGACACCAGCTTCACGATCCACATGCGGCCCTCACCCTGACCAAGGAACTACAATTTTCAGAAGAGGGGCGATCAAGAGCTTTTCTCGGGCGCCGTGGAAACGCGAATCAACTCCG
>WNGG01011343.1_pt1 | contig 11092 bp, 8 predicted proteins | sample 5400661 | NCBI WGS metagenome assembly WNGG01 (sample SAMN13153372, study PRJNA577476) | soil metagenome | isolation source: 100 cm soil or saprolite under Garry oak tree replicate 1 | place: USA:California | collected 2016-06-15 | reverse complement strand
GTTGTCTGTGGCCTTTGTCTGTCGTGGTTGCAGATTGGCGAGCCCTTGAGCCGCTTGAGCTATGACCTCCCGTTCGTCTTCGTTTCAGAAATCGTTACCAACGATGTGGTCATCCTTAAAATGGATGAGGCCTCGAGGTTGGCATTGAATGAAACGTCCGGGTTGTGGAAGCGCCGGACTCACGCGCGCCTGCTCGAAAAGCTGGGAAAAGATCAGAGCGCAATGGCGGTTTTCGATGTGTTGCTTGCGGACCCCGGTGGCGAGGCGGACAACGCGGAATTGGCGCGAGCCATAAAAGCCCATGGCAATGTCGTTTTGGCTGCCGGGCTCGAACCCATGTCGCGGCCAGGATTTACCGGGATGACCATTCAAGCGCCACTGCAGGAGTTTCGTGACGGGGCCAGGGCCTGGGGAATTACAGACGTTCTGCGGGATTCCGACTTGACTGTCCGCGGCCACCATCCGGGAACGAAGGAATTCCCCAGCCTGGCCTGGCGGGCGGCCGTTTTAGCGGGGGCACCAATCACAAATTCTGCCGTCGAATGGATGACTGAGCGATGGATTCGTTATTACGGCACCAGTGGAACGATCGCCACGTTGAGTTATCACGCGGCCCTGGAAAGACCGGACGGCTATTTCAAAGACAAGATCGTCTTCATTGGCGGAAAGCCACCCATCCTTGGGCCCGATGAGTTGAGTGATTTGTTCCGCACTCCGTACACCCGCTGGGGTCGCGGGTTGACCTCCGGCGTGGAAATTCACGCCACGATATTTCTCAATCTGCTCCGCGGTGATTGGTTGACGCGTATGTCGGCAGGAATAGAGTTTTTGCTGGTTGTGCTCGCCGGATTCATTTTCGGATACGGATTGAATCTGGTCCGTCCGCTGGCTGGCGTTGGCCTGGCTTTGGTTGGCATGCTGGCGGTCAGCGCGCTCGCCTTGTGGTTGTTCTGGCATTGGAACGTTTGGTTTTCCTGGGTTGTGATTGCCGGTTTCCAAATCCCGGGCGCTTGGGTTTGTTCCGTTGTCGCACACACAATGACAGCGTATCGCGAAGAGGAGAAACTAGAACTGCCGACGCGCGCACCTTCTCACGAATTGCCCCAACCGGTCTTTGCGGAGCCGCTCGTGAAAGGGGTTCGATCCTGCGCGGTAATTCCCGACCATGATTTGCTGCGCTGCATCGGGAAGGGCGCCTATGGTGAAGTCTGGCTGGCCAGGAACGTCATTGGAACTTATCACGCTGTTAAAATCGTTTATCACAATGATTTCTCGACCACCGAGTCCTACGCTCGCGAGTTCAAGGGTATCCAGAAATACATGCCGATTTCTCTCAAACACCCCGGCTTGGTCCATATTCTGCACGCGGGTCGAAACGATGAGGCGGGCTATTACTACTGTATCATGGAAGCGGGCGATGACGAGTTGGCAGGCCAAGACATTCATCCGGAAACTTACTCGCCCAGGAACCTCGCCAAAGACCTGCGAAAGCGAGGAAAGATCCCAGTGGCTGAATGCGTTTCCATGACCCTGACTTTGGCGGATGCCCTGGACTTTCTGCATCAGCAACGCCTCATTCATCGCGACATCAAGCCGTCCAATGTTATCTTTGTGAATGGCGTTCCCAAACTGGCAGACATCGGATTGGTCACCGACATTGACGGGACGACCGGGGCTGTAACGTGTGTTGGTACCGACGGCTATATTGCGCCCGAAGGCCCCGGCACTGCCGCGGCGGATGTGTACAGCCTCGGCAAGGTGCTGTACGAGGCCAGCATGGGTCGGGATCGCCAGCAATTTCCCGAATTACCCACCTCACTCGCCGACCGAACTGACGAGGCGGCGCTGCTTCGGTTGAACTCGATCATACTCAAAGCCTGCGAGGAGATTGTCGGCAAACGTTACCAATCGGCTTCAGAATTGCGCGCCGACCTCCTGGATTTACAACACCGATTTGCTTCACCGCCCAAGGGCTAGCAGTCCGTTAAGGAAGTAGCCGCCGACGTAAGGAGGCGGAAAAGGAAAGCAAGTTCGCCTTAAAAATCCGCCTCGTGACCGCGACGGCTACGAACTTCGGGCGCTTTTTGAACGGGCTGCTTGAATGCCTTTGTCGGCAGGGCCTCGCGCGGCCGCGCGAAGCCCTCTGCCCTCCTCAAAAACTCCCTGAAAGAATACGGTAATTGTTCACGTATTGTTAGTAACCGAAACTGATTTTCAAGAGAACGAGCGAACGGCAATCCGAGTCGAACGAATTCATTGAAAGAAGCTCCACACCCGTGACGTATTGAGAACAGCACGCGAATGATCCAGATGCCACATAAACGGATAATGACCTCGGCGGACCAGGCGCTTCCGTTAAACGGGGAATGGAAAGGCAGGAGTCTCGTTCGGCGGGAATCGAAGACTGGAACCGCGAAGGAAATGCAACCTCGATCTCTCAAAGCTTTGCTGGTGGAAGGCGATTCCAAATTCGCCTGTGCCATGAGAGAAAGCCTTTCAACCCTCACCGGCGCTCGAATGGATCTGCAAGCGAGCGAAACCCTGGGCGAGGCACTGCGTCGTATTCGGCTTGAGCATTTTGACGCGATCCTCCTGAACCTCTTTCTGTACGACAGTCGGGGACTATGCACGTTCGCTCGCATCCATGCCCAGGCTCCGACCTTGCCGATCATCATCGTGACAAGTTGCGATAACGACGCATTGGCTCTGGAGTCGGTGCGACACGGAGCCCAGGACTACCTGGTGAAATCCAAGGTCGATGGCAAGATCCTTTCGCGCGTGATCCGCTATGCCATCGAGCGAAAGCGCGTGGAACGTCGATTGGCCGCACAGCATGCGGTGACGAGCGTTCTGGCCGAATCAGCCAGCCTGACTGAAGCAACTCCCAGGATTCTCCAGGCAACCTGTGAGAGTTTGGAGCTGGAAATGGGCGCCTTGTGGAAAGTGGATGGACAAGCCGCAGTATTGCGTTGCGTCGCAGTGTGGCACCTGCCCGGCGCACACATCCCGGAGTTCGAGGCCATCACCCGTGGCTCCGTCTTTTCGAAGGGAGCGGGGCTTCCGGGCCGGATTTGGGCCAGCGGCAAACCGAGCTGGATTGCCAACGTGGTTGAGGAGGCAAACTTCCCCCGAGCTCCCATTGCCGCCAGAGAGGGGTTGCATGCGGCCTTCGGTTTCCCTGTTAGAGTCGATCATGGGATTCTTGGTGTGATCGAGTTCTTCAGCCGGCAAATTCAGCAGCCTGACCAGGACTTGCTCCACATGATGACGAACATTGGCAGCCAGATCGGCCAGTTCATGGTTCGCAAGGAAGCCGAGGAAGCGCTGGCGGAAGAGCGAAACGTCTTGCGCACATTGATCGACACCCTGCCGGATGCGATCTATGTCAAAGACACTCAAAGCCGCTTTCTCCTCGGCAACAGTGGCGTGGCGCGTCTGATGGGCGCGCCTCTCGTCGAAAACCTCGTCGGAAAGACGGATTTTGATTTTTTCCCGGCAGACCTGGCGCAGCGATATTATGCCGACGAACGGGCCGTGCTCGAGTCCGGGCGGCCCTTGATCAATCGCGAAGAGCCGGTCGTCGATTCATCCGGCCGACCGGGGTGGCTGCTGACCAGCAAGGCGCCGCTGCGGGATACGCGGGGCCGGATCGTTGGATTGGTTGGCATGGGGCGGGACATTACCGACCGCAAGCGCGAGGAGGAACAGCACCGGTTGAGCGAGACGCGGTTGCAGGCCATTCTCGATAACACGACCGCGGTCATCTATCTCAAGGACACCCAGGGGCGTTACCTGTTAATCAACCGCCAGTTTGAAGATTTGTTCCATGTGACGCGCGAGCAGGTCGTCCACAAAACCGACTACGATCTGTTTCCCGAAACAATGGCCGATGCTTTCCGGGTCAACGATCAGAGAGTGCTTGAGACACGAACTCCTTTGGAGTTTGAGGAGGTCGCTCCGCGCGACGGCGAGATTCGAACTTTCATTTCCATCAAATTTCCGCTTTGGGACACAACCGGTGTGCCCTGCGCGGTCTGCGGGATTTCCACCGATATCACTGAGCGAAAGCGGGCTGAAACCAAACTGGTTGAAGCGAACGCCGAGTTGTTGGAAATGAACACGGAGCTGGCCAGGGGCAAGGAGGCGTTGCGAGCGGCATTGGCGGAACTCCAGGCCTCGCATGAGGAGCTGAAGGCGACTCAACTTCAATTGATCCAAGCTGAGAAAATGGAATCGGTCGGGACCCTGGCGGCCGGTGTCGCGCACGAGGTGAAGAATCCGTTGCAAACCATCCTCATGGGCCTGGCGTATCTGTCGAAGAACATTCCTGCCGGCGATGAGAACCTCGCGCTGGTCCTGACCGATATGCATGACGCGGTCAAACGAGCCGACGCGATCGTTCGCGATCTGCTGTATTTGTCGGCTTCGAAACCGCTTGAGATAAAGGAGGAGGACTTCAATGCAGTCGTGGGGCACTCGTTGTGGTTGGTGAACTACGAGCTCACCCGCTCACGCGTTTCGCTGATGCGCGAGTTGGCCGCCGATTTGCCACGCGTCCGATTGGACAAAGCGAAAATGGAACAAGTCTTCATCAACCTGTTCATGAACGCCATCCAGGCCATGCCTCAAGGCGGCACTCTCACCGTGAGAACGTCGGCCAGGAGCTTGACCGGAACAGCGCAACGGGACGAGCGGACCTTTGGCCATCTCAATGCGAACGACACCGTGATAGTCGCTGAGATTCAGGACTCAGGCGTTGGCATTCCGGACGAGAAACTGCCGAGAATATTTGAGCCGTTCTTTACTACCAAACCAACCGGCGTTGGGACGGGGTTGGGTTTGCCGGTAACCAAGCAGATTATCGATATGCATGGCGGAACGATAAGCATCGGACCCGGCACTAACGGAGGAGTCCGGGTCACGCTAATGCTGAGCGCGGAAAGAGGAGGATAATATGAACAAAAAGCGGATTCTGATAGTGGACGATGAAATCAGCTTTACACGGCTGCTCAAACTGAACCTTGAGCAAACCAACGACTATCTGGTCCGCGTGGAGAACCGGGCCGAAGACGCCTTGGCCACAGCGCGGGAATTTATTCCGGACCTGGTTCTGCTGGATTTCATGATGCCGCGAATGTTTGGCGGCGACATTGCCACGCGCCTGCGCGCCGACGCTTGTTTGAAGACGACGCCGATTGTGTTTTTCACCGCTGCGGTAAGCAAGACACGGGTGAAAGAACAGGACGGCGTTATTAGCGGTTTTCCTTTCCTCGCCAAACCGGCGAGTGTGGAGGAAGTCATTGAGCAGATTGAGCTGGGCCTGGGCAAGGTGTCGCCCAGGGGGCACACACAGTCACCCCTCAGCCGTGTTTCGCCATTGGTGGAAGCGATATTCGAGTCCTCTTTGGGAAACGGAATACCCAGGCATCGGGAATTTCTGTGCCAGGAGCCTTGTCCAGTTAACTAAGGGAGATAAACCTATGACGAGTGTGAAAAAACGCGTATTAATCATCGATGACGAGGCAAGTTTTACCCGGCTGCTCAAATTGAACTTGCATCATACCGGCCACTACACCGCGGAAACGGTAAACGATCCGACCAAGGCGCTCGCGGTCGCCCGCGAGTTCTCGCCGGACGTAATTCTGTTGGACGTCATGATGCCGAACATGGACGGCGGCGAAGTGGCCGCGCGCATGCAAGCCAGCCCGAAGTTAAAGAAGACTCCGATCGTGTTCTTAACGGCAGCAGTCAAGCGAAACGAAATCGCTTCCCACCAGGGACGGATCGGGGGTCTTGCGTTCATTGCCAAGCCGGTTGACTTCCAGGAAGTCGTCGATTGCATCGAGAAGCAGTTGCGTGGGTCGCCGATGGCGCCGGGCAAGTGTTAACCGATAAGGGACTGAGGCAGTCAGCAATCGAACGCCCAGCAGTCCAAACGCACAGCGCGATTGATTCTTTTCTCTGCCTCAGCAGCAAACAGGAGAGCATTTTGGCAGTCCATTTCCGGTTCGAAACAAGGGTCGATCAAGTCCACCGCTTCATTGGAACCTGATTCTTCCTGGCGACAGCGTATGCGCCAGGCCCGTTGGAAAACCTCCGCCAAAGCCCTTTGAATTCTCTGCCGGTTGTCACGACGAAACCACCGGCTCCGGTGCGCCTCCGGATAAGTGTCGGCACACAAATGACGCACCAGCGTATCTTGAGTGAAACTCAGTTCGATATCGGTTGAGCTGTAAACTCCTGTTGCGTAACAATAAACCGACTTGGGATTTCTATGTTGGGCGTTCTGCGGTCCCAAACTCTCCGCGAAATAGAACGCCTTCTTCTATGGTTGTCCGGTGAGGCGGAGCGCGACCGGTTGGCGCCGGTTTTTATCGATCGGCGCGGCCGGCCACAGCGATGCCGCACAAAATCACGGCGGCGCCGAACGCCTGGACCAGACCGAGCGGCTCGGCTAAAATAATCCATGCGAGGAGGGCGGCGACTGCCGGTTGCAGCAGCAGGCTGAGTGAGGAGAATGAGGCCGGCAGATGCGCGAAGGCGTAGGCGATCAGGCTCTGGCCCCCGACCTGGCTGATGAGCGCCAACGCTATGACCACAATCCATCCCGACGCCTGTATTGGAACCAGTCGTTCGCCGGATGCCAGTGCTACGAGAAACAAGGCAGGCGAGGCCGAAAGGCCCGACCACGCCATGATGGTCGCGGTGGAAAAGGAGCGCCGGAGATGTTTCACGCTGAGCATGTACCCTGCGTAAAAAACCGCGGTGGCAATTCCCACCAGGTCGCCGGCAACATGTTTGGCGGTCACACTCAGGCTGTTGCCCACCACCATCGCTGCGCCCGCCAGAGCCCCGGCCATGCCGAGCAGAAACGTGCGGGTGACCTTTTCCGAAAACAGAACGCGCGCGCCGAGCGCCACGAAAATCGGCGCGAAGTTGGCGAACAGCGTCGCATTGGCCACCGTAGTCAGCCGGATGGACCAGTGCCAGAGCGCCAGGTCGCCGGCGAAGAGCAGTCCGGCGACGGCAAGTTGCCGGTAATCTTTTCGAGCCGCGGGTTGCGCCGGCGCGTCCGCTTTGTCGCGTTCCTGCAGCCGCCAGAGCCACAGCACCGGCAAGGCGAGGAACACGCGATAAAACGCGGTCGCGCTCGGACCGACCTCGCTGAGGCGGACGAAAATCGGAGCGAAAGCGATTCCCACAGCGCCGGTCAGCAAGGCGGCAAACGCAAGACGCGATTTTTCCTGCACCGCCAGCTTGTAACATGAGTCTGGCCTGCCGGTCAGTCTTTTGGTTAATTAAGAGTCGCTGTCCGATCATGAAAATTTACTTCTTACGCCACGGTGATGCCCTCGAGGGAGCTGACGATGCCTCCCGCCCGCTCTCGCCGCACGGCCGGAAGGAAGCGATCGAGGTCGGACGGTTTCTGAAGCGGGCGGCGATCGAATTCGACGCCGCTTACAGCAGCCCGCTCGTGCGCGCGAAAGAGACAGCGGAAATTGTTTTGGACCTCTGCGGCTCAACCAAACTGGAACTCACCGCTGCGCTGTTGAACGAGACTTCGGAGGAGAAGTTCAATGAGTGGTTGAAAGAAATCCCGGACGCAAAACACGTCTGCCTGGTCGGCCACGCGCCGAGCCTGGCGGAACGGGCGAGGCAACTGCTCGGCATCACGGCCGCCGACGCGCTCAAATTGCCGAAGGGCGCGCTCGCCTGTCTGGAAACGGAAAATCGCCGCACGGCGGCCTTGAAGTTCCTCGTTACACCCAAGCTCCTCGGTGTCCGGGCGGATTAGGCCTTTAAACGGAAAGACAGTCATCGAGAACGCGCAACTTCCCGGCGTGTCGGCGCTCGGGCCGATTGGTTTGCGGCACGACGGCGACCCGATTCAATTCTCAAACCTTTACATCAGGGACCTGAACTAACCGCTGTTCTGATTCGTGAAGAGCGATTGCCTGCGAAGTTGGCTGAAGTTGACCCTTTAGTTGCATAAATGTTGAGCGGGAATTGCACAGACGCATTCTCAATCCAGGCCAATGTCACGATTTCAGGCTCCAGCGCGAAACTCATTAAAAATGGCATTGCCCCTCTCCCCAAAAAAACTTGACGCCCACTGTATGACTTGTAGCATACAGTTAACAAAGGCAAAAACACGGATTATGCTGTGCTCACATGTCAGGCTTCATCTGGAGAGTTTCGAGGCGTGCGATGCTTCCCCCCACGGCATCAGGCCTTCTCAAACAGCCGTCCATGACCGGCATGAGGAGGCTGCCCGGGTAATCCTGGGTTTTGCGTGGAACCGAACTCGGCTGGGATTCGGGATGCTGGCAGCAGCTTTTCTCGCAGGTACTGCCTGCGCGCAACAACCGGCGCTTTCGTTCGCGCCGCCTGCCGACAACGGCTGGCGTCAAGTGCGCGGTTGGGCGCTGAGCAATCAGGTTTATACTTTGACCGCATCCTCGAATCTTTTGGGGTGGGAACCGGTCGCGGTGTTGCATCATGTCCCCTTCATCTTCACCGATCCCGCCTCTCCTCACTGGAATTCCCGGTTCTACCGCATGGCGATGTCTCCCAGGACAGCCAGGGACGACTGGAAGAACCAAATCCAATTCCCTTTCGATCCGTTTGTCTCGCAGTCGGGCAACCCAATTTACTGGGTCAAATTCGCCATTCTGCGCGACCAGCCCTATCGGGCCTTCTTTCAAGACAGCGTGAAATATCCGTTCCACTACGACTTCGCTGTGAATCGGCTGGACCCGTTTCGGGGGATGACACCGGATGAATTCGCCAAGGTTTCACAGTGGCGAAAAGATCAGCGAGTCGTTCTCGGCGCGGTGCTTTTCGGGCCGGCGTCGGTGGGCTCTGAGTACGGCATCCAGTTTTCCGGGAAGGATGCCTATCCGCCCGAGGCCGTGGCTGAATGGTTCGACCTGGTGAAGTCTGCCGTGAGCGCTCCGGCGGGAACGAAGGCTTTTTATCTGCCGGCCTTCGAACAAGCAGACACTGCCGAGCGCGATCGGACTTTTTTCCAGTCCAAGGGGATCACCGTCAGTTCCGTGGACCGATGGTTGAATGAAGCGGGCGCGGTGTGCTATTCGTATGGCTGGGCCCTCGGGCGACTGGTGTACGTTCCATCGAGCGAGATCAACCTGGCTTACGCCGACGGACGACTGCGGCCTGAAGACATCCTGCTGACGGACGGCATGCCGGCAGAGATCCCTTTTGTGGCTGGGATCGTTACGTTGACGCCTGCCACGCCGAATTCGCATGTCGCCATCCTGTCAGCTTCGTACGGTGTGCCCTTCATTTACCCCGTGGATGCGCACGAACGGGACCGAATTCGGCAGCTCAGCGGAAGGAAAGTCCTTCTGCGGGCTGCGAAGCGGTCGGATCGCCCGGAGGTAAGCTTGTTCGATGTGGACAGCGAAGTTGCGGGAGCTTTGGAGGCCGAAATCCGAATGCTGAAAAGACCCGCCCCGGCCCGAGTTTGATCTATGGGATGACTTTTTGGAGCAGTCACTGCCGAGCGGACGAAGTTTGCGCGACGAGCTCGCGGAGCGCCTCGGAGCCTACCGTTATCCGCCCGATATCGCAGCGCTTCGCAACAGCCTGGCTGGAGTGCGAGACCTGATTACGCGCACGGCTCGGTTCTCCGATTCCCAGAAGCAGGCCATTTTCGCAGCTTTAGCCCGTTTCGAGTCTCAGCGCAAGATCCGGTTCCGCAGTTCCACCAATGTCGAAGACGATGAGCAGTTCACCGCCGCGGGATTATACGACAGCTTCAGTGGTTGTCTCGCTGACGACCTGGATGCGGACGCACCGGGTCCGAGCCATTGCGATCCGACCGAGCCGGACAAACGCGGAGTCCTTCGCGCGATGCAGAAAGTTTATGCCAGTTTCTACAACGACAATGCATTCCTTGAGCGCCTTCGGGTTGGCCTGGACGAATCCCAGGTCGGTATGGCGGTGCTCGTCCATCACTCGTTTCCCGACGAGATCGAACTGGCCAATGGCGTGGCGACAGTGGGGCTCGGCCACTTTGGAGGCGGGCTGGTCTTTAATGCGGACCTTGTCAGTCAAGCAGGCGCAGTTTCGGTCACCAACCCCGATGGCAACGACCGTCCGGAGCGGGTTCAAGCAGGGAAAAATTGTCCAACTTGCGATGGGGATTTCGACTTACTCCTCAAAGAGGGATCCAGTTTGCTGCCATTGGGCGGGACCGTTCTTGGATGGCCTCAAGATTATTGGGCGCTGATGAATCTCTTCACCAACGTTTCCGAAGGGTACACGCAGTACGTGTGGCGCCTGACATTTCCGACGAGCTAAAAGCGGCGAACATCCGCTACATCCACGTGTACGACCCGATTGACCCCAAAGGTTATTTTGCCGGCTATCACACTCCAAGCTATAGGATCACGCTTGTCGGCTTCGACGGTTCAGAGATCAAAACGATGCGCGGGCTGTTGCCCTCTTGGCCAAACGCGACACACTCGGCGACCGGGTTTGATTTCGCCCAGGATCGATGGACGATGGGAAGCACAAACGCTCCTCGAGAATTCCGGCTCACCGCTTCGTTGAAGCCTTTCGATCCAGGCTACCAGGCGCCGGTCCTTACTCTCGCCGACTACGCACTGTCGTTCGCCGCGACCGAAGAGGGAAGACCGACCGAGAGCGTTCGGCTCGTCCAGGCCCCGCCTGCCGTGACTGACCTTCCGGTCGAGTCGATCGGCGTCACCCGAAGCAACGTCTCGATCGCTGCGAGCGTGTACCGCCCGCAATGGAATTCAATTCGCGGCGAGCCCGCTTTTGGAGGTTTCAAGGAAACACGAATCCAAGGCCTCACTGGCCAGCCGATCCTGCTCCGGGGGTATTACTCTCAGACTCGACGGACGCAATGCGGGGCCCACAATTGCTGGGATGAACTCCTGTTCGAACCGCAGCTCGAACCCCAATTGGCGCCTGACATTTCCGACGAGCTAAAAGCGGCGAACATCCGCTACATCCACGTGTACGACCCGATTGACCCCAAAGGTTATTTTGCCGGCTATCACACTCCAAGCTATAGGATCACGCTTGTCGGCTTCGACGGTTC
>WNGG01010617.1_pt1 | contig 11092 bp, 10 predicted proteins | sample 5400661 | NCBI WGS metagenome assembly WNGG01 (sample SAMN13153372, study PRJNA577476) | soil metagenome | isolation source: 100 cm soil or saprolite under Garry oak tree replicate 1 | place: USA:California | collected 2016-06-15 | reverse complement strand
GCCCTCGCGCGGCGCATCCCGAACCTCCTCTACCTGCACGCCTTCTTCGCCGCGGAGCTGCGGGCCGATCCGGCGCAGCGGCGGGCGGCGCTCGAGAGCCTCCAGGCGCAGGCCATGGCGCTGGCGGCCGCGGTCGGGGACCAGCCTGCCGACCATCGCCTGATCGGCGCCGGCCGCGCCCTCTTCATGGCCGGCCGCTTCTTCGACGGCACGGAGGCGCGCGGCTGGCTCGAGGCGGGCGCGGCGATCCTGTGGAACCAGCTCCGCGAGCAGGTGAACGAGGACGGCGGCCACCGCAGCCGGAGCCCGGTCGTGCACGGCCTCGTGCTCGCCGATTACCTGGAGGTGATCGCCATCCTGCTCGCGGCCAACGACGACGTGCCGCTCTGGGCGCGCAAGCGCGTGAAGGCCATGGCCGACTTCCTCGCCCGCCTCCTCCATCCCGACGGCGAAGTCCCCCTCTTCCACGGCGCGGCACTCGGGGTGGCGCGGCCCGCCCGCGAGCTGCTCGCGACCGCGGCCATCGTGCTGCACGAGCCCGGGCTCGCGCCGCCCGGCGACCTGCCCGGTGTCTGGCCGCTCCTCGTAGTGGGCGACGCCGGCCGCCGCACGCATGCGCACCTCCCGCGCCGCCGCGAGGGGGTGGAGGCGCACGCGCTCCGGCGCACCGGCTTCTACGTCCTGCCCGGCGAGCCGGGCGACGTGCTCCTCCTCGACGGCGAGAGCCCGCCCGCCGACGGGCACGACGGCGCCTTCGGCTACGAGCTCTCGGTCGGCGGCATGCGGATCATCGTCAATGCCGGGGCGGGAGGCGAGGAGCCGGCGCCGTGGGCGGAGTACTTCCGCAGCACGCGCGCCCACAACGTGGTGAGCGTCGCCGGCGCCGAGCAGCGCGCCAACGGGCGCGTGCCCGCGATCTCGGACGTGCACTGGGTGGCACGCGACGGCCTGCTCTACTTTTCCGGGACGCACGACGGCTTCGCGCGGCTCGCCCTCGACCTCCGTTTGAGCCATCGCCGGCGCGTGTTCTGCCTCCCGGGGCGGTTCTGGCTCGTGTGCGACGAGCTCCTCGGCAGCGGGCAGTGGGACGTCGAGTCCTTCATCCACTTCCACCCCGAGGTCCGGCTGGTGGCGGCCTGCCACGGCCACCCGGCGTTCGTGGCCTCGCGCTCGGACGCTGCCGCGGTCGAGATCGTGCCCGCCGGGGTGGGCGAGATCCGCATGACGGGCGGCGTCGAGACGCCCGCCCCGCAGGGCTGGTACGCGGCGCGCCACGGCGAGCGGCGGCCGGCGCCGGTGATCTCGCTCGCGGCGTCGGTCCGCCTGCCGTTCGTCTTCGGCTACGCCCTCGTGCCGCGTGCCGACGGCCCGACCGCGGTCCACTTCGAGCACGACGCCTTCCGCCTGCACGCGCGGCTCAGCACGGGCGGCGTGGAGTACCGCATGACCGTCGTTCAGGGCGACGTGGAGATCGTGGCGCACCGGCTCTGATGCGCGGCCTGCGGGTGTTCTCGGACTGGGGCGACGTCACCGTCCCCGCGGCGGCGTGGTCGGGCGCGGACGCCGCAGGCCGTCCGCTCGTGCTGGCGCATGCCGGGCCGCCGCTCGCGGTGGCGACCAACGAGCGGCACACCGTCTACGCCGTACTCGCGGGCGACATCTACAACGCCCGCCAGCTGCGCACCGGGCTTGCGGGCCGCCATGCGCTTGCGAGCCGCGACGACGCGGAGGTGGTGGTCCACCTCTACGAGGAGCGCGGCGTGCAGTGCGTGAAGGCGCTGCGCGGCGCGTTCGCGGTGGCGCTCTGGGACGAGCGGCTCCAGCGGCTGCTGCTCGCGCGCGACCAGCTCGGCCTCGTGCCCCTCTTCTACGCGGCCGACGGCCGGCGGCTGGCCGCGGCCTCCAGCCTGCCGGCGCTCGTGGCGCTGCCCGCGCTCGCCGGGACCTGGGATCCGGCCGCGCTCGAGGCGTTCGTGACCTTCGGCCTCGTGCCGCCGCCGTCCACCGTCTACGCGGGCATCCGCCAGCTCGGTCCCGGGGAGATGGCGCTCTGGGAGGACGGCCGGCTGCGCACGCAGCGCTACTGGCAGCTCACTTACCCCGAGCGCCGCATGACGCGCGCCGATCTGCCGCGCCTGATCCGCGAGCAACTGCTCGATGCGCTCCGGCTCCGCCAGGCAGGGATGGTGAGCGGCCTTCTGCTCTCCGGCGGGCTCGACGCGGCGGCCCTCCTCGCGCTCGCGGCGGCGGATCACCGCCTGCCTGCGCGCGCGTACACGGCGGCCTTCGCGGACGGCGACGCGGAGCTCGGCGCGGCGGCCGAGCACGCGGCCCGCGCCGGCGTCGAGCACGCGACGGTGAGCGCGTCGCCCGACTGGACGGCCGCGCTCGATCGGCTGCTCGCTGCCCACGGCGGTCCAGTGGGGGGGCCCGAGGTGGCCGCGCTCCAGCTCGCGGCGACGCGCGCGCGGGGCGAGGTCGACGTCCTCCTGGCCGGCGTGGGCGGCGAGGAGATCTTCGGCGGCTCGCCGCCCGTGCGGGCGATGGAGCGCATCCGCCGCTATCGCGCGCTGCCCGCGCTCGCGCGCGAGGGCGCGCAGCTCTGGGCCCGGCTGGTGCCCGGGGGCCGCGCCGCGCGCCTGCGCCGCCTGGTCGAGGCCGAGCGGCTCGCCCCCCTCGAGATGTACGCGCGCGCGGTGAGCCACGTGCTCCCCGAGGAGCGCGAGGCGCTCTTCACGCCGGAGACGCTCGCCGTCCTCGGGGAGGCGCGCCCGTGGGACACCCTGGGCGGGCTCTTCGCGGAGGCCGCGTCGGCGGGCGGCACCGACCCGGCCGACGCGATCCACTACGCGGAGCTGACCTTCCGCCTGCCCGCGCGCGCGACGGCCGCCAGCGCCGCCGCGGCCGGGCTCGACCTCCGGTTGCCGCTCGCCGACCATCGGATCGCGCAGTTCGTCGCGAGCGTGCCGCCGGCGCTGCGGGGCAACGCGACCGAGCGCCAGCTCCTCCTGCGCGGCGCGCTGGCCGAGCTCCTGCCCCTCGCGACGCTCCGTGCCCCGCACGCAACTCCGGTGCCGCCGCCGCACGCCTGGTCGGCGTGGCTCGACGAGGCGCTCACCCCCGCGCGCCTCGCCGCCCACGGCTTCTTCCGGCGCGAGATGGTCGTGCGTCTCCTGAAGGAGCACCGGAGCGGCATGCGCGATCATTCGACGCGTCTCTGGGCCATTGCGCTCGTCACACGCTGGCTCGAGCGCCAGCCGGTGGCTTTGCCCGCCGCGCGTGCGGCGGGCTAGCGGGTGACCGTCACCTTCGCCCGCTGAGCGCGGGCGCGGCGGTCCCTTCGCCGGTCCGACTCAGCTCGCGGACGTGCCCTGGCGGATCTGCGACAGCACCTCGATCAGCTCGGCGGGCGCCATGACCTCGGCCTCCTCGCTCGAGTCCTTCAGGTGCTCGAAGCGGAGGAGATCGAGCTTCTGGTAGGCGGCGCGCACGCGCGGCGTCAGGAGCCCGAGGCGCTTCAAGTTGGGCACGATCTTCGAGAACAGCATCTGGCGAAAGCCCCGCATGTAGGGCGTCTCGATCGACCAGGGGAGCCACACCTTCACGTCGAGGCCGGTGCGCTCGTAGACGTCCTCCATGAGGAGGCGCTCGCGCATGAGGTGCGTCGCCTCGATGACGAAGTCCTCGCGCTCTTTCAGCTCCGCCCCGCTCAGCTCCTGCGTGTAGAGGTGCTCGAGCGAGAGGACGCCGAAGGCCACGTGGCGCGCCTCGTCGCCCATGATGCGCGCCGTGATGTCCTGGATGAGCGGCTCGTCGGGCCACTGGAGCTTGATCAGGCTGAAGGCGGCGAGCGCGAGACCCTCCACGATGATCTGCATGCCGAGGTAGGTCATGTCCCAGCGCGAGTCGCAGATGATCTGGTCGAGCAGCGTGCGCAGGTGGCGGTTCACGCTGAAGGAGCGCCCGAGCTTCTCGGTCAGGTAGCGATGGTAGACCTCGACGTGGCGCGCCTCGTCCGCCACCTGGTTGGCGGCGTACCACTTGGCCTCCTCCCACGGCACCCCCTGCACGATCTTGGCGGTGGCGAGGAGGGCGCCCTGCTCGCCGTGCAGGAACTGGGAGAGCATCCAGGCGGTGATGTTGAGGTTGAGCTCGACCGACACCTCGGGCTCGAGCTTGTGGGGCGGGTTCAGGAGCTGGTTGAAGATCTCGCCCGCCCCGGCGCCGAGCATGTCGCGCGTCTTCTTCGCGAAGTCGACCTCGGTCTCCCAGGCGAGGTCGCTCGCGTTCCAGCTGCTCGCCTTGCCCTTCTCGTAGAGCGCGAGGAGGTTCTGGCGTCGGAGCGCGTACTCCCAGTCGAAGATGGTGTCCATGGTGACCGGGACGTGCTCGCTCGGGCCGACGTCGGGGATGGGGAGCGGGTTGTGCTGGGTGTAGTTCATGTGGCCGGGCGTAGCACGAAGCTGGCGGCGCGTCACCGTAGGGCGGTCTGGCGCGGGCCGCGTCTACCTGACGCGGGCTGCGTCCGGGAGTGTCATGGTGTCATTGACACCGTAGCGCCATAGAGTCAATCTGCTCTCCGAGGTGAGTCGCTTGCCGCGCGCGATGGAGTCCACCGCGAAACGGCCCCGCATCAGTATTGACGTGCGTCCGGAGGTACGTCGTCGCCTTCGGTTGGCGGCAGCGAAGCGCGACCTCACGGTCCGGCAATACGTGCTGGAGGCAGTCGAAGAGCGATTGCGGGAGGACCTGGGGGACGAGGGCGGGGGCTTGCTGACGTTGACCGCGAAGGCGGACCCGGTGCTCGCGGAGCTCTGGGACAACCCGAAGGACGCGGCGTATGACCGCCGTTAGGCGAGGCGACGTCATCCTCGTGGGCTTCGTGTTCTCGGATGAGTCGGGCAGGAAGCTCCGCCCGGCGGTCGTCGTCAGCTCCCCCTCGTATCATCGCGCCAGGCGCGAGGTGATCGTCATCGCGATCACCAGCAACATCGGGCGGCGTCTCTTCGGCGACCACGTGCTCGATGACTGGAAGGGAGCCGGACTGCTCTTTCCATCGTTGGTGACCGGGATCTTCCGCACGATCAAGCGGGGCATGGTCGAGCGGCGGCTGGGCGCCCTGGCGCAGCAGGACATGGCCGCCGTCGAGCGCGAGGTTCGCAGGTCGCTCGGCCTCTGAACGCCGCTGGAGCTTGGGCCGCACCGCTCGCACACCACCCACTCCGCGAGCAGCGCCGCGGAGCCTCGTCAGGCGCGGGGCGCCTGCTGGCGGGCGCGTGCCTCGACCGCCTTCTTGAACTCCTCGACCGAGTCGCGCAGCGCCTTCTGCTCGAGCGGGGCGCGGAGGAAGCCCGGGACCCAGAAGCCGATCTCGATGGTCTGCGTGCAGGTGGCCCTGGTGCGCTTGCCGGCCGGCTCGAACACGTAGGAGCCGTGCACGTCCTTCACGTCGGGGCTCTCGACCAGGTGCCAGCGCCCGCCGCGGGGCGGCTCGTACTCGTAGTCGAGCGTGTAACGGATCGTCTTGAGGGTCATGTCGAGGCTGAAGACGACCCGCTTGGGAAGCCCGTCGGGGTGCTGCTCGAGCACGCGGCACTCGGTCACCGGGCCCGACCACGATGGGTAGGCCTCGAAGTCGGTGAGCACCGCGAAGCAGTCCTCGAGCGAGCCCGCGATCTCGACCGAATGGGATTGGCTGAAGTCGCTCACGGCGGGCGCGGACGATAACGGTGCCCCGGGCGCGCGGTCAAGGGTGTCGCGCCGCGCGCGATTCGGGTATGCTTCCTCCGAGGGGCGCATGCCGGTCAGGACCATCGAGTGGCGCAGCGGACGCGTGGTCATGCTCGACCAGCGCCTCCTCCCCACGCGCGAGGTCTACCGCGTCTACGGCGACCACCGCGAGGTGGCGCGCGCCATCAAGGACATGGTGGTCCGCGGCGCCCCGGCGATCGGCGTGGCCGCCGCCATGGGGATCGCGCTCGGTGCGCGCACGCTGCGCGGCGACCTCGGGCGCGCCTTCGAGCGCCTGTGCCGGAGCTTCGCCGCCACGCGGCCGACGGCGGTCAACCTCTTCTGGGCGATCGAGCGCATGCGGCGGGTCTTCGTGCGCAACCGCACCCGCTCCCCCGACACGCTGCGCACGCTGCTCGAGCGCGAGGCGCTCGCCATCCACGACGAGGACGTGGCGGCCAACCGCCGCCTCGGGGCGCACGGCGCGGCGCTCGTCGAGGACGGGGCGACGGTCCTGACCCACTGCAACGCGGGCGCGCTCGCCACCGCCGGCTACGGTACGGCGCTCGGCATCGTGCGCGCCGCGATCGAGGCGGGCAAGCGGGTCTCGGTCATCGCGTGCGAGACGCGGCCCTTCCTGCAGGGCGCGCGGCTGACCGCGTGGGAGCTCAAGAAGGACCGCATCCCGGTGACCCTCGTGACCGACAACATGGCGGGCCACTTGATGCAGCGCGGGCGGGTGAGCTGCGTCATCGTCGGCACCGACCGCACCGCGGCCAACGGCGACGTGGCGAACAAGATCGGTACCTACACGCTCGCCGTGCTCGCCAACCGGCACTCGATCCCGTTCTATGTGGCCGCGCCCATCTCCTCCATCGACTTCGCCTGCCCGGACGGCACGCACATCCCGATTGAGGAGCGGGCGCCGCGCGAGGTGACGCACGTCTTCGACCGGCAGATCGCGCCGAGCGGCGTGCGCGTGGCGAACCCGGCCTTCGACGTGACGCCCGCCGAGCTGGTGACCGCGATCGTGACCGAGCGCGGTGTGGCGCGCCAGCCGCTCGGGCGCGCGCTGGCGCGGCTGGTCTCGGCCCCCGAGCGCCGCCGCCCGGGGCGCGTGGAGCGCGCGCTCGAGCCGCGCCGCGAGCGCCGCCGCTAGCAGATGGAGGTGAAGCTCGCCCTCCTCGCCGACGGGGCGAACGTCTCGCGCGAGGGCAAGCTCAACCTCCTCGGCATCTTCGACACGCTCTTCGCGCGCAGCTTTCCCACCACGCACCCGCAGATGCAGCTCGTGATCCGCTTCGAGGCGGCGGCCCAGGAGGCGGGCAGCACGCGGCAGGTGGAGATCCAGCTGGTCGCGGGCGATGGCAGCATCCTCTTCCGGCTGCCGGGGGCGCTCACCGTGCAGCCGCACGGGCTCGGGGACGCGATCCGCATGGACCACGTGCTCACCCTCAACCACGTGCAGTTCGAGCGTCCCGGGCGCTACCGCTTCGACGTGCTGGTGGATGGTCGCGTGGCGGCGGCGGTGCCGCTGCAGGTCGAAGAGATCGCGGCCGCGGCGCACTAGTGTCGGCGGCGAGGCGGCTCGCGAGGCGCTGGTGGGCGGGCCAGCCGAGCGGCGCTCTGCGGACAGGCGCCTCCGGCCGGAGCCGGCGGCGGAGCGCCGCGATGCGCGCCAGCGCGAGCGCCACGTCCGTGGCGGGGAGTGTGCCGGCCGCCACCGCCTCCTCCACGCCGCGCATCGCGGCGCGGGCCGCGTCGAGCGACTGGCAGACGAGCAGCATGTCGCAGCCGGCGCCGAGCGCCGCCACCGCGGAGCGCGCCGGCGTCGAGCGCGCCGCCACCGCGTTCATCTCGAGGTCGTCGCTGAAGAGGACCCCGCGGAAGCCGAGGCGGCGGCGCAGGAGGTCGCGGCAGATGGCGGGCGAGAGGGTGGCGGGGCGGCGGGGGTCGAGCGCGGGGTAGACGATGTGCGCCGTCATCAGCGCCGGGATGCCGGCGGCGACGGCGCGCGCGAAGGGTACCAGCTCGAGCGCGGCGAGCGCGCGCCGCGAGCGGCGGACGCGCGGGAGGACGAAGTGCGAGTCGCCGGCGCTCGCGCCGTGTCCGGGGAAGTGCTTCCCGCAGGCGAGCACGCCGGCCCGCCCGAGCCCGCGCGCCAGCGCGACGCCCAGGCGGGCGACCCGCGCCGGGTCGGTCCCGAAGGCGCGGTCGCCGATCACGCGGTTGCGCGGGTTGGACCAGACGTCGAGCACCGGGGCGAAGTCGAGGTCGATGCCGACCGCGCGCAGCTCGCGCCCCATGGCGCGGCCGACCGCCTCGGCGAGACGGGGGTCGCGCCGTGCGCCCACCACGGCGGCGGGCGGGAAATGCGTGAACGGCCGCGGCAGCCGGTCGACGCGCCCGCCCTCGTGGTCGAGCGCGACCAGCGGGCGCACCCCGGCGCCGCTGGCGTGGATCGCCTCGGTGAGCCGGCGGAGCTCCGCCGCCGAACGGATGTTGCGCTTGAAGAGGATGACGCCGCCGGGCGGGTGCTCGGCGAGGAAGGCGCGCGTCGCGCGGTCGAGCGTCGGGCCGGGAAGCCCGATCATGAAGAGCTGGGCGACACTGCGTCGGAGCACGGCGGTCGGCATGGGGCGCCGTCTATAGCACGACGCCATGGCGGCCCTCGATGCACCCGGCTGGACGCCCGCCGTGAGGCTCGCGCGTCGGCGGCGTCGGACGGGTGACGGTTGCGGTACAACTTGGCGCTCGACGCATGCCCGCCGCCGTCGCGGGCGCTGCAGCGGCGGCCGGGAGCGCCCGGCGGACCGCGGTGGCATCGGGGTTGCTCCCCCCGCCCTCCATGCACCCAGCTCGCCGCCCCCGTCGTCGCAGCGAGGCAGGGATCGCCATGGCGATCGCCTTGTTCACGCTGATGGTCTTCATCGTGCTCGCCGCGACCAGCTCGCTCATCGCCAGCTCGGACGTGCGGGCCACGCGCGATGCGCGCGGCGGGAGCCAGGCCCACTTCGTGGCCGAGGCGGCGATCGCGGAGGGCCTCCAGCGGGTCAACGCGGCCGGGGTGGTGAACTTCCAGAACGACGTGGTGGGGCAGTGGGCGGCGCTGTGGGGCACCTCGACGCACGCGTTCGGCCCGGTCTCCGGCTACACCTACACGGTGACGCCGGTGGCGAGCGCGACCAACCCGACCAACGTGGGGCAGCTCATCGCCACCGCGAACGGCCGTGAGAGCGTGCACAACGTGGTGGTTGCCAACGTGATTCGGTCGGACATCCCCTCGACGGCGCCCGGCGCCATCTACCTCGCCACCAACCAGCCGACGAACACCACCTTCCAGGGCGACCAGTTCTCGATCGACGGCAACGATCACAATTACACGGGCGGCGCCGGACCGGCCCCGCCGGTCCCGGGGCTCTCCACGCGCAACGACGCCAACACTCAGGAGGCGATCGGCAGCCTCACCGCTGGAGAGAAGGACAACATCCGCGGCCTCGGGTTCTCCCTCTCGCCCCTCACCCCGAGCGTCATGACCTCGCCCGCGGCGCCGAGCGTCAACCAGATGAACCAGATCATCGACGACCTGCTGGCGCAGTACAACGTAGTGACGGTGAACGACCCTCAGATCAACGGCATCGCCACCTTCGGGACGCCCGCCGGACCCCAGATCACCCATTTCACGCACCCGACCGGCATCACCGTCAAGGGCAACGGCAATGCGAGCGGCGCCGGCATCATGATCATAGAGGGCGATCTCACCATTCAGGGCCACCTCGAGTTCGACGGCTTGGTCCTGGTCCGGGGCCGCACCCAGGTAACCAGCGATCCGTCGCTGACCAACGTCATCGGCGACGCCACTGTCTACGGCTCGCTGTGGACGCAGGACATCAACCTGATCGTCGGCGGCAGCGCCGTCGTCAACTACAGCACCCAGGCGCTCGCACTGGCGAACCAGGTCTCGTTGAACGGGGCGCTCCCATCCCCGCTCAAGGTGACCTCGATGGCGGACTGCGGGATGATGCCGAGCGGCGTGGGCGGCTGCCCGTAAGTCGGCTCACCCCCGTAGACACGGCGCGTCGGCCCTGCTATTTCCCCGCTCGGGGCGGGGATGGCGGCGGACCGGACCACGGGGCGGGGGGATGGCGGCGGACCGGACCACGGGGCGGTACATCGCGGTCGAGGGCCCCATCGGCGTCGGCAAGACGGCCCTCGCGCGACGGCTCGCCACCGAGTTCGGGGCGCGGCTCCTCCTCGAGCAGGTCGAGGAGAATCCCTTCCTCAGGAGATTCTACGAGGACCCGGAGCGGCATGCCTTCCAGACCCAGCTCTTCTTCCTGCTCGAGCGCTATCGCCGGCAGCGCGAGCTCGGCCAGCTCGAGCTCTTCTCGCAGGGCATCGTCGCCGACTACCTCTTCGCCAAGGACGGCATCTTCGCCGCGGTCACGCTCGGGGCGGACGAGTTCCAGCTCTACCAGCAGATCTTCCAGATGCTCGATCAGCGGCTCCCGCGGCCGGACCTCGTCATCTATCTCGAGGCCCGGCCGGAGGTGCTGCTGCGCCGGCTCCGCAAGCGCGACCGGGACTTCGAGCGCGGCATCACCCCGGAGTACCTGGAGAGGCTGACGGAGGCGTTCAGGGACTACTTTCACCGTTACACGGAGGCCCCGCTCCTGGTGGTCAACTGCTCGGACATCGACTTCGTCGAGCACGGCGGCGATCTCGCCGACCTGATCAAGGAGATCCGGGCCATGCGACAGGGGGTACAGCACTACATTCCGCTTGGATCCCGCTAACGACCCCGACCCGCGACGGGCGGGGATTGAACGGACCGAGACGGGACGCATCGGACGGCGCGAACGAACGTGAACGGGTGACCGACTCCGAGCGCGCGAGCGACGGGGATCGGCGACCATAAGTCTCCGCCCGCTTCACCGGGGCATCGCACCTGACGGCCTCCCGGACCATCGGTCCGAGGAGGCCGTTTTCGCATGGAGCAGAAAAAGGTGACGGTGCCCGACATCCTCCGCATGAAGGCGGCGGGCGAGCGGATCACGATGGTGACCGCCTACGACTGCCCCTTCGCCCGCCTGCTCGACGAGGCGGGGGTGGACATCCTGCTGGTCGGCGACTCGCTCGGCATGGTGGTGCAGGGCCAGGACACCACGCTGCCGGTCACGCTCGACGAGATGGTCTACCACACGCGCATGGTGGCGCGCGGGCGAAAGCGTGCCCTCGTCCTGGGGGATCTGCCCTTCGGCTCCTACCAGGCGAGCCCCCGGCGGGCGGTCGAGAGCGCGGTGCGCCTCGTGAAGGAGGGCGGGGCCGAGGCGGTCAAGCTCGAGGGCGGGCTCGCGATGGC
>WNGG01010588.1_pt1 | contig 11093 bp, 12 predicted proteins | sample 5400661 | NCBI WGS metagenome assembly WNGG01 (sample SAMN13153372, study PRJNA577476) | soil metagenome | isolation source: 100 cm soil or saprolite under Garry oak tree replicate 1 | place: USA:California | collected 2016-06-15 | reverse complement strand
AACGATTCTGTCCTGGGACTCGGGCGAGATTCGTGCAGGTCTTCCGGGTTTTTTCAGGTGCCGTGCGACAGGAATGCCCGCGATAATGGCCAAGCCTCGAAATTGTAAGTCGGTCAGTCGTTAAGCTGTGCTCTGCTAGTCTACATTCAATCAGTGCCAGTGTTGGCCTGATCGGCTTCCGCGGGCGCGGCAGTGGCTAAGAAAATGACCTCGGCGCGTTCTGTGCCGTTGGCTGCGGCTGCGGAAGCTGCCGCAGCCAACGCTTCCGAGCGGAGAAGCATTTTGCGTGCCCTCCTGCTAACCAGCATATCGCGCATGGGCAACCAGCGCGGCAGTTTGCGCATTAACGACAGCGAACGCATGTCTTCCAACTCCTGCCGCAGCTCGAAGGTGCGCAAGTACTGGCGGATAATCTCCGGCATACTCATGCGCAGCGCTGCAGAGACATTTTGCAACGCCATTTCACCCTGCCGATCGCGATGCTTCAGCAGATGGACCAAATGGCGAGCCAGTTCGGAGACCTCGCCGGCGGGAAACAGATCGATTGCCAGACCTTCTTCTTCCGCCAGCCGCCTGAAATCGGGAATGTCAGAAGCGATGATGGGCACACCATAAGTACAGGCCAGGTGGGCAATCCCGCTGGAACCGGCAGAAGAAGTGTAGGGCAGCACGGCAACCGTGGAGCTCTGAAACAGCTGCGGAATGTCGTCTTCGGCGATGTATCCAGCGAAGCTGATGTCTCTCCGGGCGCTGAGTTTCTCCTGCACGGATTGCAAGTATCCTGGCGTTTTCGGGTGGTCGGTGCCTGCGATGACGAGACGCGCCGCCGGAACGTGCTGCACAACCGTGTCAAAGGCTTCGAGAATGGGTTCCAGCCGTTTGTAAGTCCCCCATTTTCCAAAAGCGAGGATGCGATGTTCCGGATTTCCCCGCAGCGTCAGATCAGGATATTCAGGCCGCGCGGAAAAGATGCCATGTCTTCGCACATAGACTGCGCCACGTCCGTATTTTTCCACCAGCACACTGCGGTAGGCGGGCAGCATCACCGAAACAGAATTCGCGAACAGCACAATCTGCGTGGCCACGAATCCGCCTGCTCGGTAAACCAGACCACGTCGGGCCGCTCACGCCAGATTGCCCGTAGTACGCGCCAGGGATTGCGCAAGCTATTGAAGCTCCAGCAGCGGACAACCGAAAACCCCTCCAACTCGGGTTGAAGCGGAGAATAGTCATCGCCCAGAATGGTCAGCGTGACGCCGGGAATACGCCTGAGCTCGCCAGCGATGTGAAATCCGTATTCATTCAACGCATCTCGGCTCGGCGGAAAAGAGGTCACCAGACAGATTTTCATTGCTGACCCGGCCCGAAGAGTGCGTGACGAGATAACTTTCCCAGCAAACTGAAGTAGTGTAGAGCGACTTTCAAATCTGCCTTGCTCTTGCCGGAGTGCCGCGTGGCAAAGTGAAACGGCACCTCGACTGCGCGGTGGATGCGACCCTTGACCAGAATTTCGAGCAAAATCTTGAAACCTTCGGGTTGCAGTTGCAGACCCTCGATGCAGTCCCTGCGGACCACGAAAAATCCAGACAGAGGATCTTTGACGCGCAGGTCTCTTCTCTGCAACGGAGTGGTTGCGAGTGTGCCACAACGCGAGATCATAAGACGAAGCTTGCTCCATTCACTCACGCCGTCGCCGTTGCCCGCGGCGTAGCGACTTGCAATGGCGATATCGTTTCCCTCCAGCATTGGTTCGAGAAGTTTGGGCAAGACTTCCGGAGGATGCTGCAAGTCCGCATCAATTACGCCCAAAAGGTCTGCGTTAGTTTGTCCCCAGCCGTGGATCACTGCTCCCGCCAGTCCTCGGTGTCCTCTGCGGATGAACACACTGACTCGTGGATCTTGCTTGGCATATTCACGCACCACGTCCGCCGTCCCGTCATTGCTGTCATCGTCAACCACGATGAATTCGTAGTCGATTGGCACCTGCATCATCGCGTGGCGAAGACGGTCGAGTAGTGTAGGAATATTTCCGGCTTCGTTCAAAGTTGGAATCACTAAACCTAGCTTCTGGCGTGGGGAATCAGTCATAGCTGCATCCTGACCTCTGGCGCGAGTTATTGGATGTGTGTGAGCACAAAGGCGTTGGTCGTACTCGGGATCAAAAAAGTCTTATGCCTCCGACAAAAGTTGCAAATCCTGGGACGTGAGTACGTTGCGGCCGCGCGCGCTGTTCGCAAGAGGTCCGGGAGAGACTTATGCTGTCACCGCGGAGTCTATTTGGCCTTGAGGAGAGAAGGCCAAAAGCGAATTGTCGAGTCGATCCAGAATCGCGAGATGCACCTCGTCGGGATCAGCCGCGGGAATCAATTGCATCCCCGCCATCTTTTGCAGTTCAAGGTAAGAGTTGCGATAACTGTGCATGAACTCCAACGGGTATTCGGGCTTTCGCGCCCGGGCTACTTCCGGCACCGCGTCAAGAAGATATGAAAGTTCCGGCTTCGGCGCGATGCTCAACAATAGGCGCGCGTAGCTTCGTGGAAGCCAACGATCCATGGGAAGAGCTGCAAATTGATCGTAGATGTAACGATCGAAAATGATGACCCCTGCAGCTGCAGCTCGGGCCTTTTTCACAACGCGTCGTAGATTAAGCACGTCGAATAGATGAAGAATGCACCGCCCCATGAGCAGCGGCCACGCTTGAGTGTTCTTGTCTCTGCGTTGTGCTGGTCGCTCGGGAGTGCCGATAGCGCCATCGCTCTGCAAGACCGTGCGGCTGAAGCCAGAACGCATGTCACGGAACAAAACAACATCGTCCCAGAACGCCAGTTGATAAACCGGAACACCCGCCTGTTCGAGGTAATCGCGCAGCTTTTCAATCTGTGTACTCTTGCCCGCGCCATCGATTCCAGAAAAAGTGATCAATACAGATTTCAAAAGGTCATCTCTCGAACACGATCTTCCGCATAAACTCCTGTTTAATGTCCTGGACTGTTCGGAACGCGCCCAGGACTTGCTGCACTGAGAGCTGCAACTGTACCGAGAGCAGCACCAGCTCCGGCCAGAAATCCAAATTTGATCAGCCACGAGCGAATCTGTCTTTGCTTTGGCGGAGCGATCGCAACACCGGTAGGCTTCGATCCCGCGCTTCCGCTAACCTGCACGGCAGGAGCGGCGGCCGTACCGCTGGGCTGCGGCGGAGGGTTGCTCTGGCGAACTGGAGCTGCTGGGGTAGCAGGTGCGGCTTCCGGTCGTGGCGCAGCCCCGGGACTGTCGGGAAGTTCCACGGGTGGCTGCATCGAATTCTGACTGGCCGGCGCCTGTTGGTTTGGAGGGGAGGACTGCTGCGCAAGCAACGGTTCTGTGACTCCGCTTACCGCCACAATCAAAAGACCGCACATCCCGCGTATCAGTGTTCGATTCATTACGCCTCCCCGCATGCCTGAAATCAAGCCGCCACCGGTTGCGGTTGAACCGCGCCTTCGGACTGTACTTCGTCCGCCGCCGACTCCGGCATAAACGCGAAACTTGGGGCCTCCGCAGGAAATGCCGGAAACTTCTGGAACAGCCGGTCCATGCGAGCGAGTTCCAGAACTGTGGCTGCTTCAGGAGAAATGCCTCCAATTTGGAGAGCGCCATCCTGTCTCGCCACTTCATCCATGCAGTTCAATAATCCTTCCAGGCCTGCTAAGTCGATCTTCTTCACGCGCGACAGGTCCACAACCACGTAGGGCGTCTCAGTTGCAATCTTGCTCTTCAACTCTCGCCCTAGTCTTCTTGCCTCTTTGCCGCCAAATACTTCGGGCAACTTGATCATGATCGCGAACGGGGTATCCATGTCACCTTCCTTGGGTCTCCCAAATTAGCTCGAAATCCAGCTGCTTCTACTTGCTTCTTTAAAGATGCCAATTGTCAACCCCGGGTTGACAGACCGTGAACTAGTCAGTCCACCCGTTGTAAGTCGCCCCCGAGACCGATCCGGCGCCGAGGACGAAGGGAATCGGCCTCGCAGCGCCGATTAAGCGCCGATCGGCGATCCCTACTTCAATATTGCGGTCCAGATGAAACAGTTTCTTATTGCTGACAATGGAGTGGCGTACATCGAGTCCCACGCCCACATAAGCGTCCTGCAAAATGCAGGACTGGTCCACCACCGTTCCACAATCAATTTCGCAATTGCGTTCAATCGAACTTGCGCCGCTGATGTTGCAACATGCGGCAATGCGCGATCCTGCGCCGATGAATGCGGGGCTACTGACCACAGCCGAGCTTTCCACCTGCGCGCCCGGGCCGCACCATACGCCAGGAGCGGTTTCAACGCCTACCGGACGCAGGCCACATCGGCCGTGTAAACCGTCTTCCACGAGTTTGCGGAAATCTTGCGGCTTGCTCAAACGGTTGAGATACCCGCGATAGAAGAACCGCTGTTGCTCGGGAATAAGTGTGCTCAACGTTCTCCTGTATGCCCCGTTGGCGTTGCGGAGAAGTGTGGCATTTACCAACGCCACGTCAAGCGAGCCAGTCGGCCCGTACCCCTGCGTCAAAGAACTTTGCTTGTCGATGTGAAACTGCAACAGCTCACCGTAATCCAGATCGCTGTAAGCGTTGACGCGGAGCAAGAGCAAGAGTTCCGCGCCCTGTTGCACACAGCGCGAGACCGCGGTGTCCCATGCTGCGATGAATGCGCTGGTTTTTGCCGAGTGCGATGGCAGCACCGGGCTCGAGGCTGCACCCTCGGCGATCACCGTGGGCTGCGTCGTTCCAAAATCGCGCAGTTTGCTGATGGTTCGATCCAGCAGACTCTGTCCCAGCACATCGAGGAGTACGCGCGAAGCACCGCTCAGAAACCCCGCAGGTTCTCTGCGCGCATACCTGCGAGGAACTTCTGAGTCATCCCCTTCCGACTTTCGCTGCCCCGCTAAAGTTAGAATCGCTCCGATTTGCACGTTTCCGGTCTCCGCATTCTGCGGTCCGCGCAATTGTCTGTGCGCGGACAAAATCCGCTGTTTTTCACCCCGAGGTCAGGCGCTAGTCGCTGTGAATCGCGAAATTGCCGGAAAGACTGCCGGCCTGGAGGACAGTCCGGTTGGGATTTGTTCTGTCTCCCAGCGGGCACCCTTTTTCTTGGAACGCCGACGAAGTACGTGTGCTGCCCTGGCAGTCTCGCTTTCCCGTTGCGCCTTGCCCAGCAGTTCCCGAATGCGGAGCTTGGCTTTATGTAATTGGGATTTCGAATTCCCGACAGAGCAATCGAGCAACTCGGCGATCTCCTGGTGCTCGTAACCTTCCACCTCGTGCAACAGGAAGATAGTACGATAGCCATGAGGAAGCTCCTTGATGGCGCGCGCCAGGGCGATGCGATCAATGCAGCCGGTCAGGCGGTCGTCCCTGCTGCCGTATTCGCGCCGTACGACTTTTGCGTCCTGGTTGTAGGGTTCATCAAGCGAAATCTGCCGCAGCGATTTCTTCCGGAAATGCATCAGCACAGTGTTCACCGCGATCCGGTACAGCCAAGTGGACAGCGCGGAGTCACCGCGGAACGTGAGCAGCTTGCGGAATACCTGGAGGAAGGCGTCCTGGGTCAGGTCTTCGGCTTCTGCGGTGTTGTTGGTCATGCGCAGGCAAACGGAATAAATCCGGGCCTTGTGCGAATGGAATAAGGATGCGAACGCATCCGCGTCCCCTTGTTGCGCTCGTTTAACCAGATCTAGATCAGAAGTAAACCGTACGGTGGGATTGGTGTCGGTGGTCACTGGGCTCTCCTTTCAAAACAGCCTTCTGTCGGGCCTTTCCAATGAAATGGTTTCGCCGCGATCACATTCGGAAGCGTAGAGTTCCTAGCGCGAATGGTCTATCCGGTGAGGTCTGTATGCACTGAGAGATGTTGCTGTACCGGATTGCCGCGCAAACACATGCACACCAAAAGGCAAGCAGCGCGCGGCGAATGCTGCAAATCGCAGTTCAACCAAGGAAGGCAACAAATCAATGAAGAGCAGGGAGAGATTGGGAGTTTTTTCATGACCATGAAGAAGTTGTTTCATGAGCAATTCAGGTGCAGCTGCAAATAAATTGAGCCGCGGTTGCAAATAGTCGTCTGCCGACGACGGGCGCAAAGCTTCTCTGGCTACAGAAAGTCCTATAGGAAACTACAGACTTGGCAGGATTGTTCCTGCTTCGCTGCGGGCCTATTCTCGCCTCCATGATAGTTGCCCTCAACTTACCCACCTCTCGAGCAGGCGCCGGCAGAGTCTAAAGAGCCGGCACCTGCTTCTCGCCTCAAATCTACGGCCGTCAAATGGGAGTGAAGGGAAGGACGCAAAACCGCGACGCCTGGTTCGCTTAATTTCAATCGGCAAGCGATGAATTTCTGGGAGAACAACGATGAGAATCTTTGCAGGTCTATCCCTGAAAGCCGCACTTCTTTCCGATTCGCCAACCGCCCGAAATCTAACTAACTACTCGATACCCGCTTGAACAACATGCACAATGTTGTTGCGCACCGCGTAAAGCACCAAGTCGCTGACGGAGTGGAGTTGAAGTTTGCGCATGATGTTGGAACGATGCGTCTCCGCCGTTTTCACGCTCAAGCCCAGCGCCACCGCAACTTCCTTCGTGCTCTTTCCCTCGGCGAGCAGTTGCACAATCTCGCGCTCGCGCGGAGTCAGCCGGTTTCGTCCGGGGGTAATCACCGCTCCCGGTGTTCCACCCTTCAAGTATCCTTCCAAAACCATAGCAGCGACTTTGGAAGTGAAGTAGGTCTTGTCGCGGCGTAATGCTTCGACCGCTGCTACTAGATCGCGGGCAGCATCCGACTTCAACAGAAAGCCGCGGGCGCCAGCATTCAAAACTTCGCGAACTACCTGGTCGGAATCATGCAGGGTAAGAATCAGCACGCGCGCGTGCGGGTTCGTCTTCAAGATTTGGCGCGTGGCTTCAAGTCCGTTCAGGCTCGGCATTCCGATATCGAGAATCACAACATCCGGCTTAAGCTGGTGCGCCTTCTCCACGGCCTCGCGGCCATCGCCCGCCTCTCCGCAAACTTGCCAATCCGGCTGGGCCTGCAACAAGGAAACCAGGCCTTTGCGGACTACTTCATGATCATCTGCGACTAGGATCCGAAATGTTCCCATATTATGCCTCCCACGAACATCGAACCTGGACTGCGGAACTAGAGACAGCTCCCTCCTGGCGGAGAGTTCATCGTAGTAACTGAATTTAGGTTACCAGCCTGCATCAGAGCTGCCAAACCCAAAACCTTACTGATGAACCAGCCAGCCACTTACAGTTTAGAGCAATAAGGTAAATCTTACTTTCCGCTACGTCACTGTTTCGCTCCTAATTTAGGTCTCACGTCCGTCCGCCGGTGAAAATCCCTAACATCCTTTGGCCCGCACCGACTCCGGAGGAGCAGGCAAGTTCTCTAACCGCTTCGCGTCGTGTTCTTCCAGAGTTACCAGCCTGAGTCCCCGGGCTGGTTCGAGGACAAGCGTAAAACTGGACGCGCATTGCCCGCAGAGCCAGAAGTGCACCGTGTCCCGCTGCGGCTTCTCGTCAAAAGGCGCCGCTTTTTCGTCGCTGGCCGCGAGCGAAATAGAAATCACTTCGAACTGAAACAGCCGCCCCTCGCCAAACGAGTACAGTGGACGGTTACAGCGTTCATTGATGCAGCGCGCCAGCATAGGACTAAGAAGCGACCGAGCAGACCATACAGCCAAAACCCTAATTCTCCAATACAGTTGGAACTGTATTTTCCGGAAGAGTTCCTTCAGAACGTTTCGTCGCTAAACCTCAGCCTGTCTAGGATTTGTGCGGTAGCATACAAAGCAAATTATTTTACATGCGAGTCCATCTGAATCGGGAAGATTTCCTACAGTCTATATCTGATACAGACAGCCCTGACAGGGCGATAGTGTGAGCTTTCGAGGTGGATCATGAATTTCCTGGACATACTTCGCAAGCGCCCTCCCGATGACGACGAGCCCAAACCCCCGCGCCTGCCGGGTTCGAATGAGCTTGAGCCGGACGTGCCAGAGCCCGATGACGAAACCAGAGAACTGGTGAGGCCAGTAAAATCCTGAAGCGTTGGGTCGGCGGCAAGAATTTCAGAATCCCAAGCCCCCGAAACCGCGTCTGTTATACGTGAAATCACCTCTGTTATAATGAGAATTGGGTAAAGGAGAAATTCATGGCCACAAGCACCACACCGGAAATTAAGCGCCAGGAAATGCCGCACGAGATCAAGAAAGCCCCGGTTTCGCTGACCCCGACGGCTGTTGCCAAGGTCAAGGAAATCATGGCCCAGCAGAATCCTGTGCCTGCAGGGTTGCGCGTAGGTGTTGTCGGCGGTGGCTGCTCCGGCTTTTCTTATTCCATGTCCTTTGAGAACGCTTCGGGGCTGATGGACAAGGTATTTGATATGGACGGCTTGAAGGTTTACGTGGACGCGACCTCGCTGACCTATCTGAACGGCTGTACCGTTGACTATATCGAGACGCTGGAAGGCGCCGGCTTCAAGTTTGACAATCCTCAGGTGAAGAGCACCTGCGGTTGCGGATCATCGTTTAGCGTGTAAATCGGGTTAGACTTCAGGCTCTAGACTCAGGCTTTAGACTCAGGCTTTAGACTTCAGAAACAAGAGGCCCTCGGACTCGAGGGCCTTTTGTTTTTCTTCACGGACGCATGTTCATCCGCACCGACTCAGCCGCTTCTAGCACGATCGCGTCGGGGGTCATCGAGATCCAGTCCATTGGTGTCGCCACTATGCGGAGCCGGGTGATCGCCGGGCGCGGCGTGGTTCGCCAGTGGCTTTCGTCTGCGTCGAAATAGTGGGTCAGGTCAGCCGGACTCCAGGGGTAAAGCCAAATCTCGCTGGAGACGTTGGGCTGCGCGATGAACCACCGCAACTCGCGGCTGCCGTCGGCGCGTGTGATCTCCAGTTGCATGGTCTCGGGCTTGCGCAGCTTCCACCAGAAGCCGTAGCGCACGGTCAGGCGCAGGCGCAGAAAGTCAGCGTCAACCGGCCAGTCAGGCGTACCGAGGTCCACTACCGAGCTACGCTCGCGAATCGCGAACGTTTGCGCTGCCAGGCCGAGCCCTTGCGCCTGCGTCGAGATTCGGGCGGCGCGTGAATCATCTCGCACCACGCCAAAAATACCATCCGAGAGAGCCTGCCCTTCCGTGCGATAGTGCCGTTGCATCCAGAACCACACTTCCGGAGTACGGGTGAAATTGTAGGTTCCATCGATCGGTCGACTCATGGCCAGGTTGTGCCAACGGACCAGATCGGATTCGGAAAGCCCCGGGCGTCCACCTCGAAAGCCCCACTCGACGTCGGCGACGTACAGGCCGGCGGGTGCGCGCGCACTCTCTAGCCCGGCGATTTCCAGTTGCGACAAGTACGGTCCGCTTGCAGTGTAGGCTTGCATCAGTCCTCCGGCGACGCTGCGCTGGGAAGCGATGCCGAACATGGTTTGGTACGGAAAGACCACAACATGCTCCTGCGGCGCGCTATGCTGGTCAAGGTAGCTGGCGACCGACTGAAGCGTGGCGGTGAATTCGGGAACAAAGCAGCAGCGGTCGAACTGCCGGAAGTTGGCCGGACATTGGGCCGGAGGCCGCCGCAGCTGCCGGACCAGGCGAATGACGGTACCTTGCCTGAACCGTGGGCCTGAAAAAAGCCACTGGGTTCCCCAAAAACTGGAACATGCGATCGCCAACACGATTGCGGCGGCCGAGGTCTTGGGAGATTGGAACGAGAAGAGGACCGTACCAGCAAGAAGGACCATGCCAAATGACCCGCTCTCAATGTGCGGGTAATCGGAGCGCACCAGAGCACTTTGCAGCATGACCAGCGCGAAGGAAAAAGCCCCTAGTAAAAAGCCGGTCCGTTCCGTGATTAAGGGATTTTGCTTGCTCCTGGTGGCGGCGCGAAAGAAGAACACCGCCGCTCCGGCAAACAGCTTTCCTAGCAGACGCACCGTGCCGGCATGTGTCATTGCCAGCGGCGTGGCCCAGCGATATACGCTTACTATTCGCGCGCTGTCTCTCCAGAATCGAAAATCGAAGGCCCTGCCCATCGCGGTGTTCACCACGAGCGCGAAGGCTATACCTGAAACCGTGTACGCCAGCAAAGCAACGATGCATGGGCCGGCGGCATGTTTGTTCCGCCTCACTTCGAATAAAATCGTGGCAGTTGCAATCAGCCAGGCGGCCACCGAATACAAGCCGGCGTCGAAGGCGATCAGGAATCCAATGACGCAGAGCAAAGCCGCTGCGATTCCAAGCATGTAGCTTTTGGCGCGTCCCTCGGTGACGGCATACCAGCCGCTCACGAAGATAGCGAAGAGAAGAATTGGAAACGCGATCTGCAACGACCACTCCCAGTACTCGAGCCAGAAAACAATGACCAGGAGCAGCAGCAGCGCCCGCTTCCACGCAGGCTGTTCGGCAAGAAGCAAACGTAGCGTCAGGTATACAAAGACAAAGGCGCACCAAACCGGTACTGTGACCCAGGTCGCGCGGGCCGCGCCGATGGAGACGCCCATGAACCGCGCCGGCGGGCTGGAAAGCCACTGGAAGATTGGACCGTGGGTAAACGCAACGTCGCGGCCAATCCAGATCCCCCTCGTGAATTTGAAAACCTCGTCTAGATGCCAACTGTTGTCGGCCAGGCCTGCGTCATAGTCGACGGACAGCACTCCCCGCGAGAACCACGCGGGATTTATTGAAATGAGCAAGAAGAACAGCAAGACCAGCAAGTCGCAATGTCGCGACAACCACGAGCGTGGAGATTGCGAACCGGAGTGAGGCGCACGCGGGAGTCGTTGGCTCAACATTTCTCGAAATCTAAAGCCAAACCTGAAATCTCGCCTGAGGCCGCAATTTTTACTGCTGTTCCGGCTGCGCAGGATTCGGTTGCGGGCGAACGGGATTCGCCCCGCCCTGACTACCGAAGCCCTGATTTCCAAATCAAGCGCGATCGCGAAGAAGAGTTAATCCATCGCGGAGTACAGTATTCGCGCGCGGTACGGCGGTACTTCAAGAAGTTCGGACGCTACCCAACCCGTATCGAGGAACTCGAAAGCACCAACAACCTC
>WNGG01008792.1_pt1 | contig 11094 bp, 4 predicted proteins | sample 5400661 | NCBI WGS metagenome assembly WNGG01 (sample SAMN13153372, study PRJNA577476) | soil metagenome | isolation source: 100 cm soil or saprolite under Garry oak tree replicate 1 | place: USA:California | collected 2016-06-15 | reverse complement strand
CGTAAATGCCGAAAATCAGAACACCAAGACCGACAACCAGGAAAGCAAAAGACGCGGAGATGGTGCCGCAATTGACTATGAGGTTCTCGTGGCAATCGTAGTGTCCAGAGAGAACAGGAATCGTGTTGAAGTTCGCCCCTAGAGTCTCGGTGTAAAGTGAACCCCGCCTATAGCTCGGTTCCATAGTCCATGAACCGGTCAAAGATCTGAAGAGAGAAGTATTCTCGACAAAACTCGAAACCGGAGACAACGAAACAGTAAGAGATCTGAAGAGCGAACTTGTCTCGGCAAGACTTGAGGCAGAACCAATCGAAGCGCTCAAAAGGTTGGCGAGTCCCTTGGTCTCGGCATCAGCAATGCCAATCGAATCGGTCAGAGACCTGAACAGCGAAGACTTCTCAGCAGGGTTGGAGGTTGAACCAAGCGAGGCACTCAGGGACCTAAACAGTGAAGTCTTCTCAGAAAGGCTTGAGACTGAGGAAAGCGAAGCGGACAATGATCTGAAGATCAAAGCATTCTCCACGAAACTCGAAACTGAACCAAGCGCACCAGTGAGTGCCCTGAACACTGAGGAATGTTCAGCAACGCTCGCGGTTGAACCTATGGATGTGCTCAGGTTTACGGTTCGTCCTCTGAAGAACGAACCTGTAAGACCCAGCGAACTAGACATTGATCTGAACAGCGAAATATGCTCCGCAAAGCTAGAAGCTGGACCTAGCGAGGTGCTCAAGGACACCGCACGACCCTTAAACAGAGAACTCGAAAGACCCAGCGAATCGGTGAGAGATCTGAAGAGTGACGTATGCTCCGCAAGAATTGAGGCTGAACCCAGTGAGGCGCTCAGAGCCCTGGCAAGACCCCTAGTCTCAGAACCTGCAAGACCCAACGAGTCAGATATGGTCCTGAAAAGCGAGGTATGTTCAGCAAGACTCGTGGTTGAACCTATTGATGTGCTAAGGTCTACGGTTCGACCTCTAAAGAAAGAAGCTGTAAGACCCAACGAGTCAGATAGAGACCTGAAGAGCGAGGTATGCTCGGCAAAACTTGAGGCTGAACCGAGCGAACTACTCAGAGTTACAGTGCGGCCTTTAAGCAGAGAACTTGGAAGACCCAGCGAACTAGATAGAGACCTGAAAAGCGAATTGTGCTCCCCAAAACCAGCGGATGAACCAATCGAAGCGGTCAGAGATCTGGTGAGACCTTTACTCTCGGAACCAGTAGGACCCAGCGAACCAGACAATGATCTGAAGAGCGATATATGATCAACAAAGCTTGAGGCTGAGGCAAACGAATCCGATAGAGACCTGAAGATCGACGACTTCTGGCCAAAGCTCGAGACCGAACCAAACGAATCGGTCAGAGATCTGAAGAGTGAAGTATGCTCAGCAAGGCTCGAGACTGAACTCAGAGAACCAGTCAGAGATCTGAAGAGCGACGACTTCTCGCCAAAGCTTGAGGCTAAAGCAAGCGAACCAGAAAAGGATCTGGAAAGAGAAGTGCGTTCCGCAAAGCTCGAAGCTGAACCAAGCGCACCGGTTAGAGACCTGAAGAGCGTAGTGTGTTCGGCAAGACTTGAGGTTGAACCTATTGACGCGCTCAGATTCACAGTTCGACCTCTGAAGAACGAAGCTGCAAGACCCAACGAGTCAGATAGAGACCTGAAGAGTGAAGTATGCTCGGCAAGACTTGAAGCTGAGCCTATTGATGTGCTCAGGTTTACGGTTCGTCCTCTGAAGAAGGAAGTTGTGAGACCCAGCGAGTCAGATTGCGACCTGAAGAGCGAGGTATGTTCAGCAAAGCCTGAGGCTGAACCTAGTGAGGTACTCAGGGTCACACTACGGCCTCTGAAGAGAGAGCTCGAAAGACCCAGCGAACCACTAAGAGACCTAAACAACGAAGTATGTTCCACAAAACCCGAGGCTGAACCAAGCGAAGCAATCAGAGATCTGGTGAGACCTTTACTCTCAGAACCAGTAAGACCCACCGATCCAGTCAGAGACCTGAAGAGCGTACTGTGTTCGGCAAGACTTGAGGTTGAACCTATTGACGCGCTCAGATTCACAGTTTGACCTCTGAAGAACGAGACTGCAAACCCCAGCGAGTCAGACAGAGACCTGAACATCGAAGTATGTTCAGCCAGGGCTGAGGCTAGACCTATCGATGCACTCAGGGTTACGGTTCGACCTTTCAGTAGAGACGTCGAGAGACCCAGTGAACCAGTCAGAGACCTGAAGAGCGAACTGTGCTCCACGAAACTTGAGGTTGAGCCCAGTGAAGCGCTCAAAGCCCTGACAAGACCCCTTCTCTCAGAGCCCGCGAGAGACAGCGAACCAGACAGAGACCTGAACAGGGAACTTCTCTCGCCAAAGCTTGAGGCTGAAGCCAGTGAACCAGATAGAGACCTGAACAGGGAACTTCTCTCGGCAAGACTTGAGGCCGAAGCCAGTGAACCGGTCAGATACCTGATCAGCGAAGTCTTCTCACCAAAGGTTGAGGCTGAAGCCAGTGAACCAGAGAGAGACCTGAACAGGGAACTTCTCTCGCCAAAGCTTGAGGCTGAAGCTAGCGAACCGGATAGAGACCTGAACAGGGAACTTCTCTCGCCAAAGCTTGAGGCTGAAGCCAGTGAACCAGAGAGAGACCTGAACAGGGAACTCCTCTTGGCAAGACTTGAGGCTGAAGCCAGTGAACCGGACAGCGACCTGAAGAGCGACGTCTTCTCGCCAAAGCTTGAGGCCGAAGCTAGCGAGCCGGATAGTGACCTGAAGAGTGAAGTGTGCTCAGCAAGGTTTGAAAGTGAACTTAGAGAACCAGTTAGAGACCTGAAGAGCGACGATTTTTCGGCAAAGCTTGAGGCTGAGGCAAGCGAGCCAGAAAGCGATCTGGAGAGTGAAGTGTGCTCCGCAAAGCTCGAAGCTGAACCAAGCGCACCAGTCAGAGACCTGAAGACCGTGGAATGTTCGGCAAAGCTCGTGGTTGAGCCTATTGACGTGCTAAGGTCTACCGTACGACCTCTGAAGAACGAAGCTGCAAGACCCAACGAGTCAGATAGAGATCTAAACAGCGAAGTATGCTCAGCGAGACTAGAGGTTGAACCCAGCGATGCACTCAGGGTCACGGTACGACCTCTGGAGAACGAAGCTGCTAGCCCCAGCGAATCAGACAGTGATCTGAACAGCGAAGTGCGTTCAGCAAAACTTGAGGCTGAGCCGATTGATGCGCTCACGTTTACTGTTCGACCTCGAAACAGAGAACCCGAAAAACCCAGCGAACCAGAAAGAGACCTAAATAACGAAGTATGCTCCGCAAAACCCGAGGCAGAACCCAGTGATGCGCTCAAAGCCCTAGCGAGACCCTTAGTCTCAGAACCCGCAACAGCCAGAGAACCAGACAGAGACCTGAACAGCGAACTCTTCTCGCCAAGACTCGAGACTGAACCCAGTGAAGCGCTCAGAATTTCAGTACGACCCCTAAACAGAGAAGATGCAAGACCAAGCGAACCGGTCAGAGATCTGAACAGCGAACTCTTCTCGGCAAGACTCGAGGTTGAGCCCATTGAACCAGTCAAGGCCTTTACAAGACCCTTAACTTGAGAACCAGCAAGGGACAATGAACCAGTCAGAGATCTGATCAGCGAAGTCTTCTTGCCAAGACTCGACGCTGCGCCCATTGAACCAGTCAGAGACTTGGCAAGACCTTTGGTCTCAGAACCCGCAAGGGACAGAGAGCCAGACAGAGACCTGAACAGCGAAGACTTCTCGGCGAAACCAGAAGTTGAACCCAGTGAGCCAGTCAGAGACTTGGCAAGACCCTTAGTCTCAGAACCAGACAGAGACAAGGAACCAGACAGAGACCTAGATATCGAACTCTTCTCAGCGAAACCCAAAGCCAGAGACACTGAACCAGCCAGAGACTTGGCAAGACCCTTGGTCTCAAAAGCAACAATGGACAGCGATCCGGATAGAGATCTGAACAGGGAACTCCTCTCGCCAAGAGTCGAGGATGAACCCAGTGAACCAGTCAAGCTCAACGCACGACCTCTAACAAGAGAGCTCGTAAGAGACAGCGAACCAGACAGAGACCTAAACAGCGAGGACTTCTCAGCAAGACTCGAAACTGAACCTAGTGAAGCAGTCAGAGCCTTGGCAAGGCCCTTGGTCTCAGAAGCTGCAAGAGACAGCGAACCAGACAGAGATCTGAATAGGGAACCCTTCTCGGCAAGACTCGAGACCGAACCCAGTGAACCGGAAAGAGACCTAGTAAGACCCTTAACCTGAGAACCAGCAAGGGACAGTGAACCAGACAGAGACCTGAAGATCGAATTCTTCTCAGCAAGACTCGAGACTGATCCCAGTGACGCACTCAAGCTCTGTGTCCTACCTCTGAATAGAGAACTGGCAAGACTCAGAGAGCCGGACAGGGACCTGAAGATCGAAGACCTCTCAGCAAGACTCGACGCTGGACCTAGTGAAGCAGTCAAAGCCCTAACAAGTCCCTTAGTCTCAGAACCCGCAAAGGACAGAGAACCAGAGAGAGATCTGAACAGCGAACTCTTCTCGGCAAAACTTGACGCCGAACTCAGTGCACCGGTCAGAGATCTGAACAGCGAACTCTTCTCGGCAAAACCAGAAGCTAAAGCCAGTGAAACTGACAAAGCCTTAGCGAGACCCTTAGTCTCAGAACCCGCAAGACTCAGCGAACTAGACAGAGATCTGAATAGGGAACTCTTTTCCGTAAAGATTGAGACCGAAGATAGCGAACCAGACAGAGACCTGACAAGACCCTTAACTTGAGAGGCAGCAAGAGACAACGAACCAGATAGAGATCTGAACAGAGAACTCTTCTCAGCAAAGCTCGAAGATGAACCCAGTGAAGCGCTCAAATTTTTAGTACGACCACTAAACAGAGAGGAGGCAAGACTCAGCGAACCACTCAGAGACCTGAACAACGAAGATCTCTCCGCAAGACTTGAGGCTAAATTCATCATAGCGGTAAGACTCTGACTGTAACCCCAAGCAGGAGTTATCACATCACTTGCGCTCGAAACCGTTGTCATAGTATCAGTCGCAGCACCGTTACCTGTGGACACAGTAGGGCTGATCCAGACCTCAACGATCAGGAAGTGAACGTTCGGAAACGGACCTTCAATTGGACTAACATCAATATTCTTTGTTGCGGAAGTAGTTGCTTCAATGTTGGCCGCTCCTGTGAAATCAAAGAGAAGAGTACAAGGGGGTCCTTCGGAAGCAGTAGAACAAGACCAGACCAGAAACCGCATATTTGCAGTACCAGTTCTTGACGCGGTAATCGTAGTATCAAACTCCCAAGACCCACTCTGGATCGTTATGCCGCCTAGGTCAGTAGGATAGACCCAAGCCTGACCTGTAGGCGTGGTGCCGGAAGGCGTTGCTGTCGTGGTAGACGAGCCGACATCAGGCTGAACTTCAAAGCAACAAGTAGTGCTACCACCCACTTTGACACTTGTTGTAGTATCAGCCGTTCCAGCAGTAGTAGCTAGCTGTTCACACTTAACCGCGCAACCAGTCTGAGAGGTAGAGCCATAATAGAAAGTGTGACCCTTACCCTCAAAACCAGCAAGACCCAGAGAACCAGCCAGAGACCTGAAAAGCATACTCTTCTCAACAAAACTCGAGGCCAAAGTCAGTGAACCACTCAGAGACCTGAACAGGGAAGATTTCTCCGCAAAACCCGTAGCCAAAGACAGAGAAGCAGTCAGAGACCTGAACAGGGAAGATTTCTCCGCAAAACCCGTAGCCAAAGACAGAGAAGCAGTCAGAGACCTGGCAAGACCCTTAACTTGAGAGGCAGGAAGAGATAACGAACCAGATAGAGATCTGAACAGCGAACTCTTCTCAGCAAAGCTCGAAGATGAACCCAGTGTAGCGCTCAAGCTTAAGGCCCTACCTCTAACTCCAGAAGCCGCAATGGACAGAGAACCGGACAGGGATCTGAATAGGGAAATCTTCTCGGCAAAACCAGAGGCCAGAGACAGAGACCCAGACAAAGCCTTGGCCAAACCCTTAGTCTCAGAACCCGCTAGGGATAGAGAACTGGACAGGGACCTGAAGATCGAAGATTTCTCTGCAAAACCCGAAGCCAGAGACAAGGAACCGGTCAAGGCCTTGGCGAGACCCTTAGTCACGGAAGCAACAAGAGATAGAGAACCAGACAGAGACCTAAACAACGAAATCTTCTCCACGAGACTAGAGGCTGAACCCAGTGAACCAGTCAAAGCCCCGGCAAGACCCTTAACTTGAGAGCTGGCAAGAGACAGGGAACCGGACAGAGACCTGAACAGCGAATTCTTCTCAGTAAAACTCGAGACCAAAGACAGAGAACCAGACAGACCCCTCGCAAGACCCTTAACTTGAGAGCCAGCAAGAGACAGAGAACCAGACAGAGACCTAAAGATCGAGTTCTTTTCGGCAAGACTCGAGATTGAAGACAGAGAACCAGACAAGGTTTTGGCGAGACCCTTAACTTGAGAAGCAGCAAGGGACAGGGAACCGGACAGAGACCTGAACAGCGAATTCTTCTCGGCAAGATTTGAGGCTGAACCCAGTGAACCAGTTAAGACCTTAGCAAGACCCTTAGTCTCGGAAGTAGCAAGAGAAAGCGAACCGCTCAGGGACCTGAACAGCGAACTCCGCCCAGCAACACCCGAACCCAGATTCCAAGTTGCAGTGAGAGGGGTTGAACAAGAACGAGGACTGGAGTTGCAAGTCAACTTCCCAGAATTCACATTGGCGACCATGTTACCCATTGTGAGCGTGATTGAAGCCGCGAGCGCTTTGAAGATTGAAGTCTTCTCAACAAAACTTGAGACTGAACTCAGCGAGCCACTAAGCGACCTTAAGATCGAAGTCATCTTAGCAAAAGCTGTGACTGAAGTCAGTGATCCACTAAGACTCTGAGCGTAATCCCATCCAGGAGTGATAAAGTCCATTGCGGTGCTGATTGTTGTCTCGGTCATTGTAGTAGTCGCAGTAGTTCCAGAATATTGCCACACAACCCAGACTTCAAACGCTAAGAAGTTACCACTTGTCCAAGTAATCTGCGACTGACTCGCGGTTGTGTATGTTCTTAGTGTTGCGGTAGTCGAACTCGCCACGTTTGTTGTGGTATCCCAATTCTTCCACAGGAAAGTTGCAGTCGTGCAACTGCTTGTAGTGCAAGACCATGCGGTAACGAAGTATCGAGCAACAGGAGTTCCAATCGTAGAAACTACTGCTCCCGTTAAGTCGATTTGCCATGTTCCAGATTGAATGTCAAACAACCCGTTCTGAATACCAGCAACGTTGTAGATCCAACCCGTTCCACTGAAACCGTTCGCGGCAGACGACGGAGTCCCGGTCAGAGATGCAGAAGTCTCAGGTTCAACTTTGAAATACGTAGGGGCTGACTGGTAAGCGTCGCAAATTAAGACCCACCTGTTCGTAGACGTTCCAAAGGGACATGTTTCAGAAGTTGGAGTGGTATCGCTCTTGTGCTCGACTGCTATACTTGCAGACGAAGCAACAGTAAGGTCGAGAGTGAATCCACTTCCAGCAGTTTCAGCTATTGAGTTTAAAGAGCCTACCATACCAATAATCAGATCATTAGCATTCAATCCCGTGACACCTGACGCAAGAGCAGGAGAAGTTCCGCCACCGGAAACCCTTTGATTAGTTCCTGGGTAACCACTTGCCTTATCCCAGACGGTGAACGTGGACGTAGGGTCTTCAGCACCGTTGATAGCAATGACTTCAGCACTGGCGGCAGTAGGTGTTCCAGTCAAAGTGATTGTAATTGTCACCGCAGAAAGAGTCCCTGAAGCAACGCCATGCCATTCTTCCAAGTCCATACTACTTCCAGAAGGGTGAATTGTTGAACGGGGAGAACCATCGAATGTTATTCCTGTTGCCGAAGGAATAGTTGTAGTTGATACCATAACGGTATCAGGATTAACACTGACCACAAGAAGAATGGAATCGGGGGACGAAGAAGTAGAAAGACTTGTAATCGTAAATGTCGTTCCGGAGCTCCAAGTTCCAGTCTTCTTCGCGTTGGCGTTGCCATCTATAGCTGGACCTGAACCAATTGCAATACTTGTCTCTGATGTAGACGTCGAAGCCGTTCCGGAAGTAGTAGACAATCCTGTGCACAATGTCCCACATGTTCCAACAGTCGTCGCGTTAGCGAAGAAAGTGTGAACGTTGTTAGTTGCATGACCAACAGGCATGCTTACAACTACAACGATTGCAAGAATCAGCATTGCAATTAACGAAACCTTTCGCGCTTCGACTCCCCTCCCTAGGAAAACGGGTTGGCGCTCACACAGCCTTACAATTTGCAATTAAGGCCGTGTCAATGGGATACTTCCAGGTAATCTGAATCGTGTCGCGTACAAGCAAAGTGATGGACGTGAAAGCTGCAGCTACATTATTGAATGTGGTAACCAGTGTGGATCTCGTGAGGAACTGCCTCCTTTGTGAGTGAGGGGTGATGAAAGCGAATACACATGTTGTAACACGTGGTGTTTGGCCTTCGGACTGGCAAGACAAAGCAACGGCTTAGTCTGGGAAAAATCGCGATTGAGAACCTGTGGTAGGAGGGATTCACTCGGAGATTAAAACATCCGAGTTTCGGGTTTAGCCTTCTTCAGTAGGGTGCGTGAACCGTCTTAGCTCCAGGTCCAGACGATGGTCCACGTTATCTGTATCGTGTCGAGATTTTGCAACGTGATCGAGGTGAAGGTAGCTGCGGCTAGCTGGACGTTGTTTGCGTTGGCCGCGGTAGACTGGTTGACTAGGCATGACTTGGCGACAGCTTGCGTGGCGGTGGCGGTAAACGTGATAACTACCTTCGAGGACTGTGACGATGAGCCAGAGATGTCCGTGACTACCCCCACAGCTCGTGCAAAGCCGTTCGTTGTAAGCTCGCTGTCCGTGGGCTTACCACAGTCGCCGTTCGTCGCGCCGGTAGTCGCGTCGGTGGCAACAGGTGCAGTGGTTCCCGCTGACATGGCGATATACTTGAAGCCGCAGGTAGTTGACGGCGCGCACCCGAATGGGGCCTCGCCCGATGTGACCTGCTGGACCCACAGTGCGCCGGAGTTGTAAAGCACGTTGTGATCACTCGAACATGTCTGTACTCCGCCTAGAGTGTGACATTCCTGGAAGTTCGCGTTCAGCACTTCGTAGTAGTGTCTGTTGCCCCATGGATTCCAATTCCCAGTAGCTACGTAGCCACCAAGAATGAAACTTGTGACAACCAGACCCGTCGCCAATAGCGCAATAACACCCCTCTTCCTTGTCCATTCGACTCTGAGAAACTTCATTCTATGCTTTCACCTCCGTCTACTCTTTAGCGTCCTAATCGCCACTGAGAACCTTCTTCTAGTTCGTGTTACCTTGTGGAAACTAGCGTGGTACTACCACAACAGAAGGCCAGCTGATCGGTCCTTTACTGCTCTTCCGAGACTATTGCGGACGTTGATTCACGCACATTCTTTCACACTTCACTTCTCACGCTTCACTTCCTATTCCTCACCCTCTTCTTTCGTCGGAGATTCTTCCCACGCGTCCTCCCCGGGAGACGTGGGCACCGGGTTTGTCGGCGATGATCCTGGTCCACCGGTAGTTTTGCCGATGCGCCCGGACACTTTACGTAGGAGCCCGAGTACACTGAGGCCGATGACGAACACTAAGGCTGCCAGCATGAGAATTGTTGCTGGTGCAGGGGTTACTCCTGCTAGGGTCGTCGAACCCGACCCTGTGGTGACCCCTCCTATGCTGCCCACGTTGAGCGCCCTCTCGTATACCACCCTGGCATAGGCGAGTGCGCTCGCGCTGAGGATGCTTAGTGTTGAGAGTAGTAGGAGCCCCAGCCTGAGAGATTTTTTGTGCTTGAGATCGAGGATGTTTGTTAGGTTTTTCATCTTCTATTCCTGGTTCTCTTTTTTCTTCGGAGATTCCTCCCACTCCTTCCCTTGCAAGGAGGGCGGCAATACCATTCCTGTTCCTGAGGTCCCTAGAGAAGTAGACGCTTCGCCTGTTGATAATGACATTAGTGCACCGGGCGCTTTGCCGATGTGCCCGGACAATTCGCGTAAGAACCCGAATATGCTGAGGCTAGTGACGAGTACTAGGACTGCGAGAGTCACTATGGCGGCGGGCGAGAAGCTTACTTCTCCACTATTTCCTATGAGAGAATAGATGAAAACCGCTGATATCATTAGTGTCGGAACCGTCACGGTTTCCGAGAAGGTCGATGCCATATCCATCCTCCGACGCGGTACCCATAGGTAGATGTTCAGGCCGACAACGCTGGAAAGGGCAGATACGAGATAGACGATGCTTACCCAAAGGCGAGTCAGGTTGACGAGTCCCTGACTCATCAGAAGCTCTCCAAGCCCCATTATCGCTGCGATCTGGAAGAAGTACTGGAGGCGTGATGGCATGTCGCGATCGAGCAGGGCGCTGAGCAGGCTCATGGCCAGGAAAATAACGATCCCTAGGAATACGAAGAACTCTGGCACCAGTCCCATTTGTGCTCATCTCGACGCTTTGCGCAGACTAGTTTTCCGCCGAGTTGCTGGATTTCTCTCGGATGGAGTAGACGAGCCGTTGGCCTTTGTCTGTGTCTTCGATGGTCAGGTTGAGGATGCTCTTGTCGTCGATCTCGAGAAGCTGTGCTAAGTCTTTGGGGATCAGGAGATATTTGCTTCCCTTGATCCTTGTCGGTGTTAGTTGTATTCCCATTATTGATCTACCAAACCGGCGGTTGGATAGAACTAAGCACGGGCAATACCATAATCCCGGCGTAACCTCAGCGGTTGTCTAGTCGTCACAGGGAGGCCCGATGCTCAGGAGTCAGCTGCGGAGATGGTCTCTGGAGATCTGGATAGGCCCCGGGGGGGGTCGAAAAGATTTCACGCGCGGCGATGGAATCCTTTTTCTAGAAAAATTTCGTGTCGGCTGCTACAAGACTGGGTTTCGGCTCCGGGTTTTGGAGCCCTTAAATATGACTAAAGTCCGGAGAACCTCGATTCATAATACTGGTGCTCGAAGAAACGTCGCGAGCATCGGGCTT
>WNGG01009287.1_pt1 | contig 11095 bp, 6 predicted proteins | sample 5400661 | NCBI WGS metagenome assembly WNGG01 (sample SAMN13153372, study PRJNA577476) | soil metagenome | isolation source: 100 cm soil or saprolite under Garry oak tree replicate 1 | place: USA:California | collected 2016-06-15 | reverse complement strand
AGTTCACTCACGAAACCTGGGGGCGCGTTGACGAACGCCACGTTAAAGTCATCTTTAATTCCCAACTTCTTAACCAGCGGTGTTCCTGAATACCCAGCCATGACGATTTCAAAGAATCATTCGTTGATCGTGACTTCGCCAAAGTTGATGCCGCGTTTTTCGCGACCGAGCGCGATCACCAATGCAGCGCCGGCAAAAACTGTGACCGCGGTCAACGACATCGCCATCGCATAACTCATTCGTTCGGCGAAGAGAGCTTCGATGTAGGCGACCGAACCAGCAAGCAAGACGCCGCATTGATAAGCAAAGCCGGGAAGGAAACCGCGAACTGAATTAGGCGATAACTGCATGAGAAACGCCCCCACAATCAATAGCGTCAGTGATGGAGCAAACGCCCACAGCGGAACCACTGCGATGGCGCACACTAAGGCGATGATCATGGAACGACGACGACCAATCCGATCAGACCAGAGTCCAAACAGGATTCCTCCCGTAATTGCTCCGATCATGGAAATCGCGGTTACCGTCAAACGCTGAGTTGGACCGAAACTCCAATACCGCTCGAGAAACGTAGGGTACATGTCCTGCGTGCCGTGCGAGACGAAGTTCATCATCGTCAGCATGATCAGCAGGAACAGAAAAAGTTTCCAGTGCGAAGCAATTGCCCGCCCCAACTGGCCCCAACTCTCGTGACGAGTCCTTTTCCATACCTCCGATTCCTTTACGCGAAATCGCACAAAGAGAGCCAATAGTGCAGGAAGCCCTCCGATGAAGAAAAGTGGCCGCCAGCCCCAGCGAGGAAGAACGATTAACGAACAGATCGCCGCGAAAAGGTAGCCCACGGCGTATCCTTCCTGGAGCAACCCGGATAACACCCCTCGCGAATGCGGCGGTACTTTTTCCATAGCTAACGAAGCACCTACGCCCCACTGGGCGCCCATTCCGATTCCAAACAATGAACGCAGCACCATGAAAGTGGTGTAGTTGGGAGCCAGGCCCGAAAGCACCTCGATGACCGCATAAAACACCACCACAAACATGAGCGGTGGTCTTCTGCCATATCGATCGGCAAGCAAGCCGAAAATGAGTGCCCCTACAGGACGAAAGCCCAGCGTGAGAGCGATTGAGAGGGCAATATCCTTGTCTGGACGATGAAACTCCTTGGCGATCGCCGTAAGCGTCACGACCACCAGAAAGAAATCGAAGGCTACAAACGTCCATCCGAGGAATCCGGCGAGCAGGGCAGCGCGATGACCATCGGGTACTTCGTGCGATTTACTCATGCAATTGATTCAGGGTTAGCTTGAACGACAACGAAAGCGCGGCGATACTAATATTTGAAAGCTTTGGGTTCAAGCGAATTGTTAACGTAGGGACGGCATCCGTTGGTTTGAATACTACGTCATACGTGGCATCGCCGTAAGGAAAAGCAAGTTTGCTGAGACTAAACAAGTAGCATGCTGATTAAGAAACCGGCAGACATCAAGTCGAGCGAGATCACCGATCAGAAAGTCTATCTGAACCGCCGCCTATTCATGCGTGGCGCCGTTCTGGCTGGTTCTGTGGCGGCGACGGGACTGCTCTATCGGAAATTGAATCCGCCGTCGGCAGCGGTCGCGGAGCAGCCAAAAATTGCCGGACTGGTGAAGCCACCATCCGATGAAGCCATGCAGAAAGGTTTCAAAGTAAACGAAGCTCCAACTTCGTTCGAAGACATTACGAACTACAACAATTTTTACGAGTTCTCGACTGAGAAGCGCGCAGTTGCGTCTGAAGCGCGCGGCTTTATCACGCGGCCGTGGACAGTTGAAGTTGGTGGACTGGTCAATAAGCCAAAGACATTCGATCTTGATGATTTGCTGAAGCTCGCGCCACAGGAAGAGCGCATCTATCGTCATCGCTGCGTTGAAGGTTGGTCGATGGTGATTCCCTGGGTTGGTTTTCCTCTGAACGCGCTTTTGAAGCAGGTCGAGCCGCTTTCGACAGCGCGCTATGTCGCGTTTCAGACGCTGCTCGATCCGAAGCGCATGCCGAATCAAAACACCGGCGTGCTTGATTGGCCGTACGTCGAAGGCTTGCGGCTGGATGAAGCAATGAATCCGCTGGCGATCTTGGCGACTGGACTCTATGGTGGAACGCTGCCACCGCAAGATGGAGCGCCTATTCGTTTGGTTGTGCCGTGGAAGTACGGATTCAAAGGGATTAAGTCGATTGTGAGGCTTAGTTTGGTAGCCGATGAGCCGCCAACGACCTGGAACATTGCATCACCGAACGAATACGGTTTCTATTCGAACGTGAATCCGAACGTCGATCATCCGCGCTGGAGCCAACGCATGGAGCATCGCATCGGTGAATTCGGTTCGCGGCCGACGCTTTTGTTCAATGGTTATGCTGAACAAGTTGGTCACTTGTACGAAGGAATGGATTTGAGAGTGAATTACTGATTAGTTCAAGCCACAGATTCACACAGATTTGCACGGATAAGAGATTGCCATTTGCTGCATTCTGATCTGCGTCAATCCGTGAAAATCTGTGGCTGATCAAGCTATGAAAGACATCCGCTTCGCCAAACTTGTCATATTCATCAACAGCGTTGTGCCGCTGGCGCTGCTCTTGTGGGACGTGAGGCGAAAGCAAGTCGGCGCGAATCCGTTGGAGTTCGTCACGCGCACGACGGGAATGCTAACACTTGTCTTTCTCTTGATTTCGCTGGCAGTAACGCCCTTACGGCGAATCACGGGACTGAACTGGCTGATCAGATTTCGCCGGATGCTGGGGCTGTTTGCTTTCTTTTACGGCTCGCTTCACCTACTGACATACGTCGCCTTCGATCGGTTCTTTCATTTCATGACGATTCCTGCGGATGTTTTGAAGCGACCATTCATCGCCGTTGGATTTACAGCCTTCGTTTTGATGTTGCCGCTGGCGATTACTTCGACGGACAAGATGGTGAAGCGGCTCGGGGGCAAGCGTTGGGCGCGGCTACACAAAATCGTCTATGCGTCGGGTGTTCTTGGTGTGCTGCATTACTACATGCTGGTTAAATCTGACGTACGCCTGCCGCTAACATTCGCGTTTGTTGTCTTTGTGTTGCTCGGGTTCAGACTCTTGGTGAAGTATTACAAAGCTCCGATTGCATCGAGTAGTGTAGTCCCACCCAGATGATTTCTATCCCAGGTGCCCTCCCTGACGGTCGGGCTTCTGGCACGTCGTATAATGCGGTCGTGCTCGATCCAACGAAACGATTTTCCAAGCGAGTCGAAAACTACATCAAATATCGTCCAGGCTATCCTGCTGAGATTATTCCTTTACTCGAATCAGAATGTGGCTTGACGCCGCAATCGGTCATTGCCGATTTGGGTTCCGGCACAGGACTTCTTACTGAACTGTTTCTGAAGCACGGAAACAAAGTTTTTGGCGTCGAGCCAAACGCTGACATGCGCGCCGCGGGCGAGAAGCTGCTCGCAAAATATCCGAATTTCATCAGCGTTGATGCGGCCGCCGAAGCCACGACACTTTCCGACAATTCGATCGATTTGATCGTTGCGGGTCAGGCCTTTCATTGGTTCGACCGCGAAAAAGCAAGGGTTGAATTCGAGCGCATCTTGAAACCGGGCGGCTGGGTTGTGCTGATTTGGAATGGCTTCCGCGTTGAGGCCAGCCCGCTGAATAACGGCTACCAGGAAATCGTGCTGCGTTACGGCACCGACTACAAAGAAGTCGCCCGAGAAATTACCGGAGTCGATGTGGAATCGTTCTTCGCGACGCAGCCTTGCAAGTGCGCGCACTTCGCGTTCAAGCAGGTGTTTGATTTCGAAGGACTGAAAGGGCGACTACTGTCGTCGTCTTACGCGCCCGAATCAACTGATCCAAACTTCGAACGAATGATTGAGGAATTGCGGGCGCTATTTGACGCTAATCAGCGAGATAGCAAAGTCGATTTCAATTACGAAACGGAAGTCTATTACGGGCAAATCTAACTATTGCGCCATCGCGGCGATCCGTGCCATCGCGTGCGCCAAATCCATTCGAGTGAAGCTGCCCTGCGGATTGAAAGTCGTCCCGCTTGTCCTGAGCAATCCATTCTGAACCGCCACCGCTACATAACCGCGCAGCGAAGTTGGGATCGATGCAGCGTCTGTATAGGTAAGCGTGTAAGTTCCCGTCTCTGCCTGCTGGCGCAATCCCGCCGCGCGAACCAATGCGACGACAGCCGTTAATCGATCGACCGCGGCATCCGGCTGAAATGGACCGCCGGTGCTAATCATCGGGAAGAGCGATCCGTTCGGCGAAGCTTGCGCGCTTTCAACGAACAGCATCGTCGATCGATCGCGGATGTCGGTGTAGCTTGATTGTCCAGGAAGATATTGCGGGACGCGCGCGCCTTGAACTAATGACGCAGCTAAGTTCGCCCGCGTCACCGCAAACGTCGGACGAAAACGCGAACCGGTTGGTGACATCACCAGCGATCGAAAAGCCTGGTTGATTTCGCTAATCGACGATGAATCGACTGACATGAGATCCGTCAATGCCGGATAGCTCGCGCTTGTTGTCCGCAAAACACCTGTATAGCTTTGCGACCAGGGCTGACTGGCAGTATTCGCCATCGTCGTTCCGACGGGCAGCGTGCCGGCGGCAGTTTCTACTCGCGCTTTCCAAGTCCCGCTCGCAGGAGCATTGACAAGCGTCCGTTCACGATGTCCTGTCAGTCCTGCTGCGTTCGGCTGGCTGGATATTGCCTGCTGCGTTCCATTGGCGTCCAAAAGCGTGAGGTTCAGGTTCGTCGGATTTAGAATGTCACCCCAAGCAACCTGCACAGACGCAAGCAGCGTGTTCGCGGGAATGTTGAGCGATGAATCGCTGGCTGCTCCGGGCACCGCGTTTCCGCTGAATGATTGCGCGCTATTCACAAAATCAACCTGGCCTTGATAAGCCGCGCCGCGCCACCCGCCAAATCTTCTCTGTGATAATGCGGCTTCAAGCACCGCGGCTTGTGCATTTAGCATCCCCGCTCCGACTTCGTACATGTAATACGGAGGCAGGGGCGTCGCAGTGCGTTGCAAAATGTCACGCACCTGTGCTGGGGTGAGATTCGGATTTGCTTCGAGCATTAGAGCGATCACGCCGGCGACCTGAGGAGCTGAGAAACTCGTGCCGCTTCCAGTTGTGTAATACGGAAGTTCGCTCGCGCTCAGTGATGAGTCGTTCGCCGCAAGGCCATCGATAGTCGTCACCGCGGCCACAGTCGAAGCGCGCAAACTGACAGTGCTAACTCCGGGCGCAACGATGGTTGGATGAAACAGCGGGCTGCCGAAATCGCCGCGCGACGAAAAGCTCGCGAGGCGCCCAAGATTGTCTGTCGCGCCGGTGCTGATCACCCAGGGCGCGACCGAATAAGGATTCAAAGAATCTGTTCCGGGTCCGGTGTTTCCCGCCGAAAACACCACGTTGACACCGTTATCGGTGAGCATCCTGGTCGCGATATTCACCGGATCGTTCACGTCAAAAACGGTGTTCGCTGAAAAGCTGCAATTGACCACGCGCACATTGAAAGCCGCAGCATTCGCCAGCAAATAATCGAATCCGGAAAGCACAAACAGCAAACTCGCGTCGCCCGCGCTCAGTCCCAAAATATTTGCGCCCGGCGCAACGCCCGCGTACTTGCCGCCTGATTGCTGACCGTTTCCGGCAATGACTCCGGCGACGAAAGTTCCGTGTCCGTAAGCTTGATCCGTGTTCGGCAGACTGGACGTTGCGATTGGATAATTGAAGCCGACGCCGAGGCTTTGCGTGTCCGCCAGCTTAATGTTCTGGACGACGCGGCCTGACAAATCGCCGTGCGTACCATCGACGCCCGTATCGAGCACCGCAACAGTCACGCCGCGACCACTGACTGGCAGACCTCGGTTGGCTCTGGTTAAATCGGCATTGCGACGAACGCGATCAACGCCCGTGATGCTTCTCGCCGCCACGTTGAGATTCCATTGGAAAGTTCGGTTGCTGTAAATCGAACGCACCGACGGCAGATGAGATATCGCCGCGATTCGCGACTTGGTCGTGGTTATCGCAACCATCGACAACATGCGATAGCGCGTGCCGCCGAGAACGCCGATGTTTTGTAGATCCGCAATATCAGCGTCGGTCGGCGCGTGATGATAGACAATCACCGCATCGACGTTGCTGTCATCGGTCAGCCGATTCAACAAGACGGCCAATTCAGGATCGACACTCTGAATTCCAGTGGTCCCAACTGCCGCATTCAGAGCTGAAGTCAAAGCATTCACACCGGTCTGAACGAAACTATCCGCGCCGCTGATGGTGATGCCATCGGCTCCTGAAACAGTTATTCCGGTCGTTCCGATGATTGTGATCGAAGTTGGCGGAATCGCGTACATGACTCCGTCCGCGCCGATGGCGGTTATGGTGTCCGCGCCGCTAATCGTTATGCCGTTGGCGCCGCTAATGGTAATTCCGTCGGCCCGAGTGACGTTGCGCGTGTCGGCGCCGCTCGCGGTAATCCCATCGGTTCCAGTCGCGATCAGATTGTCAGCACCGCTGACAGTAATTCCGGTCGGGTTTCGAATGATGACTGAATCGGCTCGATAAGTATTTCCATCAGCGCCGCTAATCGTTATGCCGTCGGCGCCACTTACGGTAATTCCATCAGCGCGGTTGATCGTCGTCGAATTCGCGCGCGATGCAGTAATTCCATCAGCGCCGCTTACGGTGATGCCATCGGTCCCGGACGCGTTAATTCCATCGGCGCCGCTCACGGTTATTCCGTTTGGTCCGAAGGCGAGCACGCCGTCGGCGCCGCTGACCGTGATGCCGTTCGTGCCGGTATAAAGAATTCCATCAGCACCGCTGACGGTAATTCCATTCGCACCGGTAATCGTCAGACCCGCAAACGCCGGCACGGAACTGAGCAAAAGCGCCAGCGTCAGCGCGATCAGCCGCTCAAAATTTCCGAAGAGCTTTCGTATCATCAATCACAAGCCATCGCCACAGTCGGGTCAAAGACAGTGGCTTGTCTGGGCAGTCAGGCGAGAAAACGAAAAACTGAGACGACGGCGGATTCTACTCAGCCAAAGAACCGCCTTTGTTGCGGCCGCCTTGCATTTTTGTTCTCGGTTCGGGGGATGGATTCAACTGCCTACCAATTCGCGATAAGTCTTCTGCGTCTGCAGTGCCGGCTCAACGCCTAGCTCCTTTTGCAAAAGTCCGCGCAAGGTTTCGTACTGCTCCTTGACCGCGACGCGATTGCCGAGAGCGGCGTGTGCTCGCATCACCAGGCAGTGAATGTCCTCGCGAAATGGATCGTCGCGCAGAATTCTCTGCGCCAGGTCCATCGCGCGAACGAACTCCTGTTTCTTTTCCGCGACCGCGGCCAGCGATTCAAGCATGCGCAGATGTTGCTCGCGATAATACGAGCGTTGCTCTTGGACCCAACCTTCGTAGCTTCCCTGCATGAATTCGCCGCGATAAACGGCGACGGCTTTTTCATACAAATCGATGCAGCGATCAAAGTCGCGTTCGCGGCGCGCAGCCTCGCCTTCGGCAATCCACCGGTCGAATTCTTCGGTGTCGATGCGGTAAGAGAATTCGGGACTGAGCTGATATTCGCCATCGCGATAGGCGAGAAAGTTTTGCTTCAAAGGCTGATTACTGTTCAGCGCCTTGCGAACGTGCGACATCGTCGGGTGAAAATTTTTCTCGATCGTTTTCAGGTCGGTATCGCGCCAAAAAGTATCGACGATCGAGTCTTTGGGCGCGCGATGATGCGGTCGCGAAGCGATGAAGCAAAGGATGTCGCGCGCACGTCGCGTCGTCCACGCGTCGGCAGCGAAAGGCCGCGCCGAATCGCGAAAGATTTCGATTGGACCCAGTATGTTGATGGTCAAATCAACCAGCGGAGACGAGGTGAGAATCGCTTTCGGTTGCTCAATGACAGCGCGGGTCGGTTGTGCGGCGGGCTGGGCCCCGCGTAAGTCCGCCGGTAACAATTCCTGGGCGACCTCCGAAGCAAACAACGCCGGATGCGCAGCAATCTCTTGCCGCAGCCAATATTCGTAGTCGTAGCGCGCGGCCAGATCCAGCGCTCGGCGCAACTGTTCAATCATCTGCGGCTCACGTCCCGCATTGAATTCGCACTGAGCGAGACCGATGCAGCACTGCGCTTCGTAGTAATAGAGTCCCTGCTCACGGAAATAATTCAGCGCCGGAGTGAATTCGTTACGAGCTGCTTCATCATTCGGCAGCGCCAGCAGAATTCTTCCGCGCGTGAGCCGCGCCGTGAAATGGCCGATCGGATTATTGTCGGCGGGCCGACGCTCCAACAACCGATCGATCTGAGGCAGCGCTCGTGACGCGTCACCCGCTTTCAAACTCATCAGCGCCCGCTCTTCAAGCAGTTCAACGCGCGACAGATCGATTCCGGCTTCGTCGTAACTCCGCGTCGCGCGCTCATAGAATTCACCGGCGCGAACCAGATCGCCGCGCTCTCGATACAAATTTCCGTAAGCTTCAAACGCCTCGCCAACCTGGCCGACCATGTTGAAGAGCTGGCAGCCTTCGAGCGCAAGATCGAGATGCTGCTCGCTCTTTTCCATCTCGCCGCGATAGAGATGGCAGCGGGCGATATTCAAATGCGCGGTAGCTTCCTGTGGAATCGGTGGCAAATCGGAATCGCTACGCAACATTCGACTCAGCCGGCTCAACGCTTCGCCAAAATCGCCACGCATCATCGCCGGCAGACCCAAATTGTGCGTGATCAGTCGAGCTTGATGTTCATCGTGCTGCTCTTCGGCGGATTGCAGCGCGACGCGAAATTCGCGCTCAGCCGCTGCCCATTCGCCTTTTGTGACCAGACAGAGCCCGCGCGTGTTTGCGCACTTTGTGCGGACGACTGAATTCGGTGGGGTGAGTTCGACCGCGCGATCCAAATAGTTGAAGGCTGCGTCGTAATCACCTCGCCGGCGCGCGATAGTTGCCAGCGAATGCAGCGCTTCAGCCTCGCCTTCCTCGTCGCCTTTCTCGCGCAGCGCCGTAATCGCGCGACGAAGTAGATTCTGCGCCGAATCGAAGTCTCCGCGTAGCCGCGCGACTTCAGCGCGATACGACAGCGCCCTGGGATGCGAATCCAGGGCAGCAGCGGGCAAAGCCTCCGCAAGCGATGCGAGTGACGCCAGCTTTCCCGATCCAATCCATTCATCGCCGTGTTGCGCGATCATCTCTGCCGCACGATCAAACTGCTCAGCCTCCAGCAGATGACGCACGGCTGCTTCCCACGCGCCGTGCTCGCGGAAAAAGTCGGCGCAACGTGCGTGTTCCGCGGCGACGCCGGCCAAGCCAATCTCAGCCCGCAAACGCCGGCGCAAGAAGCTTTGAAACAGAGGGTGCAGGCGGAACTCTTCGCCGGTCCGGTCGCTCGCTACGGTCATAAAGACGTTTCCGCGGACGAGTGTGGGCAGCACGACAGCGGATCTGACTTCGGGAAACAGGCGAGCGCAAGTTTCGACCTCGACGCGATCAAGCAAAGCAATTCGCATTAGAAACTGTTGCACCGCTGTTGGCTCAGCGGCAAATACTTCTTCAGCAAAGTATTCGAAGATGTCGCGCTCTGATTGATGCAGCACGGCCAACGGATCGATCGGCTTTTGCTCCGCTCCAACCTGTCGCTGCGCGACCTGACGCACCAATTGCAGCGCCGTAATCCAGCCGTGCGTGCGCTCGCCGTATTCGCGCAGTTGCTGCGGCGTTAGCGCCAGCCCAAACACTTTTCTTAACAGCTCTTGTGTTTCTTCGTCCGTGAAAAGCAGATCGGCGCGATCGATCAGCGAAAGTGAATCCTGCGAGCGCAAGCGCGCGAGCGTGAGTGGCGGAATCTCACGAGAGACGATGACGATGTGAATCACATCGGGCAGATAAGCGATCAGACGGTCGAGCACCGCATGCACCGGCGTGTCGCTGCCGAGATGATGATAGTCATCGAGAACTATGATGAGTTGTTGCTCGATGCCTTCGAGAATTTCGTTCAGGAGGACGTCCGCAGCGCGCTCAGGTTGCTGCGCCGACTCCTGTGGTTGTTGCAGATAAGCAAAAACCGATTCGCCGAAATTCGGAATTCGCTGCTGAATGCCGTACGCGAGATAGCCCAGGAATACTGCCGGATCGGCGTCAGTGTGATCGAGTTGATACCAGACGTAGGGCTGTTCCTGTTTGCGAAGAAAATCGGCGACCAGCGTCGTCTTTCCCGATCCTGCATTGGCCGTGACCAGCGTGACCGGCAATGAAAGATTCGCGCGCAGGCGTTCGATCAAACGTGGCCGCGCCAAAATCTCCGGCGCCGGCCGCGGCGGCAAGAGTTTCGTACGCAGAAAAAACGCGTCCGAAGCCGGTGTCGCCGGCGAACTCGCGGGCATGTCCGCATCTGCGCTTGAGCGTTTCTGCCTGGCCATTGAATTTCCCAGCAGCGATGTGTTCAGGATCGTGCGGAGCGTAGCATAGCCGAAAGCGCTGGTTCTGTCAGACTGAAAATAGTTTGGATTTCGTGCGCTGCGTGAAGCGCTGAAAACTAGAACAGGGGATTGGTTTTGATCAGACATCGGCCTGGCGTTAGGCTGCTCAAAAATTCCCTCTCCCTCTGGGAGAGGGTTAGGGTGAGGGCTTACGGCGAATAGAAACACATGGTTAGTTCTCTTTTCGTAGTCCAAACTTTAGTTTGGCGCGCAAGCTAACAGCTTGCTTTACATGTTTCCCGCGTTCGTAACGGTTATGTTTGAAAATCCGGCGTGTGCTGAAGCGAAGCGAACCGCCTATTCTTGAGCGACAAGATCGTGTCGGCAACGGCCCGACCGGCGCGACCGGGCGTCGCTGCGAATTCACTGATCGTGGCAGCTCGCCCATTGGTTTGGCTCCAAGCCACGCGCGCGTGCTCTTCGCTGAGTCCGTAACTCTCGAACAGAGCGATGGCCTCATCGACAGTAAAAGCTAATTCACTTTCTTCGAGGACCCGCAGCATTTGTTTCGAACGCAGACGCCAAAGCGGCGTCGGCGGCAGGCTGCGACAAGTGATCAAGACATGCACATCGTTTGG
>WNGG01008791.1_pt1 | contig 11095 bp, 6 predicted proteins | sample 5400661 | NCBI WGS metagenome assembly WNGG01 (sample SAMN13153372, study PRJNA577476) | soil metagenome | isolation source: 100 cm soil or saprolite under Garry oak tree replicate 1 | place: USA:California | collected 2016-06-15 | reverse complement strand
TGAAAGAGGGCATAATGAATCGGGCACCTCGTGCTAAATCCTGCAGACGGAACAGCTGCACGCAGTGTCCGATTCATTGCGCTCTTCAACTTGCGGGATGGCTCTCTCCCTGACCCTTTTTGCTCAAGAACTCGCAACCTTTGGGTCGCTCGCACAGACTTATGTTGCGTTGGGAGTTGGTGGCGCAGCCACCAACTCCCAACGCAACATAAGTATGTGCGAGCGACCCAAAGGTCGCGAGTTCTTGAGCAAAAAGGGTCAGGGAGAGAGCCATCCCGCAAGTTGAAGAGCGCAATGAATCGGACACTGCGTGCAGTTATTCCGTCTGCAGGATTTAGCACGAGGTGCCCGATTCATTATGCCCTCTTTCAGGGAGTTATCATCTGGCTTACATGCCTGGGATGCCCTGGTTGGCGTATCTCTCGGCATAGTCGCCAATGACCGGCAACTTGAAGTACTTGCCCTGGAAGCCGTTAATCAGCAGGACGATCCAGCCGACCAGTCCCACGATGCCCAACAAGCTGTTGATGCAAAGGGCAAAGAGGTCTATGACAGGAATGCCGAGGTTCGTAACAATAGTGAGAACAATGCTCACCACGCTGAGGCCACCAAAGAAGATGATAGACTGCATGGCGTGGAAGCGCACGAAGCGATTTTGCTTCTCTACGAAGAAGAAGATGAGCCCTGTGACCCAGCCAACCAGGTAGCTGAGACCGGCGGCGACATTGGCCTGCATACCCATCGAAGTGGGGCCAAGCGGGCTGGCTGCTCCTGCCGCACCGTACGGCGGCTGTTGGTAGCCGGGTTGGCCGTATTGTGGCTGGCCATATTGGCTCTGCTGATAGCCTTGCTGCTCGTAGCCGCTTTGCGGACTGCTGTAGGGGTCCGTTGGCTGCTGTGGTGGCTGCTGTGGTGGCTGCTGTGGTGGAGTATAACCACCATACTGGCCTGGTTGATTGGGGTCTTGACCCTGGTTAGGATTCCAACTCATAAGTGTGTTCCTCTTTCTTGCGAATATAAGACCACTGTGGCAAAAGTTTCGATGCCTCTGGCCGGGTGTAGGTCTCGTAACCACAGTATATATACGTAGTATACTCCGAAAGGTTGGCTTTGTGAACTGTTAGGTTACTGCAGCTCTCCATCCTTCCGGGTGAAATTGGAAAAAAGGGGAAGTGTGTCCAATTCGGTCTATGCCCGACGTACCCCACACCCCGCATAGGGGCTGCCGCCCCGATGAACCCCGCTATAATCTGTCACTCTAAAGGATGTAGAATGTGGGGTCATTCCACACCCTGTATAGGGCTATTGCCCCGATGAACCCCGCTATAATCCGCTATTGTAAAAACGTCGGTGCTTGTTCTTTTTGCTCATTGGCATTCCTATCAGGAATTCTCGGAATCCTGCGCCTGTGCTTGTGGATAGGAATTGCCTGTGATGGGATCCGTCGGGGGAATGATTAACGATGATGAGTCGTGCTCCTTTGTATCATCCTCAGACTTTTCATTAGCAGGCGTTCCAGTGCGACGCAGGGTTTGATCGCGAGTAACAGGTATACGCTCGTTCAGGTGTAATGGGCGCGGTTCGGGCAGCATCTGCTCGTTCTCGCTATCCTCCTGGCTGTCGGGCGAAGAGGCAGGGGCATTGAGCAATGCAACCTGGATGACCTGGTCCATGGTATCTACAAGGGTAAATTGGATAGTCTGACGAATTTTGGCCGGGATTTCGGCCAGATCCTTCTTGTTCTCTGACGGGATCAGAAGATGGTGGATGCCCGCCTGGTGTGCTGCCAGTACTTTCTCTTTCAGTCCACCAACACCCAGGATACGTCCACGTAGAGTGATTTCGCCAGTCATAGCAATATCACCACGTACAGGGCGCTTTGTGAGGGCTGAAATCACAGCGGTAGCGATGGTGATACCGGCAGATGGGCCATCTTTAGGAATAGCCATTTCTGGCAGGTTGATGTGCAGATCGGTGATATCTTGAAAGTTTGGATCAATCTCTAGTTCGTGAGCGCGTGAGCGAATATACGAGTGTGCAGCCATCGCAGATTCGCGCATAACGTCGCCCAGTTGGCCCGTGACTTGCACATCGCCTTTCCCAGCCATGGTGACCACCTCTACGGGCAGCAGGATACCGCCATTTTCAGTCCAGGCCAGGCCCGTTACCACGCCGACCTGCATGCTGTGGCTGCGCGGCATATTGGTGTAATGAGGTGCGCCTAAATACTGCTCCAGGCTGTTGAGTGTGAGTCGCAGGCGTGTCATTGGTTTCTCGATGATGCGCCGAGCAGCTTTGCGGCAAATCGTTGCCAGTTGGCGCTCCAGGTTGCGTACACCCGCTTCACGCGTATAGTCGGTAACGATACGTTGCATAACCGGCTGTGGGATCTTCAACTGCTCTGGTACGAGGCCATGTTCGGTCAATACCTTTGGTAAGAGATGACGCAGACCGATGTTGATTTTCTCATCAAGTATGTAGCCGGGCAGGTCGATGATATCCATGCGGTCGGCTAGCGCACGCGGAATCTGATATTTTACATTTCCTGTGCAGATAAAGAAGACTTCCGAAAGATCGTAGGGAACCTCCAGGTAGTGATCGGTAAAGAGACTGTTCTGCTCAGGATCAAGTACTTCTAGTAGAGCGGCAGCAGGGTCGCCTCGATACTCTGCAGAGAGCTTGTCGATTTCGTCGAGCAAGAACACCGGATTGCGTACGCCTACAGTCTTCATAGACTGAATAATACGCCCTGGTAGCGCACCGACGTAGGTGCGGCGATGCCCACGAATTTCGGCCTCGTCATGTACACCACCTAATGAGATGCGTGCAAACTTGCGCCCTAGTGCTCGTGCTATCGAACGGCCCAGAGAGGTTTTGCCAACACCGGGAGGACCGATGAAGCAGAGAATTTGTCCCTGGCTTTCTTTGTTGCTTTGTCCACCACGAAGGGCCTGTTGCTGACGCAATTGGCGCACCGCCAGAAACTCGATAATGCGCTCCTTGATCCCTTCCAGTCCGTAATGATCTTCTTCCAGGACGCGGCGCGTAAATTCAATGTCAAAGCTATCCTCGCTCCGTTCGTGCCAGGGTAGGGCCAACACCCAATCAATGTATGAACGGAGCACCACTATCTCGGCGGACTGGGGCGGCGTTCGCTCCAGGCGCTCAATTTCTTTACGCAACTTCGTTGCGATCTCGGATGGCAGCGACTTTTCATTCAGCTTTGCGCGTAATTCATCTACCTCGGTAGATGTTTCTATCCCCAGTTCTTCCTGGATCGCACGCAGTTGCTCGCGCAGGTAAAACTCCTTCTGGGTACGGTCTACCTGCGAACGCACGCGGCTGCGGATAGTCGATTCCAATTCAAGGATCTCAATCTCATTGCCCATAATCACGCAGATTTTCTCCAGGCGCTCCAGCGGATCGAGCGTTTCCAGGAGATCCTGCTGCTGCTGAGCATCAGTAACGAGGTGTGCGGCGAGCATGTCCGAAAGCCGTGCGGGCGTCTTGAGGGCGATAATCGAGTTAATATCCTCCACTGAGAAACGGCGGTTCAGTTGTGCGTAATGCTCAAAGAGATTGGTGGCATGGCGCACCAGAGCGTCGGCTTGCGCTCCACGGGTCTGCGGTTCTGGTGGCGCTTTCACACTAACACGCATGAATGGTTCAAGGTCGAGGTATTCCTCAATCTGTATACGGCGCAGGCCGCTTAACAACACCTGGAGGCTGCCATCTGGCTGTCGATGCATCGTCGTGATTTCAACCATAGCACCAATGGGATAAATATCTTTGGGCTGGGGATCATCAATATCGGGGTCGCGCTGAGATGCGGCGATGAGCGCACGGTCTGGGCGCATCATCGCTTCTTCGATAGCTCGCATGGATTTCTCACGCGCAATTGCCAGCGTCATGCGGGTGCGCGGAAATACGACCATGTTTTTTAACGCCACAAGAGGATAGGTTTCGTTGGTCTCCTGAGACAGTTCCTGGCGTTCTTGTGTACTCACGAGTTCCCGCCTGTTTCCTTTCAAGAGATAGATAAATACGAATAAAATCTAATGAGTCTGCCCTAAGCAGACTCATCTTCAGGATATGCTGTGGTTCGGCTAGTGCGCGTCTCAAGTAAAGGCTTGTTACGCGCATTTATCACATCTCCGGTGATAACCACCCTTCTCACGTCTGCGCGCGATGGGATCTCATACATTACATCGAGGAGCACATCCTCAATGATACTACGCAGGCCTCTAGCTCCCGTCTTTTGCTTGAGTGCGCCTTCGGCAGCGGCATCAAGCGCATCGTTGGTAAAGACTAATTCAACTCGATCAAGCTGCAAAAACTTCTGATACTGTTTGATGATTGCATTTTTAGGCTCGGTCAAGATACGGATCAAGGCCTGTTTATCGAGACTATCCAAAGAGACAGCGACCGGAAGACGCCCCACAAACTCGGGTATCAACCCGTACTTGAGGAGATCGTCAGGGATCAGTTGTGTCAATACGGATGTGATCGTCGAGGTATTGGTAACAGTGACTGCTCTGAAGCCCATCGTCTTGTTGCTGCCCAGACGTTGCTCGACGATCTTATCTAAGCCTTCGAAAGCGCCACCACAGATAAACAAGATATTGGCTGTGTTAATCTGGATGAAATCCTGGTGGGGATGTTTGCGCCCACCCTGCGGGGGCACATTGGCAATGGTACCTTCGATGATCTTGAGCAAGGCCTGTTGCACGCCTTCCCCCGAGACATCGCGAGTGATAGAGGGGTTATCCGATTTGCGTGCAATCTTGTCAATTTCGTCAATATAGACGATGCCTCGCTCGGCACGCGCCACATCGAAGTCGGCGGTCTGAATCAGACGCAATAGAATGTTCTCGACATCCTCACCGACATAGCCCGCTTCCGTGAGTGCAGTTGCATCGGCAATGCAGAAGGGCACGTCGAGTATTTTGGCCAGTGTCTGCGCCAATAAGGTTTTGCCACAGCCGGTGGGGCCAATCAGGAGGATATTGCTCTTCCCCAGTTCGACCTCGTCGATTTGCATCCCCGCGCCAATACGTTTGTAGTGATTGTATACGGCCACTGCCAGAGACTTCTTGGCTCGCTCCTGTCCAATCACGTATTGACTGAGTTGCTCATAAATTTTCTTGGGGGTTGGCATCCTGCCAGAAGGCAGACGCGGCTTAGTAGTGGTGGCCTGCTCTTCTTCGATGATTTCTCGACAGAGGTCGATACATTCATCACAGATGTAGACACCGCCTGGCCCGGCGATGAGCCGTTGTACCTGGTCCTGACTTTTACCGCAAAATGAGCAGCGGTAAGTTGTACGGATATTTTTCGAGTTTGCCACGTCTGTCACCTTTCCTCGTAGGGGTGCTCAATTATTTCAGAATGCCCGCTAGCGAATCACACCTGATGTTACATATCTATTGTACCTTATCAATTGTTATCCCCCTCCTTCGGGGGGAAGAGGGGAGAGTGGGGACACCCCACACCCCGCATAGGGGCTGCAAGGGAACCGGGCCCCTAATAACCCCGCTTATGTTGGCTCCTGAACCTCAATACTCTCGCTCTCGGTATTCGCTTCGACAGTGTCGGTTGGTGCTTCAGATTCAGTGCTTTCGGTATCGGTATCAGAATCAGTTGTCAACTCTATTAAACGGGAGAGAGCCTTTTCTCGGCGTAAACCTGCCCTGAGAGCACGAATCTGTGCATCTGTACGCTGGACATTTTGTCCTATCTGTGCATAGAGATCGAAGAGCGCGTTTAGTTCTGCATCAGTAACCTCAATGTTCTCTTTATCGGCTACTGCATCCAGCATGAGTTGGCGCTTCACCTGCTTTTCGGCATCAGGCTCCATTTCTTTCAGATACTCTTCGCGTGTTTTTCGTACCATCTTTAAGTACTGATCCAGCGAGAGGTGCTGCCGCCCCAGAATCTGCGAGAAGCGGTGCAGCATGCCTTCGGCTTCTTCCTCAATCAGCTTGGGATGAACTGCAATCTGTGACTGTTCAATGACCGTATTGACGACCTTTTCATGCAGTTCATCGTTTGCTCTCCGTTGCTTGCTCTCAAGGAGCCGGTCGCTGATTGACTTGCGCAGGTCCTCCAGTGTTGAATTGCTGACCTTCTCAGCAAAGGCATCATCAAGCTCAGGAACTTCTTTAGCTTCTACCTTGTGCAGAGTTACTATATAATTGGCTTCTTTTCCCGCCAACTTTTCATTGAGATAGTCAATTGGAAGAGTCGTGGTAAAGGTTTTGCTTTCCCCGGCCTGCATACCTACAATCTGCTCATCTATGCCAACAAACATGCCATGGCGCTCAGCAGCGAGTTCAAAGGGGTTGTCTTTCAGATCAGAGATAGTCTCACCCTCGACAGAAAGCTGCAAATCTACAGTGACACGGTCATCCAGCGCTGCAGGGCGCTCGACAACTTGCCATGCTACCTGTTGCTGACGTAAGCTTTCAAGCTCCTGCTCGACCTCCTCGGAGGTCACCTGAACTTCTTCCCGTTCAAAATGTAAGGAGCGGTAGTCGTACAACACGACAGGAGTGAGGATAGGCACCTTGAGGCTGAAGTGATAGGGCTGACCCATTTCAAAAACTGGTGTGTCCAGTTCTGGCTTAGCGACTGGGGTGAGTTCATGCTCCTTGACAGCACTACGATAGGCCTCGGCAATCAGTTCATCTAGCCCTTCCTGGTAGATATATTCTTTTCCGAGTCTCCGTTCCAATAATGAGCGAGGAGCCTTACCTCGGCGAAAGCCGGGCACATCGGTTTTTTGTACTAGCTTGCGGTACACCTTGTCTGAGGCTTTTTCCACTTCGTCCCAGGTCAGCTCTACTTCAAGGACGGCCTCACTAGTTGGCAACTTTTCGACTGAGAGCTTCACATTTCCTCCGCTAACGAAACTTCAATTGTTAGGTACCCTTACAGGTGAGCTTGGAGCGGGAGACGGGGATCGAACCCGCGACTTTCTCCTTGGCAAGGAGATGCTCTACCACTGAGCCACTCCCGCATGACGGGTGCAGTTCTAAAAATGGGCGGTGAGAGACTCGAACTCTCACGGCGTTTTAAGCCAACGGATCCTAAGTCCGCCCTGTCTACCAATTTCAGCAACCGCCCGTAATTTCCAATAAAGGAGGACAATATCCCACTTGAGTGATGATACATCAGCAGCATAGCCACTGTCAAGACGATTTCCTTGAATGCGACCTTCGGGCTATTGTTTGTATCCCGCTCTTTTTGTACCATGGGCTGTTCGTGGCGGAGCCACGAACAGCCCATGCCGTACGTTTTATTTGCGAGCGACCCGATGGTCGCGAGTCCTCAAGCAAAAAAGTGGCTGGAAGAGAGCTTGTGGGGTGCCCAGATTCGTGTAACTTCCTGCTTATGAAAAACGTGTTAGGGATGGAGACCACAAGGGAGGTTCGCAGAATCGATTGCACTGTTCTCCCGTGGGGTGATAGAATGGGAAAAGCATTCTAGAGGCCATGAGATAGACTACGTTATGCACCATAATCCGATATCTACACCTTCTCCCTCAGAGTCAGAGCGACCTGATCTGTATATCAATCGGGAATTAAGTTGGATTGAGTTTAATCGCCGCGTCTTTGAAGAGGCACAGGATAGCCGCCATCCACTGCTAGAACGTGTCAAGTTCATCTCTATCTTTGACACCAATCTCGACGAGTTCTTTATGATTCGCCTGGCTGGCCTCAAAGACCAGATTGCCGCGCATGTGAACCTACCCAGCCCAGATGGACTAATGGCAGAACAGCAGTTGGTTGCTGTACGCCAGCACCTGGCTCCACTCATCCAGGAGGTACACAATTACTGGCGTAATGAACTCGTGCCACTGCTCGCAGAACAGAAAATTCATATCCTGAACTATGAGCAACTGGATAAGCAGCAGCGTGAGGCGATGCTGGCGTATTTTGAACGCGAGATTTTTCCCGTATTGACACCGCTGGCATTTGATCCAGGACACCCTTTCCCATTTATCTCCAATCGTAGCCTGAACCTGGCGGTAGTGATTGCCGATGCGCTGCAAGGAGAACGCTTCGCTCGAGTGAAGGTACCGCCTACACTACCGCGTCTTGTTCCTGTCCCCATCGCAGGAGATAAGCAGGAGATGCTTGTATTTGTGTGGATCGAACGGGTCATTGCTGCCCACTTGAGCATGCTCTTTCCAGGCTTTGATGTATTGGAATCCTATCCATTCCGCGTGCTGCGGGACGCAGATATCGAATTACAAGAAGATGAAGCTTCTGACCTGCTTGAATATATTGAACAAGAGGTACGCGAGCGGCGCTTCGGCTTAGTTGTTGACCTGGCGGTTCATCCCTCCATGCCGCCCCGTATTCGCAGTCTCCTCCTCGACAATCTGGAGATCACTGCAAATGATCTGACAATCATAGATGGTCCTCTTGGCCTGGGTGATGTGATGGAATTACACAATTTGGAACGTCCAGATCTGAAGGATCCACCGTTTGTACCGCATACCCTACTACCGCTACGCCAGGGATATGATCTCTTTGCGATCATTCAACAGCGTGATTTGCTGATGCATCATCCCTACGATAGCTTCAATTCGGTAGTTGAGTTTATTCGTGCGGCGGCTCAAGACCCACAAGTACTGGCAATTAAACAGACGCTCTACCGGGTGGGTATCAATTCGCCGGTCGTCAAATGGCTCTTAGAGGCGGTGGAGAACGGCAAACAGGTAGCAGTTCTGGTCGAGTTGAAAGCGCGTTTTGATGAAGAGAATAATATCGGGTGGGCAAGAGCGTTGGAGAATGCTGGAGTTCACGTGGTTTATGGCTTGATCGGTTTGAAGACGCATGCAAAGGTGGCCCTGGTGGTGCGTAGGGAGGCAGATGGTCTCCGTCGTTATATTCACCTCGGAACAGGCAACTACAACGCTACTACTGCACGCATTTATGAAGACCTCTGCCTGCTCACCTGCCGACCCGACATTGGTGCAGACGCCTCGGATCTCTTTAACTCGCTCACGGGATACTCGCGCCAGAATACCTACCGCAAGCTGCTTGTGGCCCCCACAGGAATGCGACAGGGTATGGTGGAGCGCATTGAACGCGAAATTCGCATGCATGAGCAGCAAGGCAATGGACGCCTGATCTTCAAAATGAATTCGCTTGTCGATCCAGAGATCATCCACATACTCTATCGTGCGTCGCAGGCAGGGGTAAGTATCGACCTGATTGTACGTGGTATTTGCTGTCTAAGCCCTGGCGTCGCTGGCGTGAGCGAGAATATCCGTGTCAGAGGTCTTGTCGGACGTTTCCTCGAGCATAGCCGCATTTTCTACTTTGGCAATGGTGGCAATGAGGAGATATACCTGGGGAGCGCTGATATGATGCAGCGCAACCTGGATGGCCGCGTGGAGACACTGTTCCCTATCGAAGACTCCGTTTTGCGCACAGCTATCCGCGAACAAGTGCTCGACCGCATCCTGGCCGACACAGTCAATGCACGCGAACTATTGCCTGATGGAAGCTATATTCATGTTCAGCCTGAGCCTGGCGTGCCGCCATTTGATAGCCAGGCCTGGTTTATCTCGCACCCCTTGCTCGACTTTGGCCCGGAGCCAGACAGCAATAATTTGGGTGCGTTCCCTCTCAAAAAATATACGGGGGTCGTTCATTCCGCCCTTGCCACTTTATCCCAGTTTTTGGGGCGGAATGAAGAAATTTGAGACAACCAGGCCGGAGGCCTGGTTGTCTCGAGAGCACTAATAGCTAATGAATGTCACCCCAGGACCAGGGGAAAACTCTACGTATGTTACCTGCTCGGGGTATGCACCCCAGTTCAGATTACTGCCAATAATGTCGCCATTACCCAGAATCCTCTCTACTACCGCTACATGCCCCAAGCCATATGCACCTTGCACCCATGGCTGCAGGTTTATAATGGCCCCAGGAGAAGGAGTGCTAGAAACATGCCAGTGGAAGTTACGAGCACGATCCGACCATTGCCAGGCATCAGATTGTGTCGTCCATGGCACATAGATGTGGCGCAACTCATAGTAACGGTGACTGGCCCACCATGTACATTGCGGGTAGGGGAAGTAATCACCATGTCCTTTAACCGGCGGAGGGCCATTACCTACTGGCGCTTTGCCGGGAATACAGATGGTCTGGTTGACGTAGATAAGATTGGGGTTCGCAATGTGATTGTAGGAGGCAAGACGTTGCCAGGTTATCTTGTAGTGAGCGCCTATCCCTCCTAACGTATCACCACTTGCAACAATGTAAGTTCGATCACCACTGGAGCAACGAGATTGTGCAAATGCCCCAAGTAGGTTCGTGCCCAGCCCAGTGCTCAGCAAAATTACTCCGAGCACTGCCACTACGGATATATGGGCGACTAAAATACTTGCTGCTCGGTGCTGCTGAAAATACTGCCAGATGCGTTGGTCTCTATACATGTGTATGTTAACCCCTCCTTTGCTATACAACTTAACAAGCCACCACAAATCAGATATGCCCATAATCAAATAAATGGATGCATAAGGCAGATTAGCGCATCAGCAACATGGAGCAGCATGGAATATTTTGAAACATAGGAGAAAAAGGCTATAAAGAAGATATTGACGTGTTGCGAGAGAAATGTTATAGTGTGGCCCGTGGAGGTGAAGCTTCACGAATGCCGAGGTAGCTCAGTTGGTAGAGCACAGCACTGAAAATGCTGGTGTCACCAGTTCAATTCTGGTCCTCGGCACTTTTTTATGCAGCGTTAAGAGAAGGTTGCTCCATAGCCGAGAATGTGCTACTCTATGATACGAGTAGACATACGTTCTAGCTTTGAAAGGCAGGTTGAAGATGGCAACAACGATACCAGAAGTAGTGACCCCCGCCGATTGGGTACCAGGGCCAAGACAGGGCGAGTGGACATACGACGATTACACGAAGCTTCCTGACGATGGGAATCGATATGAAATTTTGAATGGAGTCTTACTACTTATGCCATCTCCAAAGGATCCACATCAAAATGCCGTTGGTGAAATTTTCTCCCATCTCCGCACATATATCAAACTCGCCGGTTTAGGGAAAGTACGAATGGCCCCCCTGGA
>WNGG01017386.1_pt1 | contig 11097 bp, 11 predicted proteins | sample 5400661 | NCBI WGS metagenome assembly WNGG01 (sample SAMN13153372, study PRJNA577476) | soil metagenome | isolation source: 100 cm soil or saprolite under Garry oak tree replicate 1 | place: USA:California | collected 2016-06-15 | reverse complement strand
AGTTGGAGCGGGAGGTGAGGGCGTGGCAAGAGGCACGCAATGCCAAAGAAGTCACGGTGGATTGGCGCTTTACGACGGCGGATTCCCGCATTAAGCTCAAGCATCTCTACCCTTCACATGAAGGGTGACAGTCCACTAGGATAGGAACGTCGTTTAGCGATCCTTCAAATCTTGTGGGATCATAGGCATTCTTTGATCGATCAAAGAATGCCTGTATTGTAAGATCAGAGGTCACTCCAGGCGCATACAGCTTGTAATATCCAGTAATTTCGCTCATTGGGATCTCCTTGTCTGAGAAACTATGCAAGTATCAACCAATAGATATACGCATACTAGGGGAGTTTTTAGAGGCCATAAACCGGAATGTAAATTATTACATGGGCCAAGCCGGCACAATTATGTGGATGGTCAACCTCTCTTTTTGAGGGGGCAGCTGCCCACCTAATTATCGAAATTCCAACCATGTAATGCCCAAATGTACACAAAGGAGTGTTGTCCTCGCCTGTGCTCGTGTATCAGCCAGCGAGAGATGTCTAGTCGATGATCAAATCATCTTCAGACGACAAGAACGCGGTAACTGCGAAGACGCATTCGGATTATTTACAACATTCTCTGCTGATATCCCAGATGTGGGGTCATAACATTTTTTCGTACCATTTTCCCCGCTAAGGCTGCCCAAGGCGAAAATGGACCCAGGTATTCCCCGCTAAGGCGATATTGAGGTAACTCCTGGATAGAGATTCACCCTAAGACCGAGATGTGCAGAAATAAGACCATAAGCCGGTTTAGTCTATCCCATGCTGCAACTTCCCATCCGAATTATCTCCCATTATATTCCAGACCTGTACAATTCCATCTTCAGAACCAGAAACCATACGCATACCATCTGGCGACCACGCTAGAGTCCTTACCTCGCGGGAATGACCTCTATAAGTTAAGATGAGTTTTCCTGTACTTGCATCCCAGATTTGTACTGTTCCATCTTCACTACAAGAGGCCACACGTGTACTATCAGGGGACCAGGCCACATCTCGCACTCTTTTGCGCTTACTATGACCTCGATAGATGCAGATGCTGTTCCCTGTGGAGGTATCCCAGACCTGTGCTGTCCCATCTCCACTACAAGAGGCAATGCGTGTGTCATCAGGGGACCAGGCTACGGCATAAACCGGCTTGTAATGGATGTTCTGCCGACGTAGGATCTTCCCTGTGTTACTATCCAATATTTGTATAACGTGATTCTCTCCTCCAAAGGCCACGCGTGTACTATCAAACGACCAGGTCACGGCCCATATATGAGACATGAATTTATGCGGTTCGCAATTGGTAAATAAAATATCCCCAGTAGTGGCACTACAAATAGATAGTGCAGACTCGCGCGTGCTCCAATTACCTCCACTAACGGCTATGCGTGTACTATCTGGCGACCATGCTACTCTAACTGCCGAGTCGAAAGGAACGCTGTAGGCCAAAATACTTTCCCTGGTCATTACATCCCAGACCTGTATAGCTCTGTCTTTATCATTACCTGTTGAAACAATATGTTTGCCATCTGGCGACCACGACAAGTCATATATAGTTTCAGAAGAACTGTGATAGGTGAGAATATCACTCCCAGTAGTTGCATTCCAAACCTGTACTGTCCCATCTCCGCCACAAGAGGCGATGTGTGTACCATCTGGCGGCGACCATACTACAGTCTGCACTAGATTGAAATGACCACGATAGGTGAGAAGGGGATCGCTATATGATGGTGCAGTCGTAGTGTCCCAAACCTGGGCTTCATTGGCTTTATTTCTGGACGCAGTAGTGGTACCTCTTGGCAGTAATTTGGTAGAAGGTTTCGGAACCTCGGTGGGGTGTGGGCTAGCTTCAACTGCTTTTCTGATTCCTTCTACAACATTGAAAAATGCATCATCTAAACTGGGCCATTTGGTTACAGGAAGAGCATCTTTCGGCAGCGCTTGGAGCCGACCAAGTTGGATATCTCCAGGAGGAACCTTTTCCCAACCCTCAACGGGACGAAGTATCACTGGTATGACTTTGGCTTCCCCTTGCTTATGCCGCTCTAGGGCACGTTGCATCTCTGTACCATAACAGTAGTCGGAACTGATAAAGTCAGGGCTAATAAGCAGCAAGATAATTTTGGCATTGTTCAGGTGCTGTTTAATCTCCTGTTCCCACGCTGTTCCTGCAGTAATGTCACCATCATGCCACACATCAATCACATTTTGTCTCTCAAGTGGACCTAAATGTTTTTTAAGCTCACCCATGAGGTCAGTGTCCTTGCGGGCGTAGCAACAGAAGGTTGCTATCGCGCTACTCTGTTGCATCATCTTGTAAACTCCTCTATCTAAACAATTGCTTATCGAAAATCGTTTTTTGTTCCTTGTGCCCAAAGTATTGTAGTGTCCAGTGAGTCATGGCTCATGAGTTCGGTGTAATGGCGTTTCTGCACAACATTACTCGCCGTACGCATTTTGTCGCAGCAGTTCCACCCGTGCTGAGAGTTGCTCGATCGTCGGTTGGCTATAGATCCTCGTCGTATCAAGGGAGGTATGTCCGAGCAAGGTGGCCAAGCCGACGAGATCACCAGGATACTGGGCCAGGTAATTGCGTGCGAACGTATGCCGCAAGGTATGTGCGCTCGCATTGGTTGGCACTAATCCGCGTGCCGAGGCGTCTCGCACTAACACATCAATCATTTGCCGCATCGCCGAGGTCGTCAGCACTCCTTTTTTCTGACTTTGCCACAGCGGTATCGCTGGACCGCTAGGCGTGCGGTGCGGCCAGGCGTATGCCACCGCTTTTACCGTCGGATCACACTGGAGGCGTGGAGCGAGATACTCAGCCAACGCTTGTCGTGCTGAGGCATTGAGGGGAACCATGCGCGCTTTGTTGCCCTTGCCCTGCCGAATGGTCACCCGCCCGCTGCGCTCCCCGAACTCAATATCCTCCAAGGTGAGCTGGCTGCACTCATCCAAGCGGATGCCCGTCTGTAAGAGCAGCTGCACGATGGCGTAGTTCCGCCTCCCATCACGTGACACCTGGGCCTGACGCAGCAGGGCATTGGCCTGGGTATCAGAAAGACCCTCCCGCTTCGAGGCCTCCTGCCGACCCACCAGCTTGATGCGCCTGGCGGGATTGACCTCCAGATAGCGCTCTTCGGTCAGCCAGGCACACCAGGCCCGTAAGGCACTGAGGTGTCCATTAACGGTACTGGTGGCCCGGCTTTGCGTTCGTTGCACCTCATTACGGTAACCAACCAAGGCAATGGGCGTCAGGGTTGCAAAGGTGAGCGGTCGTTGCTCTTCACGGGCGTACCAGGTGAGAAAGCTCTCCACGGCACTTTTGTAGCGCCGGATGGTGCCTTTGGTACGATCGCTGGCTTGCAACTCATCAAGCCAGAGAGGGAGAACCTTCTCAGGAGAAGGAGACGTGATTGCAGTCATCACCATGTTTTTTCACCTGTTTCTGTTTTTTCGCCTGTTTTTTTCAAGCGTGCCTTTGCGCCTGTTTCCTGCACCCTCTTTGCATGGCTTCTTCCAGAAAGCATGGCTGTCACCTGCGAAGTGCTCCTTGTCTGCTAGGATCGTTTCTGCTATACTTCTTTATAGTGTTGGGAGGAACGCGGACGCAGTTGGGAACAACACAGGAGCAGGAGGAAGGTCGTATGCCTCGAGTCCCTCTTCACGCCCTCATCTGGTCCAGGGACCAGGGGCTCTATGAGCTCTACACCCGGGGACAGTTTGTCCAGCGTTTTCGGTCAGGAGACCACCAGGCGTGGCAGAGCTGGCTCTGCCAGGTGACTTCCCTGGCTTTCCACAGTCCCTTTGGGAGCCTCAATGTCTACCAGGAGGCTCGGCCACGTGGGGGAGCGTACTGGTATGCCTACCACACCAACCGAGGGGGCACCCGCAAGCACTATCTCGGGCGGACGGCGCAGGTGTCGCTTGCCCGCTTAGAGGCGGCGGCACAGGCCCTCTCGAACGCGAACGAGAACACGCTCTCGTCTACCCCTCCGTCTTTCTTGCATGCATCGCCTGAAGCCGAACAGGGGCTGATGCTGCCCTCGACCAAGCTCTCGGCGCCGCGCGTGCCGAGCTCTCTGGTGGAGCGAAAGCGCTTGCAGGCTTTACTGGATGGAGCGCTCTCAAAACCGCTGACGCTGCTGGCCGCCTCCGCCGGGTGGGGCAAGACGACGCTGCTCTCCATGTGGGCCAGCCTGCATCCGCGAGCCGTCGCCTGGCTGTCTCTGGACTCCCTGGACAATGATCCGTTCCGCTTCTGGGCCGCCGTGATCGCGGCGCTGCGTACCCGCGTGCCAGGCATCGGGGCGCTGGCTCTGGCTATGGTGCGCTCGCCACAGCCTCCTCCTTTTTCCGCCCTGCTGACCGCCCTGCTCAATGACCTGGCAGAGCACGTCGCACCCTTCGTGCTGCTGCTGGATGACTATCAGGTGATCGACGATCCGCTTATTCAGGAGAGCGTGACCTTCTGGGTAGAGCATCTGCCGGCGCACGTCCATCTCCTGCTCTCCAGTCGCGTGGACCCGGACCTGCCCCTGCCCCGCTGGCGCGTGCGAGGACAACTGCTGGAGATCCGCACCGACGATATACGCTTTCGCCCAGCTGAGGCGAGCCTCTTTCTGCAGCAGACGATGGGGCTCTCGCTCTCGGAAGCAGAGGTGACGGCCCTCCAGAGTCGCACCGAGGGCTGGGTGGCAGGGCTGCAACTGGCGGCCCTGTCCCTGCGGCAGCAGGAAGATCCCTCGGCCTGGATCGCGACCTTTCGCGGCGACCACCGCTATGTGCTGGACTATGTGCAGCAGGAGATACTCCGGCAGCAGCCTGAGCCCGTCCAACGCTTCCTGGTGCAGGTGGCCGTGCTCACACGCCTGAACGTGGCCGTATGCCAGGCGGTGACCGGAGAGCAAGCGAGTCAGGAGATCTTAGAGACCCTGGAGCGCAGCCATCTCTTTGTAGTGCCCCTGGACTCCGAGCGGCAGTGGTATCGCTTGCATGATCTCTTTCGCGAGGCGCTGCTGGCTCGTTTACAAGCCAACCAGCCGGAACTGGTGCCGATGTTGCACAGCCGGGCGGCCAGCTTTTACGAGACAGTGGGCGAGCTGCGAGAGGCCATTGCTCACGCTCTGATCGCGCCTGATTACCCCTTTGCCGCCTCTTTGATGGAGCAGGCAGCTCCTCAGTTCTGGCTCAGTGGGGAGGCCAGGACTGTCCAGAACTGGGTGCTCTCTCTGCCAGATGACGTCCTGCGGGCGCATCCACGCCTCGCTCTCAATGCCGCTCTTTACTCTTTCAACTCCGTTCATACAAGCACTGAAACGGTGTATGCCAGCATAGCCAGACAGGTGGAGCGGACCATCACACGCGTAGAACAGCTCCTGCACAGTCAGCCGAAACCGGCATTCTCTGCTCCTGAGATGGCGTTGATCGAGCGGCGTCTGCGCGTATTGCATGCCTTGAGCGAGGATAGAGCAATCCACAAGCGTGGCGACATAGAAGGTCTGCGGCATCTCGCGGCTTCGCTAGAAATGCTGCCTCCTGATGAAGAGGAGAGCTGGAATATTATCCCGCTCTCCATCACCTTCTGGCTGACTGCGCTGCTCCAAGGCGAAGGAGCTCAACTCGTACCCGGGCTGCGTTTAGCAAAGCAGCGGATGATGAAGGCAGGGGACAACCTGGGGACGATCCGTGTAATGAGTCGGTTGGCACTTGCCTCTCTACGAGCTGGACAGTTACACCTAGCTTATCAAGAATGCCTGGAGGCACTTGCCCTGCTCGAGCAGAATGGCGGGCGCACTGCAATGATCGGTTATCTCTATCTCACTCTCTTTGAAGTCTCCTACGCCTGGAATCGGCTGGAGGAGGCGTCTGACTCGTTGCAGAGTTTGCAACGTATCGCGCAGGACTGGCACCAGGTGGAGTTACTTGTCCTGGGGGAGATCTGTGCAGCGCGACTCTGGCTTGCAAGAGGGGACCTGTCTCCTGCACAAGAGGCACTGCAAAAGGCGGAGGTCCTGGTTGAGCAAGAGGGATTTACCAACTATGCTCGCTGGGTGGTACCTGCCCGCGTGCAATGCTGGCTAGCCCAAGGGAATCTGGCCGTGGCGTCTGATTGGGCTGCACAGACGGCGTTCCACCCAGAGGCATGGAATCCCATGCACAAAGCGGAGGTACTGCTGCTGGTGCGGATCTTGCTCGCACAGCAGCAGTACCTCCGGGCAGAAGAGACGCTCTCAAGCTTTAGCCGATACTTTGACCAGCCAGGGGATCTCCTGAGAGCACTGGAGTGGATGGCGCTGTCTATGGTGGCCCTACACCATACAGGAAAGAGAGCGCAAGCACGAGAAGTTGCAACTCGCCTGCTCGCATTGACGGAACCGGAGGGCTTGCTGCGCGTGTATCTGGATCAAGGTGGCCCTATGAAGCAGGCGCTCCTGGCGCTGCTTACTCCCGCATGTGAGCAGGCTTCCCGTTCTCCTAAGCTTTCCCATTCCTATATCGCAAACCTGCTCGCGGCTTTCGAGCAAGAGGAGCAACATGAGCGCACGTCTGCTCTTGCAGAATCACTTATAGCGCCTGCGCCCGTCCTTTCAGGAAAGCGTTCTCGGGCCTCAGCCGCCCCGCTCGAACCACTCACCCGGCGCGAACAGGAAATCTTGCGCCTGCTTTCCGATGGCGCCTCCAATCAGGAGATTGCAGATGCCCTGGTGATCGAGCTTTCCACAGTCAAGAAACATGTCAGCAACCTGCTCGGCAAGCTGGGAGCGGAAAGTCGCACCCAGGCGATTGCCCAGGCGCGCGCCCGCTCGCTGCTCTAAGCTGGTTCCTCCCAACAGCTCCATTTTCCTCCATGCACATCTACTCCTTCTGTTCTACTTTTGACGACTGTGTTCGAGGGTGTACCCCGGCTATGCTTTCCTCAGGATCGCACCACCCCGCAAGGCGGGAGAACTGATGGGGTGCGAGAGTGGTGCTCGGAGCACCACTGTTTTCAGAAGAGAGAAAGGGAAGATCTATGAGTAACGTCTTGAGTAACCAGCAGGCGAGGGCACACCTGTCGAGCAGCCGGGAACGGATCATGAGCGTGACGTTGTGGATCATGCAAGGGGCCCTTGCGCTGCTTTTCCTGTTCACAGGAGGGTTCAAATTGCTTGTGCCGACCGATGTCTTGCTGGCCCAGATGGCGCTTCCTCTGCCCATCTGGTTCATCCGCTTCATCGGTGTAATCGAGGTGGCCGGTGCACTCGGCCTGATCCTGCCCCAACTCACACGCATCAAGCCGGGGCTCACTCCCCTGGCTGCCTGTGGACTGGCGCTTGAGATGGTTGGTGCGACCATCGTCACCGTGATCGCCCTGGGAGTTGCTCCGGCGCTGATGCCTCTGATCGTCGGGCTCCTCGCGGTGTTCGTTGCCTACGAGCGCGGACAACGCTGGCGTTCGGCTTGATCACGGTGCTGTGGACATGCACTACCGCATTCGTGTGCAAGGGCATCTGGATGTCTCTTGGCAACACCGGTTTGAGGGATTACGCATCGAACACCAGGAAGCTGGGACCACCCAGCTTTCCGGGTCGCTCCCGGATCAGGCAGCGCTGTATGGAGTGCTCCTGCAGATCATTCGCCTGGGTCTGACTCTGCTCTCGCTTGAGACGAGCGAGGCTACGGGGCGTGAAGAGGCAGTAGAAAGCACGCCGCCACAGATCTGACCCTGAACAGGGAACGGCCAGGTCTCCATGCATTCCTGTGTGTACGTGTGTACGTGTATAGTGTAAGACCATCGTGCGCGACACAAGAAGGAGAAGAGCATGAGAAAGATTATTACCACCACGTGGGTCACCCTGGACGGCTTCATTGCAGGACCACATGGAGAAATGGAGTGGATCGGGGAGCTCTACGACGATGCCATGAGCACCTATGAGAACGAGCTGGTCAGCTCGGCCGATACGCTCTTATTCGGACGCGTGACGTATCAGAGTTTTGCTGGCTCCTGGCCCTATGTCCCTGATAACCCCACTGCCTCCGAGGCCGAGAAAGCCTACGCTCGCCAATTGAACGCGATGCGCAAAATCGTGTTCTCCAGGACGCTTGAAAGCGTGGAGTGGAACAACTCCACGCTACGAAAAGAGGTGGTTCCAGAAGAGATCGAGCACCTGAAACAGGAGCCGGGGCGCGACATGCTGATCTACGGCAGCGCCAGCATTATTCAAACCCTCACTAACCACGGCTTGATCGATGAATACCAGGTCCTGGTCCATCCGGTGCTTGTAGGAGGCGGCAAGCCGCTCTTTCACAACATCGGGCACCAGGTGAAGCTGAAACTGGTCAACTCGAAAACGCACCCTTCCGGGGTCGTGGTCCTCTCGTACCAGCCGAGAGAGCAACGCGCCGCACCCACCGTGAACTGAACAGCGCAGGGAAGCGAGAGTTCGTTTTTCGGACGCACCTCTCGCTTCAGTGTCCATTTCATTGCAAAGGTTACAGAAAGAGGAGGAGTATCCATGACCACACAGAATCATGCGAGCACGTTCGTCGAGAGTGGCTATGCTCCCGTCAACGGCCTGGAGATGTACTACGAGATCCACGGCAGCGGTCAGCCGCTGGTGCTGCTGCACGGCAATCTCTCGGCCATCGGCACCTCGTTTGGCAAGGTGCTGCCACAGCTTGCCGCGACACGGCGGATTATTGCCGTTGAGCAGCAGGGACATGGGCACACCGCCGACATTGATCGCCCGTTCAGTATCGCACAATGGGCGCAGGACACCACTGTGCTGCTGCGTCATCTCTTGATCGAGCAGGCCGACTTCTTCGGCTATAGCTCGGGGGGCGCGGTCGCCCTGGAGATCGCCCGGCACTCGCCCACCCTGGTGCGCAAACTCGTCCTGGCGGGAGGGACCAGTTACAGCCGCGACGGCTTCTACCCCGAACTGCTGACAGCAGGTGAGGCCATGAAACCCGAAGACCTGGATGGCTCCCCGTTCCAGCAGGAGTACGCCCGTATCGCGCCGCACCCGGAGCAGTGGCACCGGCTGGTCGCGAAGATCGCGGATCTCGATCGCGGGAGTGGGGACGGGGACTGGTCAGACGAGGCTCTTGCCTCGGTCAAAGCGCCTGCCCTGCTGATCATCGGCGACTCCGATATCGTGCGCCCGGAGCACACGGTCGCGATGTTTCGCCTGCTCGGCGGCGGGGTGCCGGGCGATCTCGTCGGCCTGCCGCGTTCCCAGCTCGCGATCCTTCCTGGCACCACGCATGTGACGCTCGTCGACCGCGCCGAGTGGCTGGTCTCCATGATCGATGCGTTTCTGGACATCCCCCTGCCCGTGGCGAAGTGATCGGTCCAGGTTTCTGCGACGCGGATCACTCGCAAGTGCCGGACTAGCGGGATGTTCAGGGCTGAGCCTCCATGTGTGTATATCCCACCATGCTGAGGAACTCCATCACTGGTGGCGATTCCTACATTGGAGAGGTGAAGAGAGAGCGAGGAATCGCGGCTGAAGCTGACGGAGTTCCACGCTCTCGTTCTCTGAGAGAGGGGAAAGATGTTCGCATCTCTGCTGACGAGCAGGGAGATTCCCCTTTGATGACGTAGAAGCTAAGCTGTCCTCGGGCGAATTCGCCCGAGGAGCGCCACCGGTGGCTGTGTTCCCCTTGATGCCGGGCACGCATGTGGCCTTTCTCGGTGCTCCTGCTGGATGGTTTGATCCAGCGCATCTAGCACCTCGGGGCTCCTGTTCTTTTCCCTCTCGGGCGAGGGGGAAGCCGCGTCTTCCTTACCATTTGGCAGAAACCCTGGTGAGGTGTGCCACTTTTCCCCGGGCAGCATCCTGTGGTGGAAGACACTCGTGGAAAAGGGTACAGCAGTCGTGTCGGAGGCGAGACCTATGGTAGGGCGGCTCTCGTGCAAGTGGCTAGCTGAACGGAAAGCCTCTCCGCTGATGACCCGCTCCTTGCTCTTCACTGTTGGAGAGCTGAGGTTTTTCGTCTCACGGATCGGAAAGACGAGAGGAGCAGGAGTGCATGGCGAGATTTCCTGGCAATTGGACCGAGAGCACGCCCGCAACGAACCATAGGACCACCATAGGGATCGGGTTGGTCGAGCTTTCTGGGTGTAGCTTTGTCCAGTCCCCAGGAAACAGGCGAAAGTATCGATTCGCGCCTGTTTCTCTTCTGCCCTTTTTCTACAGGCAACGAACGATGTTGGCACCGACTCCGGTGCTTTAGCCTGCTTCTTCCCCCTCATGTGACATGCCCAAGCGCAAGGGCCGGAGATTATCCAGTGAACGCCCTGGTTGGGGCGCAAAATGATAATTCCCAATGAGGTTGATGTGCTCCCAGCCCAGCGGAGCGATATGCGCGACCGTCGGCTCTGAGATCTCCTCGCCACCCCTGCGCAGCGTCGCGAACGCTTCGGTCAAATAGATCGTATTCCAGGCCGCAATGGCCGCCATCAGCAGATGCAGGCAACTGGCCCGATGAATCTGATCTTCCAGGGCACGATCACGCAGCTCCCCCAGGCGGCCGAAGAAGAGCTGGCGCGCGAGCGCGTGCAACGCTTCGCCTTTGTTGAGCCCTATCAGAATGCGGCGGCGCAGTGCAGCGTCGCGAAAATACTCCAGCAAGAAAGCGGTCCGTTCGAGCTTGCCTACCTCTGTCAGCGCTCTCGCTACCTGATTTTGGCGCGGGTAGGCTGCCAGTTTGCGCATCAGCAAAGAAGCAGACACCGTGCCGTGACGAATGGAAGCAGCCACACGCCGCATGTCGTCCCACTGCTCCATGATGAGCTTCTTGTTGACCTGGTCGAACAACAGCGTACTCAGAGGTCCAGACGCCTCCATGTCATCAAGCAGATACAGTTTCTTGGAGAGGGCGTCGCTGATACGCGGGGCAAAGCGGAAGCCGAGCAGCGCTGCCAGGGCAAACACATGCTCTGTGCTTATGTAGACACTTGACACCCTGTCGAGCATTTGTTCGTACTAAGAACAGGTGTTTCGGAGTTACAGAAGGAGCAAGTACACCATGCGAGTCCAGCGTATCCAGCTCACGAATGAGCCCGATTTTTCCTTTGAACTCT
>WNGG01010576.1_pt1 | contig 11097 bp, 10 predicted proteins | sample 5400661 | NCBI WGS metagenome assembly WNGG01 (sample SAMN13153372, study PRJNA577476) | soil metagenome | isolation source: 100 cm soil or saprolite under Garry oak tree replicate 1 | place: USA:California | collected 2016-06-15 | reverse complement strand
TTCCCAGTCGAGGACTACGACTTCTTCCTCGCCGAAGTCAAGACCGCCTCCCTCCTCGATGACTGGATCACGGAGCGGACCGAGGAGGAGGTCACGAAGAAGTTCGGGATTGGACCCGGAGACATCCGACGCATGACGGACCAGGCGGAGTGGCTCCTCTACTCCATCGGCGAACTCGGCCGGATCTTCAACAAGAAGAAGGTCCGAGCGCTCACGCGACTCACGATCCAGGTTCAGTACGGCATCAAAGAGGAGCTCCTCGAGTTGATTTCCCTCCGCGGCGTCGGCCGAGTCCGCGGACGCGCGCTGTTCCAGCGGGGCTACAAGACGCTGAAAGATCTGCAGAAGGCGAATCCCAGCGACCTCGCCCGCATCCCGACGATCGGCTCGGCCCTGGCGATAAAGATCAAGGAACAGGTCGGCGTGCCGGTCGATGTTCGAGAGATCGAAGGCCAAGCGGCCCTCGGGGACTTCCCATGACGTTCGAGGTCGCCGGGGCGAAAGCTTCTGCTATGAGTCCAGAAGCGGTGGTCCGAACCGCGGCGGAGTGGGCCTCTTCTCGCGGTGCCGAGGTGTGCCTCCTCGACGCGCGATCGGTCTTCGGCCGGGATCACCTCGAGTCCGCGGCCCTTCACGCAATCCGGGCGCGGGACTCGCGGACGATGTCCTCGCGGTCCGTTGCCATGGAGACCCTGCTTTATGCGGCCGGGGCACGTCAAGTTCAGGACGCGATTCGGTCGGTCGGCCTCCGCGCGGATACGACGGCCATCGGCGTGGTCCTCTTCGGTTCGACGAGGCTCGACGACTTCATCCGCGACATGGGATGGACCCGCGACGACGGTGTCCTCAACGCGGAGGTAAAGTCCCTCGAAGCCTTTGGCATCCCCGATCAAGCGGCCCGGACCGTCTCGGAGAGCCAACGGACCGACCTCGTCCTCGAGAAGGTCGCAATGCTCGACGTGCAGAAGTGATGCGGCGGCCAGGATTCGAACCTGGGAACCTCTGCAGGACGAGACCCTAAATCTCGCGCCGTTTCCGTGCTTGGCTACCGCCGCAAATTCCGGAAAGCCACCGTCGGGTAGAAAGAGATTCCCGACGACCGAATGTCGTGGACACGGCAGAACTCCGAACTCGGTCATACAAAGCTACATTTGTGGTCATACCATCAGCGGCACCGATGACGTTTCAGCCGCTCTCGTTCGACGCGGAGACCCACTTGGCCGACGTTCAGATGTTCGGCCAGCGCGCCTTCGGGGCCGTGTACCTGATCGACGACGAGCGAAAGGCGATCATCGAGACGGGGACGTCGTGGGACGCGGAACGGATCCTCGAGGCGGTCCACGCGTTCGGATTGCGGCCCCAACAGATTGACGCAGTCGTGGTGTCGCACATTCACTTGGATCATGCCGGGGGAGCCGGCTTCTTGCTCGACTCCATGAGTGCCGCGAAGGTCTACGTCCACGAGCGGGGCTACAAGCATCTCGTCGATCCGACCCGACTCGTCGCGAGCGCGCGGACGGCGCTCGGGCCGACCGAGGCGGAGGTCTTCGGGACCATGAAGCCGATCCCCGCCAACCGTCTGGTCTCCGTCAAGGACCGCGATCGACTCGACCTCGGGAAGCATTCGCTCGTCTTCTTCGACTCGCCGGGACACGCGCCGCACGAGCTAACGATCCTCGACGAGCTCAACCGGTGCGTGTACACGGGCGATGCCGCAGGCCTCTACTTCCCCGGCGACGAGATCCTCATGCCGATCGCACCGGCGCCCGCGTTCGACCTGGAGCAGAACCTCGGGACGTTCCGGCAACTGCTCGCCCTCAAGCCGCGCGGCCTCCTGTTCAGCCATTATGGACCCCACACGAAGCCCGCGGCCGCGATCGAGGCGATGATGGCGGCGTACCCGGCCTGGGCCCGAATCGTCCAGGAGAAGCTCGCCTCGATGGGCGAGGACGGCGTCCTCCGCGAGCTGTACGACATGAGTTGCCGCGCTGCGAAGCGCTACCCGCGGGATTTCCTCGAGCGTCGGATCCGCGTGAGCATCACGGGCCTCGCGGCGTATCACGAGCGGATGGAGCATGCTGCCCGCACCGGTTGAAGAGGCAATCCTCTCCATCGCGGAGGACCGGACGAGCGGTGCATCGAAGCTGGCGCGCCTCGCCGTCGACGTGATGGGGCTCGCCATCATCGAAGCGAAAGGCCATCCGAACCCGAAGGAGCTTGGCGAGGTCGCGACGCGCCTCTCGGACGCCCAGCCCGCGATGGCCATCGTGCACAACGTCGCCCACTTGGTGGCGCGACTCATCTCCGAGGGACTCGATCCGAAGTCCGTCCTCGTCGAGGTTCGTACCGAATTGGACCACGCACGGGATCGGATCGCGCGCACGTTCCTGAAGGTCGTGCCGCCTCATGCGACGATCATCACGCTCAGCTACAGCGACAACGTCCTCGAAGCGATCAAGATGGCCCACGGCCGCGGACATGTGAACCGCGCGTACGTCCTGGAGTCCGGGCCTCTGTTCGAGGGGCGCACGATGGCGAGCGCCCTCTCCGAGGCCGGCGTCCCATCCACGGCGATCCCGGATGCGGAAGGCGCCGCACTCCTCGCACGGGCCTCGTGCGCCCTCGTCGGGGCGGACAGCATCTTGCGGGACGGGGCGGTTGTCAACAAAATCGGCACGCGCGCTCTCGCCGCCGTCGCGGCGGACCGCAAGAAACCGTTCTTCGTGGCGTGCGAGAGCCTCAAGTTCGACGCACGCTACGACGTGGCCACCTGGTTGGGTTCCCGAGGGACCGCGGGGTCGATCCCGACCTTCGAAGTGACGCCTCCCGACTTGGTCACCACGATCGTGACGGAACGGGGAACGTTCGCGCCCGAGATCATCCGAACGATGCTCTCTCCCGGACGCGGCCCTCGCTGACGTCTGTGGCGTAAAGTTGATTGTCGCCGCGCTCTTCCGTGCAGTGATGGTGGAACCGGAACCGCCAGTCGGCCTGGACCCGATTGACCAAGGCATCCGGCTTTTCAACGAGGAATACTTCTTCGAGGCCCACGAGGTCCTGGAGGATCTCTGGAAACGGGAACACGGCAAGTCGAAGGTGTTCCTCCAGGGGCTCATCCAAATCTGTGCGGCATACCACCATTTCCAGAACGGGAATCTGATCGGAGCCGAGGCACTCCTTGATCGCGGGGCCCAGAAGATGCGATCGTATCCCGCGGATTATCTCGGCATCGACGCCGCCAAACTCCTTGCCCATGTGGACCAGGACCGGGAGCGGATTCGAAAGATGCAGCGAGGCGAAGAGGAGAACAAAGTGCTTCAGTTCCCGCGAATCGCACGTAAGATCGAATAGGAAACGTCGCAGGAGCTAACCCGGTGGGACGCATGGACGTCGAGGCAGCCTTCCCCGGTCGGAGAGCCTTTGGGATTCTGAGAAGGTCTGCCGTCAGGGCCGGCTACAAGAACTCCGAGAGGAGTTCGTCCGGGTCTTCGACCCCTAGGGGCTGGCGCACCGGTGAGCCCTTCTTCAGAGCGGGCTCCAGGTCCTCATACGTCGGGACGTTCTCGTTCCGGTAGAACAGGCCGAGCGGAATCCGGTCCCGTCCCACGAAGGGCCACTCGATCGCTTTCGCGAAGGCGGCCTTCATGTCGCTCGGATCGTGTCCATCCTTCTGCAGATCGTACACGCGCTCGCGGAAGAAGTCGTACGTGTTGACCTTGTTGTATGTAACACAGGGGGACATGCAGTCGATCAGGGAGAATCCGTGGTGCTCGATGCCGTTCTTGACGAGCTCGGCCATTCCCTTCACGTCCCCGCTGAAGGCCCGCGCCACATACGTGGCCCCGGAGGCCAAGGCGAGGGAAATCGGATCGACCGGGTTCTCGATGACGCCTTCGATCGGGGTGGACTTCGTCTTCATGCCCTTTTCGGACGTGGGACTCGCCTGGCCCGTCGTCAGCCCGTAGATCTGGTTATTCATGACGAGGTACGTGATGTCGAAGTTGCGTCGCATCGCGTGGATGAAGTGACCCACGCCGATCCCGTATCCATCCCCGTCGCCGCCGGTGACGATGACCTGCAAATCCGGATTCGCGAGCTTCACGCCCTCCGCCACCGGGAGTGCCCGGCCATGAATCGCATGGAATCCGTACGTCGAGAGGAAGTGCGGCAAGTTGCTCGAGCAGCCGATGCCGGAGACGATGACGACGTTCCACGGCTCGAGCTGGAGCGTATGGATCGCCATCTGGAGCGCCCGCAGGACCGCGAAGTCTCCGCACCCCGGACACCACGTCGGCTTGATCTCGGACTTGTACGTGTCCATCTCGAACTCGAGTTTCATGCGACCGCCTCCAGAATCTTGTCCGCGATGTCTCTCCAGGTGAAGGGCTCGCCATCGTACTTTCCGTAGAAGTGGTCCGGCTTGTAGCCGGTCTCCGAGCGAAGGAGCCGCGTGAACTGGCCCGTGTAGTTGCCCTCGATCGCGAGGCTCTGTTTCACGGCCTTGAGGAAGGCGAGCGTCGCATCCGCGTGGAACGGGAACAGGGTCGGGAACTCCAGGCTGTTCACCCGGATGCCGCGTCCCTCGACGTTCTGGATCGCCTCGTGGGCGGCGCCCCAGGTGGACCCCCAGTGAATCAACGTGAGGTCCGCATCCTCGGGTCCCCAGAGCTCCGGCGGCGGCGTGTCCTTCCGGAGACCGTCGAGCTTGCGCATCCGCTTCTCGTGCATCCGATTGCGCTCCGTGACGTATTCCGGGATCCCCGCGAGGACGTCGGAGATGAGCTCGCTGTTCTCCATGTGTTCGTCCGTCGCGGCGACGAACTGATATCCCTTCATGCCCGGAATCGCCCGCGGGCTCACGCCGCTCTCCGTGAGGCGGTATCGCTTGAAGTCCTTCACCTCGGCCCCGTTCGCGGCGGACATGCCGCGCACGATCGGGACGTTGAAGTCCGGCTTCTCGACCGTGCGGTAGCCTTCGCCGAGGTACAGATCCGAGATCACGATGATCGGCGTCTGATAGATTTCCGCGAGGTTGAAGGCCTGCGCGGTGAGGCGGAAGCATTCCTCCGGGTTGCGCGGCGCCAGGATCGCGCGCGGCCAATCTCCCTGGCCCGCACCGAGGGCGAGGTTCAGATCGCCCTGTTCCGTCTTCGTCGGCAATCCGGTCGACGGGCCGCTGCGTTGGACCAGAATCGCGACCAACGGGGTCTCCGTCATCCCAGCCTGGCCGATCGCCTCGACCATGAGCGAGAATCCGCCACCGGACGTGGCCGTCATCGAGCGCACCCCGGCGAAGCCCGCGCCGACCGCCATGTTCATCGCGGCGAGCTCGTCCTCGACCTGCTTGACCACGACGCCGTGCGGAGGACCATGGGAGGCCATCCAATGGAGGATCGACGACGCCGGCGTCATCGGATACTGCGCCAGGAACTTCACACCCGCGGCCAGCGCACCGAGACAAATGGCTTCATTCCCGGTCATCAAGTACTTCGGCTCGTTGGGATACGCCAGTCCGTATTTGAGCGAACCGCCCATCTCCACAACCGCGTCCCCCCCGAGCTTCGCGGCTTGGATGTTCTGCTGCACGATCTCCGGCTTCTTGTCTCCCCAGATGTCCTTGAAGGCGCTCTCGACGTGCCGGAAGTCCATGTCGAACAGACGGACGGCCGCGCCGAGGGCGACCGTGTTTCGCATCAGCGCGTTTGGCGAGAGGCTCTGCGCCTTCTTCCGAAGCGGGATCCCCAGGACCCGGACCTTCCCCCGGATTTTGCTGGGATCCGGCTTCGTCCCGTCGGTGTCGTAGACGATGGCGCCGCCTTCACTGACTTGTCCCTGGTGAACGTCCATCGTCTGCTGGTTCAGGCACACGACGACGTCCGGGTCGACGCCATGGGACAAGACGGGATCGAGGCCTCCCCGGATCTGGGTCCATACATGTCCGCCGCGGATCACGCTCTGATACGACGAATAGGTCCAGGTGTGCAGTCCGCTCCGCGCACTGATCTTCGCGAAGCTCTCCGCGGTCGACGAGACGCCGTCTCCAGCGGCGCCGCCGATGCGGAAGACAAGGTCTCTCTTGGCCATCCGGAATCCCACCGCGTGGGGTCAGTCGGTTCTCGGGTTCCCGCCATCAACGCCGTCCGAATTTAATATACTCTTGCATCTGATGGTATCAGGATTTAATCGACGTACAGTCCCCCCAGAGAAGCCGCCAACTCCTCCGCGTTCAAGGCTGACCACCCGAAGACTTCCGACACGGTCTGCGAGTTCTGCGGACTCAAGGAGACGGAAAGCAATCCGTTGCAGGCGGCTCACCGGATTCCCGTCCAGGCCGTCAAGGACTTCGCGATCCGTCCCGAGGTGCTCAGCCGTTCCGACAACTTCGTGTGGGCCCACCAGCGGCTGTGCAACAAGTCCGTCGAACTCAAGCACGAGCAGGTCATGTGGCGACTCATGAGCCTCGGAGTCAGGGAACTCCCGTCGTTCCTTCCCACGGAGACTTTGAAGATGTGGCAGGACGAGTCGAAAGGAGTCTTCGCCCCGCCTCTTGAGCCGAAGGTGAAGGAACGCTTCGTCACGCCGACAGCCTTCCCCACCGTGACTCCTTCCAGTGTGATCAAGCAGAGGGACCACAAACTCCCGAGCGGGGTCGCGTCGCCCCCTCCGGCGATCCAGGTGCGATCCAAAGGGCCACCTGCGCCGAGCGGATTCCCCACAGTGCCAACCGGAATCGCTCGGTGGGTGGAAGAACTACATCGTTACCTTCCGGTGTGAGGTGGTCCAGCGGGCGACTTAGCGCCAACAACTCGACCATGGTCGCGGCCTTGGAAAGCGCTGCTTCCTCGAAGAAAGACGACAGCCCTCTTCATCACTTTGTACTTGCTCGTGGCCTTAGTGCTTCTCGTTGAACTAGAGTCAGTGATAGGCCCTCTATTTTGGCTGGGGTTCACGGGATGGCTCGTTTTGGGGTTTCTCACGTTCCCTATGCAGGTTGCAATTCCAGGCCGACGTAGAGCCACGGGGCCTTTCCTGGGGTTGAGGACTTTCGTTTTCTTCCTTGGCGGACTCTTGCTCTTGGTCTTGGCGACGGGCCGAGATCGTTCCCCGTTTTTGCCTTTGGTCGGAGTATTGCCAGGCCTCTTGGTAGGCGTTGCCCTAAACCTTGCCATCCTTGTGCTCCCATTCCAGAGGACAGCCTACTGCTCGAACTGTCAAGTTACACGAGGACTCGTGAACAGCCACCGCACATGGTATTGCTCGTTCTGCGGGCAAATTGTCGCCGTACCCTCCGGGGCATCGAAGTATCATCAAACCGCCGCGGTCCGGGCGAGGAAGGCCAGAAAGCCGGTGTACGCAAGAAAGACTCCGAAGGAATCCCAAAACGATGTCAATACGGATCACGCGGAGCAACTAGGCAAGTCATAGCTGGGAGGGGGACTCCGGCTGCCGCGTTGCATGGGTTCAAGGCGCCCCGACAATGCGCTTGCAGGTTGCCACCTCGAACACTGCACCTGCTCCGTCTCCGTGGGCACGGGTTCGCCCGCGGGGATGACCAGGACGACCTCACCGTCTTCGGGACACGTATAGGCCTGAGCTTCGACCTCCTTCGTATTCGTAGTGAAGCTGCTCAGGGTTCGTCGAAACTTCTTTTTAACCGGCATGCTGCCCCTCCATCGCACGGCTCAGGGACGCCAGACTCGATAAACCCTCTGGAAGCGTGCTCGACCCGATCCACAAGGCATATTCTCACCAACACCGCTAATCTACCCCTCCCGCCCTGCGGCGTCGTGGACCGGATCGTCTTCGGCACCGTGATCGCCCGCATGGCCCACGCGCACCTGCGGCACCCCGGACCCTTCGAGGCCTGTCGATGCGCCGGGCCACGGATCGTGCCGAGCGCCCTGGCGGCCCGGCTCATGGTGCCGTAGGATTAACTCTGATGGTCTATTAGCCCGAATATACTCTCGCATCGGCTGGTGTCCCGATCTACCTGAGCAGGTCGGATCATTCTGAGGAGACTTGGTGTCGGGGAGCGGACCATCGTTAACGGGCATGCGCTCACGCGGCGACAGCCACTCGGGGCCGGACTCCGTCCCGCTTTCCGACGCGACGGACCATCTTGCTGATGAGCGATGGCCGATGGCGCGGTGAGGATAGGTTCATTCTTGATGGATTCCATATAAGCGGCGTTTTCCCTTTCGTTCGAACGTGGAAAAGCGATGGCAATAAGAAGCGTCCCTGCGCTCGTCGCGGTCGGGTTAGTCGTACTTGGCGGCTTCGCCGCCACGAAAGTCGCCTCGGTTTCGTTCGGGTTTCCGGGCGAGGTAAGGCGAGGGGAGAACGTACCGCTCAAGGCCTTCGCATCCCCGGTCTCGACACCCGACTCTGGGAGCGGCATCGTCGTCGTGACAGTTCCGGTCGGGAGCGGCCCTTATGGGGTTGGATACAACAGCCGGAACGGGTACGTCTACGTGGCGAACGAAGGCTCGACCACCGTGACCGTAATCAACGGAACCACAATCGTGGCGACGGTACCGGTGGGGAGCGAGCCCGGCGGCGTGGCGTACGACAGCGGCAACGGATACGTGTACGTGGCGAACAGTGCCTGGTTCTCGAACTCGGTGAGCGTGATCAGTGGGTCGACCGTGGTAGCGACGATTCCGGTCGGGACCAATCCATGGGACGTCGCGTATCACAGCGGGAACGGATACGTGTACGTGGCGAATGCTGGGTCGAACAACGTGAGCGTCATCGACGGGACGGCGGTCGTGGCGACGGTCCCGGTCGAGAGCGGTCCCATCAGCGTGGGATACAACAGCGGGAATGGGTACATCTACGTCGCGAACCAAGGCTCGAACAACGTGAGCGTCATCGACGGGACGGCGGTCGTGGCGACGGTCCCGGTCGGGACGAGTCCGGAGGGCGTGGGATACAACAGCGGGAACGGATACGTGTACGTGGCGAACTTCTACTCGAACACGGTGAGCGTGATCAATGGGACGACCGTGGTAGCGACGATTCCGGTCGGGGATTATCCCTTCGACGTGGGATATAACAGCGGGAACGGGGACGTGTATGTATCGAGCATTGGCTCGGGCAACCTGACCGTGATCGAAGGGACGACGGTCGTGGGGACGGTTGCGGTCGGCGGCGCGCCCCATGGCATCGCGTATGATGCAGGGAACGGCTACGTCTACGTGGCAAATTTTGCCTCGGACACCGTGAGCGTGTTCTCGACAATCGTACCACCCCTCGTAACATTCACGGAGACGGGACTACCGTCGGGGACCTCGTGGTCCGTCACTCTCGAAAGCGCATCGAACAGCTCCGCCACTACGACGATTATGTTCTCGGTCCCAAATGGGACGTACGCATACGTAGTCAGGAGCGTCTTCGGCTACGCCGCCTCCCCCTCCACGGGATCTGTCACAGTGAACGGGGCGCCCGTGCAGGTCGCCATCTCCTTCAGCGTGACCACGTATGCCGTGACATTCACGGAGACGGGGCTCCCGTCGGGCACCTGGTGGTCAGTAACGCTGGACGGCGCATCGAACGGCTCTGCCACGGCGACGATCGGGTTCTCAGCGCCGAATGGGACCTACACGTACGCGATCGGGAGCGTCTTCGGCTACGCCGCCTCCCCCGTCTCGGGCTCCGTCACAGTGAACGGGACGCCCGTGAACATCGCCATCTCCTTCAGCGTGACCACGTATGCCGTGATATTCACGGAGACGGGGCTTCCGAGGGGGACCTCGTGGTCGGTGACGCTGGGTGGTACCACGCAGAATTCAACAGCCGACAAAATTACCTTCATGGAACCCAACGGGACCTACACGTTCTCAGTCAGCCCGGTGGCCGGGTATGAGGTTTCTCGCTCGTCAGGGAGTGTCAGTGTGAGCGGCAAGGCAGCGAACGAATCCGGCTGGGCGACTGCGGAATGGCGATTAGTTGGCTGCGACTCCGAACCGGTGTCTACCGACAAGCTACCCGCAGGATCACTGTTCTCCGATGAGCCCGAATTGGGTCGGATGGGCTGTCGACTCAAATGTGTTCTTGCCCAGTCTAGAAGCCGGAGGACGACGAGTCCATCGGCACAATCCTTTTGGTCATCCCGACGTTCCCGACGCCGAACGACGTGCGAGCCGTCCCCGATCTGCCGAACCACCCGAAGCCCCTCGGTCCTTACTCTCATTGCGTCGTCGCGAACGGATTCGTGTTCATCTCAGCGCAGGCCCCTATTGCTCCCGGGGCAAGGGCGGGCGACTGGGCGGCGCCCGATATTGCCGGCCAGACCAAACAGTCGTTGAAGAACATCGCCTCGATCCTGGGGGAACTCGGCCTGACGATGGCGTCGGTGGTGAAGACGACCGTCTTCCTCTCAGACCCCGCGGATTTCCAAGCCATGAACGAGGCCTACAAGGAATTCTTTCCGGAGGAGCCGCCGGCGAGGTCAACCGCGAAAGTCGGGATCGCAAGTCCGGGGCTGAAGGTCGCAATCGAGGCGGTTGCCGTATACGAGCCGAAGCGGGAAGAGTGATTCGAGCGGTCGTCACCGTGGACGAAGCGGTTGCCTGTCATGTCTCGCCTCCTACGAAGCCGAACCTGACTGATTCGCAGTGGTGACCGTTCCTTCTGGGCGGAAGAGTAAGCACTTGACTTCTCGCCCGTCCAAAGAGGGATACATTTCCGGTTCCACGGGCTCATAGAGCCGGACAACGGATGTGCCGTTGGCCACATCGATCGCTTGGACGCTCTTCAGACTCCGGACATCCTCGTTCTCGAGACTGACGAGTTCCTGGATCCTTTGGACGTCGGTGGTGCCCTGGATGATAATCGTTCGCTCTCCCTCCGTAGTCAGGCTGACGCCTTCACCGAAGGTCCCGTAATACTTGCCGGTGAGAAGGAACTCGAGGTCCTCGGCGACTTCCTCGGCACTCCAGCCGCACGGCTCGAAGGCGACCGGGCACCGGGGGTGGAATCGACACGCGAGCGGCGGGACGATCAGATTGGGCGGGTCGCCTCGGAGGATCGATCGGGTCTTCGTCTCTCCGATGACCGGGACCGAGGACATCAACGCCTTCGTATACGGATGCTGCG
>WNGG01009700.1_pt1 | contig 11097 bp, 14 predicted proteins | sample 5400661 | NCBI WGS metagenome assembly WNGG01 (sample SAMN13153372, study PRJNA577476) | soil metagenome | isolation source: 100 cm soil or saprolite under Garry oak tree replicate 1 | place: USA:California | collected 2016-06-15 | reverse complement strand
CGGCCGCTGGTCGCGCTGATTATCGCCAGAAACTCATCTCGCTGAATCCGCGGCTGTTTGAGCATCCAGCCGAAATCGATCAAACGCTGCGCCACGAACTGGCCCATATCCTGGCGCAATTTCGTGCGGGCCGGCGCCGGATTCTGCCGCATGGTATTGAGTGGCGGCAGGCTTGCCGCGATCTTGGGATTTGCGATGAGAGGCGCTGTCATAATCTCCCGTTCCCAGTCAGCGAACGTGCTCGCCGCTATCTTTACAGGTGTCCAAATTGCCAGCGCAATTTTCCTCGCGTGCGTCGGATTAAACGTGCAGTTGCATGTCTGGCCTGTTGCCGCGCACATAATCGTGGAAAATTCGACGCGCACTTTCGGTTGGTGCTGGTGGATCGCGACCTCCGGGCGCGATGCTAATTTAATGCCGTGATTTACCACGGATTTCCGCAGCGGTTGCATCACACAGTACCTCACTGGATTCAACCAGGCGCGCCGTTTCACATCCGTATCTCTCCTGATCGGAAAATGGAACAACGCCAGCTAGTTGATGCATCGTTGGCGCAGGTACTCCTTAAGTCAGCGCAGTTTTATGACTCTAAACGGCGTCATTGGCGACTGGAAACGTTTTCACGCATAAAGAACGGAGTGATGTGGCAGGAAGGATATTTCGATCGCCGTCTGCGGGAGGATGAGCGCGGCGAACAACTCTCAGCCAAAATGAATTACATCCGAGAAAATCCCGTAGCTGCTGGGTTGTGCGCGCAGGCGAAGGACTGGCCATGGATCATCGATCCCTTTAGAAAAGATCGACCGAGCAACTCCAGAGAATAAAGCTGGCGCCAAAGGCGCAGTTACGGACAACGCGCTCGGAGAGCGCGTTCCACCTACTCAGCGTTCTCACTTTTCCTCGCTTCTTCTCCCCGCAATTTTGCCTGGATGAACATGTCGATATCTCCGTCCATGACATCCTGTACGTTGCTCGTTTCCGCACCGGTGCGGTGGTCCTTCACCATCTGGTACGGCTGAAAAACATATGAGCGAATTTGATTTCCCCACGCGATCTCGCCCTTCTCGCCGTATTGCCGTTCTCTCTCAGCCCGCTTCTTGTCCTGTTCGATTTGGTAAAGCTTTGCCTTTAACATTTTCATCGCCAACTCCCGATTGCGTCCCTGACTGCGCTCGGCCTGGCAGGCCACCACAATCCCGCTTGGCTTATGCAGAATGCGCACAGCCGTTTCGACTTTGTTCACGTTTTGTCCGCCCTTTCCGCCGCTGCGGAATGTGTCGATCTCCAGATCGGCCGGATTGATTTCTATGGGAGCAGTCTCGGCGATTTCAGGGACGACATCCACACTGGCGAACGAAGTGTGGCGCCGCTTGTTTGCATCGAATGGCGAGATGCGCACCAGCCGGTGTACCCCTCGCTCGGTTTGGAGATGTCCGTAGGCATACTCGCCGGTCACGAGCAGGGTGACCGATTTGATGCCGACTTCTTCACCCTGTTGAATGTCCACGGTCTGCGATTTGAAACCACTTCGCTCGATCCAGCGTTGATACATCCGCAGCAACATGTCGGCCCAGTCGCACGACTCAGTGCCGCCTGCGCCGGAGTGAATGGTGAGAAATGCATTCGCGCGATCGTTTTCGCCGGAGAGAAATTGGCGTAGCTCGAATTCCTCCAGCTTGTGAAGCAAGCGTTCATGTTCGGTTGCGACTTCTTGCTCTACCTTTGCGCGCGCAGTTGCATCGGTTTCTTCCGCAGCCAGCTGCTGCAACGCACTAAAATCATGGATCTCGCGTTCCAGCTCTTCAAACGGATTCACCAGCGTACGTAATCGGGAAACTTCTTCGACATCGGTCTGCGCACGGTCGCGATCCGACCAGAAATCGGGCGCAGCCATGCGCCTTTCAATTGTGGCTAGATTTTTCTGGAGCTTTTCAACGTCAAAGAAACCTCCGCAATTCGCGAACGCGCGATTTCAAATCTTCGGCATCGAGAATGGAGATTTCCGCTGGCATGCAGAAAGATAATTTAAGTCACGGCAAATCGCAAAGACGTAGCGGGCACGAGCGAGCTTGCGACGAAACGCGTAGATCGAGTAGCGCACGGGTCTCGCCCAGCAGCCGCCGGAGCGAGCGCGTCCTCGCGATCGCGAACTTTCTTTTCCATCGCTCGTCTTCCCTGGCTGCGGAAACGAAAGGAAAGATTGTTTCGGCGCAACGCCGAAACCAGCACGCGAGACGCGTCCGCTACCCTATCTACGCGCGGAATCGCTCGGCTTCGGTTTTGCACCTTGCGCCGGCTCAAGGCGGAAAATCGTTTCACCTTCTTTCATCAGATCAAGACGATCCCGCGCGATGGTTTCTAAATAAGTCACGTCGGTCCTGAGCAGGTTGACCTCGCGAGTCTGACGCGAGAGTAAACTTTGTTGCCCATTTACCTGTCGCTGCAGCTCGTCGATTTCGGCGCGGCTCTGCATCAATTTTTTGTACGGTGGAACAAACAAGCTCACAATCACGAGCCAGATCGCGAGGACAAGCAGAACGCGAAGAATTCGGTTAAGTCGCTGCCAGACGGTGGCTTCGCGACGCGCGCGAAAATCGGCGTAGGTCTGATCCACTCAGCGCATTTTACCGCCGTACTCGGCTTTGTCACCAAGTTCTTCTTCGATTCGGAGCAACTGGTTGTATTTCGCAATGCGGTCGCTGCGGGAAAGTGATCCGGTCTTGATCTGGCCGGCATTGGTCGCGACCGCGATGTCGGCAATCGTTGCATCCTCCGTTTCGCCCGAGCGATGGCTGATTACGGTGGAGTAATCGTTTTCCTTTGCCAGATCAATGGTTGCCAGCGTTTCAGTAAGCGTGCCGATCTGATTCACTTTGATCAAAATCGAATTTGCCACGTGCTCGGCAATTCCTTTCCGCAGAAATTCGACATTCGTGACAAAGAGGTCGTCACCGACCAGTTGAATCTTGTCACCAAGCTTTGCGGTCAGCTGTTTCCAGCCGGCCCAATCATTTTCGGCGCACCCGTCCTCAATCGAAATGATCGGGAAGCGCGCACAAAGATCGGCATAGTAATCAATTAATTCGCCGGCAGTTTTGCGAGAGCCATCCGATTTCTTGAATACATAAACATTGTTTTCGCTATCGTAGAATTCGGAGGCGGCGGGATCGAGTGCGATAAAGATTTGCTCGCCGAGTTTGCAGCCCGCTTTTTTAACGCCAGCTGAAATCGCTTCCAAGGCGTCCTCGGCAGAACCGAGTTGCGGGGCGAAGCCACCTTCGTCGCCAATCGCCGTGGAAAGATGTCGATCTCTCAGGACAGATTTAAGCGAATGAAAAACTTCCGCGCCATACCGCAACGCTTCCGAAAACGTGGGCGCACCGCGCGGCACTATCATCAATTCTTGAAAATCGATCGGCGCGTCCGAATGCGCTCCGCCGTTCAAGATGTTCATCATCGGCACCGGCAAAACTCTCGCCCCGGGTCCGCCGAGATAGCGAAAGAGGAAAAGATGTTCCGCTGCGGCAGCAGCCTGTGCGACCGCCAGGGAAACGCCGAGGAGCGCGTTTGCGCCTAGGTTCCTCTTATTGGGCGTGCCGTCGAGTTCGATCAGCTTATTGTCGATCTTTCGTTGGTCGCACGCATCCCAGCCTTTGAGAGCCGGCGCGATCTTATCATTCACGTTGGCGACTGCTTTCTTCACGCCTTTGCCGCCAAATCGCATTTTGTCCCCATCGCGCAATTCCCATGCTTCATGCTCGCCGGTGCTCGCCCCGCTTGGAATCGCCGCCCGGCCAAGCGCACCTCCTTCCAAACGCACATCGACCTCGATCGTTGGATTGCCACGCGAATCCAGGATTTCGCGCGCAATAATATTACGAATCAAGGTTTTTGACATTTCAGAATATTGCAGGGAGAGGGGATGTTGCCTTGCAATCATGCGCCGAGCACCAGATTCTTCAACTGATCTTGGTGATCGACGAAAAACCTAAGTTAACCTGAGGTTCTTTCTTGAGGTCCAGATTCGCATTGGCAATTTCGCGGAGGCACCGGATAATCTGTTCGATGATTCGTTTGACAAGACTGAGCGTAATCGGGCTGATCGGGAGCATTTTCACAGCCTTTGGCGCAGAGACGGGGCAGTTGCCCGCCGATCAATTGGCAAAAGCCGTCAGGAGCGATTCGATTAGCATCCCGACGCCGGCGGAACTTTTCGCGGCACTGGAGAAGCCGGGCAAGACAAACTGGTCGAGCCAATATCGCGGCCCGATGCCGATGACCTATCGGAATCGCGCGCAAATCGCGCTCAACCTCGGCGGCTTGATCGCCGATGGGTTTATTGCCGTCGAAGCGAAGGACGGCCAGCAGGTCAAGAATATCGGGTCAGACATCATCAGGCTGGCAAAAGCCCTTGGAGTAAGTGAGAGCCTGCTCAGCCGCGGCAATAGCATCAACGAGTTCGCCGAGCACAACGAATGGGACACGTTAAACGAGGAGCTGGAAGCAACGCAAAACGAAGTGAAATCCTCGATGCAATCCCACGCCGACCAGGACCTGGTGATTCTCGTCAGTGTCGGTGGCTGGATTCGCGGCACGCAGGTAGTCAGCGGAGCGATCATGCAAAACTATGACGAACGAAGCGCGAAAGTACTGCGCCAGCCGGCGCTCGTCAGATTAATGCAATCGAAGGTGAATGAAATCTCGCCCGAGCTTCGCAGCGAGCCGCTGGTTAAAGATGTGAGCGAACAGCTTGGCGGCATTGAGAAACTGGTTTCTTTCCCGGCGGATAAGGCGCCCAGCGTTGATCAAGTGCGGAAGGTGAATGAAGCGGTTGGGAAAGTGATGGAGAAAATAGAGAACAAGACCATCGCGAAATGAAACACCTCCCGCCGATTTTTCTGTCGATCGTGGTGTTGGTCGCCGGCTTTTCTGTGCGCGCCGAGACAGATGCCGAGGTCGAGGCGCGTAAGACCGCGCTCGATCTTGCCGGAGCATTTGCAAATGATGGATTCAAAACCCGGGACGGCCATTGGTGTGGGACCGTTAAGCCACACGACCACGCATTGGTCGCGGTGAATCTTTATGCCGGAAACCAATATTGGTTTTCCGCCGGCGCGGCTGAGCCTTCGGCAAAAATCGCGGTCAGCGTTTATGATGAGACAGGCAAGCAAGTCTCCACCGACACCCATAATGCCGGGGAAAAGGCGGCGGCCGGATTTTCACCGGCGAACAGCGGCCAGTATTTTGTCTCGGTCGATTTGATTGAAGGTCGGGAGGGCAGCTTCTGTCTGGTATACTCGTATAAATGAAACGCTGCTGGATTCTAGATTCCCGCCATAGCGGACAAGCTGGATGCTGGATTTTCACCCGGCCTAGCGCTGCCATCTAGGAGCCAGCAAGCATCGCGGAATTAGCGACCATGGTTTCGCTTCAGGTATTTTACGAGGGCAACGTTCAGGGCGTCGGGTTTCGCTGGTCTGTGCAACACATCGCAAAAGGCTTCGATGTCACCGGATGGGTCACCAACCTGCCAGATGGCCGCGTGGAACTTGAGATCAACGGAGAAGAGAATGAAGTGCGCGCGTTCCTGGACGCTATCGCTCAGAGCGAACTCCGCGCGCTGATTCGCAAACAAGTCGAAAACAAACTGGAAAAGCCGGTTACTGCCCGCGGTTTTAAGATTCGCTATGACTGATCCGGCAGTTGCTGTCCGGGGACTGACGAAACTTTTCCCGGTCCCATTCCATCGACAGTCCGTTGTTGCCGTGCGCGACCTCGATCTGCGCGTTGAACCGGGAGAAGTTTACGGACTGCTCGGGCCGAACGGCTCTGGGAAGAGCACGACTCTCAAAATTATCCTGGGGCTGGTTTCACCAACCCGCGGCCGCACGGAGATTTTCGGTCGTGACAGCCGTTTGGTCGAAAGCAGGGAAGCGGTCGGTTTTCTGCCGGAGAATCCTTACTTTTACAAATATCTCACCGGCGAAGAAACTCTGCGTTTTTTCGGGCGCCTTTGCGGCCTCGGAGGCGCCCCATTAAAAAATCGAATCAATGAGTTACTGACTCTCGTTGGATTGACGAAGGCGCGGAAGCGGCGGCTCGGCACGTATTCGAAAGGCATGTTACAACGCATCGGCCTGGCGCAAGCATTGATTCACGATCCGAAACTCGTCGTGCTGGATGAGCCCACTGCCGGCGTCGACCCGGCGGGCTCCCGCGAGATTCGCGACCTGATTCTGGATCTGCGGCGACGTGGAATCACCGTGCTGCTTTCCTCTCATTTGCTGGCGCAAGCGCAGGAAATCTGCGATCGCGTCGGCATTCTTGCCGATGGTGTGCTGGTGCGCGAAGGACGGTTGCAGGAATTGATTGCGATTGAAAATCAAACGGAGCTTGTCATCGCTGACGCTTCCCCTCCGCTCGTCGATGAGATCGAGTCACTCATCAACCGCTCAAACGCGAAACTGATCGAGCGTCGAAAATCCACGACCACCCTTGAAAGATTGTTTCTCGAAGCGACAGCCAAAAATGACGAAGCCCGAATGTCGAATGACGAAGGAATAACTAAGCAGAAATGACGAACGACAGAAACGATTTAACGCTTCAACGTTTCCCTGGCCGCCGGAGCCCTGGCGAAGGAGGCAACGCTTCAACGTTGGCAAAGCCTTATCGCGCTTTCTCTGTCGGCCGCATTGGCGCCATCACGGTCAACACATTGACCGAGCTCACGCGCCTGAAAGTTTTTTACTTCCTGCTGGTTTTCGCCCTGCTTTTGATCGGCAGCTCGATGTTTATGGCGCAGCTAACTTTTCAGCAGGAGTTTCAAATCCTCAAAGACGTTTCGCTCGGCGCGATGTCGATCTTTACGTCGTTGCTGGCAATTGTCGCCACCGCGCGACTCATTCCGCAGGACATCGAGGATCGCACGATTTACACGATTCTCGCAAAACCGGTCCCGCGATTGGAATATCTGCTTGGGAAAATTGCCGGGGTGCTTTTGCTGCTGGCGATCGGCACTTTGGTGATGGGTGCCGTGTTTTTCCTTGTGCTCTACGCGCGCGAGCAAACGCTCGTGCACGTGACCATGCGCCAAATGGCCGCGGCGCCGCGCGAACAAATAGATGAAGCTTTGCGCGCAGTCCGCGCTTCGGCATTCAACAGCGACATATTACCCGGCATCGTCATTATTTATCTGAAAGCATGTTTGCTCGCGGCGCTCACGCTTTTTGTATCGACCTTCGCCACCACAAATATTTTCACCATTGTGGTAATGGCTTTCATTTACTTTATCGGCCACTTACAGGCGATCGCTCGGGAATACTGGTTACAGGAACACAGCAGCGGGTGGATCTCGCGCGTTTTTCTCGCAGTTGTAGCGCTGATATTTCCCGACCTGCAAGCGTTCAACTTGGTAGATGACATCGTCGCCGGCACAGCCATTTCACTCGGCCTCTTTTTCAAGACTGCTGTGCTGGGAGTTTTCTACACGACGATCTACACATTGCTGGCGGCGTTCGTCTTTTATGGGAAGGAATTATGATACGCGGCCTGCTCGTGCTGGTAATTCTGCTCGCACTCGGAGCGCTTAAATTGCCAATGGAGCGAGACCTGGCCGCGGTCCATCGACAAGAGCATTTCCGAGGGGTCGAATTTAATCTCGATCTCCGAGAGAAAATCGGGCAACTGGGATTCATTGCCGCGTTGAGCGGATTTCGATCGATTGTTGCCGATGGCCTTTTCATTCAAGCGCATGTGGCGTGGGAGCGGACAGAGTGGGGCCGTGTGCTGTTATTATTCCAGCACGTCACGACGCTGCAGCCGCGCGCGCTCCTGTTTTGGGACATGGCCGCATGGCACATGGCCTGGAACGCCAGCGTCGCCGCAATGAACGACCGAACGCAACCGCGTCTCGCCTTGCGGGTCAAAGCGCAACGCGAATATTTTGCGCTCGGCAAAGATTTTCTTGAGCGCGGAATAAAAAATAATCCCGATCGTCCCGAGCTCTACGAAGCACTTGCCCGGCTTTACAAAGAGAAATACAAAGATCACGAGCGCGCTTCGGAATTCTTCGGCAAGGCAGCGGCCCTGCCTGGAGCGCGGACCTATGACAGGCGTTTCTCCGCCTACGAGCTTTCCTACTGCGAAGGCCGGGAGCGTGAAGCATATGAGCGCCTTCGCCAGCTCTATGACAAAGGTGAAAAGGAACGGCTGCCGACTTTGATTAGCCGGCTAAAAGTTCTCGAAGATAAACTCGGGATCCCGCAGGACCAGCGGATTCCCGACTCGAAGTCTTTGCAACATTGAAATCGTTCGATCGTTAAATGGTTAAAATCGTTGAAGCGTTTCCGTTGTAACGTTGTAACCTTTTTAACAGCCGCCGCAATGCGCTTCGCGATTTTCAGTGATATCCACGCCAACCTGGAGGCGCTCGAAGCCGTCCTGGCCGATGCGCGCCAGCGCAAGTGCACGCATTTTGTCTGCCTGGGCGACGTGGTCGGCTACAACGCGAATCCACATGAGTGCCTCGAACGAGTTCGCGAACTGGATTGCCCCACCGTAAAAGGCAACCACGACGAGCAGGCGTCGATCTCGAGATTCCCGACCGACTTTAACCAGCTGGCCGAGCGCGCCATCAAATGGACGCGCGATAAACTGACAGAAAAGGACAAGCAATGGCTGCGCGACCTGCCGTTCCAAAAACAGGTGCGCGATTTCACCATCGTGCACGCGACGCTCGATACGCCGGAGCAATGGGGTTACGTTTTTAATAACCTCGATGCGGCGGCGAGTTTCACGTATCAGCACACGACCATTTGCTTTTTTGGCCACACCCATGTGCCCATGGTTTTTATTCGCGACGAGGGCGTCAGACGGGAGCTGATCGATCATGTCCGTATTGAGCCGGCTAAGAAATATTTCATTAACGTGGGCAGTGTTGGACAACCACGTGACGGAAATTGGCGCGCCGCCTACTGCGTTTACGACGTTGAGAACAATCTCGTCCAGCAGATACGGATAAAATACGATCTAGCGACCGCGCAAAAAAAGGTGATCGAGGCCGGTCTGCCGCGGCCGCTTGCCGAACGGCTTGCAATCGGACGATGAGAAGGATTTAACGATCTAACGGCCGTCTTCCGACCTCTGACCTCTGAACCCTAAATCGATCCTAATCATCAAGCCGAGTTCGCTCGGAGATATCGTCCACACTCTTCCGGCGGTGGCCGTGCTTCGTGATGCCTACCCTGGAGCCGAGATTACGTGGGTGATTAATCCCGAATTTGCGCCGCTGCTTCGGGGGAATCCTGATGTAAATCATGTCCACTTTTTTCCACGGGGCGAATTTCGCGGCTTGGGCGCATCCTACAGCTTGTTGCCGTGGTTGAAGAAAACCCGGACCATCCGGCCTGATCTGGCGCTCGATTTTCAAGGATTGCTTCGCAGCGCGCTGATCGCAAAGATCAGCGGCGCCAAAGAAATCTACGGAATGAGCGATGCGCGCGAAGGTTCGCGGTGGTTTTACGATCGCGTCGCGAAAGTAAATGATCGCGGGCATTCCGTTAACCGGTACCTGAAACTGGCCGAGTTCGCGGGCGCCACGATCAGCCCGTGGCTTCGTTGCCCGATTCCCACAGGGGATCCGCTCCCGCGTTTCGATGAATACCCGCCGTTCATCCTTCTTCATCCCTTTGCGCGAGGCGGCGGCAAATCGCTCTCAAACGCGGTTATCCAGGAATTTTGCTGTGCCTTCGCCCCCACTCGTATCGTGATAGTGGGGCAGTCACGGGCCGGGATCGAGGTGGTCGCGAATTGCATTGATCTGACTAACCAAACGTCACTGTTACAATTGATCTGGCTAATTCGCGTCGCGCGATTTGTCGTGAGCGTGGACAGTGGCCCGATGCACATTGCCGCTGCCGTCAACGATTGCTTGTTGTCGATCCACACATGGACCGATCCTTGCCGTGTGGGTCCTTACAATCCCAACGCCTGGGTTTGGAAACATGGGCAACTTCTCCGGGCTGACGAACTCGAAGCAGCCAGGATTCGAAGGCGCGGCCGTGGCTTCAAATGCAAAGACGTTCTGGCTGTAGCTGACCTGATTCGGCCACTTGTGCCGGTCGATCCGATGATTGCTTAGTTGCCGTGGTCAGTTTTTCTGGGCGCGCCCGGCGGTCGCGCCCTACCATTTGCAGCCGGAGCGCGCCGTTGCTTCAGAAGAAATTCAGCTAGCGCCAAATCTCGCTGATAAGTGATTTTGAAATTGAAGTCGTCGTTGAGGACCAAAACAACTGTGCGACCGAGTCGCTCGACCGCGGAAACTTCGTCCGTCAATGAAACATTTTCAGTGTGAGCGGCGCGATAAGCTGTCTCGATCAATGCGCGCTCGAAAACTTGTGGCGTTTGCATCGCGTAAAGTCGATGCCGATCCACCGAGCCGGCCACTGCCAGAACTTGGTCTGCCTTCCCGCCGTGGTGGGAGCGCGAGCCCAATGGGTCGACATCGGCGCGCTTAAGCGTGTCGTTGATTGGTTCAGCCAGTGCAGCAGCGCCGTGGATCAGGCATTGTTCAAAAACACGCTCGATTTGTTCCGGGGTGATCAGCGGCCGTGCCGCGTCATGCACAGCAACATATTTGGCGGCGGCACTGAGCTGATGCAGACCAGCGCGAACCGAATCTTGGCGACGTTCGCCGCCCTCGATGATCGAATTGATTCTTTTGAAGTTCTCAGCACGGCTGATCTTTCGGATTTCGCCGTGTCGATCCTCGCGCGCAACAACGATGATTTCGTTAACAGAACTGGCGCGCTCAAACGCATGGAGCGTGTGCGCAATTAGCGGTTTCCCGGCGATTGTCGCAAACAACTTGTCGAACCCCATGCGTTGGCTGCTGCCGGCCGCGACAATGATGGCGGTTAGCATCTGTGAGCTCAAAAAAGTTGAGACGTCTTGCTACAGCTGAAATCCCCCGGTCAGCTTTGTCATTTCCTCCTGGGCGAGGGCCTTTCCTTGCTCGGCGGCTTGCTTCACGGCGGTCAGGACAATTTCCTCGAGGAACTCGACATCATTTGGATCAACGACTTGCTTGTCGATCTTGAT
>WNGG01012652.1_pt1 | contig 11100 bp, 11 predicted proteins | sample 5400661 | NCBI WGS metagenome assembly WNGG01 (sample SAMN13153372, study PRJNA577476) | soil metagenome | isolation source: 100 cm soil or saprolite under Garry oak tree replicate 1 | place: USA:California | collected 2016-06-15 | reverse complement strand
CGCGCGTGGCCCGGTACCTGGGCCGCTGGATCCGCGGCACCGACTGGTACCCCGATCCGCAACTCCGCCTCTGGGACCGCCGGAAGGGTCGCTGGGAGGGGGCGCTCGTCCACGAATCGGTGAAGGTGCACGGCCGCGTCGGGCGCCTGCGCAACGACCTGCTCCACCTCACCTACGACGACATCAGCGACCACCTCCGCACGATCGACAGCTACACCACGCTCTGGGCCCGGCAGGCCTTCGCCGCCGGACGCCGCACCGGCCCGCTCGAGGCGGTGGCGGCGTGCGGCTGGGCGTTCTTCCGCAACTACGCGATCCGGCGCGGCGCCCTGCTCGGCGCCGCCGGCATCACCGTGTCCACCCTGAACGCGTACTACACCTACGTGAAGCTGGCGAAGCTCCTCGAGCTGCAGCAGGCCGCCGCGCCGCCTCCGTGAGGGTGCTGCACGTCGACTCGGCCCTCGGCTGGCGAGGGGGCCAGAACCAGGCGCTGCTCACCGCGCGCGGCATGGCCGAGCGCGGGCACGACGTCGTCATCGCCTGCCAGGCGGGCGGGGCGCTGGCGGAGAGGGCGCGCGCGGCCGGGCTCGAGGTGCGGGAGCTGGGGTTTCGCGGCGATTTCTCGCCGGCCGCGGTCCTGCCGCTGGCGGCGGCGATGCGGGGCTTCGCTCCCGACCGCGTCCAGCTCCACGACCCGCACGCGGTCTCGGCCGCCCTGCTCGCCCGCCGCCTCACGCAGCGGACCGCCTTCGTCGCGACCCGCCGCGTGGACTTCGCGCTGCGCGGTCCCCTCTCGCGCCGGAAGTACGCGGCGTGCGACCGCGTCATCGCGGTGAGCGAGGCGATCGCGGCCGTGCTGCGCGCGGGCGGCCTGGCCGCCGAGCGCCTGCGTGTCGTCTACGAGGGCGTGCCGGACCGCGCGGCGCAACCCGGGGGACGCGGCGCGCTGCGTGAGCTGGGCATCCCCGACGACGCGCCGGTCGTCGGCAACGTGGCCGCCCTCACGGGCCACAAGGACCAGGCGACGCTGCTTCACGCCGCGGCGAAGGTGGCCGCGCGCGTGCCGTCCGCGCGCTTCCTGATCGTGGGCGAAGGCGAGCTGCGGGCCCGGCTCGAAGCGCTGGCGCACGACCTCGGCCTGGAGCGGCGGTGCGTCTTCGCCGGCTTCCGCGCCGACCTCGACCGCCTGATCCCCGCCTTCACGGTCTTCTGCCTCTCCTCGCACATGGAAGGGCTCGGCACGAGCCTTCTCGACGCGATGGCCTTCGGCGTGCCGGTCGTGGCCACCGCCGCCGGCGGCATCCCGGAAGCCGTCGCCGACGGCGTCACCGGCCGGCTCGTCCCGCCGCGCGATCCGGCCGCCCTGGCCGCCGCCCTCGTCGAGGCGCTCGAGGATCCCGCGCGGCGCGCGGCGTGGGGCCGCGCGGGCCGCCAGCGGTTCGAGGAGCGCTTCACCGCCGACCGCATGATCGAGGCCACGCTCGCGGTGCACGCGGAGCTTTCGTGAGGGCGGTGGCCATCGCCAACCCGCGGGCCGGACTGGCCGCCCGGCGGGCCATCCAGGCCGTGGAGGCGCGGCCCGGCCGCTGGCCGGAGCTGGAGCTGTGGACGACGTCGGGTCCGGGCCAGGCGCGGGAGCTGGCGCGGACGGCAGTGGAGGAGGGCTTCGCGGTCGTCCTGGCCGTGGGCGGCGACGGCACCGCCAACGAGGTGGCGGGAGGGCTGCTCGGCTCGTCGGTCGCGCTGGGCGTGGTGCCGGCCGGCTCGGGCAACGGGCTGGCGCGGACCCTGCGCATCCCGCTCGACGCCGCGGGCGCGCTACGCGCGCTGTCCACGGGCGTCACGCGCCGGATGGACGTCGGCCGCATCAACGGCCGTCCGTTCCTGAACGTGGGCGGGGCCGGCTTCGACGCCGCGGTCGGCCAGGCCTTCCACGCGCGCGCGCTGTGCGGAGGACGCCGCGGCGTGATGAGCTACGCGCGTCTGGCGTTCGCGATGAGCTGGACCTACCGCTGCGGCGGGTTCACGCTGGAGGCCGGGAGCCACCGGTTCGAAGGCGGGGCCTGGCTGGTGGCCTTCGTCAACGGCCGGCAGTACGGCGGAGCGGCCGTGATCGCTCCCGGCGCCTTGATGGACGACGGGCTGCTCGAGGTGGTCGTGATCGAGCAGGCGTCGCCGTTCGAGATCATGGCCGCGGCGCCACGGATGTACCTGGGCGGCCTGGAGCGCTTCCGCCGTTACCGGCGGGTGGCGGCCTCCCGGGCCGTGCTCACCGGGCCCGAGCCGTTTCCCCATCACCTCGACGGCGAGCCCGGCGGACCCGCCATGAAGCTCGAGGTCGGCCTCGAGCCGAGAGCGCTGAACGTGCTCGTCCCCCGCGCCACCGCCGAGGATCCCCGCGGCCCCTTCGGCCGAGGCTAGACGTTCCTCTTCAACGCGGAGGGCGCGGAGAGAGGGGCCAGAAGCGCTCGAGGGCGCGGAGAAAAGAATGAGCCCTCATTTCAGTTTGCGTTCTCCGCGTCCTCTCCGTTCGTTCTCCGCGTCCTCCGCGTTGAAAAGCTATTTAGGAGCGGGCGGCGGAGTCGGCGTTGTCGAGCAGACGCTTCAGCTCGTCGCGGACGGCCCGGGCCAGCGGCAGCAGCGGCGCGCGCACGGAGCCGCCGCGCCGGCCGGCGAGATCGACCGCGGCCTTGAGCCCGGCGACACCGTAGGTCGCGGTCACCGCGACCGCGAGCGGCGTGAGGGCCTCCTGGATCCGCCGCGCCCGCGCGTGGTCCGAGGCGGCGAAGGCGCGATAGAGCGCGGCGGCGGCCTGGGGCGCGCAGTTGGCGACGGCCAGCACCCCCGCCGTCGCGCCCACGCAGAGCGAGGGGTAGAGGGCGGGGCCGGAGCCGCAGGCCACCGAGAAGGAGGACGGTACCGAAGAGACGATGCGGCCGATGAGCGCCACGTCGCCGCTCGACTCCTTCATCCCCACGACGCGGGGATGACCGGCCACCGCCGCCGCCAGGCCGAGCGGGAACGGCACGCCGGTGACCGCGGGAAACGAGTACAGGACGACCGAGATCGGCGAGGCCTCGGCCACCGCCTCGTAGTGGCGGCGCAGCGTGTCGAGGGTCATCTGCGACTTGAAGACCGACGGCGTGAGCACGAGCGCGGCGTCGGCGCCGGTGTCGGCGGCCCGGGCCGTGAAGGCGATCGTCGCGCGGGTGGACTCGAGGCCGGTCCCGGCGATCACGAGGCGGGAGCCGGCGCGGCGGCGGGCGGCGCGCAGGAGGGCGACCTTCTCGTCCACCTCGAGGCTCGCCGCCTCGCCGTTCGAGCCGAGGACGACGTAGCCGGCGAAGTCTTCGGCGGCGTAGGACTCGAGGTTCGCTTCGAACGAGGCGAGATCGAGGGTGCCGTCGGGATGGAACGGCGTGACGAGGGGCGGAAGGATTCCCCGCAGCACCGCGGGCGGACCTTAGGTCGCCGGCGTCTTCTTGGCGAGCGCCGCCGCCACGCGGTCCAGCAGCTTCACGTCGTGCGGCGTGAACGCGTCCCGGAAATCGCTCCAGATCTCGAGGGTGGCCCACAGCCCCGCCTCGGTGCGGATGGGCGCCACCGCGGCGCTTCCCGTGGCGAGCCCGACCGCGCCCCACTGGGGCGACGAGGACAGGTCCGACACCACCGTCGTGGTGTGGCCGTGCGCGGCATCGGCCAGGGGCCCGCCGCCCGACCACACGCGCTCCGGACCGGAGGGCCGGTCGAGGGCGGTGTGCACGACGAGATCCTCGCCGTCGGCCACGTACACGGTCACCGACGAGAAGCGCGCGAAGCGCTTCTTCATCAGCTCCGCGGCCTGGCGGAGGGCGTCCTCGAAGGAAGCGGCCTTGCGAACGGTCTCCTCGACCTCGTGGAGGACCTGCTCCCGCCGGGCCGCCGACTTGCGGGCCAGGTCCGTCTTCCACGGCTTTTCCTCGTCGCGCGACAGCGCCATGTTCACCTCATGTCTCCTTCCTCTTCATCTGGCTCATCCGATCGTCCTCCCGGGCCGGTCTTCCGGCCGCTCCGCAGCGCTCCGCCCCCTCCCATGGGATCCGGCCCCGAGCCGGACGGCCACGACCTCTCGAGGAGCCATGCGACCGCCATGGAGCAGGCAGGGACGGGTGAAACCTGTGGATTGTATCACCGCTCAGCCGGATGCTTGCGCGTCTCCGGTCGCGTCGCGGAGGAACCGCGCGCCGATGCGGCTGGAGGCCTGCCCCTCGAAGCGCTCCACCCGGCACACGACCGCCCAGGCCCGGTAGTTCTCCCGCCCCCCGAAGTGGCTCCGCAGAGGCGGCGGGATCTGGATGTCCAGGAGGACCCGGGCGCCCACCAGCAGGTTCCGCGCGGTCTCGAAGCACACGCCGCCGCCGCTGATGTTGATGGTCTGGGCGGAGTGCGCGAAGTCGGCGCCGGCGGCGTCCTGGCCGCGGACCTCGAGGGAGAGCCGGAGCCCGACGCGCTTCTCCCGCCGAGCGTCGTTCGTCATCGGGGGTGCCTCCCGCTGCGCTCGCGCAGCAGCTCGGTGACCCGCGGGTCGTCGGGGGCGATCAGGACCAGCTCAGCCACCGCCGAGCGCACCTCTGCATCGGCCCCGCCGGGGGAGGCGCGCGCGAGCAGGTCCGCCACCCGCCGCTCGCTCTCGGCATCGAGGGCGGGCGCCGATTCCCCGTCGTGCAGCTTGCGCCCGGCCCGCCACAGCAGCTCCGCCGCCTCGTCGGCGGTCGGGTCCAGCCGCAGCGCGTCCTTCATCTCCGCCACCGCGCGGTCGGCGTGGCCGGCCTCGAGGAGCGCGCGGCCTTCGGCCACGCGGTCGCGCACGCGGGCGCGCGTCTCCTCGCTCACGGACGGAACGGCCGCCGGGAGCGTGGAGCGGCCCCCCGAGCTGCGCAGGGCCGCGTGGATCAGCGACAGCTCGCCGCCGACCTCCTCCATCGCGCCATAGCGCTGGTCGGCGTCCTTGCGCAGCATGCGGTGGACGATCGAGGCCAGCCGGACCGGCACCTCGGGATTGACGGTCAGCACCGGCTCGGGGTCGTCGGAGATGATCTGGTACAGGACCGCGTGGAGCGTCTTCCCCTTGAAGGGCTTCTCGAGGGTGAGGAACTCGTAGAAGACCGCGCCCGCCGAGAACACGTCGCTGCGACGGTCGACGCCCTTGCCCATCGCCTGCTCGGGGGCCATGTAGTCCGGGGTGCCCAGGATCACGCCGCGGCGGGTGATCGTGGAGCGGGCGGAGACGCGGGCGAGGCCGAAGTCCAGGATCTTCACGCGCCCGTCGGACCCGACCAGGATGTTCGCGGGCTTGATGTCGCGGTGGACGACGCCGCGCGAGTGCGCGTAGGCGAGACCGGCGCAGATCTGGATGAGGATGCGGACCCGGTCCGCGAGCGCGACCGCCGCCCGCTTCTCGATGAGCGAGCGCAGGTCGTCGCCCACCAGCAGCTCCATCGCCATGTAGAGCTGGCCGGACGCCTCGCCGACGTCGTAGACGGTGACGATGTTGGGATGGCTGAGACGGCCGATGGCCTCCGCCTCCCGCTGGAAGCGCTGGTGCAGCTCCTCCTCCGCCCCGAGGTCGGCGGACAGCATCTTGAGGGCGACGACCCGGCCGAGGGTGGCGTCGCGGGCGCGGTACACGACACCCATGGCGCCCTCGCCCAGCTTGTCGAGGATCTCGTAGCGGCCGAAGGTGGCCATGGCCCTCAGGCGCGCTAGGCCGCGTACCGCACGAGGACGACCGAGATGTTGTCCTTGCCTCCGGCGTCGTTGGCGGCCGCGATGAGCCGGCCGGCGGCCTCTTGCAGCGAATCCGGGTTGGGGGTGAGGGCGCGGAGGATGTCCTCGTCGCCGATCATCGCGTGCAGGCCGTCCGAGCACAGCAGGGCCACGTCCCCGGGAACGAGCGTGTGCTCGGCCACCTCCACCTCGAGCGTGTCCTTGGCCCCGACCGCCTTCGTGATGACGTTGCGCAGCGGGTGACGCTCGATCTCGTCGGAGCTGAGGATGCCCTCCGCCCACGCCGCCGAGACCCACGAGTCGTCGCGGGTGAGCTGGCGGAGCTTGCCCTTGCTGAGCAGGTAGCAGCGGCTGTCGCCGGCCGAGCCGACGGTGAACTTGTCGCCCGCGACGAGCGCGGCGACCACCGTCGTCCCCATGCCGGTGTACTCCTCGCGGTTGTCGGCGGCCTTGAACACCTTGCGGTTGGCGAGCTTGATGGCGGTCTTGAGGCGGTTGGCCTCGGTGGACAGCTCCTTCTCCAGCCCGTACGGCCAGGTGATGTCCTTCTCCTCGCCGGCGCTCTTGCGGATGAAGGCGGCCAGGGTCTCGATGGCGAGCTTGGAGGCCACCTCGCCCGCGTTGTGCCCCCCCATCCCGTCGCAGACGGCGAAGAGGCTGGTCGCGGGGTCGACGAGGAAGTTGTCCTCGTTCAGCTTGCGGCGCCGGCCCACGTCGGTCTGGCCGTACGACTCGAGCATGGATCCTTTCCGGGGAGGCGTCCGGCAAAGAGAATAAGGGCTTTGCCGCGGACGGTCAAACCTGGCATCGACTTGCGTTGCCTTTTAACGCGGAGAACGCGGAGAACGAACGGAGAGGACGCGGAGAACGCACAAGAAAAGACGGCAACAGCTGCGAGCGAAACGTGGCTTCGGCGTGTTTTCCGTTTCCGGTACTTCTCCGCGTCCTCCTCGTTCCTCCGCGTTCTCCGCGTTAAAAAGGGAATGCCAACCTGTCAGCGCGGGCGCATGGCTTCGCGCATCTCGCGGACCGCGCGCTCGATGCCCACGAGCACGGCGCGGGCCACGATGTTGTGGCCGATGTTCAGCTCGCTGATCTCGGGCAGGGCCGCCACCGCGCGCACGTTCTCGTAGGTGAGACCGTGACCGGCGTGGACGGCGAGGTTCAGCTTGCGCCCCAGGCGCGCCGCGTCCACCACCTTGCGCAGCGCCGCCTCCCGGCTCTGGCCGTCGCGGGCGTCGGCGTAGGCGGCGGTGTTCAGCTCGATCGCGTGGGCGTCGATCCGGTGCGCCTCCTTGACCTGCTCGAGGTCGGGGTCCACGAAGAGGCTGAGGTGGATGCCGCCCTCCTCCAGCATCTTCACCGCGGGCTTGAGCTGCACGCTGTTCAGCACGACGTCCAGCCCGCCCTCGGTGGTGATCTCCTCGCGCCGCTCGGGCACCAGCGTCACCTGGTGGGGCTTGGCGGTCAGCGCGATCTTCAGCATCTCCTGGGTGGCCGCCATCTCGAGGTTCAGCCGCGTCTTCACGACCTGGCGCAGGATCTCGACGTCGCGGTCCTGGATGTGCCGGCGGTCGCTCCGGAGATGGACGGTGATGCCGTCCGCGCCGCCCAGCTCGGCGAGGATCGCGGCCTGCACCGGATCGGGGTCGGGCACGCGGCGGGCCTGCCGCAGCGTCGCCACGTGGTCGATGTTGACGCCGAGGCGGGGCGCCATCAGCCGAGCCGCTCCGAGACGCGCTCGATGATCGCGTCGACCAGGCGCGCCACCTCCGCCTCGTCGGGCCCCTCGGCCATCACGCGCAGCACCGGCTCCGTGCCCGAGTAGCGCACGACGAGGCGCCCGCGGCCGTCCAGCGTCGACCGCGCCTCGTCGAGGGCGGCCCGGATCTCGGGAATGGACTCGATGTCGAGCTTGTCGCGCACGCGGGCGTTGCGCAGGACCTGGGGATACACGGGCAGCTCCGCGGCCAGCTCGGCGAGTCCGCGCCGGGCGGCCCCGACCACCTCCAGCACCTTGAGGGCGGTCAGCAGCCCGTCGCCGGTGGGCTCGTGGTCGAGGAAGATCACGTGCCCGCTCTGCTCCCCGCCGAGGTTCGCCCCGCGCCGCTCCATCTCCTCGAGCACGTTGCGGTCGCCCACCGCCGTCCGCACCAGGGGGATGCCGAGCTTGCCCAGCGCCACCTCGAGGCCGACGTTGCTCATGACCGTGGCCACGACCGCCCCGCCCCGGAGCCGTCCCGCCGCCGCCAGGTGGCGGGCGGTCAGGAACAGGACGTGGTCGCCGTCGACCACCTTGCCGTTCTCGTCGGCCAGGATGCAGCGGTCGCCGTCGCCGTCGAAGGCCATGCCCATGTGGGCCCCGTGCTTGACGACCGCCTCCGCCACCTCGCGCGGCACGGTCGCGCCGCAGCCGCGGTTGATGTTGCGGCCGTCGGGCGCGTCGTGGACGACCGTGACGTTCGCCCCGAGCCCCTCGAAGAGCCGCCGGGCCACGAACGACGTGGCGCCGTTGGCGCAATCCACGACCAGGCGGCGGCCCTCCAGCGCCGGCCCGCGATAAGACGAGAAGAGATGCCCGAGATAGGCGCTGCTCAGGTCGCGATGGACGAGCGTGGGCGGCCCGAGCACGGGCACGTCCAGCTCGGCGAGGATGGCCTCGGTCTTCTCCTCCAGCTCGGTGCTGAACTTCCTTCCGGCGCCTCCGAAGACCTTGATGCCGTTGTCCTCATACGGGTTGTGCGAGGCGGAGATCACCACGCCCAGCTCGTAGCCGCTCTGGCGTCCTCCCGATCGCTGCCGGGCGAGGTGCGCGATGGCCGGCGTCGGCAGCACGCCCGCCGATTCCGGGACGGCGCCTTCGGCGGCCAGGCCGGCCGCCAGGTGCGCCTCGAGGCGGGGTCCGCTCTCGCGCGTGTCGCGGCCCAGCAGGACCCGGGGCGACTCCGCGCCCAGGGCGCGGACGATGGCGCGGCCGATCTTCTGGACCGTCACGTCGTCGAGGGGAGGCTCACCGGCGCGGCCGCGGATGCCGTCGGTCCCGAAGAATCGCATCTTAATTCTCAACGCGGCGCGCGTAGCGCGCCTGAGCTGCGCGTCCGCGGTCAATCAATTATGACTTCTTCCGGGCGGGCCGCAGCGGGCGGAGCGCGACCTCCGCGGGCTGCGTCTCGCGCACCTCCCGCCTGGTCCAGCACGGAGGCCGGCCCGGCGAGCACCACCGTCACCCGCGGCGGCCGCGCGGTGAAGCTGCCGCGCCGCACCTCCACCGGCAGGCCCGGGAACTCTCGCGTGTGCGCGACCTCGCGGATGCGGGCGGTGACCCTGACGCGGGGGCTGCCCTGGATCCGCAGCAGCGGATCCTCCACGCCGATGTTGACCTGGTCCACCACGTTCGCGTCGACGCCCTCCACCGACACCGGCTCGGTGTAGGCGCTCTCGACTTCCTGCACGCGGCTCTTGGGCCCCGAGATCCGGACTTCCGCGGGCTGCGCCGTGACCTCCGCCACCTCGTAGCCCGGCGCCGGCCGGCCGAGCAGGCGCGGGCGTACGGGCACCGCCTTCTGGAGCGTCCGCTCCAGGTTGAGCGTGATGATCGAGGGAGAGATCTTGACCACCGTCACCCCGAAGGGCACCCGCACCGAGTCGGGGGTCAGGTGGACGATCCGCTCGCCCTCGTGGGCGTCGACGAGGTCGATGTGGGCCGACACGTCCCCGGGAGTGAGCCGCTGGATGATTCCCGGCGAGGCCCGCAGCCGCACTTCCACGGTGTCGACGGGGTCCCCGGTCAGCTCCAGGTCCTTGGGAAAGTTCTGCAGCTCGACCGGCACCGACAGGCCCATCTCGGAGGTCTTCTCGCCCGCGATGACGAACCACAGCAGCACGGCCAGCACCAGGCTGACCAGCTTCAGCGGCAGGTTGTCGAGGGCGCTGAAGCGCATGCCCTACTTGTCCCGTGCGGGCAGCGTGTGGGGAGCTCCCTCCGGCTCGCTCGCCGCTTCCTGCACCTCCAGGCCCTCGAGCAGCGCCTGCTTGAGCGCGCGGCCGTCCACGTTGCGCCGGATGTTGCCGCCCACCACCACCGATATGCCGCCGGTCTCCTCCGACACCACGACGGCCAGCGCGTCGGTGTCCTCGGTGACGCCGATGGCCGCGCGGTGCCGGCTGCCCAGCTCCCGGGAGAGGGCGGGGTTCACGGTCAGGGGCAGGAAGCAGGCCGCCGCCGCCACCCGGTTCCCCTGGATCACGACCGCCCCGTCGTGCAGCGGCGTCTTGCCGAGATGTGCGAGGACCTTCCGGATCTCGGTCTGGAAGACCACGATGATGCCGAAGACCACGTACGGGAGGAACGTGCGCAGCAGCCAGTTCACCGTCTCGAGGTTGAACAGTTGCGAGGCCCAGTAGAGGATCACCAGCACGAGGCCGCCGAGCGCCATCTGCACCGCGTGAGTGCCGCGGATGAACTGCAGGAGCTGGTAGACGATGAACGCGACGATGAGGATGTCGACCACGTCCAGCCACGAGAACTGGGAGACGTGCATCAAGGCGGCGAGGTGGCCCGGCATCTAGGCCGCCTCTCCGCGGATCGCGTCGCACACGCGGGCGACGTCGACCATCTCGCGCACGTCGTGGACGCGCACCACGTGCGCGCCCGCGAGCACGCACGCCGCCACCGCCGCCGCGGTGCCGAAGATCCTTTCCGCCGGCGGGCGCTCCACGATCCGGCCGATGAAGCTCTTCCGCGACGGGCCCACGAGCAGGGGCCGCTGGAGCGAAGCCAGCTCGGGCAGGCGGCGGATCGCCTCGAGCGTGTGGCCGGCGTCCTTGGCGAAGCCGAGGCCGGGATCGAGGATCGTCTGCTCGCGGCGGATGCCCGCCTGCTCCGCCCGCGCGAGCGCCTCCCGCAGCTCCGCCGCCACCTCGGCCACGACGTCCCCGTAACGCGGCTCGCGGTGCATGCCCTGGAAGTCCCCGCGCAGGTGCATGAGGACGACGGGCACGCCGCGCTCGGCCGCAAGGCGGCCCAGGGCCGGGTCGAACCGCAGGCCGCTCACGTCGTTGACCACGTCCGCGCCCGCGTCGAGGGCGGCCGCCGCCACGTCGGCCTTCGTGGTGTCGATCGAGAGAGGCCCCGCCGCCCGCGCGCGCAGGCCCCGCACGACCGGCAGCACGCGCCGCCGCTCTTCGGCGGCGTCGACCGCGGCCCCGCCCGGCCGGGTGGACTCGCCGCCCACGTCCACGATGTCCGCGCCCGCCTCGAAGAGGGCGAGCCCGTGGGCGATCGCGGCATCGGCGTCCGCGTAGCGACCGCCGTCCGAGAAGGAGTCCGGGGTC
>WNGG01008782.1_pt1 | contig 11100 bp, 6 predicted proteins | sample 5400661 | NCBI WGS metagenome assembly WNGG01 (sample SAMN13153372, study PRJNA577476) | soil metagenome | isolation source: 100 cm soil or saprolite under Garry oak tree replicate 1 | place: USA:California | collected 2016-06-15 | reverse complement strand
TTCATGGCGCCCATCGGTTCCACCCCTTCAAATCCCGCTTCTTTCATGACTCTGAATTTCTCAACCACTGAGCCCTTCACGCCAATCGTCGAATACATGATGGCCTTACGCAGGTTGCGCTTCGACACGGGTGAGGCGTCTGGAGCAAAGGCCGCTGCTGCCGCGCCCCCGATGGTCATTTTCAGGAATGATCGTCGATTCATAACAAGAGGTTCGGTTTTGTTCGCTTCGTTTTTCGGCAACTAGGCCTTCAGGATGTCGTCCCAACCATCGCGATATACAGGTCGCTTGACGAAGGGCGCGGCCTTTGGCGCGTTGATTGCGCGCAGGTTCTGGTAATCCCACTCGATTTTGTTTCCTGTGCGGTAAGCAACGTTACCCAGGTGATTGGCTTCCGTCGTCCAACCCGAGTACTGGAAATTTGACCCCGGCACCGAACTGTTCCCCTTGGCATAGTTGACCCACTCTACCCAGTGTCCCGGTGAGCGAGGCAGCGACTCGGGCGGGTTCTTGAAATCCTTGAATCTCTCCTCGGGCAACAGTTTGCCGTTGCCGAGTAGCATTCCTTTCTCGCCGATGAAAAGGCACGAGCGCCCGCCCCACGCCGGCACCCAGCCCGGCGGCTTGCTGTCTCCCTGATGCCAGATGAGCTTGAGTGCGGGCTGCGCGCCGACGGCCGCGAAATGATACTTCGCAATCATCGTGGCCGGCGCGAGTTCCTTGTGCGGCACCGGGACGTTGGGCGAAACGGCTTGCACGGAGAGTGGCGCCAAGACCCGCCGGCCTTTTCCGTCCGGCCGCCACAAGTCCAGCACCGTAAAGGGCACATCGTTGTCATGGCTGCCGAGATCACTCATTGTGCCATTGCCGAAATCCCACCAGCGATACCATCGAGGTCCGGGAAAATAGGTCGCATGGTACGGCCGTACCGGCGCGGGGCCGAGCCACAGATCCCAGTGCATTTTCGAGGGAATCGGCATCTCCTCCTTGAACCGATCCACGATCTGAATGCCGTTATAGAAACCGTGCGGTTTGTCGAACTTCTCGGCCGAGGCGGCGTCCTGCAAACCCCAGGCGCGGTCCGCCCAGACGTGGACTTCATGCACCGGACCGATGACTCCAGTATCGAGAATCTCTTTGATCATCCGGCGCGCGGGGGAGGCATGCCCCTGGTTGCCCATTTGGGTGGATAGTTTTGGATACTTGGCCGCGGTTTCGCGGACCAGGCGGGTCTCCCAAATATTATAGGCGAGCGGCTTCTCGCAATAAACGTGCTTGCCGTGCGTCAGCGCCAGGTAAGTGGCAAACGCGTGCGTGTGTTCCGCCGTGGACACGACCACGGCGTCGAAGTCATTGGGCCGATCAAAGACGTGTCGAAGGTCGGTAAATTTTTTGGCCTGCGGATAACGCTGCGACGCGGAATCCAACGCCACATCGTTGACGTCACAGAGAACGGTGACGTTCTCATCCGGATGCGGCCCTGCAGCGGCGTCCTCGGCCCTCCTGCTGCCTTGGTCTCGACTTCGGCCGGGGATGAGGGTGAGTTCGGCCAAGCTCGCGTTGGCCCGACCGCCACAGGCAATGAAGGCGATGTTTAATTTGTTGTTCAGATTTTGTCCCCGCAGAAATGCAGGCGCTCCGCTGATAATCCCGACCGCTAAGGCTCGGCCAACGAACTCACGCCGCGTCATAGCGCCTGAGTAAGTCCTATTTTTAATCTTCTTCATGTGTGGTTAGGAAACGCTCAAAAGCGACGAACAACGAGAGATTTGTTTGCGAGATTGGGAGCTCACGTTGAAATAACCAATACCTTTATTTCATTTTAGGGCAATCATTGAAATAGGTTAAATTCTTAAGAGGTTCGATTCCCTTCGCCCGCTCCACTGATTACCAAGGACTCGCGTGCGGCGGCAAGAGCATCGGCCGCTTCAAGATCAATGGCTGCATCCGCCGGCAGGTTGAGGTTGCCCAATTGGGCATCCACTTTGGGTTGGTCTTCCTGGGCGGGCAACCCCTTGAGTTCCTGGGGAGCATCGGTGCCCAGGTCATGGCTGATATCGGTGAGTGCACTTTTGGCGGTAGCCAACAGCTTGGCATTCTGTCTGGCAGTGGACAACTGCAGGCTGGCCGCTTGGGTTTTGAGGTCGAGGCTTTTGCCATGGGCCTCGAAGCGGCCCTGTGGAGGCAGATTGGTATCTTTGCATTGGGCGGCAGCGGCATCGGCAGCCTTAATGAGTTCCGTGACCTTGAAGTAAGGTTGCCTGCTCTGAGGACTGGGCCGCGCTCATATTGTCCAGGAAGACCTTGAGGGCTCGGGACAGATCGGTGCTTTTGACCTCGTTCTGGGCGTAGGCTGACCCGGAAAACAGAGCCACGCTGAAGAAAACGACGAGAAATAAGGCTGGGATAAGGCTGATTCGGCGAGTATTCATGGATCGGATGTGGGTCATGTCGTTAATTCCTTTGTTCTGTGGGGTTTGGTCGAATTGGGAAATGACCGCTCGGACTGTCTGCACGAGCTTCTACGTAATGTTGCAACCCACGCACGGCAGATTTCTTCGCAATTTGGGAAAAACCGTTGCAGAGCGATTCACGATTCATCTAGCCCCGAGGTGCAATCCCCAAAGGCTAATTAATTAGAGCTGCCGGCCCGTACGGTCGCAGTCTCTGGCCTAACGCGCGTTGCCGAACAAGGTGAGCCACGGAATGCTGGAGAAGTGGACATCCAGCTGGGCGCAACGCATGTCCGCCACAATCCTCTCCAATCCACCGTGAAACCAATTCGCAGGTTGACGGAGAGTTTCGAGCCAAGCTAAATTGTCATCGTCATGAGTGACGCAGTACAACTTGAGAGAATGGGATGCGGTTTTGTACCCGGTTTGTACCCGGTCACTCGACTGGAGCAGGCTCCCGCTGGATGCCGCAGTTCCAGAAAGCATCAAAAAACCTTAGGAAATACGCGCGTCCGTAGCTCAATTGGATAGACCATCTGACTACGGATCAGAAGGTTTCAGGTTCAACTCCTACTGGGTGCGCCACTAAAGCCTTAAAACACAGGCTCTTATAGAGGTACTCCCCGAAGCCCTGATCCCAAAAAGTGACGCGAAAAGTGGCCCATCACGCCACCATCACGCCATTTTTCTTCGGGAAAGACACGCTCAGTCGCGCTGAACAAACCTAAAATGGAACAGACAACATGAGCAAATATGTGCGCATCGAGCGTGGAATCTACCCGTACGTTGACAGAGAGACGCATACCACCTATCACGAACGTCCAATAATCGACGGCAAACGGACCTACCGCAGCCTGGGGTTCAACTTCGTGCCTCAGCGCTCGCTCAAGCATGCACGGGAGGAATACTACCGGCGCAGGGCCGAGGTCGCAGCCGGGAAAAACCCGCACGAAGAGAAAGAACCGGAGTGCAAGCCCCAGAAGGCCACCGTAGGCGGAGTCATCCAAACCTATATTGATCCCAACTATCCTGACAAATACCTGAAACCCAGGATCGGTCGCACGTTGAAGGGCGAGGCGGCCAATTGCCAGACGCTTCTGGAATACTGGAACGGTCAAGTGTGGGATTCACTCACTCCAAAGTCGTGGGACGACTATCACGCATGGCGGGTTGCAAGCGTCAGGAAGGGATGCTCGGGTGACAGTTCCGCTGACAAAGAGCGCATCACGCTCTGCAACGCATTCAAATTGGCGCTTCGCAAAGAGATCATCACCTCGAATCCAGTCCGGAATTTTCCCCGTCATCATCCGCTGACCGCTGTCCACCACTGCCGGGAGTACCAACCCCAGAATTCAGATGAGTTGCACGAAATCGCTCGTTTGTTCTTCAGTGACCCACGCTCCGAAAGTCTCGGCTGGCAGCTCCTGTATGAAGCCAACTCTGGTCTGCGGACAGAGGAGGTGCTGCGACTGCGACGAGATGCTAAACCGGGAGAAGCAGGCCATGTGGCACCGGATGGAAACCTCCACGTTATTCGCTCCAAGAATGGTGTGAACCCTTTCGTTCGCATTCACCAAGATTTGAAGGCTCTCATGAAGGCGCACGCTGCGTGGCTGGCAATCCGCTATCCAGAAAGCCCGTGGTTCATTCCAGGTCGTGACCCGATGCAGCCGGCGGATTCAGGGGCGCTGGCCCACGCGCTGCGACGATTGAGAAAACAGATTGGGAAAAAAATCACCAGCCACGGGATGAGGGCCTTTTATGTCCTGGTGCGCCGCTCACAGGGGACACCTGAAAACATAATCGCCTGGGAGTTGGGGCAGAGGTCCCGTAGTCGTTAAGGGACAAAACACAGTCACGAATTCACTTTCCGGACCCAGCAGCTCTATCAGTTGAGCCAGTTGACTTCAGAATTCGATCTGAAGCGTGCGCGGGTCTAGGGCGTGCTTCGCAACGTTGTCAAAAGCCCGAAGCGGTTCCCGGGAATCCCCTAGTAGGCGAACGAGGACGCTCGCGGCAAAACGCGGCAGGATTCGCAGAACTGGCTGCAAGCGCAAGCTGAAATTCAGGCTCGGGATACTCAGAAAAAGGCCAGTAAGGATACGGATATAAGTCCGTATTCACTTTGTTTGAGGAGAAAAAGAGGAAGTGATACTCTAGATCGTGTCGGAAAAATCGTGTCCGTTCGGAAGAACCCATTCTGGAGATTTGAGCCGACCCGAATTGAAAAGAGAAAGAGATGGCAATGAAAATTGTAAAACTTATTGAGTGCTTGGGCAACTCAGTGAGGCGGCCTCTGGGGCAGAACCTCCCATTATCCGCATTACCGCTACTGTTGCTCTGTGCCACCTGCCCGGTGGCACTGAAGGGCGCGACCGTGAGTACCGACCAATCCGATTGGAACCTAAGAACGGTACGTCCTTCGATTGTTGCACCATAAACTAAAAAATTCAGAATGAAAACCATACTAACAAGTAGAGATGATAGCCCGCCCGTGTCCGATTGTCCGAAGTATCGACCGCTGCCAGGCTTGCTCGCAAGCCTGCTGATGTTGCTGGCCTGGACGCCCGTCTTGCCAGCGCAAACCGCCGACGAGCACCGCGCTTTCCCCATCGATCGCGTCCGTGGTGCCGTCATGCACGAGCTGGCGCTCAAGTCCCGCGCCGGTGTCAAGTCCGAAGCCACGGTGGAGACCGATCGCCCCGATTATCCCCCCGGCACCCAAGTCAATGTCACCGGCAGCGGTTGGCTGCCCGGCGAGGTCGTTGAGTTGACCATCACCGAAACCCAGAATATTTCGGTGGACGGCACCCTGGACGGCCCGTTTGTCTTCCGTGCGACCGCCGATGCGCAAGGCAATATTGCCAACGGCGACTTTTCCACCGATCAGCGCGACCTGGGTGTCACGTTTGTTTTGACTGCGCTCGGCCAGAACTCCGCGCGCACCGCGCAGACGAGCTTCACCGATAGCAGCTACTCTAGCTTCTTCCAGCTCGATGGCAACACGTTGACCGGTGGCGGCACCGGTCTTCATGATTGGGATCAGGTCTATTCGGATTTCAAAAAGACCACGGTCAACGCGAGCGGTACCGGCGCCATCAATTTCTACAATGACGTGGTTCCGGTCGCGGTCCCTGGCGCGGTCAATGTGCGGGCTCAAGAGGACACCCTCTCGGGTGGCAACTCCAAGGATACCGCCGACATCAGTGCCTGGACCTATAACGCTAATGCCCCGCAGAACAAGGCCAACTTGGAGAACGCCATCGGTGCTTCGTATCTCGATCCCGGCAACGGTAATCACACTTATTTGTATGTCGGTGCCACCCGTTATGACAACAGCGGTTCCATCGCGTTGGGTGTCTGGTTCCTCCAAAACCCGATCGCTGAGGCGGGGGGCAAATTCTATCGAGCCAATTCTGATGGTTCCCCCAACCTCAGTGTGCCTGAGACCCATGTGAACGGTGACCTGCTTTTGGTGGCCAATTTCACGAGTGGCAACGCCACCATTACGTCCCTCATCTGGAGTAACGGTCTCCCGGCTTCCGGCACGACGCTCAGCACCGCTATTGGCACTGCGGTGGTCAATACCCTTCCTTTGGACGGTGTGGGTAGCGATCCCGCCCCCATCCCCTGGCCCTACCGGTCCTCCGGCAGCGGCAGCGCCGCCAATTACGTCCAGCCCGGCGAATTCTTCGAAGCAGGCGTGGATTTGAACCTGCTTTTCCCGAACCACGTCGGCCCCTTCAATTTCAGCTCGTTCGTGGTTGAGACCCGCTCCTCCACTTCCCCGACCGCCACCCTGTCCGACTTTATTGTCGGTCACGTGTCGACCGCGCCGGATGTGGCGGTGACCAAAGTGGCCGATGCCGCCACGGTTGACGCCGGCAGCCAGGTCGGTTTCACGGTCACGGTCGCCAACGTCGGTGTCGGCGACTTGGCGGGCGTCACCCTTACGGACGCACTCCCGGCCGGGACCAACAACGATATTCTTTGGTCGATAGCCCCCGGCGGCAACCCGAGCGGCGACTTCGTGCTCAACGGCACCACCCCGGGCAGTCAGTCCCTCAGCTTGGTGCCTAATCTCGCCCTGCTCAACGATTCGGCCCCGATTTCTGTTCATATCGTCGGCACGACCTCGGGTAGCGATGTTGGGACGCTGGTCAATAATGCTACGGTAGGCGCCAGCAACGAGGACCCGAATTTCTCGAGCAATAACAAGAGCTCCGCGAGCGTTACGCTGACTAGCAGTGGTCTTTCCACGGTCACCCCGCAGGCCGCTGTCGAGGGTGCTTCCCAAACGTTCCAGCTGGGGACGCTTACCTCTGCCAGTAGTGGCACCGCCAACGTTGACGTCAATTGGGGGGATGGTACCCCGCATACGACGTTCACTTTTGTGAATACTCCTAACGTTGCTTTTGCGCTGCCCTCCAAAACCCATACCTATGGCGAAGAGGGTACCTATCTCGTGACCGAGTCGGTGACCTTAGGCAGCACTAAGTTAGGCGCGTTCACGGCCAATGTGTCGGACCCTAACGTCGTGGCCGCAGCCGTGAGCACCATTACCAAGACTTACGACGGTTTGGTGGTCGGGCCCAAGGCTTTGGCCACCTTTACCGATCCAGGCGGTGCCGAACCGAATGCTTCCGATTCCGGAGCTTTGGCCACCCATTATTCGGCCACCGTCAATTGGGGCGGGTCCTTCGGGTCCAGCCCCGCAACGATTGCGTTTGCTGGCACCGCCGGCAGTGCCACCGATCCCTTCACTGTCAGCGCCCAGGTTCCTTACAAGGACGTGGGCACCTATCAGCCGGTGATTACGATCAGCCACGAGACCAGTACGCCCCAATCCGTTACCGCTACGGTCATCATCAATGGGAAGACGGCTTCGGTTACGGCCGATCCCAAGTCCCGCATTTATGGTGAGGCCAACCCGTCGCTAACTGCTTCGTTGGTCGGCGTCGTCTCTGGCGAGACGCTCAATTATACGCTGGCCACCACTGCCGACTCCTCCAGTCCCGTCGGCAATTATCCGATCACGGTAACCCTGGGCTCCAACCCCAATTACGTTGTCACCGCCAACAACGGCACGCTCCAGGTTACCCCTCGGGCGCTCACCATCACCGCTACTGGGCAGAGCAAGACTTACGGCGATGCCCTGAGCTTGGGCACGACCGCTTTTGTGACGAGCCCGCTTTCGCCGGGCGTAGGTCTGATTAATTCAGACACGGTTACGGGCGTTACGCTTAGTTCCGCCGGCGCGGCGGCCACGGCGACCTTTGTCAGCCCCGGCCCGGATTATCCCATTGTTCCTAGCGCCGCCACGGGCAGTGGTTTGGCCAATTACCTCATCGCTTATGCGAACGGCAACCTGCATCTCAATCAGCGGCCTTTGACGATTACGGCCACTTCCCAGACCAAGCCCTACGGGCAGACTTTCACGCCCGATGGCACGAGCCAATTCGTGACGGGTCCAGGTCAGTTGGTCAACGGCAACACGGTTGGTAGCGTGACCCTAACCAGTGCCGGTTACGCTACCCTGGCGACCGTCGCTACGCCGGGTCCTACTTACCCGATTGTACCCAGCGCCGCGATTGGTAGTGGCTTGCAAAACTATGTCATTGGTTATGCCCCCGGCGTATTGACGGTGACCTTGGCCCATTTGACAGTCACTGGCGACAACGCCGTGTTTGATGAAGGGGTTACCCCCAGCGGGCTAAGCGCCCACGTCACTGGGTTTGTGAACGGCGAGACGTTGGCTACTAGTGGGGTGACGGGGGTCGCGGGCGTTACCACGACCGTGACCGGGACTAGTGCTCCCGGCACCTACCCCAATGCTATCGTCCCCACTATCGGGACGCTCGCAGCGGCCAATTACGACTTCACAAGTTTTGTTGGCGGCACCCTCACTGTGAACGATGTGGCGCCCACGATTGTGATGTCCAAATCCACCATCACGCTGAGTGCCGGTGATGGCTTTACGCGGCCGGGTTCGTTCACCGATCCGGGTCAGGTCGTTTCGACCGAAACCTGGACCGTCACCACCGACTATGGTGACGGCTCCCCGGCTTCTATGTCGAGCCTCGCGACCCCGGGCGCGGTTTCGCTAAGTCACACTTATGCCGCTGCAGGTTCTTATTCGGTCACGGTCACCATCGCTGACAATTACGGCGCTTCCAGCGTGCGTAATTTCACGGTGATCGTCGGAGCTCGCGATCTGACCCGGTAGACGGTTGGAGGCTTCGGCGGCGGCCACGCTTACGGCAGCAGCAGCCGGAGTTCGACCGGAAATTCGGCCCGCAGCTCAAGTTCGGGGGAGCGGAAGGAAAGATTTCAGTTCCAGCGGTGGCAAAAGTCATAGCTCCGGCTCCGCCTGGAGTGAGAATAGTCGTAAAAGCTATACCTCGGGCAAGAGTTATACTTCGGGTTCGGGCCATTCGTTCCGGCCCGGTTCGGATTAGGACAGGGCCGGGTTTGTAAACCGCATAGAGCGGAAGCCGGATGACTCTGGCTTCAGTTTTGATACAGCCACCGCGCACGCCCGCCAAGAGGAAGCCAGTAAGGCCGAATTCTCTCGGCTCAAAGAGTCTCAAGCTTCTGCACCAAACACGCGCAGCGATGCCGCACGCAGCGTTTCGAGCGCGTCTTCTTACCGAATCACTCCGCCGCCCCTCCCTCTGCTCGCACCGCCGGTGGCAGCTATATTCCCTATGCCATCACCCTGAGGAGTCGGCCAGTGCGAATTTACAACGTCTTCAATTCCTACTCCTCCAAGCTGTGGAAAAATCAGTAACTGCCATCTTGGCCACTTCTTGGCCAATATTGAGCCGTGCGGCAGAGCATACCCAGCGATTCAGCCCTAGCTTTTTGTGGTCAAGTTTTCGGTTAGCTACTTTCGGCTGCCAAGGATTCAATCCTGTAAAGGTGCGTCTTGGTCCTTAAGAAGAAGGCCTTGCCTGCCACCGCGGGCGAGGCCATGAAGCCGTCGGCGAGCGTATTCGTTGCCAGAATCTCCAAGGTGCGGCCAAGCTTGAGGACCCTGGTTGTACCCTCTTGATCGAAAAAATAAAGCCGCCCGTCCGCAAAAATTGGCGAAGCCGCGTATTTGCCCCCGATCCGTTCGGTCCAGACAATTTGTCCGGTGGCGGCTTCGACGCAGGTGACGAAACTTTCCTCGGCTGCCGTGTAAATCAGGCCATCCACGAGGATCGGGGACGCGTACTTGCCCACGTGTGTTTTAAGCTTCCACACCACGCCGGTATCGGTCACATCACCTTGTCCGTCCGTCTTCACCGCCCACAATTCCTTTTTCGTCAAGCCGGTTACGATGAAGGCAAGGCCCTGATCGAATAGCGGTCTCGGGGCGACCGACCAGTCCGGATACTGGACCTTCCAGAGTTCACGCCCTGTGCCCGGATCATACCCATAGGCTGCCTTGGCTCCGGCGCTGAGCATCTGAGCTTTTCCGGCGGCGTTGACAATCAACGGAGTGCTGTGTGCCTTCCGCAAATCCCCGTCCCTCGCCATTGGTCCTGGCACGTCTTCATCGTTCCACGCGACTGAACGAAATGTTTTCCAGACAGTCTCGCCGGTCTTCTTGTCGAGGGCGACATGGTACTGCAAATCGGCGCCGTCCATCGTCAGGATCAGCAGGTTCTGGAACGTGATGAGCGATGAAGATGGACCGCGGTAATGGCGGCAGGGCAGATCATTCCGTTTCCAGAGCACCTTACCCGTTTCCCTATCTAAGCACGCTGTCCCAAAGCTGCCGAAGTGGACATAGACCCGGCCCGGCTCAATCACCGGCGATGGCGTCGCGTAACAGTTCATTGAGGCCCCATTGCCGAGCGGTTCCGGATTATCGCTGTGAAACACCTTTTCGTTGAAGCGAATCTTCCCGCTCTCGGCGTCCACACTAATCGCGAAGAAGTCATGGCCATCCTCCGTCGCCGTAGTCAACCAGACCTGGCCACCCATCACCACGGGTGTTGACCAACCACGATGTGGGATCTCGGTTTTCCATTTGACGTTGTTGGTCTCGCTCCAGTGAAGAGGAAGACCGATGGGGTGAGTGTCGCCAGGGGCTGCCACATGGCCATCGCCCCACGGCCCGCGAAACTCCGGCCAGTCCGCTCGGACTGCCAGCGCGCCAAAAACCAGCAGACTCAGCGACAGACGGAAGAGAAATCTGCTTCGGCTCACATGGTTCGAAGCTTTGCCGAAAGCGAGGAACGGGCTTTTGTCGTATTTCATGACCGCAGAGTGATGTGCCAACTCAGGCAAGTCAATGATGCCCGATTTTGCAGTGAGGACCCAAAGCGCATCCGAGGCTTGCCAGGGTTCAATGCGATCACTCCGCGGAGATCAACCCCGTAAAATCACACGTCCATTAGCACAACCCTCTACGAGAGCAAGCGAGTGCGCTCGGGACGAGGTGGGTGAACTACAATTGTTGGGCTGTTGTTTCGAGACAATCCGAGGGAATAGTGCGTCAAATCGAGGGAGAGTTTCAAAAAGTCAGATGCACCCCCTCCAAATAATCTTAGAACCGGTGAGTGAAACTGGCCAGAATGGAAAAATCGGCGAAAGCTGCGTCGCCGCCCGGACGTCCCAGCGCGATCTCCGGGGCGCTGCGCTCCCGGTTTCGGTA
>WNGG01008781.1_pt1 | contig 11100 bp, 8 predicted proteins | sample 5400661 | NCBI WGS metagenome assembly WNGG01 (sample SAMN13153372, study PRJNA577476) | soil metagenome | isolation source: 100 cm soil or saprolite under Garry oak tree replicate 1 | place: USA:California | collected 2016-06-15 | reverse complement strand
CCGCGGGGACGTAAATCGCCTGGATCGACGTGATCGAGCCCTTGGTGGTGGTGGTGATGCGCTCTTGCATCGCGCCCATGTTGGTTGCAAGCGTCGGCTGATAGCCCACGGCGCTGGGAATACGCCCCAACAGCGCCGACACTTCGGAACCCGCCTGCGTGAAGCGGAAGATGTTGTCGACGAAGAACAGCACGTCCTGGCCCTGGTCGCGGAAATGTTCGGCGACCGTGAGACCGGTGAGGCCGACGCGGGCGCGGGCACCCGGCGGCTCGTTCATCTGGCCGTAGACCAGCGCGCATTTGGAGCCTTCGCCGCCGCCCTTCTTGTTGACGCCGGATTCGATGAACTCGTGATAGAGGTCGTTGCCTTCGCGGGTCCGCTCGCCGACGCCGGCGAACACCGAATAACCGCCATGGGCTTTCGCAACGTTGTTGATCAGTTCCTGAATCAGCACGGTCTTGCCGACGCCGGCGCCGCCGAACAGGCCGATTTTGCCGCCTCTGGCGTAAGGCGCCAGGAGATCGACGACCTTGATGCCGGTGACGAGAATTTCCGATTCGGTGGACTGGTCGGTGTAGGCCGGCGCCGGCTGATGGATGGCGCGATTGCCTTCCGACTTGATCGGTCCGGCTTCATCGACCGGCTCGCCGATCACGTTCATGATGCGGCCGAGCGTGCCCGCACCAACGGGCACCATGATCGGGTTGCCGGTGTCGCCGACCTCCTGGCCGCGGACCAGGCCTTCGGCCGTGTCCATGGCGATGGTGCGCACGGTCGATTCGCCGAGATGCTGCGCGACCTCGAGCACCAGGCGATTGCCGCCGTTCTGGGTCTCGAGCGCGTTCAGAATGGCCGGCAGATATCCTTCGAACTGCACGTCGACGACGGCGCCGATGACTTGCGTGATGCGTCCGGTCTGGTTGGCGGGTGTAGCCATGAAAACTCTCTCCTTCGAATTCTTAATCTCAATTAACCGTCGACATGTGGCAATCAGAGCGCCTCGGCGCCGGAGATGATTTCAATCAGCTCCTTGGTGATCATCGCTTGACGGGTTCGATTGTAGAGCAGGGTCTGCTTGCGGATCATGTCGCCGGCATTGCGGGTGGCGTTATCCATCGCGCTCATCTGGGCGCCGTAGAACGAGGCGTTGTTTTCCAGCAGCGCGCGGAAGATCTGCACCGCGAGATTGCGCGGCAGCAGGCCGGCCAGAATCTCGTCTTCTTCCGGCTCGTATTCGTAAGCTGTCGCCGGGCCGGCACTAGCGGCGGGGGCTTGCACCACCAGCGGAATGATCTGCTGCGCGGTCGGAACCTGTGCGATGACAGATTTGAAGCGCGAATAGAACAGCGTGCAGACGTCGAATTCGCCGGCTTCGTATCGCGCGATGACCTTCTTCGCAATGTCTTCGGCATTGACGAAACCAAGCTGCCGCACCGAGCGCAGCTCGACGTTTTCGACAATCTGCCTCTCGAAGTTGCGGCGTAGCTGCTCAAAGCCCTTGCGGCCGACACAGAAGAATTTGACTTCCTTGCCCTGATTCATCAACGACAGCGCGCGCTCGCGGGCCAGACGCACGATCGACGAATTGAATGCGCCGGACAGGCCGCGCTCGCCGGTGCAGACCAAGAGCAGATGCACCTTGTCATTGCCGGTCCCGGCCATCAGTGCCGGCGCCCCGGGCGATCCCGCGGCTGCGCTGGCGATGTTGGAGATCACCGCATCCATTTTTTCCGCATAGGGCCGTGCGGCTTCGGCGGCGTTCTGCGCGCGGCGCAGCTTTGACGCCGCGACCATCTGCATGGCCTTGGTGATCTTCTGCGTCGCCTTGGTGGAGGCGATGCGGACCCGCATGTCTTTAAGTGAAGCCATTCCAGTCTAACTCACAGCACCTCGGTTGCGACCCCCTCCCCCGCCTGCGGGGGAGAGTCGGGGTGGGAGCACCCGCGCATATGAGCTCAGCCCCCACCCGACCGGCTTCGCCGGTCGACCTCCCCCGCAAGCGGGAGAGGTGAAGAAATTAAGCAAATGTCTTGGTGTAACCCTCGACCACGCTCTTGAGCTTGGCGGCGGTGTCGTCGCCGAGATCGCGGGTATCGCGGATGGTGTTGAGGATATCGACGTTCTTGCCACGCAGCAGCGACAGCAGGCCGTCCTCGAAGTCGCGCACCTTGGCGACCGCAATGCCGTCGAGATAGCCGTTGGTGCCGGCCCAGATCACGCACACCTGCTCTTCCATCTTCAGCGGCGAGAACTGCGGCTGTTTCAGAAGTTCGGTCAGGCGCGAACCGCGCGCCAACAGGCGCTGCGTCGAGGCATCGAGGTCGGAGCCGAACTGCGCGAACGCCGCCATTTCGCGGTACTGCGCCAGATCGCCCTTGATCTTGCCGGCAACCTTTTTCATCGCCTTGGTCTGCGCCGACGATCCGACGCGCGACACCGACAGGCCGACGTTCAGCGCCGGACGAATACCCTGGAAGAACAGATCGCTCTCGAGGTAGATCTGGCCGTCGGTAATCGAAATCACGTTGGTCGGGATGTAGGCCGACACGTCATTGGCCTGGGTCTCAATCACCGGCAGCGCCGTCAGCGAGCCCGAGCCGTGCTCGTCGTTCAATTTGGCGGCACGCTCGAGCAGGCGCGAATGCAGATAGAACACGTCGCCGGGATAGGCCTCGCGGCCCGGCGGGCGGCGCAGCAGCAGCGACATCTGGCGATAGGCCACCGCCTGTTTCGACAGATCGTCATAGATGATGACGGCGTGCATGCCGTTGTCGCGGAAGTATTCGCCCATGGTGCAGCCGGTGAACGGCGCGATGTACTGCATCGGCGCCGGGTCGGAAGCGGTGGCCGCGACGATGATGGAATATTCCAGCGCGCCTTGCTCTTCCAGCACCTTGACGAATTGCGCCACGGTGGAGCGCTTCTGGCCGATCGCAACATAGATGCAATACAGCTTGATCTTCTCGTCGGTCTGGGCGTTGAGCGGCTTCTGGTTCAGAATGGTGTCGAGCGCGACCGCGGTCTTGCCGGTCTGGCGGTCGCCGATGATCAATTCGCGCTGGCCACGGCCGATCGGGATCAGGGCATCGATCGCCTTCAGCCCGGTCGCCATCGGCTCGTTGACCGATTTGCGCGGAATGATGCCGGGCGCCTTGACGTCGACGCGCATCCGCTTGTCGGCCTGGATCGGGCCCTTGCCGTCGATCGGATTGCCGAGCGCATCGACGACCCGGCCGAGCAGGCCCTTGCCGACGGGGGTATCGACGATGGCGCCGGTGCGCTTGACGGTCTGGCCTTCCTTGATCTCGCGGTCGGCGCCGAAAATCACGATGCCGACGTTGTCGGTCTCGAGGTTCAGCGCCATGCCGCGGGTGCCGTTCTCGAACTCGACCATTTCGCCGGACTGGACGTTGTCGAGGCCGTAGACGCGGGCAATGCCGTCTCCGACGGACAACACCTGTCCGACTTCGGAAACCTCAGCCTCCTGGCCGAAATTCTTGATCTGGTCTTTGAGGATCGCGGAAATTTCCGCGGCGCGGATGTCCATCAGCCTGCCTCTTTCATCGCGTGCTTGATCGAATTGAGTTTGGTGCGAAGCGAACTATCCACCATGCGGCTGCCGAGCTTGACCACAAGGCCGCCGATGATCGAGGGATCGACTTTCACGTTGAGCGCGACGTCCTTGCCCGTCACCGACTTCAGCGCTGTCTTGAGGGCGTCGAGATTCTTCTCGCTGAGGGTTTCGGCAACGGTGACATCCGCCGTCGCCTCGCCCTTGAATCTCGCCACCAGCGCGCGGAACGCCCGGATCACGTCGCTGACGACGAACAGACGGCGATTGGCGGTGAGAACTTTGAGGAATTTCGCCGAAATGCCGGATATCTCGGCCTTGTCGAGCACCGCGGCCAACGCCTTCGACTGCGAATCAGCCGAAAACACCGGACTGCGGACCAGCCGCTTCAAGTCGGTGCTGTCGGTCAGCATGGCGTCGAACCTGTCGAGATCGACTTTTACCGCATCGATGGATTTTTCATCGCGCGCCAACTCGAACAAAGCCGTTGCATAACGGCCGGACACTCCCGAAACGGACGGATCTTCTGCAGCCACTAGCGCGCTCTTTATAGCTGTCAAACTCGCAAGGGAAAAACCGTCGCCACAAAGCGGCGCCTAGCGATCCAAGCCCTTGGAATTCAAGCGGGACTTCGATTTTCGGTCGGTACGACGTGTACCGGAACCGTTAAAATCGCGGCTTTGCTAACATAGCAGGGGCGCAGGTGCAACATGACGGCGGCGGCTGGCGATGCCGTGTCGCATCTGCATCGGCGACGATCTTCTACGCTCATTCCTGACGATTCTTCCGACATGGATTCAGCCGTCGTCTCGATCGGAACATCAAGTTCATTGGTGACCGACCACGACAATCGTTCCGGCCTCAAATGCATGGGTCCCATGAATCCGTTGGCAGGAACGGTTGGAGGCCCCGAATCATTCCACCATCGCATTACTTGCTGAAACCTCGTCGAAACAGCTGATGACTTAATTCAACAGTGTCTCCAGGTAATAATTAGTTAATAATCTGTTAAGCGTAACTATTACGGAACATTTATGGATTAGCTGCATCGGTAACAAGATGTTTCAGTGGTAAGACAAAACCATCTACTGCCAAGGTTTGGCCTCATTAGGTCACCAAACGGCAATCACGCAAAGCGGAGCGGGGGTTCCACTTGCCGCATAAATGGCAATACTATCTCAAGGGACGAATTATGCTGAAACTCAACAATCTGGTGCGGGGAAATGCAACCCCGTCGCGGACGGCGCTAGCTGTTGTCGCCGCAACTCTCCTGTTCGGTGGCAGCGTCACCGAAGCCTCGGCCAAATCGCACAGGCATCACCACCATCACCATCACCATCACCATCATCACGCCAGCAACACGCCCAGCGCGGCCGTCGGCGGTTCCGTCGGCGGTTCTTGGCTTAACGCCAATGCCGCGATCGCCCCTTCGTCCGGACGTAGCTTCTCGGGCATGGCCTCCTATTACGGCAACGAATCCGGTAGCCGGACCGCCTCGGGCCAGCGCATGAACGCCAGCGCGATGACCGCGGCCCACCGCAGCCTGCCGTTCGGCACCAAGCTCCGGGTGACCCATGGTGATCGCAGTGTCGTCGTCACCATCAACGACCGCGGCCCGTTCATCCGTGGCCGTGTGCTCGACCTGTCCACCGGTGCGGCCCGCGTGATCGGCCTGACCGGCGCCGGCGTCGGCCGGGTGGTTGCCGAGGTCGTCTCCTGACCTCATCGGGCGTTCGAACGCTCTCCCGGTTCCATCAAATTCGGTTTGTGTTGCGTAGAGTGCGTAGAGTAAGGCTTGCGGAACTTGCTGCACGCTCAAAAATGGCCTGCCGTCGCAAAGACGGCAGGCTTTTTTGTACGACCCCTCGTTCGTCATTCCGGGATGGTCCGAAGGACCAGACCTCAGATGTGCAATTGCACATCGGGGAATCTCGTCATTCCGGGTTCGCGCTAATGCGCGCCCCGGAATGACGACGTTTTTAATGATCGAACCGAAGTCACAAGAAGCTCTGCGGATCGACGTCGATCTCGAGCTTGAGATTGCCTTTGGTCTTGGGGCCAGCCGCGAGCCATTCGCGCAAATATTCCGATAGATCTACATTGCGCAGCGATTTCACCAATAGCCGGAAACGATAGCGGCCCTTGATCACCGCCAGCGGCGCTTCGGCAGGTCCCAGCACCTTGATCCGCTCATCGATCGGCGCGATTGCCGCCAGCCTGCGGGCAAAGCTCTCCGCCGTGGGCCGATCGCCCGCGGAAATGATCAGGCTGGCGAGCCGGCCGAACGGCGGATAACCGGCGCGCTCTCTGGCCTCGATCTCGCTGGCATAAAACGCCTCGCGGTCGCACGCCACCAGCGCCTTCATCACGGGATGTTCGGGCTGATGGGTTTGCAGATAGCCGACCCCGCGGCCCTGGTCGCGCCCGGCGCGCCCGATCACCTGGTTGAGCAGTTGAAACGTCCGCTCGGCGGCGCGCGGGTCGCCATTGCTTAAGCCCAAATCGGCATCGACCACGCCGACCAGGTTGAGCCGCGGAAAATTGTGGCCCTTCGCCACCAGCTGGGTGCCGATGATGATGTCGACCCGCCCCTCCGCGATCTCGTTCAGTTCGGTACGCATGGTCTCGATCGAGGTGATCAGATCGCTCGACAGCACCATGGTGCGCGCATCCGGAAACAGCTGGGCGGCCTCCTCCTGCAGACGCTCGACCCCGGGGCCAACCGCGACCAGCGATTGTTCCGCGGCACAGTGCGGACAGACATGCGGACGCGGCATCGAGAAGCCGCAGTGATGGCAGACCAGGCGCTGGCGAAAGCGGTGATCGACCAGCCAGGCGTCGCAGATCGTGCAGGCGAAGCGATGCCCGCAGGCCCGGCATAATGTCAGCGGCGCGTAGCCGCGGCGATTGAGGAACAACAGCGCCTGCTCGCGCCGCTCGATCGCGATCTGGATATGCTCGGCGAGCCGCGGCGAGATGAAGCGGCCGCGCACCGGCGCTTCGCGCCGCAGATCGATCGCCTCGATATGGGGCATGTGCTGGCCGCCGAACCGCGCCGGCAGCACCACGCGCTGGTAACGGCCCTTGCGCGCATTGACTTCGGTTTCGACCGAAGGTGTCGCCGACGCCAGCACGATCGGAATTTTCGCGATATGCGCGCGCACCACCGCCATGTCGCGGGCATGGTAATGCGCGCCCTCGTCCTGCTTGTAGGCCTGGTCGTGCTCCTCATCGACGATGATCAGCCCGAGATTGGCGTAGGGCAGAAACAACGCGGAGCGCGCGCCCACGACCACGGGCGCCTCGCCCGCTGCGATCGCGGCCCAATTGCGTTGCCTGGTGCGTGGGGTCAGTTCGGAATGCCATTCCAGCGGCCGCACGCCGAACCGCCGCGCGAAGCGGTCGAGAAACTGTCCGGTCAGGGCGATCTCCGGCATCAGGATCAGCGACTGCTTGCCGCGGCGGATGATTTCTGCAATGGCCTCGAAATAGACTTCGGTCTTGCCCGAGCCGGTCACGCCATCGAGCAGCGCGACATGAAAACTGCCGTTGGCAGCTAGCGCACGCATGGCGTCTACCGCGGTGCGCTGCTGGCGGGAAAAGTCAGGTTCGGCGAACGACGGATCGGGCGCGGGCGGCGCGGGCGCGGGCGGCATCGGCTCGGTTGCGAGCGTGCCCTCATCGACGAGGCCATCGATCACCCCGGTGCTGACGCCGGCTTCCTTGGCTGCGTCGGATTTGCCGTGCAGCAGACCGTCCGACAGTACCTCGATCAGCCGGCGCCGCGCCGGCGTCATGCGCTTGGGCGTGGCGCCGATCAGACGCACGCCCATCCGCACCCGTTCGGGCCCGAGATGTTCACCCATCCGCAAGCACATCCGCAGCACCATGCCGCGCGGCGACAGCGTGTAGTTGGCGACCCAATCGACCAGGCTGCGCAGTTCCTCTTTCAGAGGCGGCACGTCGAGCTTTTCGCCGACGTCCTTGAGGCGATTGTGCAGCCGCGGATCGGGATTGGCGTTTTCCGCCCAGACCACGGCGACCACCTCGCGCGGCCCCAGCGGCACGCACACCACATCGCCCGGCTTCAGCTCCACGCCGCGCGGCACCCGATAGGAATAGGCCTGATTGAGCGCGACCGGCACCAGCACATCGACGACGCGCGCCGACGATGCGGATGAGGTGCTGGCGCGGGTGGTGTGGTCCATTGCAGAATCTGACTCGAAGCCGGAAGGCCGACGCTAACTTAGAGCCGCGCGCCGGTCGGAACCAGTGTCCGGCTGCGGCCGCTTTGGCAAGTTAGCGAACGGTAAACGAAAGAAGTGCGATATAGTCATCAGAATCATCAAATCCAAAGACAGCCTCATGGCCAAGCCAGTTCCCGCTGTTCAGCCGATCGAGCTTGACTGCGCCGCCGACGACATCGCGCTACAGATGACGCGCTGGCTGTCACATCTGCGCGCCGAACGGCGGCTGTCGCCGAAGACATCGGAGGCCTATTCCCGCGACCTCCGCCAGTGCCTCGTCTTTCTCTGCGAACACTGGGGCACGCCAGTGACGCTTGCGCGTTTCGCGGCGCTCGAGGCCCGCGACGTCAGGGCATTCATGGCGATGCGGCGCGCCGACGAGATCGGCAGCCGTTCCCTGATGCGGGCGCTGGCAGGCTTGCGCTCGTTTGGCCGCTTCCTCGAACGCGAAGGCAAGGGCAAGGTCGGCGCGTTATCGGCGATCCGCGCGCCCAAGATTGGCAAGAGCCTGCCGAAGCCGATCCAGATGGCGGCGGCCAAACGTTTTGTGGATGCCGACGAACGCGCCGGCGAAACTCGCGATCCCTGGATCTGGGCGCGCGACGCCGCCGCGATGGCGCTGTTGTACGGTTCGGGTCTGCGTATCTCCGAAGCACTCGGGCTGAAACGCCGCGACGTGCCGTTGCCCGGCGCGGGCGACGTGCTGATCGTGAACGGCAAGGGCAACAAGACCCGGATGGTGCCGGTGCTGCAGAACGTGCTCGCGCTGGTCCAGGATTATGTGGCGATGTGCCCGCATCCACTGCCACCGGAAGGACCGGTCTTTGTCGGCGCGCGAGGTGGCCCGCTCAGTCCGCGGATCATTCAGCTCACCATGGAACGGCTTCGCGGCGCGCTCGGCGTGCCTGACAGTGCGACGCCGCATGCGCTGCGGCATTCTTTCGCGACCCACCTGCTCACGCGCGGCGGCGATCTGCGCGCGATCCAGGAGTTGCTCGGTCACGCTTCGTTGTCGACCACGCAGATTTATACCGGCATCGATACCGAGCGGCTGTTGGAAGTCTACAAAACGGCCCATCCACGGGCCTGAGATCGCTCGTTTCAGTCCTGACACACTGTCGTCACATCGGCTTGCCTCTTGCGCTGGCGATGCCGTTCGGTCAATCGTTGGCCGTCGAGCAGCCGGGAGAGAATCATGAGCGCACACGAGAGCATGGAACATGCGGAGCACGCCGAGCACGCCTCCGGCTCCAACAAGAACATCGCATTGCTGATCGCCGTGATCGCATTGTTTCTTGCGCTGTCGGAGACGCTGGGCAAGGGCGCCCAGACCGAATCCATCAGCAAGAACGTCGAGGCTTCGAACCTGTGGGCGTTCTTTCAGGCCAAGAGCATCCGCCGCACCGTGGTTCAGGCGACATCGGATCAGGCCAAATTGAGCCTCGGCGTCATGGGCGACGATGCCGCCAAGGCGGCGCTGCAAAAGCAGATCGACGACTGGCAGAAGACCGCGGCGCGCTACCGCTCGGAGCCGGAAACCGGCGAGGGCTCCGAGCAATTGTCCGAGCGCGCCAAGCACGCCGAGCACGAGCGTGACCTTGCGATGGCGAAGTATCATCACTTCGAGGTCGCCTCCGCGGCCTTTCAGATCGGCATCGTGCTGGCGTCGGCGACCATCATCACCGGCATGATCGCGCTGGCGTGGATATCAGGCCTGCTGGCGCTGACCGGGCTCGTCTTTACCGCGATCGGCCTGTTCGCGCCGCATGCGGTACATCTGATGTGAATGGCTTGCTGTTAGAGCCCACGGCCTCCTGGTTCGAGACGCGCGGCGTTGCCGCGCCGTCTCGAAGGATGAGCTGGAAAATTGCTCTACCGCGCCTCGTGCACGCTTTTGCGAAAGCGCTGGATCAACCGCAGCATCCGCGACGACCAGCCGTCGCCATCGCCGCGCAGGGCTTCCACGATTCGCACTTTGATCGGATCGACCAATGCTGCCGCCTTTGCCCGCAACCCCATGATAAATTCATAGAGCGTTTCGAACCACTGCATCTCCAGGAGTTTCGGCCGCGTCACGTCGAAGACGAAAGCCGCGACGCCGACGCCGAGGAATTTGGCGAAGATGATGGTTGCAATCGCGCTGAGCCAGTATTCATGGGTGAGCAGCCAGAAGCCAACCAGCTTGAGCGGAAACAGCGGAATCACCGGCACGATGAAGACGATCAGCGTCATCGCCGGCGACAGCGTATCGACGCGATCGGCGAGCCATTGCTTGAACGCGCGCAGCGGAATCAGCGCCACGACCCGCGCCACGATCGGCTCGAGGTGATCCCACAGCCACGCCTCGATCAGAAAGATGACCGCGAGCAGAACCCAGAACGGTTGAAGGAGGCGGCGCATCATGAATGTTGTCCCCGCCCGACTCTCATCGGGTGCGAATCACATATGGATCGCGCGCTTGCCGACTGCAAGCGCCGCTTCCTTGACGGCCTCGGAACGAGTCGGATGGGCATGACAGGTGCGCGCCAGATCCTCGGCGGAACCGCCAAACTCCATCAATACGGCCGCTTCGTGGATCATTTCGCCGGCTTCACGGCCGACGATATGTACGCCAAGCACCCGATCGGTCTTCGCATCTGCGAGAACCTTCACGAATCCTTCAGTGGTCTGATTGACCTTGGAGCGACCATTGGCAGTGAACGGGAACTTACCTGATGTATAGGCCACGCCGGCCTGCTTCAGCTCTTCCTCGGTCTTGCCGACCGACGACACTTCCGGCGTGGTATACACGACGCCTGGAATAACGTCGTAATTCACATGTCCGGCCTGGCCTGCGAGGATTTCCGCAACCGCGCCGCCTTCGTCCTCGGCCTTGTGGGCCAGCATCGGCCCCGCGACGACATCGCCGATCGCGTACACGCCTTTCACGCTGGTCGCGAAATGCGGATCGATCTGCACCCGGCCGCGATTGTCGAGTGCGATGCCAGCTTCCTTCAAACCAAGGCCTTCGGTGTAGGGCACGCGCCCGATGCAAACCAACACCACATCGGCTTCCAGTGCTTCCGATTTGCCCCCCGCTGCCGGTTCGATCTGCGCGGACAGCGTCTTGCCCGAGGTATCGACGCCGGTCACCTTGGCGCCGAGCTTGAACGTAAAGCCCTGCTTTTCGAGCATGCGCTGGAATTGTTTCGCCACCTCGCCGTCGGTGCCCGGCAGGATGCGATCGAGAAATTCAACCACGGTGACTTGCGCGCCGAGCCGGTGCCACACCGAGCCAAGCTC
>WNGG01009373.1_pt1 | contig 11101 bp, 4 predicted proteins | sample 5400661 | NCBI WGS metagenome assembly WNGG01 (sample SAMN13153372, study PRJNA577476) | soil metagenome | isolation source: 100 cm soil or saprolite under Garry oak tree replicate 1 | place: USA:California | collected 2016-06-15 | reverse complement strand
TTTTCAAATAATTGATTCCGAAGGTTGTTTCGGTAGGGTTTGTTTCTTGCAGAAACTCTGCCAGCACTGATGCGCGATCCTCTTTGTGGAGCGGGTGGTTATTCGGCTAGTTCTTTAAGCGGGCCAGCGGACTTCCGACACCAGAATGAACCTCCATAGCAAGACCCCGACTCTTCATCGGTGAATTTTACAGATTATTAAATACCGTGTTTTGCTTTTGGACTCAAATGATTATTCCTAATGCGGAAAACGGTTCTGAGTACACTTTATGCAAAGGGGTTAGCCCTCAAAATTGTCCCATATGTGGTCATAAAGAAGTGAATGGTTCGATCTTCTGTTGTTCTCAACTGGGCTAGCGAGGTAAATTCGAGCCATGAGCCCCAAGTGCGTTCAGAACTTCGTGAGCAGTGGACAGGGTAGAGGAGTAGCCACCTGACGTTAAACGGAGCCTGAGACGATCCTCTAGGGGTAGATCAAAAGGAATTGATGCACAATCTATTCTGGACGGAAACTGTTCACAGGTTCCACAAAGCTGTTATAGCTTTTATTCCATTTTGACCCAGTGTAGCAGTCAAAGCCCAAGAATTGATCCCTCAAAATCCTGTCCCAGGAAACGAGAGGCGTGAAGAAGGCTCATCTGCAAATTGGCCAGAACTTGCCTTGAAATTCACAGCCAAATTGAAACGTGAATCGGACCAAGGCCCGGTCGACCGAGGCGTGCTGTTCGAGAATCTGGGCTACGCTTTGTATCGCATTTCAATGCAGTCGAAAGAACGCAGTGGATTGCTCGAAAAGATCCACCGTTCAATAGAATCGTACGAGAATGCCAGAGCATCTTATCGCGCGAGTACACGTGAAGCCGAGGCTTACATGTGCCAAGCCGTGGGGAACTATCTTGCTCACTGGATCGCCGGAAAGATGTCCGAGCGGAGGCAGTTCCTATTAGATGCGTGGGAGCTGACGACTCGATCCCTCGAATCCTTCAGAGAGAAACAAAACGACATCGGCTACGCCCGCACATACAATCTACTTGCCATAACGGCTGGTATTGCGAGCCTGCTCGAATGGAACCTGAAAGCCAGAATATCTTTGCTGGAACAAGCGGTGGAGTATGGTCGAGAGACTGTCAAGAAGCTGGCTGACGGGACACATAGAGATGAACTAGCTAAAGCGTACACGATCACTTCCGTTTTCGTGGCAGTTCTTTCCTCATATGTGGAGCCCGCGAGGAAGGAAAAACTCTTGGCCGAATCAGAAGACCTGTGGCGAGCAGCTGCCAGGACATCAGAAAAAGCTGCACTTCTTGAAAGGGCCATTCAATCAAGATTCTCTATGGCCCAGTACGAGTCCGAGGTCTTAGGATCAGATCAGGCACTTGATACTTTTCAAAGGATAGTTGCATGCGCACGAGAAACAGGAGACAATATTGTAATTAGCACAGCCCTCGACATGCTTGCGTTCAATATTTTCTACAAGATGACGACGATCGAAGATCCTGATGAATCTGAAGCCCTAGAAAAGCAATGGAAGCGCTTGCTGCAGGAATCTGCCGAATTATACGCGCCTTTTTCTTTCGGTTTGCCACCCCAGAGCCTTCCCGCTTTGTCGGCAGGTAGCCCCGACTACCATTTGCACCTCGCAAAGTTCGAGATCGACGGAAAAGAGAAGCGGAAGAGACTCCGGGCTGCGCTAGACGAGATTCCGCCCCTCCTAGCCATATCGAAGAGATCTGTAATTCCAGATGCCATTGCTAATGCTGAACACGTCGCAAGTAAGATCCTAGCCGCGAACGCCGCTCTAGAAGAAGATCGCGGACAAAAACAATCGTTGCTGAATCGGGCCTACTTACATAGAAAACGGAGCGCAGCAGTGTGGGAAAAGATCAGAGGCCCCACGGACCTGTGGAATATCGGAATAAACGATGCCTACCTCGCAGACATTGAAGCTGAACGCCTTCACCTTTTCACAAGTCAACGAGACAAAGAGAGGATCCTGCTGAATGTCATCGCGCTCAAAGAGAGATCACTGAAGCTATGCGCTGCCGACACTTTTGTACTGAACTGGGGGTCCGGAGGACCAAGCCCATTCTACGGCTCACTGGGAAAGCACCAACTTGAATGCGGTGACATGTATGGAAGGCTCTACGAACTGCGACGAGATCCAGAGAACCTCCGCCTAGCATCACAAAAATACCTCGCCGCAGCAGATTCCTTCCAGAAAGTCGATCAAAGAATTCGAATGGGAGGAGCATACTTGAAGGCAGCAATGGCACTCGAAGAAACAAACGACTACGTCAAAGCAAGTGAAGCCTACATTCTCGCTTCCGACAACTACAATCTTACTGCCCGAAGAATCCCATCACTCGCTAAGATCTATGGGGAATTGAGCTACTGGATGAAGGCGCGCAGCGAGATACAGAGGGCCAGGAATCAGCACAGTCAGGGCGAGTACAATCTGGCAGAGGAGAGCTACCGCAACGCAGCTCTACTCCAGGAATCCAGTGGACAATGGGATTATCTTGCTCCAGGGCTTCATGCCCTTGCGCTGCTCGAAGCAGCTGAGGACAAGAGCATCAAACATCAAGGTGAAGAAGTCGTTCTCGCGTTCAAAGAGGCGGCGTGCGTCTTCCGCGAATCACGAATATCCATTGAGACGCATGCGTTAGATAATAGCAGGCCGGAAGACAAGAAAGAGACAGAAGCGCTCGCGAGAACCGCTCTCGCCCGAGAGTCGTATAGCCTCGCAAGATCGGATTTCGAAGAGGCAAGGGTTCTACAAATGAAAGGTGAGCAACGAACCGCCAAAGAAAGATACGCTCGAGCGATCGAGACACTTCAGGGCATCACGAAGGTCTTCCAGAAAGGACCCGATAGAAGCGACGCTAACTTCCTCATTGCTTTGTCCAACGCGTGGCAGGCCTTGGCTCGAGCAGAAGCGGACACGTCACCGGTGCTATTCAGGGCCGCATCGGACTTGTTCGAAGAGGCAGGAAAATCTTGCCCGAATGAAAAAGCAAGAGTCCTTTTGAGAGGGCACAGCCGCTACTGTTCGTCACTCGAGGCAATTTCAAGATTCCTCGACAAAAGAAGGATCTCAGATTATGATGCGGCTGTGGCGAGATTAGATAGCGCTTCAAACTATTACATCACATCAGGATTCCACAACGCATCAGAACTGTCCAAGGGAACGAGACGACTTCTCGAGGCACACTTGTATCTCGGAATGGCCAACAAAGAGCAAGATCAAGGGAAGAGAGCCCAGCTGTACATGGCGGTCGAACGATTGCTAAGAGCATCGGCAGAATCGTTCGACGAGTCGGGGCACGTGGCAAAGAAGAACCACATCACAAACATGCTCGATAGCGTTCGAGAGGAGAAGGACCTTGCATTGGCGATAGGTAATGACTTGGCAACCTCGTTTGTAACTACGGCTGGTGTTTTTCCCACAAGTGTCTTGCCCGCAAGAGATTCCGGTGGCGTCGACAAGCTTCAGGGGGCCTTCGTGATTGCAAGCCTGTTTTCCTCACCCGCAAGACCCAGGCTAGGTGAACGAGTGAGCATGAAAATTGAATTGGCCAACGCCGGACTGAACACCGCACAATTGGTCAGAGTGGAAAGTGCCGTACCAGAAGGGTTCGAACTGGTAGAGGAGCCCGAAGGTCACCTAATGCAGAAGAGCAATTTGATTATGAGAGGCCGACTACTGGAGCCGTCGAAGACTGAAGAGCTGAGCTTTGTCCTCAAGCCGAAGGTGGAAGGACCGCTTGCCCTGAGTCCCAGAGTACTCTACCTCGACGAGAATGGGCACGGAAGAATCCACGAACCTGACCCGTTGGAGATCATTGTTCGGGATCATGGCGAAGTCGAACGTGTACCGTCCCCTCACTCCGGAGGGACCTTGGCGAATTCTCCCATTGCGAACTTTCTCGCATATGCATTCGTCCAGGATTACATGAGAAGGAGGCTCTCGCTTGATCACGCTGGCTGGCGTGGCCTCCCTGACATAGTGAGGTCCCTCAAGATTGCTCGTAGTCAAGTCTACGGAGATGCGAGGTATGGACACACTTTCGGAAAGCCTCTGGGGAAGCTCGTAAAGAACGGAGTCGTCGAGTTCAGAGTATTCCCTGGAAAGAGAGGAAGAGGCGGCAACATCGTAAAGGTTCGAGTCTCTTACGAAAAGGAGCCAGTCAGAAGATTTGTGGATGACCTCGCCCTGACACTTCCACCGTAGATTCTGCTGAGGCCGGCGCGCGGGTTCCGAGATAGTTCGGCACCCGTCTGATCTTGGAAAAACTCTGAAAAATCTTGGAGGAAGGATCGACTCCCGATCGAGAATATCGGCTCTGTTATGGCTTTCGCTCGGCCGATGCCATTCAAATTGAGGCGAAGCATTGCACTGGGCAGATTTCTAGTCCATACCAATTCGTTTCAGGTCAAAAATGGACTCTTGTGGCGATGAAAAAACCCCAACTAAAATTCAGAGAGTATGCTGGTTCCGTTCAGATTTGCAAGCGTCAAAGTCGAACTCGCTGGTCATCATGATTCTCCTGCTCTTTTCCAGCGTTACGATAGGTAGTCAACTCGCGACGGTTTCAGCTTCAGGATTCGATTTTTCCTTGGCAAATTCAGGAGGAATCTCTATCGGTTCAGCTGGTGGTTCGGGAAGTAACACGATAACTGTTAGCTTGGTAGGTGGCACTACTCAGCCTGTAGCGCTCTCGGTAACCGGTCTTCCTACGGGGGCTACGCCCGGATTCAGTGGTGGTGTGGGTTGCGGTAACCAGCCGACCTGCACTATCTCTCCACCATCGATGCCCCTCCTGACCATCTTCACTACCTCTTCTACTCCAACGGGGTGTTACTTCACCCAAGTAACCGGAGTCGCATCAGGGGGTCTGACGCACTCAACAATGTTCACACTTGGTGTGGGAGTGGGAGGCTTTGGTTATGTTTTGTCAAATTCAGGTGACATATCTGTAGGCTCACCGGGGGGATCGGGTTCCAACACGATAAACGTAGGGCTCTGTGGGACGACACAAAGTGTCACCCTAAGCGCAAGCGGCTTTCCGCCCGGGGCCAACGGATTGTTCAATGCTGGTGTGAGTGGTTGCATCAACCAGACTAGTTGCATCGTATCTCCACCAGCATCACCTGCGCTGACTATTTCCACAATGCCATCCACCCCGACGGGCACGTTCCCCATCACTGTTACTGGGATGCCGATGGCCTCCAAGCACTCGACCACGTTTTCCTTGAACGTGGGGGTGGCAGGTTTCGATTTCTCTTTATCAAATACTGGCGATATCTCAATTGGTTCATCAGGCGGGTCCGGCAGTAACACGATTAACGTTGGTCTGGTGAACGGCCCGACACACCCGGTAACCCTTATCGTGAGCCCCCTTCCGAACGGTGCAACAGCTGGGTTCAGCGGTGGCGTCGGATGCAGCAACCAGCAGCCGTGTACCGTCTCACCTCCTTCCTCGCCTCTGTTGACCATCTTTACAACCGGTTCTACGCCTCCTGGATGTTACTCGATCGCCGTGGTCGGAACCTCAGGAAGTCTGACCCATTCTACCATGTTCGTCTTGAGAGTGGCAGTGACACTGTGCATGACTACCAGTTCCACACAGGTGATCAACGATGCGACGAATACTGTTCCTTCGGGCACCGAGGTTACGGGTTCTTCGTTTCACGATACTGCTGCTGTGACGGGTATCAGTGGTCTCACTCCCACGGCATCTCTGGTTTACAGTTTCTTCAACAATGGAGGTTGCAGTGGCACAGCGGCCACGACCGAGACGGTAACATTGTCAGGAGGTACTGTTCCGCCTTCTTCGTCTACTGGTCCACTACCCGCCGGGTCTTACAGTTTTAATGCCCAATACGCTGGTGACTCGAACTATCAGGGTTCGATGAGTGTTTGCGAGCCCTTCATCGTGAACCCAGGTCCACCCATGGTGTGTATTACATCCTCTCCAGTTGCTGTCACCTGTCCCACCACTCCTGCTCATATCGGCCCAGTCAGTGTCGGCTCGACATTCACGATCGGAGTCTTCGTCCAAGATTCTGCCCCAATGGGGGGAATAATGATCTATGTCAAGTCCGACCCTACGTATTTGAATCCGGTTGCTGCCGCTCTTAGTACTCTCATCGCCTCTCAGAGTTTTGCGGATATCTGCATCAACAGCTTCGCCCCCAATGACGGCACCTGTGGACCCGGCGACCCAGGCGGAATCGGTCCAGGTTATGCTAATGGTCCTGGAGTGGTAATGGCTGAAGCGATCGAGGGCTCGGGGCTCAACGAGTGCTCCGGTCTTTCCGTCTGTTCCGGGATGGCCTTCACAATAACCTACAGGGCAATGGCTACGACTAGTAGCGTTGATCTTGCTTTTCCAACAGCTCCAGGCTGCTTCGTGAGTAGCGTTGCGTCGCCTGCCAACGTGTGTGTTCTAGTCGCGGACGCTGGAGGAAATGCGCTCTCTGAGAATATCCAGGGCGCAACTGTCACTGTAAGCCCTGCCGCGTCGTCGACTGCGACTATCGTTTACGACGCTTCAGCTGGCTTGCCTTGGTCTGGGGCAGAGGTCACAGGTTCTTCAGCCTATGATACGGCAACAGTGAGCGGAGTTAATGGAGTTAATCCTACTGGCAATGTCGTCTACACCTTCTTCACAAATAACGCTTGTTCGGGCACCGGGGCTCAAGAGTCTCCAGTCGGCGGTTCATTATTGAATGGCGGCGTCGTTCCGATTTCCTCAATAGTTGGTCCCTTAGCCTCGGGTTCCTATGGTTTCGAAGCGACATATGGCGGAGACCTGAACTATCTCGCCTCAACTAGTCCCTGCGAGCCCTTCAGCGTCGGTAAGGCCAACACGCGTACTCCGACCTGCATCTACCTGTGGCCTAATGGAGGCCCTCTTTGCCCCACTGACACTGTTTCTCTTGGCGATACTGTCTTTGACTCTGCTATTGTGGGAAATACTTTCGACCAAATCCCTCCCACCGGTAATGTAGCCTACACCTTCTTCACCAACGGCGCTTGTTCGGGTACGGGGTCAGAAGCTGGGACTAGTTCGACATTCGTACACGAACCGGGCGGAGGATTCTTGGCAGGAGGATCTTCCTCTGAAGGTCCTCTCGCCGCTGGTAGCTACAGTTTCCAAGCGACGTACAGCGGTGACTCCAACTATGTTGGTTCTACTAGTGATTGTGAACTTCTCACAGTGAATAGGGCGAGCACGACCACAACATTGTTTCTTACTGAGACTTACAAGGCATACTACCTGAATGGGACGGCTTACGGGTACACTTGGACAATTCCGTCTACATGGAACTTCGCAACATTGGGCGCACTCTTGAAATCCTCCTCGAATGTGGGTACACAGATCGATGGATTCGTCATCGGTGGCACCATGACTTACAGCTGGGCCATGGGCAGTTACGGGGTGGGACAACCTGGTCCGGATTTTGGGGGGCCAGGTCTGGCAGCAGGTACAGCCTGCGCGACTGCCACCTACAGCGGTGACTCAAACTACGCTAGCTCTAGCGTCACTATTTGCTTCCCCGTGACGATACCAATGGGCGGCGGCGGATCCCATGCGATGCGTGACTAAGGCCTTTTTTTCTTTGGGGGGGTGCTTCGATAGCTTCTGAAGCCGTTTGACCAGCGATTTCGATTCTTTCAACGGTTGGGCCAGGGTGCCGATTTCGCCTTGGCGCAGAACTCTTTCGGAGGTTTGAACCGAGCCGGAAGACATCCTCGGGCGTGGGATGAAACGCAAGTTCAAACCCCTTTCACACCAACCTCTTGACACTTAGGAACTAGGTTAACATCAAGATTCGGAGGTGGGCGAGACGACTGACCCAAACTCGAACCTAAACGATTTTCAAATAATTGATTCCGAAGGTTGTTTCGGTAGGGTCTGTTTCTTGCGGAAACTCTTCAGGCACTATGCGGGTCCTTTTTGTGGAGCGGGTGGTATTCGCCTAGTTCTTTAGGCGGGCCCCAGACTTCCAAAGCCAGAATAGACCTACTCAGGCGTCGGAGGGCGAAGTAGCTGAGAACGTCTGTCAGGTATCGGATGGAACTCAGTAAATCCGCCCAGTATCCTGCCAACCGTCGACCCTATGACGAGCTCTCGAACCGACTTTCTCAACTCAGAGATACTCGCATCTGTTCCTGGAGGACACCATTGCGTCTCTCAAGGAATAGTGGTACCAATCCAGAGTCGTCAATCCAGCTTGACTCTTCTGATCTTGACAAACCAGAACAAGGCGACGGCTGCTAACGAACCCAATAGAGATGCAGTACCGAGCGTAGTTCTGTACTTGTCTTGAGTCAGAATGTCTGCAGCAAAACCTAGGATGAACTTGACGTGCTGGGAGAAAAGTGCAGAAGAGTTGACTAGGCCCCCATTGCTCTCGGGGATGGGTCCTTCTGCACTACTAGCCTTCCCGAGGGCAGGGTCGTTACGAATCGCCATCCTTCCGAAAGCAAGGCTGAGGCCTCGTGCTCATCGACGATCCTTTGAGAGTTGTTTTCCTGCTGACTATGAGCAAGTTCTGAGCGGTCCCTCAGAAACGTTAATTGTGGTTCAGCCTTCGCGTACTCCTGTCTGATGTAATCGTGGTCAAAGGCGTCATAGGCTCCGTCATAGGGTTCGTAATGACCTAGCATGAAGTCGAGAAATACTGGGTCTTTGACACCTCCCCTCCTCATCATACTCTTCCACCAACGTCTGAAGGCGTGAGGGTGAAGCTCGAAATGGCTCCAGCGAGGGAAGCTTGTGTGGGTCATCTTGTTCAGAGTTACACCAGCATCAGTCGCAGCCTTCCTCATTATCCAACCTATTTGCCCAGTCCTAAACGCCCAGCCCCTCTCAGACCGATCAATCGATCCACCGGGGAGCAATTGGCCCTCAATCCAGCGCTTGCCAACGCCCAGACTTCTAAACAGGATGGACTCGTCATCAATCGGTTCTCCCCATCGTTCTCTATCTTTCATCATACTCTTGATGAAGTCAACGCACTCCCGGCCAATCGCAAATGAGTGGCGAACCCTGTTCTTGGAGATGTTTGGATCCACGTCGATAACTACCGGACTGATCGAGTTCTCGATCTGTTTTCGAACGTCCCCGTAACGTATTTTCGTTATGACTCCTACGCGTTGACCGCTCTGCAACACGAAGGAGATGATCGCCCTGTTCCTGGGTGTTCTAGCACCTACAAGCATTCTGAAAACCTCTGAGTATGTAAAAATCCGCCTGCTCTCATACTGCGCCGCGCCGTGGCGGATTAGCGGAAACCTCCCAAACGTGATCTCGTTATAAGAGAGGAATGATGAGATTGTGGCTATCGCGTTACGAGATGTGTTCAGTGCATACCCTTTTTGAACGTAATCCCCATAGAATTCGACCAACTTCTCCTTTGTCTTCACCTTGTCTGACTGAGCCAAAGTGAGTAGCTCCGACGGACTGAGTCTTGAGAAATCACAGAACTTCTCGAGGTAGTGGCGAAATCTTCCGCTTGTCCCTGGTGTAACACTACGGAGCCAACCGCCTACACTAGGATCACTCATGATATCGTCCGCTTTTGACACCGACACTTGCGATGCCGCAGGACTTGAAAAGAATGGCCGACGATTTCCGGCTAGAGTGGGAGAATACGCAACTGCCTATCCGCCCGAGCTGCGTCAGCTTAGAGTCTGAGGAGAAGAATTGCGTTTGCGATTAGCAAGTCAATGATTGTCAGCGGTATGGACCTCTTTGCAAACCGAGCAAAGCTTAACCTCTTGTTTTCCTTGTTGAGAATGTTCAGCGCGACCATGTTAGAAGCTGTTCCTATGGGCGTCGCCATTCCACCAATTCCTGTCCCAACAGCAAGCGCCCAAGCTAGCGGGGCGATCGAAATTCCAGGAAAGCTCGACATTGCTCCGATAACCGGAATAAAGACTGTAACCAATGGTACGTTGTCGACGATCTGACTGATCAAGGCGGTAGTCCAAAGTACCAGAGTAACAGCAAGGGCTAAGTTTCCGCCGGATTCCTGAACCAGCCAACCACCTAGCTGGACCAGTAGTCCTGTCTTGGCGAATCCTGCGACCAGTACGAAGAGACCGCCGAAGAAGAAGAAAATCTGCCAGTCGATTCTGGCCAAGACATCTCGGATCTCGCTAGAACGGGATGACTCGTACACGAGAATCAGAAAGGCGGGTAGAAGGGTTGCGAGGGCTGCCGAAACCTCGAGAAAGGTATGGACAATAAGAAACGTGACTGCCAACCCAAGGGATACGAGGCTCACTCGAAGGAGGCCGGGATCCTTGACGGCACTCGAGGGATTCGGGAGCTGGAGCGGTCCACGCTGACGATGTCTTCTCATTGCGTCCTTGTGCAAGAATCCGTGATTCCTAAGATACAGAATGGTACTGTTAGTGGCAAGGATCGCTAACGCTATCGGCGCTGTGTTAGCCAGAAACTGGTTGAAAGAGAGATTCAATAGTGGCGACGAACCGATGATGACATTCGTCGGATCACCCACCATCGTCGCAATCCCGCCCACGTTCGCCGCCAAAACCTCCGAAATCACAAACGGAATCGGATCAATACCTAGACCGTCAAACACTTCAACCGTCAACGGGACAATGAATAGAGCCACGCTGACGATGTCGAGTAGCGAAGCCATACCGGCCGTCAGTAAGGGTAATAGAACATACATCAGAACCGGATGAGCATCAACCGATCTAGCAAGCCTGAGACCCATCCACTCGAAAAACCCTGCCTCCCGGAGGCTAGAGGCGATGATGAACATGCCCAGAAGAACGCCGAGCGCTGTCCAGTTGATCGCCGAGGCCAAGTCTGTCTCGCTTAGGACTCCTGTCCCAACCATCAGAGTAGCGCCAAGAACAGCAGCGGAAGGCTTGTGGAATCTGTCCGAGAGGATTAGGCCGTAGACTCCGAAGAAGACGCCGACCACTATAACAGTGAGGGCTGATGGGAGAACCAAGTCTTCCGCAAAATCAGACTCAGCTCATAAAAGGTCTCTCCGTGAGGAGCGGATAGAACCTAGGAGAATGCTAGGTCTAGAAGTGTGTTTCAGCGTTTAGC
>WNGG01014150.1_pt1 | contig 11102 bp, 9 predicted proteins | sample 5400661 | NCBI WGS metagenome assembly WNGG01 (sample SAMN13153372, study PRJNA577476) | soil metagenome | isolation source: 100 cm soil or saprolite under Garry oak tree replicate 1 | place: USA:California | collected 2016-06-15 | reverse complement strand
GTCTTTCCGAGCACAGCATTCGTTTCGCTGGAGGCGGACAGCTTGCTCTCGATGGAAATCAACTCGTTCCGTGGACCGCACGGCGGCGTATTCCCGAAAGGAGAGGCGGTTGGGGATCCCGGAGTCGGCAATTCGCCAGCTTGAATCGTAACCATACCGTCCTGCACCTTGTACGGATACTCGAACAGCCCGCGTTCCGGCGAGCCCGAAGCGCGCGAACCGTCGCGATAGTAGGCTCCGCCGTGGCAGGGGCACATGAACAACCCGGATTGCGGAAACCAACGCACGGGGCAGCCCAGGTGCGCGCAATTGATGGCAAAAACCTGGAACTGCTCTCCTTCGACGCGCCGCACCCAGCACGCTGTTTCCACGGTCTTGCCGTCGGTCGGCGTCACGTAGGGATTGCGGAACGCGGCGAGCCGCGTCTCGCCTTCTGGGAACTCGCTGACGTGGCCGAGAGGAACCCAGGAAAGGTAGGCACTTGCGCGTCCTCGCGTAACCGACGAGAGAAGAAATCGTACGATGGGCACGGCAAGAGCAGTCGCCACCAATCCATTGAAGAGAATTCCCAATTTCATGAACAGTCCACGCCGGGAAATGCTATTTTCGCTTGGCATCTTCAGACTCCTGGGGCTGAGTGTTATTGGAAGCAGAGTATGGCTGGCCCGGGTTCGAAACCCGTCGTGACGCGAGCCACGCAACCACGTCGGTGATTTCCTGATCCGACATCGGCCTGCCGGGCACATTTCCGCGCCAGTCGGGTGCTCCCAGCTCAGGGCGGCCCGCGATTAGGATCGTGCGCAGACTTTGATTGCTGACGAGCGCGAGAAAGGAATCGTCTGAGATGGCACTTGCCTTTTGTCCACCGCGACCGACGGGGCCGTGGCAAGATTCGCAAAATGTTTTGTATGCGGCTTCGCCACGTTGCGCGTCTCCAGCTAATTTAGGCGCATAAGGAGGAACCGACGCCGCGTCGAGAATGCCCCGTCGACTCCAACGCGAACGAATTTCCTTGGTGATTACGTCGATCTGCGCGTCCGTCAACATTCCGCCGGCGCTTTGCGCGAAAGCCGGCATCGCGGTGCCGGGAACGCCTTGTGCGATAACTTTGCGGATGGAAGCATCATCCGCGATAGCCAGATAAACAGGATTGGCGAGCGCGATTGCAGCCCCTCCCTTTCCTTCCGCACCGTGACAGGCGGCGCAGTTTTCCGAGAAGAGAGGGCCAAACTCCAAGACCTCGTTCGGTGCCAAAACCTCGGAATCGCTACGTGGCTGGCCGTGCGGCGCGCTGCACCCTGCAAGGAAAATCGCAGCGATGGTCGCGAACTTACAAAGATGGTGGACTGCTTTCACGGCCGCTTTTCCTCGCTTTCCCGCAGCGGAACTGTTCCCGGAGCTTCAATTCCTGCGCGCAGAGCAAACGCCACGTTCTCCCGCGTCGGGATGCTCGCCTGGCGCACGACAACATTGCCAGCAACGATTCCAAAGGCCATTTGCGAAACGACAAACCAGAACCAGTCGATATGGCTCGCAAGCAACGGATTCAGCAGGCCGAGGATCGTGTAAACCAGCCCCGACCACAACACCGGTGCCACTAATCCTCCAAGTAAAATCGCACGACGCGGAAATATGGGAAGCATTGCGCCGTAGAGCAAGCCGACAAGAACGGAGACAAGACCGTGCAAGAGAAATGCAATCGCGAACGTGTCGGCATGAAATGAATAAAGATGTGCGGGGACGAGCCGCACGGATTCCCGGTAGGCAACTGCGGCGAGTAGATTGATGGGATACCAGACGCTTCCGACCTTCAGTATCCCGTAGGCACAGGCAAAAAACGCCATGGCGATGCTGCCCGCCACTCCGCCTTTCACACCGGAAGAAATCGGATACGTGCGGACAGGGAGCCACGCGCGTAACTGATGGGTGGGAATCGGAAGCCGTTCCACTGTTCGACGCTCAGTGGTTAGACGAATCTCTTCGGGAACGACAGGCACGGTTTCTTCGTGTTCGCGCGGAAGGACTTCGCGGAACCAGCCGACGCAACCTGCGACGCCCAGGACAACGCCGAGGACGCTGACCGACACGCTGGTAAGAAGGCCCGCGAACATTAGGATGAAGCCAAAGGCCAAAACGATGGGCCAAGCGGTAGATGCGGGCACTTCGATCTCAACCGGTGCCCGAGGGCTCTGCCGTACTTCTTCTATGGATGCTAGCGTTGCCATTCCTTTTCCTCAGCGACCCAGAACGTAGACAACAGTGAAAACAACGACCCACACGGCATCAACAAAAGCATGCAGGCCGACCAGCGAATAGTACGTTGTTCCAAAAAGGTTCGTGGAAATGGTCAGCTCGTGTTGGTAGATCAATCGGTGCCATTCCCGGCCAGTGCCATAAAGAAAGAGGACCCCTAGAATGACTGTGAGCAACCACAAGGCGAGAAATGCTCCCCGCCGACCGCGTTCAAGCAACTTTCCCGCGAAATGGATGGTCAGACTGCTGGACAGTAGACAGATGGTGTAGAAGACGGGTGTCTCCAGCACTTCGCGTGGAGTCGGTCCGGTGAGGCTCTTTCCTATATAGAACAGATAGGCCACTACAAAAATCGTGAAGATGGCGGACTCGGCGAAGATGAGACACGCCATGCCGACCTTTCCGCGATAGGGGAGTTTCCAATCCAAAGGCGCTTCCGGAAGCGGAGTTGCAATCGTGCTCATTGGTCGATTCCTTCACTCATAGCGGCTGTCCGGATCTTCCGGGTGCTTCAAGTCCCACAATGGTCTGCGGCTCGAAACGGTAGGGAGCGAGGCAAAGTTGTAGACAGGGGGCGGCGAACTTACGGACCATTCCAGAGTCCAAGCATCCCAGGGATCGTTTCCCGCTTTGGCTCCTTTGAAGTAAGAGATGACCAAGTTCGCGACGAACACTAGGGTGGCAATCCCCTGGACGAAAGCGCCGATGGTCACGAGATAGTTCAGGGTGTCCCAACCGCGGCCGGGCTCGTAGGTGTAAATGCGTCGCGGCATGCCGAGCACGCCGGGAATGTGCATGAGATCAAAAGTCAGATGGAATCCGATCACGAACAGCCAGAAATGGAGCTTGCCCAGGCTTTCATTCAGCATTCTTCCGGTGATCTTTGGGTACCAGTAATAAAAAGCGCCGAATAGGGCGAACAAAATTCCGCCGACGATCACGTAGTGAAAGTGGGCGACTACAAAGTAGGAACCGCCGAGCTGCCAGTCGAAGGGTGACGAAGCGAGCATGATGCCGGTGAGGCCGGCGACCAAAAACTGGAAGAGGAAGCCGACGCAGAACAGCATCGGCGTTCTGAACTGGATCTTACCTCCCCACATCGTACCCAGCCAGTTGAAGATCTTGATGCCGGTCGGTACACCCACAGCCATCGTCGTTATCGTGAAAAAGCTGTTGGCGTAGGAATTCATCCCGATTGTGAACATGTGGTGTGCCCAAACACTCATGCTCACAAAGCCGATGCAAACCGTGGCGCCCACCATGACCGGGTATCCGAAAATCGGCTTGCGTGAAAAAACCGGAATAATTTCGGAGGCGAATGCAAAGCAGGGAATGATCAGGACATACACCTCGGGATGCCCAAATATCCAAAAGAAGTGCATCCACAGAGTGGCGGAGCCTCCCGCCTGCGTATCGAAAAAATGACCGCCAAGATAGCGATCCACGAGCAGCATGATTTGGGCTGCGGATAGAGGCGAAATCGCGAGCAAAACCATTCCAGACATCACCAAGTTCATCCATGCGAGCAGCGGCATGCGGCCCAGGGTCATGCCTGGGCAGCGCATCGAAACAATCGTGGCGATGATATTGATGGCCGTGCCGATGCTGCCGAAGCCCGAAGCCAAGAGAGCGATCGTCCAGTAGTCCGAGCTGTGACCCGGCGAAAATGCACGCGAGGCCAAAGGGGCGTATGCCCACCAGCCCACGTCCGGCGCGTTACCAGCACCGTACAATCCGTTCCCACCGAGAAAACTGAAATAAAGCAGAATTCCGCCGAATGCCGTCAGCCAAAAACTGAAGGCATTGAGGCGCGGAAACGCCATGTCTCGGGCGCCAATCATCAATGGCACGAGGTAGTTGGCAAAGCCGAACAGGATGGGCATGGCCACGAAGAAAATCATGGTCGTGCCGTGCATGGTGAACATGCGGTTGAATACCTGCGGGGAAACAAAATCGTTGTGCGGGTGCATCAGCTGGATGCGTATGATGGTTGCTTCGATACCGCCGATGACGAGAAAAAAGAGGGCGTAGAGGATGTACAGAACGCCCAGGCGCTTGTGATCGACCGTGGTCACCCACTCATGCAACGTTGCAACCCATGGCTGACCCGCGGCTTCTGCGGTTTGAATGGCTATGGCATCCGACGACATTGCTGATCTTCCACTCTCTTTCTCTACTGCAGGGTTTCGAGATAGCGCACGAGCGCATCCAGTTCGGCGTCGCTCAACTTCATTGCTGGCATAAGAGATCCGGGCTTGATCGAATCCGGGTCTTGAATCCACAGCCGAAGATTCTGCGAGTTGTTCTCCGCCGCGCCTGACGCGATCGTGCGGCGGTTCATCAGGTGGGTTAGGTCTGGACCAAAACGCCCGGTGCCGTTTGTCCCGTTGATTGCATGGCAGTTCAGGCAAGCAGTTCTCTCGAAGACGCGTCTTCCCGCGGCTTCTTTTGCATCCTCATTCGCCGGCTGTTGTTGCCCGCGTACCCACACATTGAAGTCCTCCGGACTATCCACGTACACGCGCAATAGCATCTTCGCGTGCTGCGTTCCGCAGTACTGCGCGCATTGGCCAAGAAATAAGCCGGTCTCGTGAGGATCGAGCCAGGTTTCGTTCACGCGATTCGGAATCAAGTCGGTCTTTCCTGCAAGCTGAGGTATCCAGAAACTGTGATCGGTGTCGGCGGAAAGCAATCTCAAGAAGGTCGGTGTGGGACGAGATGGATCGCTCACGGGAACATGAAGTTCATTCGCGGTGACGATGCCGAGCCCGGGATAGCGAAATTCCCACCAAAACTGGTGCCCGATTGCGGTTACCTCCACCGCCTCAGCAGGCTTGGGCGCATCCTGGATCGCGTGAATCACTCTCGCCGTCGCGAGAAAAAGGACAACAACGATCAGAATCGGAATGATGGTCCAGGCGAGTTCAATCTGTGTGCTTCCATACACTTGCGCAGGCTCGCGCTCTGCGTCCGCCGCTCGGCTGCGGAATTTCACGACTACGTAACTCAGTAAACTGAAAACCACAAGAAAAATCAGTCCGGTGACGCCGAGGACGAAGAAAGAGAGATGACGGATAGAATCCGCTGGCGTGGAGTGCGAATCGAAAATACTGGGAACGGAGTTGGCTTGCGGAGTTGCGGCGCACAACCCTGCGGCGAGAAGCACGCCCGCGAGGAGAAAGGCAACCCCCGCAACACGGCTGATGATCGCCGGCCAATCCGCCTTGTGCATTGTCTCGACGATTCTCATCAAGCATCCCCACTAAGAACTTCAGGTGAACCAGCGGTTGGTGACAGCAATCGCAGTTGAAGACCAAGATTGCTTGCACACCCGAACCATGCAATGCAGTCTCCAGGCGATTGTGCGTGGGAGCGCAAAACAACAAACTGCGTTGATTGAGCGTCTTACGGATGATGAAAACAAATAGTGACGAATCGCTGCGGGTGCTGTTGCGTCTCTGGCTTGACGAAACTGTCGAAGGTCTGTCGCGGAGCGGCAGCGGATGCAAGAACAGGTCAGTTCAAGAAAATGGCGACAACCTTCATGGACCTTGACTCCAGAGCCGAAGATTGCGGATCTTGCAGCATACCGATTCTTCCGCGTAGCCTAGCATACAGTGTGTCGGCTCTTGCTTAACACGGTGCTTCGGGCCCCTGTCAGTGATTTTCAGCGAGCCGACAGTATGAATGAGACAGGAAGGTGATCCGAGGCCCTAACGTCACTGTGCACTTGGCCCTGGCTGGACTTCAGTTCGCCGGCGAGAAATATCCAGTCAATTGACCGGCCCTGATCAAGCAATCCGCGTGCCGGCCGCGTGCGGACGCTCGGCAATCCCACCGCATCTCGGAATCCAGCCTGTTTAAGCGCAGCTCCTGCCTCGCCTTCCGACGCATTCAAATTTAGGTCGCCTGCAATCAGCATTACTCGATCGCTCGTGCGTCCGGCGGCATCAGTAAGGACTTCGCCGAGTTGTGAGACACGCAATGCGTCACTCTCCTTGCTTTCCAGGTGCAGGTTGTAAGTGGCCAGGGTCTGACCCGGGATCTCCACATCGGCAGTCAATGCGATGCGTCCTCCCAGGCGTTCCTGAAACGGCTCGATCCGCGGCAGGTACCAATGCGGTTCCCAGAAGGTGGTTTGCTTTCGGAAGCGGATGAGCCTGGCATTTTTGATCGGCCAGCGCGATAGCGTAGCCTGGCCCTGGTATGCTGGCGAACTTTTTGCGCCCTGCGTCAACTCTTCAAATTCTTTGCCGAATACGAAGTTCAGTTGCAGCGACCTGGCGATTTCGCGCGCCACATCCAGGTGTCGTGTGCGCCGAGCGTTCAGATCCACTTCCTGCAAGAAGATCAAATCGGCTTTGTACTTCCTGAGAAACTCCAAAATTGATTCCAAACGGGTTCCGCGCTCAATATTCCAATCGACAACGCGGAAAGACTCACGCGGCCAAAGCTGCAGGCGCGGCGGAACAAAACCACCCGAAATGATCTGGTCCATCGAAGATTCATGCGGCGGCCGCATATTGCAGTTTAGGGAAGACGTGCTCGCGAGCAAACGCAAGATCCGCCGGGTCGTCGATTTCGGCCCAGGGAAGGCCCGCCGTGCTCGTCGAGCCTACCACAACTCCTTTGTCGGCCAAGCCCTGTACGGCGACGTTGAAAAATTCGTTGACCCTCCCAGCCGCAATCAAACTGCGCATAGACGCGAAGAACTGGCGCTGTACTCGCAAAGAAATTGTGGTGATTCCGATGTAGGTGCCGCTGAATTCGTTTCTCGTAATGCCTTTGCTCATCCGAACGACTCGGCCATCCTGAATAACCACTTTCATCGTTTCATCGCGCCACTCTGGATCCACGATCATCGAAATCGGAGCTGTCGTCAGAACAGCAGGTTTTAGAATCTCGGGGTCGCAAAGAACGTCTGCATTGAGGCACAAAAACGCTTCGCCCGACACCCACTCTCGCGCAACCCAGAGGGAATAAATATTGTTCGTTACTTCAAACTTTGGGTTGAACAGGAAGCGGAATCGCCCCATGTTGCTGCCGTATCGTGCGCACACGTGGCTCAGAATCTGTTCGCTCTCGTAACCAACGACGATCCCGATCTCTCGGATGCCTGCGGCGAGGAGACCATTGATCTGGTGGTCGAGGACGGTGTCCCCTTCACACGAAATCAGACATTTCGGCCTCTCACCGTGAAGCGACCGGATTCGCGTACCACGTCCCGCTGCAAGAATTAGTGCTTTCATAGGTCACCTATGCGGCCCTGGAGAATTCAATGGTTCCGGCGCCGGCCGTCGAGCGCCTGAAAAATCTGTAGCTGAAGTAAATGGCGAGAACCCAAGTGAGGTTGCTGGCAAAAGCGACCAAACGCAGCAGAGCGGGGAGTAGCCCCAGGGCGGTAAACACCAGCACGTAGTGTATGAAGACTCCCTTCTTCAGGAAGATGTGCACCTCCCTCACCGTTCGGGAGACCCAGTTGCCTCGATCCTTGTCGAGAAGCTGATATACGTTGCCCAGATATTCATGAGGTTTACCCGGCCGGGTCGAGCGCTTGCGTTGCCACGAGATTACGAGAACTGCGAGGACGGAACCAACCAGGGCGGCCTCGCCAAACAACACTTCCTGTGGGCCGCGCTGCCGGTAAAGCCCGATCGTGATTCCGACGAAGAGAAGTAGGTAAGTGAGGTTATCGACTGTGCCTTCGAGCCACGTGCCGAATGCAGAATCCGAAAATCGAACCCGCGCCAGCATTCCATCCACTTCATCCAGCAAGCCAGACAGGAAAAAGAGCAGCGCGCCCAGAAGCGAAGCCAGATAGTTTCCCTGGGCGAAACTGTAGGCGGAAACCGCCGCAACCAGAAGGCCGGCAAACGTAACCATGTTGGGGCTGACCGCGGTATGTGCAAGAACGCGAACCATGGGACGACACAGCCAACGATTGAACCTCGAATAGATCCCATCCAAAGGTTTGCCTGAATGCGCCACCAGCCATCGCTCCGCTTTGCTTACCGAACCGGGCAGAGTGATCGCAGTGCCCTCACTAACGACGCTCAACGCCTGCCTTGGCCGGACGAAGGAGAGAACAGCGGACCGCTTCAAACGCATGGGAAGATCCCACGACATCGGCCGCGCTTCGATGGACCCCAGGCCAGCCAAGGCATGTTTGTTGGTGACCCAGTTCCATGGAAGCCACAAGAACTCGTTCTCGATGAATCCCGCTATCCTCTGCCAGCTGGTTGGCGAAGCGGGCTCGAAGTGGGGAGCCGCTACGCACTCGAGTGTCCGTAACCCGCTGAGAATTTTGCTCGAGCGCAACGCTCTCAGCACTTCGCTGGGAACCGCCTCGCGGTGGACGATAACCGCGCTGTCTCCCCCGGCGCGGATTCCCGTCGCAAGAATCCGGATCAAGAGAGGCACTCCAGACACATCTCGGAGTAACGCCCCCTCTGCTCCTCCAAAATCTTGCAACTCCTCATAGCGCGGAATGGCAATGACTATTTGCATGTTGAATAAGCCTCCGTTAGGAAATGACTTCTGCCTTTCGGTGCCATCTCCAGGCGAGCCAACCAAGTCCCACTAGGCACCACAGCAAATCGCGGGACCGCCGCGTGAGCGCAAGAATCAGTCCCACCGCGGGCGAGAGCCCAAACGCGGCGAAGGCAGCCACGGCCGCACCCTCGTCCGCGCCCATCCGCGCCGGGATCCAACCGGTCGTAACCTTTGTGACGCGAACCGCTGCTTCGATCCCAAGCACCGTAAGAATGTGAACCGGCAATTTTGCCGAGGAGATTACGAGCGCAGCTTCGAGAACCAGGAGACATTGGCAAACCAGATCCATGCGAAACATGGATTGCAGCGTGGCGGGGTGCCGCTCACGAAAGGTCCTGAGCTGTTTCTCGAACTCAGCTCCTTTTTTGAGCCAACCCGGGGCACGTTTGCCGAATGCTTCAACGACAGATGCGAGCACCGGCCTCTGCCGAAAAAGCAACCTAGCAAGCAGAACAAACAGGATTGCGATCGCGAAAAGCGTCGTGCCGTAACCGCCCCGAGCCAAGACTATTGCCGCGGCGACACACCCCGCGATCGCGATCAGTGTGGACGAAAACCAATAGACGCCCGAATCAACTACGGTTGCGGTCGCCGAGTTCTTCCAATCGTTTCCCAGAAGCTTGATTTTCATCGGTTCAGAGATAGCTGGACCCAATACCGACAGGTATCCCATCGATTGCGAGGCCATCCGAATGCCGATTAAATCGCCAAAGTCGGTTTCCACGCCCTCTTCGCGGAGGGCTAACTTCCAGGATTGCGTCTGAAGCAAAAGTCGTAGAACACTGAGGCCAGCCACAAACGGCAACACAGTCCAGACGGTCCGAAGTTCGCGCAGCATCGCACCCCAGCCGATTTTTGAGCCCACAACGGCGAGCAAAGCCATTCCTGCTGCAATGAGTAAGGTCTCAATCCATTTCACGGATGCGCTCCTCGTTGTGCGACCTCGACGGAATCTTGCGGCGCAGCTAGCTTCTTCGGTTTGTACTCGAAATACTCAATCGTCAAATCCGTTGTCCCAAAGAGCCGTGCATCGGTGACGCTTTCGGTGGTGAGCGGAAACCAGAACGGCCCACTCTTTTCGTAGGCTTGAACGAAGTGCACGTGCTTGGTCCAGAACGATGGATTCTTGGCTGGGTTTCCGTCTGCGCGTACCAGCGCGTAATCCTCGGCATCCACCCATATCCGTCCACGGAAGAGATATTTCTCTCGCCGTTTTGGGGTCACGTCGATCGTGTACACCGTCCGGTCGCCCGCCTTCTCGCTTCCAATCATTTGAAATTCATAGTTGTCCGGGCTGAGGCGTGCCTTTACTCGCTCTTCGGGCCGTGATGCCTCTGCCTCTGAGTCAAGCATTTTGTGCAAGACGTGTTTTTGCGCCGCCTTCCATCCGGTTTCTGTCACGATTTCGAAGTGCTTCGTCCCGTCCCGATCCCCACGAACGCGCACGAGCATCTCCGCGCGCTTGCCCATATGCTCATTGACGAGGGTGTAGCGGCGCATGCCTTCGTATCCTTCGAGCGAGTGCTGGCGTTGTGCGTCGCGCACCAGAATCTGAGCGACAACGTCGTTCGCAACCGGCAGTGATGCTTCCTGCGCGACCGTCGAGGATCCTGCGATAAGAGACAAAAACGAAATCGTGAACAAAGACTTGAATCGCATGCTAAAACTCCATGACAAATTTCCCGCGGAGCTCCCGCCAGGCGTCGTTGAAAAAGCTGCCAAATTGCGCGCTGGCCAGGTTGTTCTGCACATCCCGAGGGTTGAAATGATTGAAGAGGTTGAAAATCCCGATCCCCGCCCGCGCCTTGAGCTTCCGATCGCCCACTGGAATCGTGAGTCGACGTTTGGATACCGGTTCGTGTTGCGTGGTCCTACATATTCGCGGAATTCATCCTGAACGGAGTAAGGAAATCCAGTGTGCAGGTCGTAGACCGGGACCAAGGTCAGTTTCCACGGTCCAGCGATACTTCCCCACAGCAGGAAACGGTTTGGTGCGTCGAACGCCAGCCGCCCGCGGGCATTCGGCTGGATTACGGGTTGTGCCAGTGTTCCGAAGAATTGATTGAAGTCGTTGAGGTCGCCGAAGGCCCTCGACCGCACGTAGGAAGCGTTCAGAATGTGATGCCGGATCTGATAACGGGCGGTTACCTGGAATTCCTTGTAGGAGTCACTGCCACCGTTCGAAAGCGACAGGATCCCCGACCTTCCCTCCACGAGCGGCGAGACAATAAAATCGTTGGTTGTGTTGCGCTGCTCGTAGGCTACCCGCAGCAATAAGCCTTCAAAAACCTTCCGGT
>WNGG01022738.1_pt1 | contig 11104 bp, 8 predicted proteins | sample 5400661 | NCBI WGS metagenome assembly WNGG01 (sample SAMN13153372, study PRJNA577476) | soil metagenome | isolation source: 100 cm soil or saprolite under Garry oak tree replicate 1 | place: USA:California | collected 2016-06-15 | reverse complement strand
AACGCAGAATCACCACACCTGTCAAATCGGACCGTGAGCTGCCGCAACGCCAGGATGAACCAAGCTCAATGCCCGGGAGAAGGCACTCACCGAGGCACAACAGCGCTCACCTCTCGCTCGGGTGCCCTACCACCTGCGACACGCCGCCGCACTCACGAAGGTATGACCAGCTGACCGTCGTTTCCGGCGGCTGGGCCGCGTGCGCGGTGCGTGCCCGGTGCAGCGGCGACGAGGAGGCAAGACGTTCTGCTGGCAGCACCTGGCGCTGGCGTAGGCGGTCGCGCCAGCATGGCGCACCGCACGGACCGCAGATCACGGTCAGCCTCCGGCGGGGGCGCTTCCGGCTCCGGGATGGCCGGCAGTCAGTGTGCGGCAGGGGCATCCATGATCGAAGTTGCTCCCTCCGTACCGATCATTTCCCGCGCGCTCGCTTTAGCGCCTTCTTACTGGGCTTGCTTCCTCCGCTGGTCTTCTTACTCCGCTTGTGCTTCTTCGGCCGCCCATCGGGTAGAGACCGCGCCGCAAGGTAGACGCTTACGATCCCTACCGGGGTCGTGAGCAGGTTGTTCAACGCGGCCAGAGCTTGAGGATCGGCTGCGTTGAGGGTGCCGGCCGCGATAACGAAGATAGTCAGCCAGGCCAAGACAGGGCCGTACCGCTCCAGGGTTCGGGCAGACGGATCAAGCTGCCGTGCAAGAAGCCAGAAGCAGCCATATAGGTAGCGAACGAGCAGCCAAGCACGGTTGGCGTGATCGTCTCCATCCTCAGCCGCGGCCTCCGTCTCTGCGACCCACGTGGTCGGGTCGGCAAGAAGAGCCGCCGACTCCTTCTGGAGAAGCTCAGCGGCATTAACGGACGCGAAGAAGCTGGCGCTCTGCGCCAACGCGGCCTCAACCGTGGGGTTCCTCGTAAGCAACGCCTCGACGGCCGGGCTCCGCAGGCGCTCGAACACTGCGTCCAAGGCGGGCGCAGACGACTGGGCGAGCAGCGCCTCCATCGATGGGCTTCGTAGGCGTTCAAACGCCGCGTCCAAGGCTGGCGTGGGCAGTTGGGCGAGCACCGCCTCCATGGCTGGGCTCCGCAGACTGCTAATCACCGCCTCAAAACCGGGGTTCCGCATCGCTGCGACAGCCGCCCGCATGCCGGGCGCTTGCATATTGGCGATCACGGCGTGTAAGGCCGGATTCCGGAGGCTGGCGATCGCCTGCTCGATGGCGGGGTTCCGTATAGCCCTCAGCACAGCGTCCAGGTCCCCGCCGATCCTCGGATCTTCGTCGCCGTCGTCGGCGCCCACAGGAGTGACTGGCATCTGACTCTCCGCGTGGCGTGCCCGCTACGTGCCCGATGCAGGGGCACCTGCGGACAGCACCGGGCAGCTCTGCTAAGGCGACCAGGAGGTTCCTGACCAATGTTTCGGCTGGTCAGGAACCTCGACGGCCGTTTGTGGCGGGTGAAGGATTCGAACCTTCGTAGCTTTCGCGACGGATTTACAGTCCGCTCCCATTGGCCGCTCGGGCAACCCGCCTCATGGGTACCGCCGCACCGGGGCGCGACGGCGCAAGTAAGGATAGCGGTACCGCACCCAGGTGGTGCAAACGGGTACCGTGGCACGCCGAAGCCATTCGAGTACAGGAGAAGCGACGTGGCAGATCCCTCGTTCGACATCGTCAGCAAGGTCGACCGACAGGAGCTCGACAACGCGGTCAACCAGGCCGCGAAGGAGCTGTCCACGAGGTTCGACTTCCGGGATACCGGGGCGCAGATCACCCACGCCGGCGAGAACGCGGTGACGATCCAGGCGGAGACCGAGTCACGGGCCCGGGCGGCCCTGGAGGTCTTCAAGGACAAGCTGGTCAAGCGCAACATCTCGCTGAAGGCGCTGGATGCCGGTGAGCCGAAGGTGTCCGGCAAGGTGAACCGGATCGAGTGCAAGATCATCCAGGGCATCGATTCGGACAAGGCCAAGGCGATCAGCAAGAAGATCCGCGACGAGGGGCCGCGCGGCGTCCAGGCGCAGATCCAGGGCGACCAGCTCCGGGTCAGCGGCAAGAAGAAGGACGACCTGCAGAGCGTGATCAGCCTGCTCAAGCAGGCCGACTTCGGCGTGGCCCTGCAGTTCATCAACTACCGGTAGACCAGGTCACGGCCCACGCGGGAGGGATTGCACACAGGTACCCTGAACAGGGAAAACGGCACCCGCACTATCCCGGATCTTCCCCAGGCTACCCGCTCTGTCTTGTGCCCAAGTTGTACCCGTCGATCATGGAGCGGGTACAGCGAGCCGGGGTGATCTGTCGCCGCGGTGGGCTGGCGAGCCGCATACACGCTCCGTGATGGGACTCGTGGGTCGCGGCGCACACGCCGAAACGACAATGCGCCAACGAACTAGCTAAACTAGGTAACGGTGCCGGGATTAGCTAGTTAACCTTACTGGACCTTGCGGGAAGGAGGGTTGTGCGCAGCTTCGCCGTGATTGACCGCCTCATCGGCCATGTACCAGCCTCCGTCGTGACAGGACTACGCCTCGTCGACATCGGCCGCGGATCCGAAGACCTCTACCGGAACCAGCTCCCCGGCCTGCTCCAGCAACTCGCCAACCGCACCCGGATCGAGAGCATCGCCGCGTCATCAGCCATCGAGGGCATCGTCGTTCCAGACCCATCCCGAGCCGACAGGATCATCACCGGCCGCGCCAAGACGCTGCGAACTCGTAGCGAGCAGGAGTTAGCGGGTTACCGCGACGCTCAGGACTACCTGTTTCAGAAGACGTGGAAGCCGCTCAACCTGGGCTTGCTCCTCTACCTGCACAGGCTGTTGTTCGCGCACACGGCCGCCCCCGGCGGCAGGTTCAGGACCGAGGACAATCTGGTCGTTGACCGTTCACCGCATGGGGGCGTCACCATCCGATTCAGGCCGGTGCCTGCGTCGCAGACTGAGTTCTACGTCGCGGAGTTGATCGACCGCTACCAAGCCACCATGGCCGAGGGTCACCATCACCCCGTGTTACTGGTGGGCCTGTTCGTGATCGACCTACTCACCATCCATCCGTTCGAGGATGGCAATGGCCGAATCGCTCGCGCCCTCACCAGCGCACTTCTCGAAGACGCTGGCTACACCGTCGGCGGCTACGTCAGCCTTGAGCACGTCATCGAACGAACCGCGGAGGACTACTGCCGCGCCCTGCTGGAGTCCACCAATGGGTGGCACGACGATGACGCCGACCCGTGGCCTTGGCTGTCCTATTTCGTGGGCATCCTCGCTGGGGCGTACAAGACCTTCGGAGAGCGAGCAGCGTCCGCGCGCTCCGACGGGTCGAAACAGGAGCGCGTCAGGGACTACGTGCTCAACCACGCACCGACCGTGTTCCGGAAGGGCGACGTAAGGGACGCACTACCGGGGGTCAGTGACCAAACAATCGTGCTCGTCCTGAACCGACTCCGGACGGCGGGGGAGATCGCGTCGGAGGGTGTCGGGCGAGCGGCCACCTGGCGCCGAACTCCGACTACGCGTTAGTTAGCGGTACTCGGCGATCCGCTCCGGCAGCGGTCAGGCCCATGCCTCCCATGCGTCCCGCACGATCATCTCGATCGAGGATCGCTGCGGCTTCCACCCCAGCACCTCGCCGATGCGCTGCGCGTCGGCGACCAGCGTGTGCGGCTCGGCTACCGGCGGCCGCTAGACGGACCCGCGCAACCCGCGGCGGCGCGTCGCGAAGCTCATCTTCGTCAACGGCAACGGCGACCCGATCCAGCGGCCCAGCTGGACATCGGTCTGGCCGCCGGCGGTCGAGAAGGCGGGACTCCCGAAGGGGTTCGGGTACCACGGTCTGCGCCACTACTACGCCACGCTGTGGACCTTTCAGTACATCAACTACCGGTAACGCGCCGCCCCCGCCGCAAGATCGCGGTTTCGGGACGAGACGTCAAGCGGTACTGCGCATTCCGCTCCGCAAACGCCGATCACCCCAGCTGTAACTCCGCCGACGCCGCCACCGGTCACGCATCCAGCGGCCGGGAGGAGACGGTCGCGCGGACCAGGCCGCCCTGCGGGAGAGCCGCGCACAGTGCCGCGATCCCCACCGCCCCACCCGCCAGCAGGAACGGCCACGCCGGCCCCAAATGGTCGACGAGTACCCCGGCCAGGGCGCCACCCAGCGACCCCGCCGAGATGGAGGTGGTCACGATCCAGGTGTACCCCTCGTTGATCATCGTCGCCGGCGTGACCAGCCCGACGAGCGAGTTGTGCACCGTCAGCACCGGCGCGATGGCTGCCCCGCCGACGGTGAAGGCCACGCCGAACGCGAGCGGGTTCGGCATGAGGGCCAGTACCCCGAAGCTGACCGCCAGCGCGCCGAGCAGCCACGGGAACTGCCGGGCCAGCGGGCGGGCGAACGACAGGCTGGCGAATACCACGCCGCCGACCAGGCTGCCGACCCCCGAGATCGCGAGCAGGAAGCCGCCCAGCCCCCGCGTACCGGGCGAGTACGCGGTCGCGAAGGCCGGTACCGCGACCGCGCACACGCCGAAGGCGCAGCCGCAGCCGGCCGCGGCCGCCACGAGTGCCGGGAACCCGGTGACCCGCAGCGGCCCGAGTCCCGTGGTGCGGACGTGGTGCGCGGCCCGCCGGAACGAGCGCAGCACCCGGCCACGGGCGACGACGACGGTACCCACGAGGGTCACCAGCGCGGAGCCGAACAGGGCGGCCTGCGGGCTGCCGAGGACGAGGAAGAGCGCGACGGCGGCCGGCCCGACGATGAAGACCAGCTCCAGCAGGACGGTCTCGGCCGCCATCGCGGTCGCGTGGAGGTGCGCCCGGCCGGTACCGGGGCCGGTGAGCGTGTTCCACGCGCCGCGGACGGCGGCCGTCAGCGGCGGGTACCCGGCTCCGGCCACGGCGGAGCTGACCAGGACCGACCAGAACGGCAGGTGCCGGGTCGTGGTGTAGACCAGGGCGACGAGGGCGACGGGGTGGATCACCGCGGTCACCAGCAGGACCGGCGCCGCCCCGTACCGGTCGGCAACGCGCCCGGCGACCGGTGACGCGACCGCGCCGGAAAGGGCGTACGCGGCGCTGGCCAGCGCGGCCGGCGTGTAGTGCCCGGTGCTCCGCTGGATCAGCAGCAGCAGCGCGAGCGGGGTCATGCTGATGCCGAGGCGCGCCAGCACTCCCGGGATGAGGAGTACCGGCGCGCCAGGGATGCGCCAGACGGCGCGGTACCGGGCGAGGGCCGCCACTTACCGCATGTACTGGATCGGGCCGGCGTTGGCCGCCATCTGCTCGAGCCGGGCGATGCGCTGTGCCATCGGCGGGTGGGTGGAGAAGAGGTTCGCGATGCCCTGCGCGCGGAACGGGTTCGCGATCATCAGGTGCGCGGTGCTGGTCAGCTGGCCCTCGGCCGGCAACGGCAGGGCCTTCGTGCCGTACTCGATCTTCTTGAGGGCACTGGCCAGCGCGAGCGGGTCGTGGGTGAGCGCCGCGCCGGACGCGTCCGCCTGGTACTCCCGGCTTCGGCTGATCGCGAGCTGGATCAATGTCGCCGCGATCGGGCCGAGGATAAGCAGGAGCAGCGCGCCGAGGATACCGCCGCCCTCGTCGTTGTCCGAGCTGTTGCCGAGCGGGATGAACCAGGCCAGCTGCGCCAGCATGGTGATCATGCCGGCCAGCGCGCCGGCGACGGATGAGATCAGGATGTCCCGGTTGTAGACGTGGGACAGCTCGTGGCCGATGACGGCCCGCAGCTCGCGCGGGGTCAGCATCTGCACGATGCCGTCGGTCACCGCGACCGCCGCGTGCCGCGGGCTCCGGCCGGTGGCGAACGCGTTGGGCTGCGCCGTCGGGCTCACGTACAGCCGTGGCATCGGCTGGTTCGCCGCCTGGGACAGCTCGCGGACCATCGCGTAAAGGGCCGGGAACTGCGCCTCGGTGACCGGCTTCGCGTGCATCGCGCGCAGCGCCAGCTTGTCGGAGAAGAAGTACGAGACGGCGTTCATGATCAAGGCAACGACAAAGGCGATGACCACGCCGGTGCTGCCGCCGAAGAACCAGCCGGCCGCGAGGATCAGGCCGGTCAACAGCCCGAGCAGCGCCGCGGTCTTCAACCCGTTGAAGTGCCGGTGCACGATAGGCTCCTTAGTAGTTTCCCAGGTCAACGCGCTGACCTCGGGTCAATCTTCCCCGATCCGGCTGGGAAACGCCTGGGCGCCGGCTGGGTCAGGGCTGGGCGCTGACCGCCGCCAGTACCAGCTGGGGGGCGAAGCCCACCACCACTGCGGCGAGCGCGGCGCCGGCGAGTGCGGCGGCGACCGGCCACGGCACGCGGGTCCGCGCGGCGGGCGCCCCGGGCGCGAAGAGCGTCGCCGCGGCACGCAGGTAGTAGGCCAGGCCGAGCACCGCGTTGAGCGCGACGACCGCGCCGGCCGCCCAGGGTGCGCGCCGCGCAGCACCGGCGTAGTCGGCGATCCGGCCGCCGTCGTCGCCGCCGCGCAACGCGATGACCGCGCCGAACGCGCCGAGCTCCAACAGGACGTACAAGAAGGTGTACCCGAGCATCGCGGCCCCGCCGACACTCCCCGGTGCCCGCGCCCCGAGCGGAGCCAGCAGGTACCCGGCCTGCGCGACGCTGGACCAGGCGAGCAGCCGGACCATCCGGTCCTGCCGGAGCGCGACGAGGTTCCCGACGGTCATGCTGAGCACGGCCAGTACCGCGATCGTTGGCGCCACGATGTCGTAGGCCGGCCCCAGCGCGTCCAGGGCGACGTAGAGGATCGCGATGACGCCGCCCAGCTTCGAGGCCGTCGACAGGAACGCGGCGACCGGCAGCGGGGCCCCGTCGTAGGCGGGCGGCGCCCAGGCGTGGAACGGTACCGCGGCCACCTTGAACGACAGCCCGGCGAGCAGGAGCACGACACCGGCCGTGGTGAGCGGGAGCCGGTGCCCCGCAGCGAGCGCCGCCGCCAACCGTCCGAAGTGGACGGCTCCGGTGCCCGCGTACAAGAGGGCGGCGCCGAGCAGCGCGACCGCCGTGGAGACGACGCTGACGACGAAGAACGTGACGGCGGCGTCGACGGTACCGCGGCGCAGCGCGACGAGGATGTACAGCGGCAGCGTCAGCGTCTCCAGCGCGACGATCAGCGTGATGAGATCGCCGGCGTACCCGAGCACCACGCCGCCGGTCATCGCGCAGCCGAGCAGGAAGTAGTACTCGCCGAGGCGCCGGGTCGGCACCGACAACGCGACCACGGCCAGGGTCAGCCCGGCGAACAGCGCCGCGACCAGGGCGGCCCGGTGGTTCGCGACGTACGAGCAGTCAGCGGCGGCGGCGCAGAAGGTGCGCCGGACCGGTCCCCGGCTCACCAGGATCGCGGCCACGCCGGTCGCGACCGCGCCCAGCGCCGTCACACCGGCCACCGCAACCCGCCGAGCAGGCGCGATCAGGTCGGCGAGGAACGCAACGACGGCCGTGGCCGCCGCCAGGTAGGCGGGAAGCAACGCGACGTGGTCGATCATCTTGCCAACACCTGGACCGCGTCGTGGGCCACACCGATGACGAGGGCGGGCAGGAGGCCGACGACGAGCGCGAGCACGATGAGTGGCGCCCAGGCGACGAGTTCGCCGAGGCTGGGCTCACCGATCCCGACCACCGGCGGTTTCGCCGGGCCGTGGGTCACCCGGTACAGCAGGCGGAGGAAGTACGCCGCCGCGAGCGCCCCGCCGAGCGCGGCCAGTACCGCCAGGGCGGTCCACAGTGGACCGCCGCGCTGGATCGCTGCGATGACCGCGAACGCCTCCCCCCAGAAGCCGGCGAGTCCGGGCAGGCCGAGCGAGGCGATCGCCGCGTACCCGAGGATGCCGGACAGGGCCGGCGCGGTCTCGCGGAGGCCGCCCAACTCGTCGAGCGAACCCGTGTGGGTCCGGTCCTTGATCGCCCCGGCGAGGAAGAACAGCAGGCCGGTGATGATGCCGTGCGCCACGTTGCCGATCAGGGCGGCCTGGAACCCGGTCGCGGTCAGCGTGGCGATACCGAGCAGCACGAAGCCCATGTGCCCGACGCTGGAGTAGGCGATGAGCCGCTTGAGTTCGGTCTGCGCCAGGCAGACCAGGCCACCGATGAGGATCGCGGCGACGGCGAGGACGCCGAGTACGGGAGCCACCCGGCGGGCGCCGTCGGGCAGTACCCCGACCGCGACGCGCAGCAGGCCGTACGTGCCCATCTTCAGCAGTACCCCGGCCAGGATCACCGAGCCGACCGTCGGCGCCTCGGTGTGTGCGTCGGGCAGCCAGGTGTGCAGCGGCCACAGCGGACTCTTCACCGCGAACGCGATCGCGAGCAGGATGAACGCGGCGAGCTGGGTGCCGGACGAGAGGTTCGGCCGCGCCGACAGTGCCACGAGGTCCGCGGTGCCGGCCTTCGCCACGACCACGAACACACCGACCAGCAGCAGTACCGAGCCGAACAGCGTGTACAGCACGAACTTGCGCGCCGCCGCCCGCCGGTCCGGCCCGCCCCAGCCGGCGATCACCGCGTACATCGGCAGCAGGACGACCTCGAAGAACACGAAGAACAGCACGAGGTCCAGGGCGAGGAAGACGCCGACGATGCCGACCTCGATGACGAGCAGCAGCGCGGCGAGGGTACCGTCGCCGCCCTCGTCCGTCCACTGTAGATAGACGCAGCACAGCAGGGTCAGCAGCGTGGTCAGCACGACGAGCGGGTACGAGATGCCGTCGACGCCGAGATGGAAGTGCAGGTTCAGGCCCGGTACCCAGGAGACGTCGAGCTGGTGCCAGGGCCGGACCGGTCCGGTCAGGTCGCCGCCGCCGCGCCCGATCACGAGCGCGACGCTGAGCAGGAAGGCCACGGCGGCGGCGCCGGTGGCGACCGCGCGGCTGCGGAAGAGCGCGCCCGCCGCGGGCACCACCAGGAGCAGGACCAGTACCCAGCTCATCGCAGCCCCGCCACCACGATCGCGGCGAGCCCGATCACGAGTGCCCCACCGAGGACCGCGGTGGCCGCCCGCGGCATGGCGGCCCGGTGCCAGCGCGCGATCACACCGCCGAGACCGAGCGCCCCGCCGCCGGTGGACTCCACGGCACCGTCCACAAAGGACTCATCAGTGCGGCGGACGGCCGAGGCGAGCGCGAGCACCGGGCGTACCACGACGGCGTCCTGCACGGCGTCGACGTAGAACGCGTTGGCGAGTACCGCCGGAACCGGGTCGGTACCGCGACGCCACGCGCGCCAGGCGCCCACGGCGCCGAGCGCCACGACCGCCAGCGCAGCGATGCTGACCCAGTCGATCGCGCCCAGCTCCCCGGGCGGCGTGTTGCCCGGCGCGAGCCACGCCAGGAACGAACTGCCGGCGAACTGCACGATCAGGCCGAGCAAGGCCGACGGTACCGCCAGAACGAGAAGGGGCCAGCGCATCAGCGGGGGCGGGTCGTGTGCCGGACCGGTCGCGGCGCCGAAAAAGACCCGCAGCCACAGCCGCGTCGCATACCACCCGGTGATGCCGACCGTCGCGAGGCCCGCCAGCAGGACGACCACGGCGACCCAGCGCGGCGCCGGCCCGCCGTGCTGGACCGCGCCCCACGCGGCGGTGAGCACCTGGTCCTTGCTGAAGAACCCGGACAGCGGCGGCAGGCCGGCCAGCGCCGCCAGCCCGATCGTCATCGTCCAGAATGTCACCGGCATCGCCGGACGCAATCCGCCCATCCGGGTCATCAGGTTGCTGCCGACCGCGTGGATCACCGCGCCGGCCGCCAGGAAGAGCAGCGCCTTGAACGCGGCGTGGGTCAACAGGTGGAACAGCGCGGCGACGGGCAGGCCGACGGCGAGCGCGCCGGCCATGTACGCGACCTGGGAGACCGTGGACCAGGCGAGGACGCGCTTGATGTCGAGCTCTGCGGTCGCGGCGAGCGCGCCGAGCAGCATGGTGATCGCCGCGATGACCCCGAGCACGGCGAGCGCGACCGGTGCCGCCGCGAACACCGCGTACAGCCGGGCGACGACGTAGACGCCGGCGGCGACCATGGTGGCGGCGTGGATGAGCGCGGAGATCGGGGTCGGGCCGGCCATGGCGTCGGGCAGCCAGGTGTGCAGCGGGAACTGGGCACTCTTCCCGGCGACCCCGGCGAGGAGCAGCAGCGCCGCGACGGTGAGCACGGTGTGGCTCGGCGCGGCGCCGATCAGGCCGTCCGGGCGCGGCGCGCCGGCCGCCGCCACGTCGAACGACCGGTCGCCGACCGCGAGCAGCGCGACGCCGAGCAGGAAGCCGACGTCGCCGAGCCGGGTCACCACGAACGCCTTGACCGCCGCGGCCGGCGCCTCGGGCAGCCGCCGGTCGTGGCCGATCAGGAGGTACGAGCAGATGCCCATGACCTCCCAGCCGATCAGCAGCAGGATCAGGTCACCGGAGACGACCACCAGCAGCATGGCGGCCGTGAACAGGCTGACCTGGGCGGCGTACGGCGTGTACCGGTCGTCGTCGTGCAGGTAGGTCACCGAGTACACCTGCACGGCGAGCGCGACCGTGCCGACCGCGATCGCGACGATCGCCGCCGATGGCGTGAGCAGGTAGCTGGCGTGCACGACCAGGCCGCCGCCGAAGTCGACCAGCCGCCACCCGCCGGCGGCGGTGCCGTGCACGCGGACGGCGAGTACGACCGACAGCAGCAGGGATATGGCGGCGCCCGCGATGCCGAGGGTGGCCGCGGCCCGCCGCGCGCCGTGCGGCAGGAGCAACCCGACAAGAGCAAGCAGCAGCGGTACCGCCGGCAGCGCGCCGGCCATCGCCCCGGTCACGCGTGGACCTCGTCGGTTTCGTCCAGCGGGATCTCGTCGAGCGCGATGCTGGCCCGGCGGCGGTACAGCGCGAGGATCAGGGCCAGCCCGACGCCGACCTCGGCGGCGGCGAGCACGATGACGAACAGCGCGAAGACCTGCCCGGTCGCCGGCAGCACCGCCCGGACGGTGGCGTCGGCGGTGACGAGTACCAGGTTCACCGCGTTGAGCAGCAGCTCGACCGCCATCAGCAGGAGGACCGCGTTGCGGCGGGTGAGGACCCCGTAGACGCCCAGCCCGAAGATCACCGCAGCGGTGAGGTAC
>WNGG01020084.1_pt1 | contig 11104 bp, 5 predicted proteins | sample 5400661 | NCBI WGS metagenome assembly WNGG01 (sample SAMN13153372, study PRJNA577476) | soil metagenome | isolation source: 100 cm soil or saprolite under Garry oak tree replicate 1 | place: USA:California | collected 2016-06-15 | reverse complement strand
GCCACGAAAGCGCTGATTCGCCCGGCGGTATCGCGCCAGATCTCTGGTCCCGTGGTAGCATAGTGAGTGGCGGGATTGGCAGGATTGGAATATTGATCGGGGCAATACGCTCCAGGGATCTCGTTGGCGAGCCGGTGTGCTACATTTTTATAGTGATCTGGTGAGTCGTGTGTGACACTGCTGGGGCAGATGATTACCTCGGCACCATAAGCGCGCAGTAGACTGCGCTTCTCTTCGCTCACTTTATCGGTCATAACGAAGATGCAGTGATAGCCCTTGATAGCAGCGGCAATGGCCAGCCCATGCCCGGTATTGCCGCTGGTTGGTTCGATAATGGTACCACCGGGGCGCAGGAGGCCGTGTTTTTCACAATAGTCGATCATTGCGGGGCCAATACGGTCTTTCACACTGCCACCAGGATTAAACATCTCCATTTTCGCCAGTACCAGGGGCTGTATGCCGCTAGTCACTCGATTGAGGCGTATCAACGGGGTATTGCCTATTATATCGAGCATAGAGTGATAATAACGCATCTCACCTGTGGTGGTGGGTGTTTTCTCGTTCATTGCTATTCCTCCGCACACTATGCAGCCATAGAAGCGGGCCACCCTGCCCATTTCTATTTAATAGCGTCAGTATAGCATATACGCGCTGGCAGGGTTAAGCTCAAGGGAACCTGGCAAGGGCAAGCCCCGGTCCCTCGATAAATCGGGGACCTACTACGCTCGATCAAGCTACAATGCAACAAGTCCAGTGTAGTGGCACCCCTTGCGGGTGCTCAGGTCTGCCCTTCACGCAAAATGATGAACCGCTCCCTCAAGTCACCAGCACGATCTTGATTTGATCAATGGACGCGGGGAGATGATCGGAACCAAAGGGGAGCTGTATGCGCACAGCTGCTACGCCTGCTTGCGCATTGAGGTAGGCCAGGGCTAAGGTGGACGAGGCGCCTTTAACAGATTGACGCCATTGACCCAATTGTTTCACCGAGAAAGCATACACCCAGTGTCCATGTACTGACACGCTGAGGTAGATCAGGCCATTCTGCCCCTGTTGTAGCACGCGAAGGGTGATCACCGTAGGCATACCTAGACGCTGGTAGTTGCTGCCAAGAGTTTGCGTGGCTTCATCACCAAGCAACTGTACAGCCATATGACTGGCTGTGTAGCGGTTATATGCAGAGGAAGTTGCTGAGACGCTGACCCGGACCAGTACCTGGTCTACTTGCGTGCCAACTGGGTAGTTCGACGATACCATAGCGTTATAGGCGGGCGCTCCAGCCAACACTTCGTTGGTTTCTAGCTGCTTGTGAAGGTGCTGCAATGCCTGTTGCTGCAAGCCCGAAGACAGCGTATCTCTGACATTGTCCAGGTCAGCCTGCGCCACCACATGCACCAGGTGGGCATCCACACCGCCCGTAAATGGCTGTGGATTGCTCACCGACAACCCATCGCAGCAGGTTGTATCCAGTGCGCTTGCAGGAATATTGCCGTCCACACCAGCGCTGACGGCTGCTGCATGGCCCGAAGCGGTACCCTTTTGTCTGCCATGTAGCGGCGGCACATTTACCGATTCTGTTAACCGTACCTCTATACCCACACCGGTATTGAAGACAATCCCAGCAGGCACAAAGACAAATGATTCACCGCTATTCTGGAAAAGCACCGATCCTTTCGCTCGTGCTCCTGGCAGCAACCTCGTCCCGGTTGTACCAGTCAGGCGACTGGCCACGGCAACACTATTCAGACTGCGCAATGGAATGACACGAGTCGCCGGGTCAGGGCTGCTGACCTGTGGCGAGGCAGTCAACAAGTAGGTATTCTGCAGTATTTTGCCTGCTGGCGTGATGGTGATCGTGGCAACAGGCGCAGTGCCGAACAAAGGAAATCCCGAAGGGAAAAAGCTGACACCAAAAAGCCTCGGCATGAGCAGCAGAATAAGAAGCACGATAGGAACGGCCATTGTTGAGAGCACCGGGATCGTGAGAAAGCGGCGACCAGCTTGCTTTGATCCCGCAATGTCGCGCCGCCTTACGGGTCTTGGGGCAACAGGTGCGATATGTCGTGCTGGCAGGCGCCGCTTTACAGCTAGAGGCAGTGGCGCTTCCCGCGCCAGTAGAGGTCTCGAGGCAGGGTGACCTGAAAATGCATTTTGATCGTCCAGGGGCAGCACATCTTCATATACGGGGACATTTTGTCTAACAACGGGTGGACCTTGTACTGCAGCAAGGAACGCCTCGCGCAACTCGGCTACACTGCCGAAGCGGTCCTCAGGATGCTTGGCCATAGCAATACGCACTACCTCCCCCAGTTCGGTAGGAATGGAGGCATCGTGCTCACAAGGCGTCGGAACCGGCGCATTCAAGTGCATCTCAATGACCTTGATCTCGTCAGGATCATCGTAAGGAAGCTCTCCAACCAGCACCTGGTAGAGCAGCACGCCCAGCGCATAGATGTCAGTGGAGGCCGTGACGATGCCTCGTGTCTGCTCAGGAGCCATATAATATGGTGTTCCAGGCACCTGGTCCAGGGGAATGGGCCTGCCTTCCTGCTCCGCTTGCGCATGCTGGGAGATACGCACCAGGCCAAAGTCGGCCAGGTAAACATGCGGCGGCCCGCTGCGGCGCTGCTCTAGCAAGACATTAGAAGATTTGATATCACGATGGATAAGGCCTTCATCGTGCGCATATTCCACCGCCTCCAACAACTGCAGATAGATGTCCGAAACCTCGCCCAGGCTGGGAAGACTGCGATGGAGAAAGCTGGTAAGGGTGCCCCCTTCGATGAAAGGCATGACGAGGTACAGGAGACCCTGTTCTTCGCCGAATTCGATAAGCGGCAAGATGTGAGGATGGTGCAGCCGCGCCACCGTGCGGGCCTCGCGCGCAAAGCGACGACGCATATCGGGATCATCGGCGTAGCTGCCAAGAATGACCTTGATGGCAACGCGCCGACCGAATGCAGTGCGCTGCCTCCCCTCGTAAACAGCTCCCATACCACCTACACGGATGCGCCGGATGACGTCGTAGTTACCAAGCTGCTTGCCTTCCAGAGCCAGCATTACGGGTGTTCATCCTTTCCCCACTGATGATGTCGGCGTGGGTGTCGGTGATACCGGTGTGTTAGTCGGTACGCCGGGGCTACCCGGCCCGGTCGTCGGGGTAGCAGACCCTGGTAAACCCGGCACGCTCTGCACTACGATGGTGATCTGAGAGGGATCTGCCGGCAGCGTGTTCCCATCACCGCCGCTCAACACGATATTTGCCTTAGCTACGCCGGGCTGTTTCACAAGCAAAGCCAGCGCATTTTGTTTGCTTTTACCAGCGATCAATTTCGCTAAAGCTTGTTTCTGCGCAGCGCTGAATTGGAAGACCCAGATCCCTTCGGCCTTGACCTGTAACAAAAGCGTCCCTTTCTTTGGATCGGTCACCATCACCTGCGTCACCTTTGTAGTCAGATCACCCACCAGTGCATAGCCAGGACCAGGAGTCTTAGCGGCCTGCTGCTTAAGCAAATTCGACGCGATCAACTGCGCCGCTTGCTGATCGTAGACTTCGCCGGAACAGGCTACTTTGACGGTCACCGTCACATTCGTCGCCCTATCACCCGCGTTGTGATCGGAAGTCACGTTTGGGGTGCATTGCAAGGGGTTCACCAGTTGTTCGTTCGGGTGTATCTGGCCCTTCACGGAATTCTGCGCCTCTGGCGTGAGCGTATTCTCAAGCGGTTTGGCTGCGCCATTGATGTCGCTCTGCTGCACTACAGTAAAGTTCTGCGGGTTCTGCCCGCCCGTGAAGGCGGTAAGATTCCTGGCAAAGATCGAACTGTCAGCCGAGCAACAGGCGTGATTGATCGTCAACGCTGCAATGTTCCCCCCTGGCCCGACGCTGCCGGCGTGAGCGGAGACGCTCGCCACACCAGTATGAATATTGGGGGGAATCCCCGTCGCTTTGGGGATGTCTACTTTACTGTCTGTGAATATATGCACGCCATTGGCAAGGCCAAAGTCCGTACCGACATTTACTTGCTGGTCCACAAATGCACTATTGTAAAACGTTAACGTCCCTGTTGCCTGAGTGCCACTAGTCTGCCTCACACCTGTCGCGTTTACTGTCTTGGACTGAGTGGGCGAGGTAGACGACAACTGGCGGGCCTGTACCTGGCGCTGGCTGGGATCAGGGGTTCCGGTCACGCCGAAGATCTCGAAAGTATTACTCACATCACTGCTGGCAGGGGTGATGGTGACGGTGGCCGAAGGTGTGATGCCAGGTATCAGACCTCTCAATGGACCGAACACGCCAGGATTGGCAGAGGCGATGAGGGCGCCGCCGACACTCATGGTGAGCACGATGAGTCCACCGATGGCTAACCACCAACGCCAGCCTGGGCGGCGTGGCGGCCCTCCAGGCCCGCTGCCACCAGTACCGGTGGGGGTACCACGCATCGGCGGCACGACAACTCCACCACGGGCGGTACGACCCATAGTCGCGACTCCCGCGGCAGTACTGGCCGCGCCCACGGCAGCCATCTTACCAGAGTTGCGCTGCCTGGTTGTTGTGCTTGCAGGAGCTTGTGGTATTTGCGGCTGTACGGCAGCTACCGGGGCAATCACCGGCAGGGGAAGTTTACCTGAACTCCTGCCGCGCTGCCCAGCAAGCTCGATGATCTTTGGTTCGGGCCTGTTCTCCGCGTCAGTGGAGCTAAACGATGGCACTGCTGTATTCGCCTGCGTGGGAGTATCTTCTGACAGGACATTGTCGCTGGCTGGTCCAGCAGTATGGGGGGGAGGCAGTCGATCCCAGTCGTTGGGGTCAGTTGAGGTGGGGGGATTATTCCCATGGCTGGTAAGAGCATCCATACCGAGGACGGCAGCGGCCCCTGCAGCACCAGCAAGAACCGGGTTCATACCAGCATGGGTACCCTGATGGACCGTGGTATCATCGTCTTCAGAACCGGCCTGGTTCGATGAGACTGCTGGTGTATTGGGAAGCGGCTGTATTGCTTCCGCTTTGCCAGGAGCAGCCGGAGGTGTGGCAGCGGACTTTTGCCAGGGTAGAGACCAGCCTTTTTTGCTGCCGCCATTTGGCCGGTTAAAATCTTGAAGGGACCTGGCAAAACTCTCTAGCGAGGAATAGACCGGAAAACGGCGCTGGCGGGCAAATTCAGCAGGACCGGGGCCGCTGGATGCAATGAAGACGAGCTGCGCCTTCAGGTCGCGCCGCATGCTCTTGAGGCCTTCGAAGTCTGTTGGACGCTGGAAGGCTTTGTTTTCTTCCGGCAACACTATGACTACTTGCTTGCGACCAAGTTTGTCCTGTGTGTGAATGGCAGTCAGCACGCTCTGCCGGTCATCACTGGGAGCCACATATATGATACCTATATCTGCTTTACGGGGATCATTCACACCCGGCAAGTCCGAGCCATCGCCCTGTCTCATCATCGTTTCCCTCTTCCTTCCTGAAAATGGCATATTCTTGCTGATGCTTATCATTTTACACTATAGAATAGCGATCGAAAAGGTAGTATGTGCCAACTATATGAAATGAACGGAGAAAGCTGTTTTTTATGCGTTTGCACCCTTTAGCTGCCAGGGCCTACGGTGGGGGTTGGTGTCCCACCTACAGACGTGGGCGTTGGAGTACCCGATAGAGTGGGGGTACCGGATATGGTCGGGGTGACCGGCGTAGTTGGAGTATTCGACACAGTAGGGCTGACTGGTACAGTTGTCGGCGACGCAGGAGCATGTAGCCCTGCCACATTCTGTATCACGATGATGATCTGAGTGGGGTCTGACGGAAGCGTGTTCTCATTACTGCCACTAAACTGGATAGCAGCCGCTGTTACCCCCTTCTGCTCCAGGAGCAAGGCCTGAGCATTTTGTGTACTCCTGCCAGCAAGCAGTTTTGCAAGTGCCTGTTTTTGTGCGGCACCGAACTGATAGACCCACACACCCTCCGCCCCTACCATCAAGGAGAGCGTACCTTTTTTCGCATCTGTCAGCGAGACCTGTCTTACGTCAGTCACCAGGTTGCCAACAAGCGCATAGCCGGGACCCGGGTCCCGAGCCGCCTCTTGCCTGAGCAAATTCGCTGCTACTGATTGTGCCGCCTGGTGATCGTAGACTTCACCAGTGCAGGTTACAGTGACGGTCACTGAAACGCTAGTTGCCCTGTCAGCTGCTTGATGGTCGGAAGTTATACCGGGCATACACTGCGGTGAACTGACAAACTGTTCACCCGGGTGAAGCTGTGCTTTTAACGATGCCTGCGCAGTCCGGGTAAGCGATGCCTGGAACGGGTTTACCACATCATCGATATCACTCTGCTCCACAAAGGCATAACTAAACGCGTCCAGCCCGCCACTAAACGCGGCGGTATTCTGGACAGTCACACCGGAAGTACAGCATGAAACATTATCGAAGTCAAAGGCGGAGATATTGCCATTGACGCCAGCAGCGATGGCATGGGCAGAAACGGTTACAGAGCCTTCCGTTGGGGGCGTGGCAGCAGGAATCATCGCTGCTGCATCATTTACTAGCTGGACTCCATTGGCATCCGTCAGGACCGTACCAACGGCGATGGTTTGTGGATGGGAAAAAGCATTATAAAATGTCAACTGGCCCTTCGCCTGTACACCCGGAACATGTCCCACTCCCGTTGTCTTAACTGTCTTCGACTGCGCAGGGGAGACAGAGGCTATCACACGCGCTGCCACCTGGTTTTGAGCAGGATCAGGGGTCAACGTCACCGCGGAAATGACATAAGTATTGTTGAGAGCTTTGCTTGCTGGCGTGATTGTTACCGTGACCGGGGTTGCTGCGCCTGGCAATGAGAAAGACCAACAAGAGGACCAGGAACACCAAGAAGGCAGCAATCAACCAGCCACGTCTGATTCTACGGAGAGCAGGTGCGGCTACCGGACCGCCTCCACTAAGAGCCCTCGGGCCGTTATCTTCAACTGACGGTATGGCAGCAAGTGTTGGCGCCTCCTCCTCATGAGCCGGTACGACGGGTGGGGTGCCTTCGACAGAAGGAGCGCCAGTATCAGGATTGGCAGCAAGTTCAATTGTATCAACGGAGGCGATATCTGTGTCACCAGGAAGAGGCTGTTGCGCTGCTTCAACATTTGAGAAAGCAGGCGGCTGCGCAGTTTCAGCAGGAGAAGGTTGAATGGCAGCAGGTGGTGGAAGTGGTCGTTTACGTCCAATGCCCCTGCCTTTTTTGCTAACCTGGTCTTCATCTTCCCCGGTCAAGTCTTCGTCCTGGATAACCTGTGCGTACTCCTCCAGCGAGGAATAGACTGGGAAACGGCGCTGGCGGGCAAATTCGGCCGGGCCATAACCGCTCGGTGTAATAAAGACAATCTGCGCTTTGAGGTTCCCCTGCATGCCCTTGAGGCCATCAAAATCCACCGCACTCTGAAAGGCTTTGTTTTCCCCCGGCAACACTATGGCCACTTGCTTGCGACCAAGTTTGTCCTGTGTGTGAATGGCAGTCAGTACGGTTTGCCTATCATCGCCAGGAGCTACATAGATCAGGCCAATTTTTGTTCTGCGGGGGTTATTCGCGCCTAAAAGATCGGCGCCATCGCTCTGTCTCACTGTCTTTCCCCCTTCATTTCTTAAAATTGCGTATTCTCGCTGATGCAGAGATATTACACTATATAGACGAAATCGAAAAGATGGCTATATGCTAGCTAGTGGTGGACATTGATCTTTTACCCACAGAGGAGGTAGAGGTGAATGATAGTACAGTGGGACTTCTGGGTCTTGTGCCTGGTAGCCCTGGCACATTCTGAACGACAATGGAAATTCGATAGGGGTCCGTCGTTAGAGTATTTTCTTCACCGCTTCTGATCATAATATCAGCGCTCGCCACTCCCAGATGTTTCAGAAGCAAAGATTGTGCATCGACTCTACTCTTGCCAGCAACGAGCTTTGCCAGGGCTTGCTTCTGTGTGTCGTCGAACCGGAAGACCCAGATCCCCTCTGCCTTGACTAACAATGAGAGCGTCCCTTTTTGCGCATCGGTCACCGTAACCTGTAATATCGCTGTGACCAGGCTACCTACCAGCACATAGCCAGGGCCAGGATTTTTAGCCGCCTGCTGCCTAAGCAAACTGGCCGCGATGGTTTGTGCCACTTGCTTATCGTAGACCTCGCCGGAACAGATTACTTTGACGGCAATCGTTACATTATTCGCTGTGTCACCAACCTGATGATCAGCGGTCACCACTGATGTGCATTGCGGTGGGTTGACAAAGTATTCGTTTGGATGAATCTGTGCCTGTAACGATTGCTGCGCGACCTGGATGAGCGTGTCCTCCAGAGACTTTGCTGCACTATCAATGTCACTCTGTTGCACAAATGGTCCTCCCTGTTGCGGGTTCTGACCGCCCGTGAAGGCGATGAGATTCCTGGCAAAGATCGAACTGTCAGCCGAGCAACAGGCGTGATTGATCGTCAACGCTGCAATGTTGCCAACTGGCCCGATGCTGCCAGCGTGAGCGGAGGCGCTCGCCACACCAGTATGAATATTGGGGGGAATCCCCGTCGCTTTGGGAATGTTTACATCGCGGTCTGTGATGATATGCACGCCATTGGCGAGGACAAAGTCCGTACCGGCATTTACTTGCTGATCTTTAAACTCACTATTATAAAACGTCAAGGTTCCCGTCGCTCGAGTACCGGCCGTCCTGGTGGCAGTTGTAAGGACAGTCTTTGAGCGAGGAGAGGTACTGGAGGTGAGCAGGCGAGCCTGCACCTGGCGCTGAGTGACATCAGGAGTGCTTGTTATGCCATAGATGGTATAAGTGTTTATCACGTCACTACTTGCCGGGACAACGGTGACGACGGCAGCAGGTGGAATAGCAAACACAATATTACCCAAGTGATCCAGGGTACCAGGCAAAGCAAAGTTAATGCCACCAAAGATCAATAATAAGAGTAATATCAGCAGAAAAGCGGCCCATAAAGGGCGCCTGGCCAGAGGTTGAAGCAATGCAGATTGAACAGGTAGGGCATCTTTTTGGTCTGATACAGCGAGCGCTTGCCCTTGAAGAATTTCAGGTATTGCCAGAGATGGTAAAGATGGCTTCTGTTGGTTGGACTGCTGGGAAGCGATAGTCAATGCACAGGCGAAAGCCTGTACACTCGCAAAACGCTGTTGCGGGTTTTTGGCCAGCGCTGTCATGACTACTTGCTCAACGCCGGACGAAATTGTGGGCACTTTTTCACACAAGGACGGTGGAGGCTCAAGCAGGTGCTGCATAGCTATCTCGGTAGCTGTACCATTGAAGGGGCGAGCGCCACAGAGCCATTCGTAGGCGATGATACCGAGCGCATACTGATCACTCGCCGGGCGTGGTCTGCCTCTGATCTGCTCAGGAGCCATATATATTATTGTGCCAGCATTATTCTGTGTGCCCAGGGAGCGCGAACTATGCGTGACAATCGCAATACCGAAATCACTGAGTAGCAGCTCGTTGTTTAGTCCCAGCAGGATGTTTTCGGGCTTGACATCACGATGAATGAGTTTTCGGTCATGGGCATACTGCAAGGCCTCAGCAACCTGATTGACGTAGGACACCACTGTATCTAGTGGGAGACAAGTGCCTTTAGGATAGCGCTGGCGCGCTGTGCCGTTGGGGGCATAGGCCATGATTAGAAAGAGAGCATCACCTGCGCCAACGCCGAAGTCCAGCAGTTGGACGATATGAAGATGTTTCAGGCGAAAGGTAGTGCTGGCCTCGTTGATAAATTCCTTGAGGTCTTCGTTGGTGAGCCGCGCTTGCAGCACCTTGATGGCCGCCAAGGTATTGTCGTGGAGATGTTCGCCCAGGTAGACATCGCCAAAGCTACCTTTCCCAAGAAAGCGAATCAGGCGATACTCACCAAAGCGTTGCCCAATGCGATCGGCCATCTACAAACTCCCGGTTACGATGCCTTACATTGATATGCGAGTCTAGCTGGTTCATTCTCAACGTAATGAAGTTGAGGTATTCATTGTAAAGTAACGTATAAAGCTCGTTAAGTTGCACAAATTGGGCTTGTGCATTAAGCTCTTTGCCATCGTGATTGGCTGGCTCAGCGGCTCAATATGATATTATGAGCTAATCAGCTCCTAAAACTTCGAGTGAGATCACGATATAAACAGAGGAGTCTCAGTATGGATATGATTGTTCGACATGCACGCCTCAAGAACCAGCCGGGAACATGGGATATCGGTATCACTGGTGACCGTATTACTAGCGCTGTTGAACGCCTGGATGAGACGGCTGCGATGGAAATAGATGCAGCCGGGAACCTGGTGACGCCGACGTATGTCAATGGGCATATCCACCTCGATAAGTGCCACCTGCAAGAGAGGATGCGCCCGAATAAGGACTACTCCTTTGCCGAATGTCTCGAACTGACCTGGGAACACAAGACGCGCTACACAGTCGAGGATATTCTCGAGCGGGCAGGTAGGGCAATTGAAGAAGGCATTCTCAATGGCACGACAGTTTTTCGCGCTTTCGCGGATGTAGACTCGATTGGGAAGCTGCGATCTGTGGAGGGACTGCTGGCCCTGCGAGAACACTGGCGCGACGCAGTTCATATCGAGGTGGTAGCTTTTCCCCAGGAAGGGATTATACGCGATGCTGGCACGCGCGAGTTGATGGCAGAGGCCATGCGCATGGGAGCAGATGTCGTGGGTGGCCTGCCCTGGTTTGAGATGCTTGACGAGGATGCGCGCACACACATCGATCTGTGCTTCGAGCTTGCGAAGAGATATAATAAGGATATTCACATGCTTGTTGATGACACCGACAATCCCATGAGCCGCTCGCTGGAGTACCTGGCAGTGAAGACGATGCGCGAGGGCTACCAGGGCCGTGTCTCCGCGAGCCATTGTGGGGCGCTGGCGGCGTACGACGAGGTTCATGCTCGCAAGGTGATGGACCTGGTCAAAGCAGCAAACGTCAACATCAGCAGCAACCCACACATCAGCCTGGTGGTGCAGGGAAGATTCGACCTGGAACCGATCCGGCGCGGGATTACTCGCGTCAAACAGATGTGGGAATTAGGCGTCAACGTTTTTTCTTCCCAGGACGATGTTGCCGAT
>WNGG01008772.1_pt1 | contig 11109 bp, 8 predicted proteins | sample 5400661 | NCBI WGS metagenome assembly WNGG01 (sample SAMN13153372, study PRJNA577476) | soil metagenome | isolation source: 100 cm soil or saprolite under Garry oak tree replicate 1 | place: USA:California | collected 2016-06-15 | reverse complement strand
TGCCTTCAGTCGGATTGTTCCCTGGAAATGTTCATACTTGTCAAAGACCTTACTCCATAACTCCTTCCCAGCCTTCCAAACCCCCCCTGTCCCGAGCCTTCCCCCTATGGCCCCCCAGCGCCCTCCCCTCTCCCATCCTGCCGCGCCTGTCCAGGCCGTGCGGCACCGTGCTACGCCTGACGCTGGGGCGCTCCAGAGGGTGTGGCCACCCCGCGCCGCGGTGACTCCCACGCGCCCCGCGCGGGGTGGCCGCTGGCGGGGGCGGAGGCGGCTCCGGGGAGGTGCGCTCGCGAGGAGCCGGTGCAGAAATGCCGTTTGAATTTCCTTCTCTGAAGCGGCTCGTTTTGTCAAGAGCAAAATGCGTCTGCTGGTCCCTTTTGCCAATCCTTTGGCATTGCAATCAGCAATTCCCGCTCATAGCCATGTATCTTCTTCCCTCGATGTCAACGGCACGATCTATGAACGGTTTGATTATCCATGTTGGGCTAATGCGGGTCGAATCGTAAGCAAAGCGGGCACGATGTTGCGTTGAGAATAAGCGCCTCTCGTCATCTGGGCATACGCAGCCCGAGACGATTGGGGATCGTCGGGTTCGCCAACCTACACGTGAGGGAGACAGACGGGGTCTAAGAGGTATCGCTAGTCAAAATAGGTCGATGCTTCTCGAAGCCGTAAAACAAGGCTTCAAACAACGTGCGCATAGAATCAAGGCGGTAGGCATAGAACAACGAGCGCATGCGCTCCCACAACAGGCGCTTGCTGCCCATCTTCGCCCACACCGCGCGGAATAAGGCACAGCAAAGCTGTTGGGTCTGGTCCACCAAAAACGCCAGCATCATCACCATGGCAAACACCACCGAGAGATTCTGCGTGCCATGACCATAATTGTGCTCGAAATGGTACCCTTGATTTTTCAGCGTATTGAATGTCTCATTTTCAATCTTCCACCGGGCGCGTCCACCCCGCATGAGGCGATACACGTTGCGCTTGCTCACCCGTATGTCCGTCACCCAACTAAAGTGCTGCACCTTGTCATCGCCAATTTCCCAGTACTCGATGAAATTGACCCGCACGTTCGCGTTCGATGCATTGAGGGGCACGTCATTGACAAAGCGAAACCGATGCACAAGCCCCGTAGCGCGGTCGTGTCGTTCGTAATAGGTCACGCGCCCGGCTTGCTCAGCTGCCTGCACCTGACTGAACAGCAAGGGATGATCACCTTCTTTGACCCCAAGGATATAGTGCAGCTGGTGATCGTGCAGGGTCTCGATATGCGGGGCATTGGAACTCAGACTGTCTTCAGTGACAATGAACTTGAGGTGCGGGTGGTCCTGGCGCAGTTTGGCAATAAAGCGCTTGGCGGCATTGCGTTCGCAATCGTTTTTGTCCGTGCCATCTTGCTTCACAATCGGTTCGGGCATCAACGGAATCACTGCACGCACGTCCGGATGGATAATCGCCGCGCCCAACATCTGATGATAATACGTGATTGACCCGTTTCGATGGACCTTGTGCAGACACGACGCACAGTGGATCGTCTGGGAGGAAAAATACCCCGTGCCATCGAGAGCCACTAAGTAGTGGCCATCAAGGAACGCCATCGGTTCAAGCGCCTTGCCTCGCTGCAATTGCCGAAAGACGCTCTTGAACAATGGGCGCAGCGATTCAGGGGACACCGGATCGAGTCTCTCGCGCATCTGCGTGTCGCACGGCACGCGTGCAATGCTGTAGATCGTCCCCAAATTGCCCTCGGTCCGTTCCTTGTCAAAGGCGAGCAGTGAAGGCGATTTGAGGGAAAACAGGGCGAACGCCGACATGAGCGCATCGGTTAGAGAAATGTCCGTATCGCCAGAGCGGTCATCGGGGATGTTGGCAAAGCCGCTTCGAACCAAGCCGAAGAGCGCATCGGCGGAGAGATACTTGCGTCCTTTGGGAGCAACAATAGACATGGCAAGCCCCATCATGAGAACATCAAACCGTTCTAGTGAGAGGCGTATTGTCGTATGGATGTTTACGAAAAGCCAACTGGGATGTCGTGGTGGTTACTGGGGTTTTTCGTGCTCCGGGAATTGCTGCAGCGCCAGTATTCCCGCCATACACACTACTCATTGTGAGGCTGACCCGAGCAGCAAAAATCTGCGTGCCCTGTTGACCTGAGGCCAGATCGCTTCTATAGTCACGGCAACACCATCCTTCCAAGCCACGAGGATACAAGCCTATGGACTGCTTCAATCTCAATGGGAAAACGGCCCTGATCCTGGGCATTGCCAATCGTTGGTCTATTGCGTACGCCATTGCACAGCTGTTGCAGGAGCACGGTGTACGCCTGGCCGTCACGTACCAAAACGAGCGCATTGGGGCAGAGGTACGCAAGCTCACCAGCGACTGGCCCAATGTCCTCTATCTGGCCTGTGAACTCACCGATGACGCCCAGATTGACGCTGTCTTTAGGCAGATCAAGGCGGAGTTCGGGCAGCTCAACCACCTCGTGCACTGCATCGCCTTTGCCGATCGCGCGGAGTTACAGGGAGAGTTCCGCAAGATTTCGCGCGGCGGGTTCCACACCGCCATGGATATCAGTGCGTATTCCCTCGTCGCCGTGGCCCAGCGAGCTGCCCCGCTCATGCCGGCAGACCAGAGCAGTGTACTCACCCTCACATACATGGCCAGCGAGCGGGTGGTACCCAACTACAACGTCATGGCCCTGGCGAAAGCTGCCCTGGAAAACAGCGTGCGCTATCTGGCGAACGATCTGGGGCCACTCGGTATCCGCGTCAACGCCATTTCTGCCGGACCCGTGAAGACCGCCTCCGCCCGTGCCATTAGCGGTTTTACCGACATGCTCAAGCAGCATGCCGAGCGGGCGCCACTGCGCCGCAACATTACTGTCGAAGAGGTCGGCAAGGCCGCCCTCTATCTCTGTAGCGACCTGGCAAGCGGTGTCACTGGCACAGTGCACTTTGTCGATGCCGGCTATCACGTGCTGGGCATCTGACCCAGGCCCTGGGGACCCTCACCTTACTTCAGTGTTACAGGGAGACAGCGGCAGTGGAGAACGGCACAGCATTACACGTCGTAGTCGTCGGTGCCGGGATTGTGGGAGCGTCGATTGCGCATCACCTGGCACGCCGTCATGTGAGGGTCACTGTACTCGAACGCCACCAGCCAGGCGCTGGAGCGTCGAGTCATTCGTTTGCCTGGCTGAACGCCTTCGGGAAAGAGCCTTTCGCCTATCACGATTTGAATCGGCGTTCCATGGAGGCGTGGCGCCGCTTTGCCCAGGGATTGCAGGGCGATGTCGGGCTGCACTGGAGGGGTGAGATGCGCTGGGTGCACACGCCGGAAGATGCACAGATCTTGCAACAGCACATTCAGCGACTGCAGACCTGGGGATATCCCAATCGGCTGATTACGGCCGCAGAACTCTGTCAGTTAGAACCGGGACTCGTGCCTGGCCCTGTGAGTGCCGCCTCTCTGGGCCCGATTGATGGCCATGTCGAACCGCTCAAGGTAATCGTTGCCTGTCTCCAGCAAGCGCGCACCCGCGGTACGGTGGTGTCCCCTCATACCCCCGTGACCGGACTGCGTCTGGATACCACAGGTAGCACGGTGCGGCGCGTGCAGGCCGTCCACACCCCGCAGGGGGAGATCGCCTGTGATGCGGTGGTACTGGCTGCTGGGACTGCGACAACCGCTCTCGCTGCCCTGGCTGGACTCTCTATTCCCCAGGCAGAGAGCCCGGGGGTGGTCGTGCGTACTGACCCCCTACCGCCCGTGCTACAGACGGTATCAGTACTCTACATGCCGCCTATCGACGCCACGCGCCCGGAAATTCACCTGCGCCAGCTCTCTGATGGCACGCTGATGATCGGTGAGGGCACGCAGGAGAGTCTGAGCCGCGACGATTCCCAGGCGCATGCCGAGGCGCTGTTAGCTCGGGCGACGCACTATCTGCCAGCGCTCAAAGGGGCCCGCGCGGTGCCAGTCCCGGTAGGATACCGCCCGATGCCGTGTGATGGTTTCCCAGTGTTGGGGTTTCCCGAGCCGGTGCCGAATCTGTATATTGCCCTGATGCACAGTGGGGTGACCCTTGCTCCGCTCGTGGGGGAACTGGCCGCGATGGAAATTGTTGATGGCACCCGTGTGCAGAGCCTCGAGGCCTATCGTCCAGAGCGCTTTCTGTGAGAGCGACCGCACGAGGAGAGCACGGATTCGGCATACAACACGAAAGCCCCAGCGGCTAGCGCCGCTGGGGCTTTCGCCCATGCGCGCCGTCGTTAACGTTTGGCCACTCTGGCTGCCTGAAGACCTTTCGGTCCTTGGACGACCTCGAATTCGACTTCCTGCCCTTCGTCGAGAGACTTAAAGCCCTCTCCTTCAATGACCGAAAAATGTACGAAGACGTCTTCCCCACCCGGCTGTTCGATGAAACCGTAGCCCTTCCGATCGTTAAACCACTTGACCTTCCCTACCGCCATGTCCCTCCTCCTTCATGCCCGGGCATAGACGTTACTGATGTCTTACCCCCCTCCGGATCATCGTAGCATCGCGAGCGAGTGGCAGACGACATCCCTACGGGTGCCCAAAGAAAGCCGCGAAAGCGACGGCGCGTGCCTTCGCAGGCCATGCGGCGACACCTTGACAAACGCCGTCTCCACGCCTACCACACTTTGTACCAGAGGGACACACGGCGGTCAAGAAAATTCTTATCTTTTTCCTCGGGCTAGTGCTGCGCACCGCAATTGCCCCGCCAGTTTGGCGGGGTGGAACGCCCGCTATTTTGCTGGTGTCCCGCGCATAAAAACTGGTGGAGAATTTACGCCGTACTCCACAGTGCTTTTCTCATTCCCGCGTCACGAATTGTTGGATCAAGTCTGGCAAATGGTTGGAAAATTCTGACTTGGCCACAACCCGGTCAGCCCCGGCCTGCAGCGCCTGCTGGCGCGTCTCGACCGCCACGTGCGCACCAAACGCTAGAATAGAGAGCGGCGCGCCACTGTCCATGGCGCGCATGGCGCTGATCACAGACACTGCGTCATCTGCACGTAAAGTCAAATCCACGACTACCAGCACTGGCACCAGGGCCGTCCGGACATACTCCTGCAGCGCTGGGCGCTGCGTCATGACCTGTGTCGCCAACCCCAGATGCCTGAGCGTGGTCTGAATCTTGGCCAGAAAAAACAGATCGTCAACGACGACGAGTACCGTTGGCTGTTCCATGATGGTGTCTATCCTCTCTGACGCACCTACGCTTCTGAAGCGCGTACGCTGGATGAACCCTCTACCGACCAGGACGTGGTATGCTACATTTTTCCCTGCTGATCTCATAAACACACCGTACGGTGCACCACGTACAAAGGAGTGCAGAAGTGTCATGGCTGCTGCTCGCCCCGTTTGTGCTCATGCTCCTGGCAATCGCGCTACTGCCGCTTGCCGCCGGGCATTGGTGGGAGCGTAACGCCAACAAAGCCCTGGTAGCCCTCATCCTTGGGCTCCCGGTTGCGGGCTACCTACTCCTGCAAGGCGAGGCAGGGTGGCACAGTGTACAGCACACGCTGCTCGAATATGCGGAATTTATGGTGCTGCTGGGTTCACTATACACGATCTCAGGCGGTATTGTCCTGCGGGGCGACCTGCAGGCGACCCCAGTGGTCAACGGCTGTTTCCTCGTCCTCGGGGCCGGGCTGGCTAGCGTCATGGGTACCACCGGTGCTTCTATGCTCCTTATCCGCCCCTTGCTACAGACCAACGCTGAGCGTCGCTATGTCACCCACACAGTGGTCTTTTTTATTTTTCTGGTCAGTAATATCGGTGGCTGTCTGACGCCCTTAGGGGATCCGCCGCTCTTCCTGGGGTATCTGCGTGGTGTGCCGTTCACCTGGACGCTGTCTCTGTGGCGTGAATGGCTGGCTATGGTGCTTATACTACTTGTAGTGTATGGTGTGTGGGACACGTTCCTACACGCGCGCGAGAGTCCACAGGCACTGCAACTAGATCGGACCCATATCGAGCCGCTGCGTCTGCAAGGTGGGAGCAATCTCTGCTTCCTGGGGCTTGTGGTTGGGGCTGTCGCCCTTGTGCCTTCCCCGTGGCGGGCGCTGCTGATGCTGGCTGCGACGGGAGGTTCCCTGGCACTGGGAGGGACTGCTGTACGCGCAGCGAATAAGTTCACCTACGCGCCAATCGTCGAAGTGGCCATCCTGTTTCTGGGGATCTTTCTGACCATGGTGCCTGTTTTGCAACTTTTACACCAGCATGGGGCGTCTCTGGGAGTCAACACACCGGCCCGGTTTTTCTGGATCACCGGTGCGCTGTCCTCCTTTCTCGACAACGCCCCTACCTATATGACGTTTTTCGAGGCCGCGCGTGGGCAGACCAGTGCTCCCTTCGCAGGGACTACCGTCGCTGGTGTCCCAGACATCTGGCTCAAGGCTATCAGCCTGGGCGCCGTCTGTATGGGGGCGAATACCTATATCGGCAACGGACCGAACTTTATGGTGAAAGCTGTGGCCGAAGAGGCTGGTATCGCCATGCCATCTTTCTTCGGGTACATGCGCTATAGCTGCCTCATCCTCCTCCCGCTGTTTGCGGGGATCACGCTCGTGGTGTTCTAGGCGATGCCCTGCTATACTCCGCAGCATGTACGCTCTGTCTGTGCCGTTGTGCTGGAGAAAGGTTCGCAGCATGCCATCACACGCTCTGGCGTCCGCTGACCAGCGGTATGTGCGTTTTGCCGATCATCTGCGGCATACCTTTGGCTGCCGGGTCCATAAAGTTTCGCTCGATGTCGGCTTTACCTGCCCAAATCGGGATGGCACCATGGCCGTCGGCGGCTGCATCTACTGTAACAACGCCAGTTTCAGCCCGGGGAATCGGCGCCTGTCGGTGACCGAGCAACTGGCACAGGGCAAACGCTTTTTGCGGCAGCGCTATGGAGCGCAGAAGTTCATTGCCTACTTCCAGGCGTACACCAATACATACGGCGAGGTGCACCGCCTGCGCGACCTCTACGACGCCGCACTGACCAGCGAAGATATTGTGGGGCTAGCCATTGGGACACGCCCTGACTGCGTGCCTGAGCCAGTGCTGGACCTCCTGGCAGACTATGCCGCACGCACCTATCTCTGGCTCGAATTGGGCCTGGAATCGGGGCACGACCAGACCCTGATGTCCCTCAACCGCGGCCATACCGTGGCGGCCTTTGACGACGCCGTACGGCGCGCGCAACAGCGCCATCTGCGACTCTGCGCCCACGTCATTCTCGGCCTCCCGGGAGAGTCAGCAGCAGATAGCCTGGCGACAGCACGTTACCTCGCCGCGCTGCGCCTGGACGCCGTCAAGCTGCATCACCTGCACGTGGTGCGCCATACCGTGCTGGAGAAGCTGTATCACCGAGGCGAGGTCTCCCTCCTCAGCCTGGACGACTATGCCTCGCTGGTGGTGGATTGCCTGGAAGTCCTGCCGCCAGACATGATCATCATGCGCCTGATGGGCGACGCGCCACGGGAGATGCTCGTGGCGCCGACCTGGTCACTCGACAAGCGCCTGGCCTTACGGCGTATCGAGCAGGAGTTGGAGCATCGCGAGACGTATCAAGGGAAATACTATAGTGCTCCCGCTCCCTGATAGGAAACCCCTTCCATTACGCACCGCACCTCGCTACAATCCCAGCCAGTGCCTGGACAAGAGCATGCGCAAGAAGAGTACGAGCAGATCATGGAAGACCTAACAACGGTATCGACGAATGGTACTGAACTGTTACCACTAAAAGCGTATACCGAGAAGGCGTACCTGTCATACGCCAGGTACGTCATTATGGACCGGGCGTTGCCCCATATCGGCGATGGCCTCAAGCCAGTGCAGCGGCGCATCATCTATGCCATGTCTGAACTGGGGCTCGGCACCGGGGCCAAGCCCAAAAAGGCGGCGCGGACCATCGGTGACGTTATTGGCAAGTTCCATCCCCATGGGGAGTTAGCGTGCTACGAGGCGATGGTGCTGATGGCGCAGCCGTTCTCGTATCGCTATCCCCTGGTGGACGGGCAGGGCAACTTTGGCTCGCCCGACGACCCCAAGTCGTTTGCTGCCATGCGTTACACAGAGGCGCGCCTGGCGCCCTTTGCAGAAGTGCTGTTAGCCGAGTTGGAGCAAGGCACGGTGGATTGGAGCCCCAACTTCGACGGCACGCTGCAAGAACCGGTCCTCCTGCCGGCCCGCCTGCCGCATGTGTTGCTCAACGGCGCCACCGGCATCGCGGTCGGCATGGCCACGGACATTCCGCCACACAATGCGCGTGAAGTGGTGCAGGCCTGTATCCATCTGCTCGAACATCCGCAGGCCACGGTCGAGCAGTTGTGCGCGCACATCCAGGGACCCGATTTTCCCACTGAGGCGGAGATCATCACGCCGCGTGAGGAGATCGTGCGGATCTATGAGACCGGCACCGGCTCCATCCGGATGCGGGCGCGCTACGAGCGCGACCACGGTGACATCATCATCACGGCGTTACCGTACCAGGTCTCTGGCGCCAAAGTACTGGAACAGATCGCGGCGCAGATGCGCGCCAAAAAGCTCCCCATGGTGGAGGATCTACGCGACGAGTCAGACCATGAAAACCCCACCAGGCTGGTGATCGTGCTGCATTCCGCCCGCGAAGATGCTGAAGCGCTCATGGTGCATCTGTTCGTCACGACCGATCTCGAACGCTCGTACCGCGTCAATATGAACGTCATCGGCCTCAACGAGCGGCCACACGTCAAAAACCTGCGCCAGCTGCTGACGGAATGGCTGGCGTTTCGGACCGCCACCGTGCGGCGGCGCCTGCAGTTCCGCCTGGATCAGGTGATGCGGCGCTTGCATCTCCTGGACGGCCTGCTCATTGCCTACAGCCATCTCGACGAGGTCATTGCGATTATCCGCGATGCCGACCGTCCCAAGCCTGTCCTGATCGAGCGTTTTCATTTGAGCGATGAGCAGGCAGAGACGATCCTGGAACTGCGGCTGCGCCGTCTTGGCAAGCTGGAGGAGTCGCACCTGCGCAGTGAACAGAAGACGCTCACGGCGGAGCGCGAACGCCTCGACAAGACCCTGGCGTCACCGCGGCGCCTGCAGAACCTGCTGCGCAAAGAGTTGACCCAGGACGCCGAGCGCTATGGCGATGCCCGGCGCTCGCTCCTGGTGGCAAGACGGGCGGCGCAGGCCATGCAGGACACCGCGCGCGTGCCCAGCGAGCCGGTCACGGTGGTGCTCTCCGAAAAGGGCTGGGTGCGCGCCGCCAAGGGACACGACATCGACCCGACCACCCTCAGCTACAAGGCCGGCGATGGCTGCATGGCGGCGGTCAGAGGGAAGAGCACACAACTCGCCGTCTTTCTCGACACCACTGGCCGGACCTATACCCTGCCAGCGCACACCCTGCCCTCGGCGCGGGGTCAGGGGGAGCCCCTCACCGGTCGCTTCAGCCCTCCGGAGGGCGCGTCATTCGTGGCGGTTATGCTCGGCGACGCCGATGACTTGTACGTCATGGCCTCGGATGCGGGCTACGGCTTTGTGGTCGCGCTCAGTGAGCTGTATGCCCGTCACCGGGACGGCAAGGCGGCACTGACCCTCCCTGAGGGCGCGCACGTCTTACCACCGGTAGCGGTCAAAGACGCGGAGACCGCGGTGCTGGCCGTCGCCTCGAGCACCGGCCGGCTGCTCATCTTCCCCCTGCCGCAGCTCCCACGCCTGGCCAAGGGGAAGGGCTACAAGCTCATCAGCATTCCCTCCGAGCACAGCGTGGCGCGACAAGATTACGTCGCGGCGCTGAGCTGCCTGCCAGCGGATCAACCTGTGGTCCTGGCGTGCGGACAGCGTCATCTCACCCTCAAGCCGACGGATGTGGTGCACTACACCGGCCTGCGCGGTCAGCGTGGCAACAAGCTGCCACGGGGCTTTCAACGGGTCGATCGGATCGGCACGAGTGACAGTGAGCCAGCCGGCTATAAGCCAGCAGCCGCCATGCAGCCCCTGCCTCCACTCCTGGCCGGTGCAGAGTAGAGGAACGCCGCCATCCCTCGTGGGCGCTTGACCAGGTGGGGTGACTGTGGTACATCTTTAAGAACCTCGGCAATAAACCGGCGATGGAGTCCGCCGGGGCGGGGTTTGCCCCGCCCAAACCGCAGCGACGCTGATGGCTCCTGATTACACCCGGGTGGGCGGTCAGGAGTTTGAGTTCTCCTGCGCCCTCTGGTTCCCCGGGTGACTGACACTCGATGACGGGAGGGCCTCTCATGGAGAACATGTGGTTTGTTGCGGCGGCCTGGATGGGGCTGGCACTCGTCGCTAGCGTCATCTCCATCAGGCTTGGTATCTCGGTGGCACTGGTCGAGATGTTCGTCGGGGTCATCGGGGGCAACTTCCTCGGGTTCCACACCACGCCCTGGATCGATTTCCTTGCCACCTTCGGCTCTGGACTCCTCACTTTTCTGGCCGGAGCGGAGATCGATCCTGAGTCGCTGCGCAAGCACCTCAAGCCCAGCCTGGTTATTGGTGGCGTGTCCTTCCTTCTGCCCTTCCTGGGGGCCATGGCCTTTGCTCACTACGTTGTCGGCTGGGAGCCACGTGCGGCGCAGATTGCGGGTATCGCGCTGTCGACGACTTCGGTAGCCGTGGTCTACGCCGTGATGGTGGAGACTGGCCTGAGTAACACCGATTTTGGCAAGCTCATTCTCGCTGCCTGCTTCGTCACTGACCTCGGCACAGTGCTGGCGCTCGGGGTGCTGTTCGCCCGCTTTAACGTCTGGATGGTGGTGTTTGTCGTCGTCACCGCGCTGGTGCTCTGGAAGCTCGCAACCGTCACCCGCTGGGTCATCAGCCACTGGGGGAGCCGGGTAAGCGAGCCTGAAGTGAAATTCATCTTCCTGGTGCTCTTCTTCCTCGGTGGCCTGGCGACCACCGCCAAGAGTGAGGCCGTGCTGCCAGCGTATCTCGTCGGGCTGGTCATCGCTGGCGTCTTCGTACGCGACAAAGTGCTGGTGCAGCGCATGCGCTCGATTGCGTTTGCCATGCTCACGCCGTTCTTCTTCATCAAGGCCGGCACGTTTATCTCACTGCCCGCTCTCCTGACCA
>WNGG01018072.1_pt1 | contig 11110 bp, 8 predicted proteins | sample 5400661 | NCBI WGS metagenome assembly WNGG01 (sample SAMN13153372, study PRJNA577476) | soil metagenome | isolation source: 100 cm soil or saprolite under Garry oak tree replicate 1 | place: USA:California | collected 2016-06-15 | reverse complement strand
TCCTGATGAAGACCGGTTCGGCGCCAATGATGTAGTCATGCTTTCATGGGGCCTGTTCCAAAGCCGGTTCAGCGGGGATAAAAGCATTGTCGGTAAACAAGTACGAATCGATTCCAAGCCATACACCGTTGTTGGAGTGCTGCCGGCATGGTTTACGTATCCTGATCCGGAGGTAAAGGTCTGGATTCCCTATACGCCTATCTTCATGCCAGATGAGTTCCAGCCCCATTATCACCAGAGCCACGTGGTTGCGCGGCTCAAAGACAAGCAGACTGCAGCCGCGGCGCTCAAGGAAATTAGCGCGTTGCAATACCAGATCCACATGCAGAACCAGGGTAAGGCGGTGGCGGAAGACGTAGTGATGCGGCCGCTGATCGAGGATGTTGTTCAGGATGCGAAGACGCCGCTGATCGTGCTGATGTGCTCCGTGGGATGCATGCTGCTGATTGCATGCTTGAACGTATCGAATCTGCTGGTGGCGCGAGGTGCGGCGCGGCGAAAAGAAGTTGCGATACGAGGCGCCCTGGGCGGCAGCCGTTGGAAGCTGATTCAGGAGCAGATCACGGAGAGCCTGCTAATCTCAATCGCTGGTGGGGCAGTGGGCTGGGGGCTTTCAGTTTTAGCTACGCAGTGGCTTGCAACGCATTGGAGTGACTTGCCGCGCGCAGATGCTATCCGGGCTGATGGAACGGTTTCGGCGTTCGCCATCGGCATCGTGCTGTTGACTGCCTTGCTCGCCGGCTTGGTGCCGGCAATTTCCTCCACAGGCAAAAGCCTGCTGGGAGCCTTGCAGGATTCGGCGCGCTCCGTCGGCGGGAGCGTCTCCCGTGCGGCTCTGCGTAAGGCGCTGCTCACGGCTGAGATCGCACTTACAGTTGTCCTTCTTATCGCTGCAGGATTGCTGTTCAGAAGTTTTATTCATCTGCGTACATCTGATCTCGGATGCGTCACAGACAACGTGCTGACAATGCGCTATGGATTGCCGGAAAAGAAATATGACACACCTGAAAAAGTCCTGGCGTTCCATCAAGCGATACTGCAGCACGTCCGTAGCCTTCCCGGTGTCCAATCCGCCGGGCTGGTTTCGACTGCGCCTGGCGCCGGCTACGAAAGTTCCACCGGGTTTACCATCTCAGAGCATCCGGCGCAAGGGCCGAGCCTGGAACGGGACGCGTTAGTTCGCAAGGCTGATCCGGGTTATTTCAGCACACTAGGGATTCCTGTGCTGAGCGGGCATGTTTTTATCGATCAGGACAAACTGGGACGAACACATAATGTCATCATCAGCAAAAAGTTTGCGGAGCAGTTCTTTCCCGGTGAAGATCCGGTCGGAAAACACGTGCAGATCGCATTCTCTGGGACAACGCCGCAGGTTTACGAAATCATCGGGGTTGTGGGCGATACGGTTCATGAGGTCGGCCAACCAATCAAGGTCACCATCTATCGTTCCATCCTGAATGGCGATCCCATGCTGGACAGCGTGGCTACGATTGTGGTGCGGGCTGCAGTCGACCCTTTAAGTTTGGCGATGCCAATCCAAAAACACATTTCATCTCTCGATTCTGAGATGCCGACTTACAAAATTCGCACAATGCAGCAGATCGTTGGAGAAGCAACGGCAAGCCAGAGCTTTAGCGCCTCGCTGGTGCTGGCATTTGCGTTGCTGTCACTCATGCTGGCTGCTGTGGGCTTGTATGGAGTGCTTTCTTATCTTGTTACACAACGAGTCTCTGAAATCGGCATTCGCATGGCGCTGGGAGCGCAACGCAGCGAGGTGCTGCGATTGGTGCTGGTGGATGGTCTGCGCCCAGTGGTTATCGGTCTAGTGCTAGGCATTGCAGGCGGTGCGGGGGCAGGCATGCTGATTCGATCGATTCTGTTTGGGACCCGTCCGCTGGATCCTGTGGTATTTGCAGCGATGGTCAGCAGCCTCTTGCTGACGGCGGTGATCGCTAGCGCAGTGCCGGCGCTACGCGCGTGCAGGATTGAGCCGACGCAGGCGCTGCGCATGGAATGAACGAGATTGCCAGGAATGCCAAAATTGCCAAACATCGCCAAAATTGAAGAACATAAATCCTCTATCCTCCGCTTCTCTCGCTTCAAAGGTGTTTTCATCAGTTAAATCAATGTCAGGGCTTCTATGTAATTCTTTGCCGCGGCGAGCACTCGGAATAATCAGCCTTTTCGCCCATTTCCTCCCCACAAGTTCAGATTACTTTCGGTGTAATCCCCGAGTCCAGCACCACGCCCTTAGTAACATTTGAGGCAAAATCGCGAACCGTGTGCATCAATACCACAATAACTTGTGGTGCTATGCCTCTTGTGTCGCAGGATTTTGATGTCTGACCGGCCAAAATCTGGTACTAGTCCTAAAGATACCCCCCAAACAGGGGTAAAAACCGGAAGTTACCTATTGACCTTCCCTTATTAACCCGGATATAACTCGCATCGACCTGAAGTTTTCCCCCCCGAGAAGACAAAGGATTTCTCCACAGGCCTCAAATGAAGGCCATCAACTCAATGTGGAAAGGCTACACATTATGGCGGCAGATTCGCGTGAGGTAATGAATATCCGGCAGGCTTCACAGTACCTGGGAGTCAGCCCGGACACGCTGTACAAATATGTGACCGAAGAAAAAATCCCTGCCTTCAAGCTCGGGAACCGCTGGAAGTTCAAAAAGACGATTCTGGACCAGTGGATGGAACAGAAGAGCACGATGAATATGAGCGGGGCCAAGAAAAAGCCGAAAGCGGCGAAGGCGGCTTCAGCGCGGTAAGTCCGGGAAACCGGGAAGCAACGGAAATCAAGAACACAGGTGGGACGGCATGTTTGGATCAGGAAAATCGATTGTGGGACTGGACATAGGCTCCAGTTGCATCAAGGCGATCGAACTGAAACGCTCCAAGGGCGAGATTGTGGTTTCGCACCTGGGCGTTGAGCCGCTGGCCAGCGACATTGTGGTGGACTCCATGATTGTCGATTCGGGCAGCGTTTCCAGCGCGATCAGCAAAATCTTCGGTGAGCACGCGATCAAAACAAAATCGGTGGCGACATCAGTCAGCGGCCATTCAGTGATCGTGAAGAAAATCAGCGTCCAGCCCATGAGCGAGGGCGAACTGGCGGAAAGCATCACCACGGAAGCGGCCCAGCACATTCCGTTCGATATTGCTGACGTGAACGTGGATTTTGACATCCTGAACCCTGACGATACCGGCCCGCAGATGGATGTGCTGCTGGTAGCGGTGAAGAAAGACAAGATCCTGAACTATACGAACGTGCTCTCGCTGGCGGGCAAGACGCCGGCGGTGGTGGATATTGATGCGTTCGCTTTGCAGAACTGCTACGAATACAACTACCAGCCGCATCACGATACCACCGTGGCCCTGCTGAACCTGGGCGCCAGCGTGATGAACATCAACATCGTGAAAGGCACCACGCCGCTGTTTACCCGCGACGTGAGCGTGGGCGGCAACCAGTACACCGATTCGCTCCAGAAAGAGCTGGATTTGAGTTTTGATGACGCCGAGTCACTGAAACTCGGGCGGAAAGTAGGGACGGTCAGCGAGGACGCCAAGCTGCCGATCCTGCAACAGGTCACCGAAATCATCGTGCTGGAAATCCAGAAGACGTTTGACTTCTTCCGCGCTACGGCGTCTGGCGAGCACATTGAGCGCACTCAGGAGCTTTGAAGACCTATGATTCGCATCAACCTGCTTGGAGTTCCGAAGAAAACGTCGCGCGGCCGCCGCGCCAGCACAGTAGCAGCTGCCGGCGGAGGCGGTGAGGGTTCCAGTACCGTGGTGCTGGGATTGATTTTTGCCGGCGCGCTTGTGGTGTTGATTGGGCTGGCGCAGATGTGGGTACAGCGCGAACATGACACGCTGGAAAAGAACCTGCAAAAAGCCATCATGGAGAACCAGCGGCTGGCGGACGTGAAGGCGAAGTATGAGGCCAGCAAGAAAAAGGCCGACATGTACGAGCGCCGGGTCCGGGTGATTGACGAGCTCAAATCGGCGCAGTCAGGCCCCGTCAATCTGCTGAACCTTGTAGCGGACACTGTCAACAGCACTGACGCCGTGTGGCTTGAGACCATGACCAATGATGGCAAGACGCTGAGTTTTACCGGCATGGCGCTCAGTCCTAACTCCGTGGCTGACCTGATGGCGAACCTGCGAAAGACGGGTGCGTTCAAGACAGTCGAAATCAAAGAGACTTTGCAGGATGCTGCGGTTAAAGAAGTGCAGGCATTCAAGTTTGAATTGAACTGCGAAATGGATCCCAACTTCACGGGAAAGAACCACAAGCAATCGTAAAGAACCAAGTTATCCGCCGGGGACGGTTTGTATATGGCTAAATTCGGAGAAATGTCGTTAGCAGCGCGGGCGGGAATCCTGTTCCTTGCCGCGGCCATGGTAGGCGCAGCCTACTACTACATTTATTTCAATCCCAGGTATCAGGAGAACCAGCAGCTTGATGCCAGAATCAAGGAAAAGAAGGCGGAGAACGAGACCCTGAAGATGTTCGAGCCCAAACTGGCTGAGGTCAACCGCAACATGGCGATCCTGCAGCAGCAGCTCGAGATCCAGAAGCGGATCGTTCCGGAAGACAAGGACGCGGACCAGTTCATCAAGCTGTTGCATGACACGGCCGCGACCTCAGGCATTGAGATCCGGCGCTACACCTCCATGCCTGTGGGCAACAAGGAGTTTTACAGTGAAGTGCCGTTTGCCATTGACATCGACGGGCCATATTACTCGGTGCTGAATTTCTTTCAGCGCGTAGCCGAGCTGGAGAGGATCGTCAACGTCGGCAATATGCAAATGGGCAACACCAAGAGCGGCAGCGCAGCCAAGGTAAAGGGCGCGTACCCTTATGCTCCGGGCGAAACAGTAGTGGCCAGCTGTACGGCAACAACTTTCTTCAGCCACGAACCGGAAGCGCAGCCGGCAGCGGCGCTATCCAAGCCGGGACAGCCGGGAGCCCCGGCGCCGGTGGTGAAGTAGTGAAGATTTTATGAAGAGTGCACCAAAGGGAATTGAGATGAAGCTCATACAAATTCTTGCGCTCGCAACAGCTATGGCGACCGTCGCCATGGCGCAGAATCCCAGCGCCAACAGCCAGGGCAAGGCCAGTCCAACGCCGACTCCGGCAGCCGCCGGAAAAACTGGCGGTACCGCGCAGCCGGCAACGAAAAAGGCGGCCGGAACCAAGGCCAGTGCGGGAACGCCGGCCAAGGGCACGACTGACAAGTCGACGGTGGCCAAAGGCGCAAGCACGCCCAGCGCTTCCAGCAAACCTGCTGTGAAGGCGGCCACCGTGCCGGTGAAAGCTCATGCGCCTGCAGGAACGCAGGCCAAGGGGGTGCCAACACCGGTTGTTGCAGCACAAGGCACGGCCAGCACCAAAAAGACTGAGGCCAAAAAAGGCGAGACCAAGAATGCCGATACGAAGAAGGGGAATGCACCCAAAGCTCCGGCAGTAATCGCTGTCAAGCCGTCGCAAGGAACAAAAAAAACCGGAGCGGCTGCCGCGACAAAGACCCCGGCCAAGGCTCCGGCGGCAACGGTCACGCAACTTGGTCCATCGACTCAGCCCATGGAGAAGCCCAAGCCCGCGCCCAGGACGTTTGGAGCGCACGGACGCCGGGACCCATTTGTCAGCCCGATAGTGGCTAAAGACGGAGGCATCAACCGTCCGCCTTCCAACTGCACCAGCGGCAAGCGTTGCCTTGTGATTCCGGAACTGATACTGCAAGGCACGATCAAAGATACTTCCGGCAAGATGATGGCAGTGGTCGCCAACAGCATCAAGAAGACTTACTTCCTGAGAGAAAACGACCAGGTATTTCAGGGAAGCGTGGAGAAGATCACCAGCGACAGCATCATTTTCCGTGAGTACGTAAAAGATTCATTAGGACGTGAAACCGCACGTGAGGTAGTCAAGAAACTTGTGCCGGCTTCGTAAGTGGACGGGGATATTTCGATAGCAGGAAGACCAGCAGTAGAAGATGCAAAGCAGTCAGGGCCGAACCCAGGGGAAGTAACCAGCCGTTATTTCCAAAGTGTTTAGCGGCGGCTGGAGTTGTCAGACAGGCGTTAACGCCGCGCATGACCGGCCAGATTTGTTGACCGCCGGGATGGGGAGACAAAAGTGATGAGGCTTAAGCAACTGCTAGGAATCGTTCTGTTGGCCAGTGCAACCGCAATGGCAGCAGCTACCGTTTCGCAACTGGGGGGCGTGCTGGTGAAAAACCAGGACAGCGCTGCGGTGATCACCATCCTGGCGAACGGGACTTTTACTCATACCGAGTATCGTCCAACCGACAACTTGATGCTGGTGGACCTGGCAGGGGTCTCGATTGCGCATCAGGACGCAAAGGTGCATGAAGTAGTGGCGCCCGGCGTGCGGTCCTACCGCATTACCGGCTACCGTTCCGCAACCGGAGCTGAGGTGGCGCGCATGGAGTTGACGCTGGCGCGGGACGCCAAGGTCAACGTGGCCGAGGTGGAAGGCGGACTGGAACTGCGCGTGTCCGGCTCGGCAGCCATCGCACCCGCCAGAAGCGATTTGGCCACGGATTCACCGATCCAGAGAACGGTTGCGGCGACTCGCATCCGTGAGATTTCTGTTGCCCAGGGCGGCGATGCGTTGAGTATCGAGATCAGCGGCAGCAGCCCGATGACGGCCAGGACCATGAAGCTGACGCACCCAGACCGCGTTGTCGTCGACATTCCGAACTCCGTCCTTCAGGGCCGCGCACGCGAGATCCCGGTCAACAGCAGCGACGTGAAAACGGTACGAGCGGCGCGCTATCAGGAAGGAACAACCCGCGTTGTGGTGGACATGGCGCAAATGCGCGATTTCCAGGTGGTTCCCCAAGGAAACAAGCTGGTGGTGCGGTTGGGCCAAACCTCCACGGCAAAGCCGGTGCCACTGCCGGCAATGAAAGAGACTGTGGTCACGGCAGACGCCGCGCCCCAACCGGCGAAGCAGACAGCTCCTGCCGAACCAAGCATGAGCACAGCCGCCAAAACTTCCACAAAGACGCAAGAGAAGACCGTGGAAGCCACACGGTCCAGGTCTGAAATTGCAGCCTCGCATTTTGCTGGAGAGGCCCCAGCCCTCCCCAGTATTAATCAACCGCCCTTTGCCACGCATGCCAGCCTGGCTGCCCAGCCCGCGATGATCAACGCGGCCCTGCAACAACAGCAGCAACAGCCGGTACAAAGCACGCCCGCCGGCACCACGGTGGCCGTCGCACAACAGGCAACAGGCAATTGCACCACCGGCCGCTATACCGGCGAGCCGTTTGGCATGAATTTTAAAGACCTTGATCTCAAGGACTTCTTCCGCCTGATTCACGAGATCAGCGGCCTGAACGTTGTGCTGGATCCTTCGGTGAAGGGTTCGGTCACAATCGTTCTAGATGATGTGCCGTGGGACCAGGCCCTGGCTATTGTGCTGGATAATAACGGACTGGCCTGCACGCTGCAGGGCAACGTTCTTCGCATCGCCACGCTGGATACGATGAAAACCGAAGCCGAAGCGAGGCGCGCCCAGCAGGAAGCTCAGGCGCTGGCAGTCCCCAAACAGACCATCACGCGCTATCTGAGTTATGGCCATGCCAGGGACGCAATGCCGGTGATCAAGAAGTTTCTTTCGGCCCGTGGAGACGTTGTGGCCGACGAACGCAGCAACGCTCTGATTGTCGAAGATATCCCCAGCGTGCTCCCGAAGGTGGAAGACCTGATCCGCATGCTGGACCGCAAGACGCCGGAAGTGGAGATTGAGGCCAGGGTGGTTGCTTCCACCAGGACATTTGCCCGCGACATCGGAACTCAGCTGGCCGCCGGCTTTGGCAGCGGCAACAATGCAGTGGGCGGTGCGGTTGGAGCGAGTCCGATCGATATCTCTGGACTGGTTCCAAGGTTCATCACTTCGCCGGGCGATACAAAGTCCCTTCCGCTGTTTTCCAACCTGGGCGCCACCGGACCGACCAGCGGCATTTCGTTTTCCAATGCGACCAACGGTTTCCGGCTGGACTTTATCCTGACCATGGCGGAGAGCCGCGGCCTGCTTAAGATCCTGTCACGTCCTCACATCACGACGCAGAACAACATCTCTGCCCTGATCAAACAGGGATCGCGCATTCCGGTGGTCACGCAGGCGCAGTTGGGCGGCCCACCGACGGTCACCTATGTTGAAGCTTTCCTGCGCCTGACTGTGATTCCGCAGATCACCGCGGAGAACACGATCTTCCTGAATGTGGACGTGGAGAACACGGTGCCTGACTTCAGCCGTGTAAGCGGTTCACAATTGAACCCCACGCTCAACACGCAACAGGCGACCACGCAGGTGTTGGTTTCCGATGGCGGCACGGTCGTCATCGGCGGCGTGATCCAGACCCAGAACAGCGTGGCCATTTCACAAGTCCCATTGCTCGGCAGCATTCCGTTTCTGGGCAACCTGTTCAAACACACCAACGTCAACACCTCAACGGCGGAGCTGATCTTCTTTATCACTCCGAAGATCATTCAAACCTAGTGTCGCCCATTGGCTATCCCCGGGGACTCATACTCCCCGGGTTTTTTTGTCTTTAAGTTTTTGTCGCTTCGCTCCAACCCGCTTGCGATTGTGTATTTTGTTTGGAATTTTCAGCACCCGTAGCAGGGCGGTTCGGCACGCAAGCCGGCCTCACCGTCTGGAGCAGAAAACGAATTTTGTCGCTTCGCTCCAATCTGATTGAGATTCTGTATTTGTCTGGAATGCTTGGCGCTTGGGGCAGGCGGTCGCAAGCCGGTCTCAACGCCCGGGCGCAGGAGCGAATATCTCACTACTTAACTGAATATCTCACTACTTAACTTAGGACCATGAACTACATTGCTCGACAAAAACAGCTTGCAGCGCTAATGCGACGCGGCGGATTCAACGCGCTGCTGATAACGCATCTGCCGAATGTCCGCTATTTATGCGGCTTCACTGGCACGGCAGGCGTGCTGCTTTTCCAGGCAAGCGATCGCTCCCACAAGGTGACGTTCTATACCGATGGCCGATATTCCCAGCAGGCGCATGAGGAAGTGCAGAGCGCCAGGGTGGTGGTAGGGAAAAGGGCGGCGTTTGTTGAGGCGTGCGAAGGCGCGCAGAAGGCCAAAATCAAGACCTTGGGCTTTGAAGCGGATCAGCTTTCTTACAGCGCTTACAGGCAATTGGGGCAGATGGTGAGCGGAACCAGGTTGAAGCCGGGGGCCGGGCTGGTGGAGCAATTACGGCTGATCAAGGATGGTGATGAGATCAGCCAGATTCGCGCTTCAGTCCTGCTGGCTGCCAGCCTGTTTCAAACAGCGCTTTCCGTGATCAAGACAGGAGTGGCGGAAACGCAGGTTGCAGGCGAATTGGAGTTGCAGGCCCGCCGCGCCGGCGCGGAAAAGATGTCGTTTGATACGATTGTCGCCGCGGGACCCCGGTCGGCGCTTCCCCATGGGCGCGCTTCCTCGCAACCCATTCCTGCTCAAGGATTTATAATCCTGGATTACGGTGTTATACTCGCAGGTTACTGTTCGGACATGACCCGCACTGTGCATGCGGGGCCGGTTTCACGGGCGCATCGCCGCATGTATGAGGCAGTTCTGCAAGCCCAGCTCGCCTCGATTGCCGCTGTAAGGCCGGGCGTGGAAACAGGTGAAGTGGACCGCGCAGGGCGGGAAGTATTGAGGAAAGCGGGCTTCGACGCGTTTTTTACCCATTCCACGGGCCACGGGGTGGGAATTGAGGTGCATGAATCGCCCCGGCTGGGCAAAGGCCAAACCCAGAAACTTGCACCGGGGATGGTCGTCACGATTGAGCCCGGCATCTACATTCCTGAAGAAGGTGGAGTCCGGATCGAAGATATGGTCCTGGTCACTGAGTCCGGACACGAAGTACTGACGCCTACCACCAAGGACCTGATCACGCTTTAACTCCGTAGGGAACCCAAGCATGCGCGCCGATGGCGAATGAGGGGCAGAGGAGAGTCGAATACATTCATGAATCAGAAAGAGCTGAAAGAGCTTATCGATTTTCTGATAGAAAAAGATATCTCCGAGTTTGAGCTCGAGCGGGGAGATGTTAAAGTGCGGATCAAACGCGGCGCAGATGCGGCCGCGCCAGTCATGGCACATGCGGTACCCATCGCTTCCATGCCAATGGCCTCCGCCGCCCATGCGGCCACTTCTGCTCCAGTAGCTCCTGCACCAGCTCCAGGTTCGGGCGCAGCAGCCCCGGCAGCCGCAGAAGAAGAGCTGCACACGGTGAAATCGCCGATCGTAGGCACGTTCTATGAAGCTCCCGGTCCCGGCGCATTGCCCTTTGTGAAACCCGGCGACCAAGTTGCGACCGGCCAGGTGCTGTGCATCATTGAAGCCATGAAACTCATGAATGAAATTGAAGCCGACGCCTCCGGCGAGATTGTGAAGGTTCTGGTTAATAACGGACAACCCGTTGAATACGGCCAGCCGCTGTTCACGATTCGGCCAAGAAAGTAAATTGTTAGGCGGCGAAGCCGGCTTGCGCGCTGAGCCGCAGGTATCAGGTGCACAATAACTAGCGGCTATTGCGAAGCCCTGAAGCGGCGTGGAGCGCAGCGACATAAAGAATGTTCAAAAAGATATTGATCGCGAACCGTGGTGAAATTGCCCTGCGCGTGATCTGCGCCTGCAAAGAGCTGGGGGTGAAAACCGTTGCTGTTTATAGTGATGCGGACCGCAACTCGCTTCACGTCCGCTTTGCCGACGAAGCCATCTGTATTGGGCCGCCGCGCTCTTCAGAGAGTTACCTCAATATCCCTGCGGTAATCAGCGCGGCGGAAATCACCAATGTCGATGCCATTCATCCCGGCTACGGATTGCTGAGTGAGAATGCCAACTTCGCCGAAGTCTGCGAAAGCTCGCACATCAAGTTCATCGGCCCGCCGCCCGAAGTGATCCGCCTGATGGGCGAAAAAGAAAAAGCGCGCCAGGCCATGAAGAAAGCCAGCGTACCGATTCTTCCTGGTTCGGATGGCGTGATTGCCTCTGCCGAAGAAGCGCGTGAATGGGCAACTCAGATTGGCTATCCGGTGATTGTGAAGGCTTC
>WNGG01020662.1_pt1 | contig 11112 bp, 12 predicted proteins | sample 5400661 | NCBI WGS metagenome assembly WNGG01 (sample SAMN13153372, study PRJNA577476) | soil metagenome | isolation source: 100 cm soil or saprolite under Garry oak tree replicate 1 | place: USA:California | collected 2016-06-15 | reverse complement strand
TGGAGAGCCATGGTGTCGTTCAGCGGAAATGGCGGCAGATTCACAGTAAGCTTGGCAGAACAAGTTGACGTTAAGCAGACCGACCAAAACACAATCGAGTTTTCTCTGAAGCCAGTGACTTCTGAGATTCCCGTGTTTCAAACACGGCTTGCGTACGATGCCGCGAGCAAAGCCTACTTACTCAGCGTGAAGACCGGCGATAACCCGTCAGTGCTAGACAATCTTAGGCTCACTTATAACGAAAGCACCGGCCTCTCGGGAGAGGGTATGTTGACGGACGCAGCCGGCAAGTCCCACGCGGTACGGGTGCAGATAACGCGAAGGAAAGACGGCTATGAATGGTCCGTGCGCGATCCTAGCGCGCCTGCGAGGAACGACATCGTCATCGGATTCACGTTTCTCAAGCGCGTCGAATGAGGTCGGCGCCTGACATCGTTCCAGCGCGGGCGGTCGGTTTCTATGAAGTCCTGCCGCGATGGCTGCTTCGTGAGAAAGACCGCAGACATTCATTACGACAACCGTCATGTCGGGAGGTGGACAATGAAGAAACTCTACGGAGTCGCGCTGCTTCTGGTATCCGTCTCGGCGAGCGGATTCGCACAGGACGCGGACAAGCTAGCGAGGCTTGACCATTATGTCGGTAGCTGGGGAGGCTACTCTGGCAGGACCACGTCGATTTCGGGGTCAATTGATATTACAAGCGCGTGGGTGAAAGTCGGCGTCAAGAAAACCACACCGGATGCTATCGAGTTGGAAGGAAACCTCTGGGGAGCGAAAGCCGCCCTCAGGTTCGACAAGACTTCGGCAAGGTACCTCCTTAGCTGGAGTGCCGACGGGTTTCCGCCGGTCGTAGATCTACCCGTTCAATTCGCAGAGCCGGCAGGGTTCGTGGGCGCCGCGACGTTTACGTGCAAGGGGAAGGAGTGTGAGGCCAAGGCCACGATCAAGGAAGGAAAGGATGGCGGATCCGAATGGGAGCTGGTCGTTACGCAGAGGAAGGACAAGTGGCGGTTGAGTCTTGGACTTGGCAAGGGGCGGTAGACAGACGACGATTCAAGAGAGGCTGCATTCGGCTTGACGATCATCGTCAGCAGGAGTGCAATCGCGGCCTGACACGCGATGCATGCGGAGCGCGCCCAACGGAGGCTTCGATCAGTCCCAATATTTCAGGCGCGCCCGCTGATCTTGTTCGTTCGCCGGCCTCTGTCGCTTATCGATAAACCCAGTTCTTTTCTCGCTCTAGTTCATAAAGAAGGAGAGGTTATGAAACGAACAATCGTCACAATCGTTGTGATTCTGTTTGGCGTTTCGGCCGACCCGACGGATGTTCCAAAGACAAGGTCGGGCATGGTGCGTATTCGTTTACTCGTCGCAGCGTTTTTGCTTCTTTCTGCTCCCGTCGCCGTTACTGCCCAGGTTGAACCGAAGACGGCCAGTGAGGTTGCGCAGATTACCGATCAGCAGAAACTGGCGAAAATCGCGCAGAGCGCCGAGTACTTTTCCGTGCGGGTAGAGGCCGCTCGCCGCCTCGAAGACCCTGCAATGCTGGAGCAGATCCTGAAGAAAGACACGAACAACGAGTTGCGCCATGCTCTGGAGATCACAGGAACCCGAATCATTGGGCGTCTCTGGATAAGCTTCGCGGGACAGCTCACTCCTGACCTAAGCGACAAAGTCTATTTCATCCCCTTCGTGCAGGGCGCTCCACGCGTCGAGAAATTCAACGGCCAGGTCGTCAATCCTTCCGGCGCGCTCAAGGACGGGAGATTCACGATTGAGCTTACATCCGGCTACACTCATCAGCTTGAGGAAGGAATGGAATTCACCTTTGGCACCGGCCAGTTGTTGTACGTCAAGAATACCGAGCGTTTCGAAGGGCCCTTTTATACCTACGCCATAAGGCCGAATGAACCTTCTTCGCCCGCGACCAAAATCACTTTGAAGGGGAAGGGTTTCATTCGCACAATCAATGTCGGCGACATCCAACTCCGGCGGTTTTAGTTGCTTTAATCGTGTCTTTTGGATTCAGGTCTATCCTGCCCCACTCGGGTGCGGCATCGAATCAATAGCGCCCCGCAGGCGGCTTGTCTCTGACAAGGAGAGAACAGTGAAGTACAAAACCACTTTTGCTGTTTTGATTTTCGTATCGACTGCGATGCTTTGCGGAGTTGCGGCTCAAATCAACAAGCCAACCGTGATACGGAAACAAATATCACTTAAGTTCGGCGGGAAAGAGATCGTCGCAGTGGAATTGGAGAACACCCACAGCCGCTCCTATACAAAGTCGTTCTCCCGACAACGATGTGTCCTCACCGATAAAGCTGAAGGCGTTATCTGGAAAATCGTATGCGAAGGAGAGCCGATTGACGCCAAAGACGTTGCGCTCGAAGATGAAAAGGGCCGCAAGTTTCAACACACGTGCTGGAGCAGTCAAGGCACGGTGTATAAGATTGACGCTTCGGGGAATCGTACCGGCGGCGGTCCACAAACCGAGTTCCTGGCTTTCGGTCCAGACGACAGCAAGAAAGTGAAGATTACTTTTGGAGACGCTTCGGCAGAGATTCAATTACCGCTGCCGAATGCCGCAAACTTCGCCGCCGATAAAGTTCAACAAGAGAAGCAAGCATCCGAATCCGAATCCCCGGCGGCTACTGTCACGTTCTTAGATGGCTCGACCCAGAGATGGGAAAATCTTCAATTCATCTATGAGTGGGAACGCGACTACACAGATGACCACCATCCGCAAGTCTCGCCTCGATTCTTGTATCTTGCGAATTCGAGATTTGGTGTCTACGACAGAATAAAGCCTCGGCTCGGCTATCGAATCGAAGCTGTATATTCCGACCAACTGAAGTTCAAGCATATCGTCCTGACAGCTAAACCGATAATCGAAGGAAGAGTCATCGAAACACGTTGTGAGCATGATGCCCCGTGCATTTACGCTAAAGCGATCCGTATTAAAGGAGCGTGCGATGTCGGCGGACAGCAAAAGGAATGCTCGGCAACCCTGATGCCTCTAACCGACAGAATCATCACGGATAAGGCAGGCTTTGTTAAGGAGATTGCTTTCACTGCGCAGTAAGAAAAGGTCAGCGATTTGCTTGTGGAATTGCAGACTGACCGACCACGGATACGTGAAAAGAAAATCGGCAAACAGACGGAGGCGACATGTTCGAAAACCCCCAAGCAGCTACTGCCAAGTTCGGTGTGCCCGAGACGCTGGCACTGACCCAATTCCTCAAACTGGTGTTGCTGGTGCAAGTCATCGTCATGTTTGTCGTGGTTGCGGCAGCGAGCGAGAAAGGCAGTAGTGGAAACGCCGGAGTTGTGTTCGTCTTCAACGGAGCGCTGACGTTAGTTAAAGCGGCATTCATTTTCGGAGTTATCAGAGCCCTTAAGATAAGGAAGCAAGATCGCTTGTTACGTCGTGCTTGTCGCAGGGGCTATTGGCGTGGTGTATGTGCTCGCGACTCTTGAACCCGATCGCTCGATGCGCTATCTGGGCTTGAAAGGGTTCCAGTATGCGTTGAACGTAGTAAACTTGATCCTCGCATCGGTTGGAGTCTTTCTCGCAGTGCGGACATTGAGGAACCTGAAAGCGCTGGAAGTCGAACAAGCGGCCGCCGCTGTGAAGAAAGCACGAGGCAGCGCGAGCTAGAGCCGCGAAGTCTCGACTTCGGAGTTAGGGCTAATGAGGAGGTGAGGGATGACAAAGCGAGTTCAAATTTGGAGCATCGCCATCCTACTAACGACTCTGGTTAGCTTTGGCGCCACCCCGCACTCTAAGGGCGGTAGCATCTCGGGCACCGCAAGCCAGTCGGGTGCTCGAGTCATTGGGCCAACGGTTGCGCTCACTTACTATGCGGACAAGAATTGCGCGGCGCTTGCGGAAAAGAAAGACAGGTCTAAAGCCGAGAGCGATCAGTTGATGGTTTGCCGCAAAGAGAAGGTGCGCACGACGAAAGGCGACCGGGCCGGAATATTTGAGTTCGGTGATTTGCCGGCTGGTTGGTACTCGCTGACGATCAGTTGGCCCCAGGGCAATGTCGCAGTCTCTTGTTCTGAACCTTCGCCTGCGGGATGGGTCATCAAGAATGTTCAGAGTGGCGACCTCGTCTCCATCGTGGCCACGAGTTCTGTCTTCGAGTTGAAGTCAACCGAGAAGCTGGAAGAAGACCTTGACTGGTGCAGGTAAGCACGAAGAACGAAAAGGGAACTTGCGATGAGAACAAACTACCCGGCGTTACTGGCACTTTGCGTGTGCGTTCTTCTAACCGGCTCTGCATCTGCGGCTACGATAAAGAAGAAGGATGGCCAGGTAATCAAAGGACAGATACACGGACATTTAGTGCTGAGAGGAAAAACGCTTCCGAGTGACGCTCGCTATAAAGATGGCGTTACGTTCATTGGTATCCGGGCGCAGTGATTACTGTCGGCAACCTCCGGCCAGATGCGCGGCTGCTCGATTCGGAAATTTCCCCAATTATCTGATCCGATTGCGTCAACGATCCGCAAGGCTATTTCGCGGGCCGCGTCGGCGTTGTCGCGGGCGATGTATTCTCTTATGTGAACGAGTTCTCGGATTGCGGCTTTTGTCCAGACCGGCTTCATTTCGGCGCTTCCGTCTCTCGGTCAGTGCCCCAGCCTTCGAGCCAACGCCGAACTTTCCTGTGGTCAACAACGCGACCCGCTTCACTGTCGGCAACGCCTTCGGCCACAGCCCGATAGAAATCATGTCGCTCACGCATTTCTTGGAATGCAGCGGGAGAGATCAGAACTGCAGCCGGCCGCCCGTTCTGAGTTATTACTAACGGCTCGTCACTGTTTGCGATTTCCTTAATGATTTTCGAGGCGTTGATCTTGAATTCCCCAACAGGGACGATGCCTTCTGACACGTTTATATCTCGCATTGGTTTCTCCGCCTAACTAAGAATCGAATTCAGCTCTGAATATAGATCAGTATTCGAAGCTAGGCAAGGCGCATCGGCAAACTGAGGTATTCATTGCGCCAGATTGAACAGGCCAGGCACTCCCCTTTGCTGCACTAGGGCGTGCATGGCGGCCATACATGGAGCGCTTCTCCTGTAGCCCGCTGCGTTCTCTTCTGATAGAATCACGCCTCTCATCAATCCCTTAACAGTGGAATGCAGGAGGTTCACCATGCGAAAGAGAACGTTCGCCATTGCTATCGCGCTTGCCCTCGTCGCATCTGTCGCGCTTGGACAAACGCGGCAGCAGTCAACCGTTTCCGGTTATCTGATGCCGCCAAAAGTAATCGTCGACATTCTGGACGCGCAGCCGACTCCGACCGTCATCGTCTCGCCCGATCGCCGCACGATGGCGCTGCTGGACCGGTTTAGCATGCCTACCATCGCGCAGCTTGCCGAGCCTATCCACAGGATCGCCGGCACCCGCATAAACCCGAAAACGAACGGGCGACAACAGCGAACGGGCTCAGTGTTCGCCATTACCGTGAAATCTATCGCCGACGGCGCTGAAAGAAAGATCACTGTACCGACGGGCGCGAACATCTCGGGCGTAAGCTTTTCGCCGAACGGCAAGCGTCTCTCGTTTCTGAACACCAAGGAAAACGCTATCGAGTTGTGGGTAGCCGATACTGCGACGGGCCAATCGAGACTGGTCACCGCAACAGACAGACTGAATGCGACCGGCGGCGATCCCGTCGATTGGCTGAAGGATGCCGCCACGATTTTGGTCCAGCTTGTGCCGGCCGGCCGCGGACCCGTTCCTGCTGAGCCTCGGGTGCCAACCGGGCCAAACTTCCAAGAGAACCATGGGAAGGCGGCGCCTGCCGCAACCTATGAAGACCTGATCAAAACCAATCACGACGAGGTTCTTTTTGAGTATTACTTCACAAGCCAGCTCGCGATCATTGACACCGCAACCGGGCGCAAGACGCTGATTGGCAAGCCGGGGATCCTCGAAAACGTCACGCCCTCGCCCAACGGTGAATACATCTTGGTCTCGCGACTCAAACGGCCTTTTTCGAGGCTCGTTCCGATGAACGGTTTCCCAAAAGAAATCGAGATCTGGAATCGCAACGGCGAGGTTGTAAAGAAGATCGCCGATCTTCCCTCGAGCGAAGGCGTGCCGATCAACGGTGTCGAGACCGGTCCGCGCAACGTTCGCTGGCGTCCGGATCAGCCAGCCACCGTCACGTGGGTCGAGGCGCTCGACGGAGGAGATCCTAAAAACAAGGTTCCCTTCCGCGATAAGGTCGTCTCGCTCGACTCTCCGTTCACCGGCGCGCCCGTCGAAGTCGCCAAGACTGAATGGCGATTCGGTGGTCTGTCTTATACCGAGAAAGGAATCGGCCTGGTGAGCGAGTCTGACCGAGCGACTCGCAAGACTCGGACTTGGATCATCGAGTCAGGCGCCCAGCCGCGCAAGCTGTGGGAGCGGAGGCAGCAAGACGCCTATAACAATCCCGGCACGCCGGTGGTCAAACGAGACAGCGGCCTGCGCGGTTTCCAAGGCGGAGGAGGCTTCGGCGGGTTTGGCGTCGGGGCCGGCTTGATTCAACAGCAAGGCGACTACATCTACCTGACGGGACTTGGTTCGTCGCCCGAAGGCGATCGCCCGTTCATCGATCGGCTCGACCTGAAAACGCTCAAGACCGACCGGCTCTTCCGCTGCGCCGAAAAGACCTACGAGTCGGTGGTCGCGCCGCTGGACGACGATGCAAAGACGATTCTAACTGAATACGAAACGGCGACCGACCCACCGAATTACTACGTGCGGGACCTTCCGAGCGGAACAAGGCGCGCGCTAACGCAGTTCAAGGATCCCGCTCCCCGAATACAAAAAGGGTGAGCGCTTGCCGATGCTGATGTGGGCTTACCCGCGCGAATTCACCGACGCTGACACCGCCAGTCAAATCTCGGGCTCGCCCTATCGCTTCACGCGTGTGAGCGGTCCGTCGCATCTACTATTGCTTACACAGGGCTACGCGATCTTCGACAACCCTACAATGCCGATCATTGGTGAGGGCGAGACCGCTAACGATGCTTACGTCGAGCAGCTCGTCGCGAGCGCCGAAGCGGCGGTCAACAAAGTTGTTGAGATGGGCGTAGCCGACCGCGACCGCATCGGCATCGGCGGGCACAGCTACGGCGCGTTCATGACGGCGAACCTGCTGGCGCACTCCGATCTTTTCCGCGCGGGCATCGCGCGCAGCGGAGCCTATAATCGTACGCTGACACCATTCGGGTTTCAGAACGAGCGACGCACGTTCTGGGAGGTGCCGCAGATCTACGGAAAGATGTCGCCCTTTTTCTACGCAAACAAGATCAACGAGCCGATCCTGTTGATACACGGCGAAGCAGACGACAACTCCGGAACGTTCCCGATCCAATCCGAGCGGCTGTACATGGCTCTGAAGGGCCACGGCGCGACGGTCAGATACATCACGCTTCCTTACGAGGCTCACGGCTACGCCGGGCGCGAGTCTGTCCTTCACACCGTGGCCGAGATGCTGAACTGGATGGACAAGTACGTGAAGCGCGCCGGCCCGAGGGAAAGCACGGCGGCCGTATCAAAGTTAGTACCAATCGAATCATCGATGGCAGCGGGCCGAGCTGGCGTCAGCCACTCGGGTCGCTGCTCGTTGCAGAACTATGGTGTTGAGTTTCCATACGACCTGAAATCGGTTTGACAATTATTTCCGTCCGCGATAGCATCGCGGTCGCCTGGCCGGTCGGTCAGCACGTCAAGCAATCATCCAGATTTTTTCCTGCCTCCTGGAGGCAAGCTTTTTCCGTGAGCGTTAGTTAGTCGGCATATGGCAGCTGCTGCGAGCATCTTCGCTAGGCGCGCCGACCTGCCGCGGAATCATTCAACGCGTATCTGCCGCACTCAGTTTGTGATGGAGCCAAAGGAGGAGAGTGTATGCATTCCAAGTTCAGCTATCTGCTGCTTTCGGTTGCAACGCTAACGCTGGTGATTAGTCAAGGGCTTCAGATCCTTGCGCAAAACGCAACAGGATCAATACGCGGTACCGTTACCGACCAAAACGGCGCTGTGCTGGCCAAGGCAAATGTTGCTGTGATCAATAGCGCCACCACGGCTGCGAGGAAGGTCACGACCTCGGGTGACGGCACTTACTCGGTCGAGAATCTCCTGCCGGGCGAGTATGAGGTAAGGGTCGAGGCGCAGGGGTTTGTCAGTCAGTTTCAGAAGCTGATTGTCGAAGTCGGCAACGCGACAACGGCTAACTTCGCGATGACTGTGGGCGCGGTCAGCCAGACCGTTGAGGTGACCGCGGAAGCGCCGGTTATCAACACTACCGACACCGTTGTCGGCGGGGTCATCAACCGGGAGAGGGTCGAGAATCTGCCCGCCAACGGGCGGAGCTTTCTCTCAGCCGCAGCGGCGGAACCCGGTGTTAACGTTTCATACACAGCCACATCGAACGCCGGCAATCCAAACAGCTTCTTTCGAGTTTCGGTTGGGAGCGCCCCCGATCAAATGACCTTGATTTCAGTGGATGGGTCGCGGGTCAACGACCGCATAACCGGTGGCACTTCGCAGAACTTCTCCGCAGAGACCGTGCAGGAGTATCAAGTGAGCACGCTCGGCTTCGACCTCTCCAGCGGGACCGCCTCGGCAGGGATCGTAAATGTAGTGACTCGAACCGGCTCCAACCAATTTCATGGGAGCGCTTTCTTCTTCTTCCGAGATCACAACATGGCCGCGTTTCCAGGATTCAAACGACCCGACGACCCCACCGCTTTCAACCCCTTATGCCTGAACCCGGCGATTTGCGCGCGAGTGCAGGATCCATTCTTCGTGCGAAGACAGTACGGAGGTTACCTCAGCGGGCCGATAAAAAAGAACAAGCTCTTCTTCTTTGGCAACTACGAGCGTACGAATCAAGTCGGCGCTAACGCCATAACGTTTACCGACGCGACCCTGTTTGGGTTCAACCATATTGCGCAGCAGCCGCAGAAGTTCCAGTTAGGAAATGTTCGCCTCGATTACACCGTCAGCCCGAAACACACCGCGTTCCTCCGCGCAAGCGTAGACTCCAACAACGGGGTCTCAGGCCCGTCAAACGTCCTGGAATCAACATGGATAGCCTCAAGTAATTTCTCTTACCAGACGCAACTGGGCGTCACCAGTGTGTTCAGCGCGGTACTGGTGAACGACTTCAGGTTCTCATATTCGTACTTTAGAAACCGCCTCGGGCCGCCTACGCAAGCAGAATGTGAGCGCGCCTCAGGGAATCCATCCTACTGCTTCAACTTGAACGACGTGAGGATCACGTTCTACGGCGGGCTAATTGCCGGAAATAGCGTTAACGTCCCACAAGATCGTCACCCGCGAACCTACCAATGGACCGATAACGTCAACTGGCGGAAGGGGGCTCACCGCGTGCGCTTCGGCGGCAATTGGGAACACAGCAACGCTCACGGAACGTGGAGCCTAAAGAGCGGCGGGACCGGGGCAACGGTCGCTGACCTGCTGAAGCTTCCAGTGAACGGCACTCTGAGCATCGGGCTCGGAGATCCTGGCCAGCCGGCTCGTCCCTACAATTACGAGAAGATCCTCGCAAACAACGCGATTCGCTTTTACGGGCAGGACGCGTGGCAGATGTTCAGGGGGTTCACCCTCAACTATGGACTGGGTTGGTCGTTCGAGGACAACGTTCTTTACCACGACATCGATCTTCCCGATTACCTTATCCCTATCCTGGGGCCTAATGATGTCGGTAAGAAGATCACGCAAAGGTACAAGAACTTTGATCCGGCGCTCGGCTTTGCGTGGGCGCCGTTCAAAGACCAGAAGACCGTCATTCGATCGAGCGTCTCGCTTCACCATATCTCGCCGAACGTTGGCTTCTACAATCTCAACCAGCGCATTCTGTTTGGTCCGGCGGGTAACGGGTTGGGATCGTTCACGGGATCAGGGCTGCCAAATCCGAAGGCCGGGCAGCCGGGTCAGCCGGCGCTGCTGAACTTCACTACACCCGTCAACTTCACTGCGCAGGACTTGATAAACAATCTGGCGCTCTTCAGGTCCCAGTTGGCAGCCAGTAATCCTTTCGTTGGGACTGACCTCTTTGCGCGTGGAGTAAATATTACCAAGTCCGTGCAGGGACCGCAGGGCCTGGACGCCATTTATGACAACAACTCAGCGCGGTTCCCATACACGATCCACGTCAATATCGGCGTGCAGCGGGAGATCGTGCGCAATCTCGCGGTCTCGGCAGACTTCGTAATGCGGCGGGGAGTCGGCTCGCTTGGGCCGATGCTATATGGATTGCCCGGGATTCTATCAAGGTACACGGCATTTCAGATTAAAGTGGACAAGCGATTTTCCAGGGGCATCCAGTTCGGGGGCAGCTATGTTTATTCCCATTACACTAGCCTGGTCACTATCTCTAACAACAAGAACCTGTATGACGGGTTCGGACCCGTGGCTGCCAATCCACATCACCGCTTTTCAGCCAGCGGGATTTACGACTTGCCCAAATACAAGGGCGAGTTGAAACTGCTGCGCGGCGTGTTGAACGGTTGGCAAGTGTCGACCATCATGCAAATGCAAACCGGGCCGCAAACTTCCGTAACTCTGGGCAGTTTGGACGTCGATGGAGACGGCACGTTTGTTTTCCGACTGCCGGGCACAGGGGTCAGTTCATTCGGAAACGGTCTCGACGCTGACGACATCAGGCGGTTGGTGGCACAGTACAATGCTTCCTTGCCGGCAGCAGCCAACGTAGCGTTGAAGGACATTCCGAAAGGTCCCCAACGAGATGCCATCGGCACTTCGTTACCATATATTGTCCTGCCTGATAAGTTCTCCTCCGGAGATAGCTTTCTTACGCATGATCTCCGTCTGACGCGGACTATCTCGATCGCCGAAAAGGTCAGGCTGATGCTAATAGGGGAAGGGTTCAATATCTTCAACATCGCGAACTTGACGGGATACAGCGGGACGCTGAACGCGTACGGCAGGCCATCAACAACTGGCGGGAGTCCGACGCTTCCCGCATCTGGATTGCTCTTTGGGCAACCCACGAATAGAGTCAATCCAGTCTTTGGCTCAGGCGGTCCGCGAGCTTTCCAGTTCGCAGCGAGGGTCAGCTTCTAG
>WNGG01008767.1_pt1 | contig 11112 bp, 9 predicted proteins | sample 5400661 | NCBI WGS metagenome assembly WNGG01 (sample SAMN13153372, study PRJNA577476) | soil metagenome | isolation source: 100 cm soil or saprolite under Garry oak tree replicate 1 | place: USA:California | collected 2016-06-15 | reverse complement strand
TAGAACTCGTCGGCGCCCCCCTCGGCGATCGCCGCGAGCGTGCGCGCGAGCCCGGGCTGCGCCAGCCGATCCGCCGTTCCCTGCGCCGGGTGGAAAACGGGCCAAAGGGTCCGGCGCACGTCGTCGGCCGCGTCGGGACCGAAGAGCTCGGGCGCGTCGGCTTCCTCGCGACGCTGCGACGCCGAGACCGCGATCCCGTCGCGCGCGTACGCGATCGCGTCCTCGAAGAGCGCCGGCCAGCCGAGCGGCGAGCCCATGCGTGTCGCGCTGTAACGGTGGGCTTCCCACCATCCGGAGACCACGCCCGGCACCGTGAGCGCCGCGGCTCCGCCGCGCTCGGGGATCGCTCCGCCGAAGCGCGCGCGGTAGGCATCGGGATCGGCCGCGGCGGCGGCGCGGCCCGCGGCGTCGAGCGCGCGCGTCCGCCCGGCGGCCGCGTCGTGGATCAGCCAGAGGTTGTCGCCGCCGACACCGTTCATGTGCGGGTAGACGACCGCGATCGTGGTCGCGGCGGCGATCGCGGCGTCGAGCGCGTTGCCGCCGCGCTCGAATGCCCTCACGCCGGCCCGTGAGGCGAGTGCGTGGGGCGAGGCGACCATGCCTCGCTGCGCGCGCACGTCAGGCCGACGGCGGCGAGCTTTGGGGCCGGACGCTCACCCTGGCGACCACCTGGCGGGCCACGTGGCGGATCGCGTGCCAGAGCCAGACCGGGTACCAGATCGCCCACGACGCGGATGAAGGGACCGAGGTCCAGCGGGCTCTCAGACTCGCCGACGGGAAGAGGTTCCGCCGAAGGTGCCGCAACTTCGCCGCCGGCGAGTCTTCCCAGAGAAGCATGAGGATCGCCATGAACGGCCCGGCCAGACGCCAGCTCGGATGCCGGGGGCGGATCGCTTCGAGGAATCCGTCGGGCACCGGAGCACCGAGCAGGGCACGGCTCTGGCTGAGGGCCAGATAGACCGCGGACGAGACTCGAGCCGTCTTCACCGAGTCACCAGATCGTTCCAGGGCAGCGTGTTGCGGTGTCGCTCCACCAGCAGGGTGACATCGAGCAGCACTTTGATCGAGGCGAGCCCGTCCTTCGCCGCGTGGAAGCAGAGATAGAGGAGCAGGTCCGGAAGGGCCATCGACCAGATCGGGTGCCCTTTCCAAACGCTCGCCGAGGCCGAAGCCCAGATCGCCCGCACGGAGACGTGGCGTTCTCCCAACTCATGGTGCAGCTCGACGACCACGCCGCCGGCGTCCGCGTCCTCGGACATGAAGATGGTGTGGTAGTCGGCTCCCTGCTGAACACCAGACCGTCCGCCACCCACGCGTAGAAGAACGGCTTGACACCGAAGTGATCGCGAGCGCAGAAGACGCGCCGGCGGGGTCCGTCCCAGACGGCGAACGCGAAATCCCCGAGGATGTGCTGGGTGCACGCGTCACCCCAGACGCGGTAGGCGTGAAGAATCAGGCCCGCGTCGTTTTCGGCGTCAGGCTCCCGGGCACCGCACGCCTCGAGCGAGCGGACGAGGTCGGCCCGGCCGTCCACCCGCGCGTCGGCGGTGATCCAGACTCGTCCGTCGAGGCTGTAGGGCTGAGGCTCCGGCGCCGGGTCGCTCGTGGTCTCGAGCCCGGCGTGACCGAGACCGACCGAGCCGTCGGCCCAGACGCCCTGGCCATCCGGGCCGCGGATCGTCAGAGCCTCGGTCATGCGTCGCAGGAGTCGGCCATCGACGGGAGAGTCGTCCCAATGGATGATGCCGACGATGCCGCTCATCGGGAGGGCGCCGCGTCGGCCGCGGGAAGCAGCGCCTGATAAGGGTCGCCTTCGGACGATCCGAAGATGACCCGTCCGCCGCATTCGAGCCACGCGTGGCCCCTGAGCCCACGCTCGTCACGCGCCACCCCGAACCGGACCGTCGCGTCGACGCCCTCTCCGCGGAGCATCCTGGCGAGCACGAGGGCTTCCTCGAGACACGTCGCGCGCCGGGGTGCGTACCGTCCCGCCACCCTGACGAGCCAACCGATTCGCTCGAGGGGCAGCGATGGGCGCGCGGTGCCGGTGACCGGCCCGCGCGGCAGGAGCCGCGTCGCGGGCAAGAGTCGCAGGGCCAGACCGACGAGTAGAAACAGCCACCAGGCGTGCAGCAGGACGCGCCGCTCGCGCGACGTGAGCCGGGCCAGTTGCCCGAACCGCTCAATCGCAGATTTCAAGTAGTCCGTGCTCCCGCAGCTCCCCGACGAGGTCGAGGAGGTCCGCCGCGCCCTGGTCTTCTCGGACCTCGTACTCCTGCACGAGGACCGCGAGGACCTCCGCGAGCGATCGCTGCTCGCGAAGGAGATGCCAGATCCGGGTCCCGATCGCATCCAGGCGGAAAGAGGACGTGATCCGGAATCTTGACGCGTGTGGTGAGGGAGAGGGCACAGGCCATGGCCGTGCGGCTACTTTACCTCCCCCGTTCCTTGCTAAGGAAGCCGTAGAATATTGGCCCGTGCGCTGGCTGATCGACGGCTACAACGTCCTCCGGCGCGATGCGGATCTGCGGGCGCGCGAGGCGGAGAGTCTCGAGGCCGGACGCACGGCGCTTCTCCATCTCCTGGCCGCGATCGCCCGCGCGTCGGGCGAGTATTTCACCGTCGTCTTCGACGGCGCGCGGCGGGGCCAACCTCCCGCCTCCGGACAGGTTGCGGTCGTGTTCTCCAGACCCCCCGAGAGCGCCGACGACGTGCTCGGGCGCCTGGCGCGGGAGGTGGGCGCCGGCGCGGTCGTCGTCTCCTCGGACCGGCGTGTGCTGGACGCCGGCCGCCGCGCCGGCTGCGCGGCCGTCAGCGCCGAGCGGTTCCTCGACGCCGTGCGGGGCGGCGACGCCGACGACGTGGAAGAAGAAGACGACGAGCGGCAGCCCGGCAAGCGGGGAAACCCCCGGCGGCGGTCGCGCGATGAGGTACTGGCGGCACGCGCGCTGAGGCGCCTCCGCCTTGACCGATCCTGAGACCTCGGCTACAAGAGAGGTGGAAATCGCGGCAGAATCTGCACCTCTACGAGTATCTGGCGCACACCTGCGCCTCCGAGCTCGACGTCGAGGTGCTCGTGGATCGCCGTGAGGCCGCCCGGCGCGCCGGGCGCGACCGGCGGGCGGCCGCGCGCGGCGACCGGCGCCTCACCGAGCGCCGCGCCGCCCAGCAGGCGAGCGAAGACCTCCGCACGCTCGGCTACGCCTTCGTCCGCCACGCTTGAGAACGAGGACGTGCTCGCGAGCCCGCCGCTTCACGCGAGCGCGGGCTTCACCTCGCGTCCGACGAGCGCGATCGCGTCGAGGTCTTCCTGATCGAGCATCTGGAGCATGACCCGCCCGATGCCCAGGTCCCGCCAGCGGCGGAGGTCCTTGACGACGTCGGCGGGGGAGCCGAACAGGAAGCTGGCCGCGCGCCAGCCGGCCGCGTCCTCGGGCAGCCGCGGGAAAGTCCGCAGGGCCCGGGAGAGCCGACCCTTCACCTCGTCCGGGGTGCGGCCGACGATGACCGGCACCATGAGCGAGCGGGCGATCGTCGCCGGGTCCCGGCCGAGGGCGTGGCAGTGCTCCTCGAGGACTCGACACTTGGCCGTGTACTCGTCGGGGCTCACCCGGGTCACGTTCCATTCGTCCGCGTGCGCCGCAACGATCCGTAGCGTGCGCCGCTCGCCCCGGCCGCCGATCACGAGCGGCACGCCCCCGCCCGGCGGTAGCGGATAGCTCTCCGCCTCGCGGAGCGGGTAGTAGGGCTGGTCGAGCGTCACCGGCCGTCCCTGCCTGAGCGCCGTGATCACCCGCGCGCCGCACTCGAGCCGGTCCATACGCTCCCGGAGCGGTGGAAACGGGATGCCGTACATCCGGTGCTCGCCGTCATGCCAGCCCGCGCCGATGCCGAGGTCGAGCCGGCCGCCCGACAGCTCCGCCACGGCCGCCGCCCGCTTCGCGAGCAGCGCCGGGTGGTAGAAGGTCAGGGGGCAGACCATCGGCCCGAAGCGAATCCGGGTCGTCCCCGACGCCAGCCACGCGAGCGACGCCCATGTCTCGAGCGAGGGTCGCGTGGCGTCGCCGAAGAGGCCGGTGAGATGGTCGGAGCGGAAGAGATGATCGAGGCCCGCCTCTTCGACGGCGCGCGCGAGCGCCTGCCAGCGCGCCCACGTGAGGCCTTCCTGGCCTTCGATCATGAAGCCGATCCGGAGCGTCATCGTTGCCTCCTCGCGTCGCGGCCCGTATCATACGCTTTGGACTCAACGGGCAGCGCACCCACGCCGACATCGGTCCGGAGGAAGCATGGCGATCGCGAGCGAGTTTTCGCTGGACGCCAAGTACCGCCAGGAAGACGGCACGATCTTCCTGTCGGGCATCCAGGCCCTCGTCCGGCTGCCGCTGGACCAGCACCGCGCCGACCGGCGCCGCGGTCTCAACACGGCGACGCTGATCTCCGGATACCGCGGCTCGCCGCTCGGCGGGCTCGATCTCACGCTCGAGCGCAACCCGGACCTCCTGCGCGAGCATCAGGTGGTCTTCATCTCCGGCCTCAACGAGGACCTCGGGGCGACCGCCGTCTTCGGCTCGCAGCTCGCCAACCTCTTCCCGCAGCCGAAGTACGACGGGGTGCTCGGCATGTGGTATGGCAAGGCGCCCGGCGTCGACCGGAGCGGCGACATCTTCAAGCACGCGAACTTTGCCGGCGTCGGCCGGAACGGTGGCGTGCTGGCGCTCGGCGGTGACGACCCGCTGTCGAAGTCCTCCACGCTGCCGTCGCACTCCGAGGTCGCGTTCTACGACGCGCTCTTCCCCGTGCTCTTCCCCGGCAACGTCCAGGAGATCCTCGACCTCGGCCGTCTCGGCTTCGAGCTCTCGCGCTACTCCGGGCTCTGGGCGGGCTTCAAGATCGTGACCAACGTCGCCGACGAGATCGGCAGCGCTGAGGTCGCGCCCGACCGCGTGCGCATCGTGGACCCGGGCTTCACCTGGGAGGGGCGGCCCTGGCGCCACAGCCAGAACCCGACGCTGCTGCCGCCCTTCGGGCTGGAGATGGAGCGCGAGATCCACTACGGGCGCCTCGAGGCGGCGAAGGCGTTCGCCGTCGCGCACCCCCTCAACCGGATCACCGTCCCGACGCCGGGCGCGTGGCTCGGCATCGTCGCCGCCGGCAAGACGTACTACGACCTGCGCGAGGCGCTCACCGAGCTGGGCCTCGACGACGCCGGGCTGCGACGCTACGGCATCCGGCTCCTCAAGATCGGCATGCTCTTCCCGCTGGAGGGGACGATCGTGCGCGAGTTCGCGCGAGGGCTCGAGGAGGTGCTCGTCGTCGAGGAGAAGCGCGCGTTCGTCGAGCTCTTCGTGCGCGACATCCTCTACAACGAGACGACCCGCCCGCGCGTCACCGGCAAGCGCGATCTCGAGGGACGGCCGCTCGTGCCGGTCGACGGCGAGCTCGACGCCGACCGGATCGCGCAGATCGTCGCCTCACGTCTCGAGCCCAGGGTGCGGCTCGACTCGGTCACCGCGCGCGTGGCGCTGCTCGAGGCGCTCCGCGAGCGGCCCGCGCCGATCACGCTCGCCCGTCAGCCGTACTTCTGCTCGGGCTGCCCGCACAACCGCTCGACGGTCGTGCCCGACGGCTCGATCGCCGCGGCGGGTATCGGCTGCCACGGCATGGCGCTCGTGATGGACCGGCGGACGATGGGTGTCACGCACATGGGCGGCGAGGGCGTGCAGTGGGTCGGCATGGCGCCCTTCAGCGGGATCCCGCACATCTTCCAGAACCTCGGCGACGGCACCTTCTTCCACTCCGGCTCGCTCGCCATCCGTCAGGCCGTGGCGGCCGGGACCAACGTCACCTACAAGATCCTCTACAACTCGGCGGTCGCGATGACCGGGGGGCAGGACGCCGCCGGCGCGATGCCGGTGCCCGACCTCACGCGCGCGCTCGAGGCCGAGGGTGTCAAGCGGATCGTCGTGACGACGGACGAGCCGGACAAGTACCCGCGCGACGTCCGCTGGGCCGACGGCGTCGAGGTCTGGCACCGGGACCGGCTCGACGAGGCGCAGCGCGTTCTGCGCGAGACGCCGGGGGTGACCGCGCTCATCCACGACCAGCGCTGCGCCGCCGAGAAGCGTCGGCTGCGCAAGCGTGGCCGGCTCGCCGACCCGGCGCTGCGCGTGTACATCAACGAGGCGGTCTGTGAAGGGTGCGGAGACTGCGGCGAGAAATCCAACTGCCTGAGCGTCCACCCGGTGGACACCGAGTTCGGACGGAAGACCCAGATCCACCAGTCGTCGTGCAACAAGGACTACTCCTGCCTGCGCGGCGACTGCCCGTCGTTCCTCACCGTCGTGCCGAAGGGCGCCCCGAAGAAGAAGGAGCGGAAGATCTTCAGCGTGGACCGCCCGCTGCCGGAGCCAGCGGCGAGGATCTCGCGCGACGCCAACATCTTCATGACGGGGATCGGCGGCACCGGCGTCGTGACGGTGAACCAGATCCTCGGCACGGCCGGACTGCTCGACGGCCTGCACGTCCGCGGCCTCGACCAGACGGGCCTCAGCCAGAAGGGCGGGCCCGTCGTCTCGCACCTGAAGATCTCCGAGCGGCCTCTGGAGGCGAGCAACAAGGTCGCCGCGGGAGAAGCCGACTGCTATCTCGGCTTCGACATCCTGGTCGCCACCTCGCCGCAGAACCTCGACCACGCCCGCCCCGACCGCACCCTGGCGGTGGTCTCGACGAGCCAGGTGCCGACGGGCGCGATGGTGACGAAGACGGACGTGCTGTTCCCCGAGGCTCAGGGGCTCTTGACGTCCATCAACCGTGTCACACGCAAGGACGAAAACGTCTTTCTCGACGCGCTCGGGCTCGCCGAGACGCTCTTCGACGACCACATGGCGGCCAACATGCTCATGCTCGGCGCCGCCTACCAGGCGGGTGCGATTCCCGTGAGCGCGCGCGCCATCGAGGAAGCGGTCGCGCTGAACGGTGTCGCCGTGCGCATGAACACGCAGGCGTTCCGGGCCGGGCGGCTCGCGGTCGCCGATCCCGCATGGGCCGGGACGCTCAAGCATCACCGCGTCGGCTCCGTCGAGGCCGTGACGGAGCTCACGCCGATGGCGCGGGCGCTGGTGGCCAAGGTCGGCGCCCTGCCCGAGAAGAACGGCGAGCTCGTCCGGCTCCTCGAGATCCGCGTGCCCGAGCTGATCGCCTACCAGAGCGAGGCGTACGCGACGGAGTACGTGGACGCGGTCAAGCGCGTGTACGACGCCGAGCGGGCCGCCGTCCCGGGCACGACCCGGCTCGCGGAGGCCGTCGCACGCCACCTCTTCAAGCTGATGGCCTACAAGGACGAGTACGAGGTCGCGCGGCTGCACCTCAGGCACGACCTCGCCTCGGCGCTCGCGGAGGAGTATCCCGACGGCGTCCGCGTCTACTACCAGCTGCACCCCCCGATCCTCCGCGCGCTCGGGCTCGAGCGGAAGCTCGCCCTCGGACGGTGGTTCGACGGGGTCTTTCGGGTGCTCGTCGCGCTCAAGGGGCTGCGCGGCACGCCGCTCGACCCGTTCGGCCGCGCCCGCGTACGGCGCGTCGAGCGCGAGCTGATCGGCGAGTACGGGGCGCTCGTCCACAAGGCGCTCATCGGGCTCTCCCCGGAGACCCACACGCGCGCGGTGAAGCTCGCCTCCCTGCCCGACCTGATCCGCGGCTACGAGGACATCAAGCTGGCTTCGGTCGCGCGCTTCCGTGCCGAGGTCAAGGCCCTCGGCTACTAAGACAAATGGGGGGCCCCGACATGGCCCCCCCATACTATTCAAGCGAGGGGAGCTACGCCCCCCTCGGACTCCCCCGGCCAGCGCTCGGGAGCGCCCCGGCCAAGCCGTGGCGCTCCTCGATAACCCTACAGGCTCCTAATCGTCGGAGGGCCGGCCCCGCTCCCGCTTGAGGGCTGCCCGGCGCTTCTTGCCCTCGAGTCGCCGCTCGCGCGCCGCCGCGCTCGGACCCGTCGCGACCCGCCGCTTCGGCGTCACGAGCGCGCGGCGGATCAGCTCCCGCACCTTGTCGCGCGCGTCCTCGAGGTTGCGAGCCTGATCGCGCGTCGTCTGGCTCGTGACCATGAGGCGCCCGTCGGCGTCGAGGCGGGTCCGGGCGAGGGCGCGGAGACGCTGGTGGGCGATCTCGGCGAGCCCCTCGATCGCGTCGAGATCCACGCGTAAGTCTACTTTCGTCGCGACCTTGTTGACGTTCTGGCCGCCGGGCCCGGAGGCGCGGACGGCACGCATCTCGAGGGCGCGCGCCGGCACGCGGACGGAGTCGGTAACGACGATCGCCTCGCTCACGCGGCCATTCTATAATCCCGGGTCATGAACACCATCGAACGGCGGTTCAAGACGCTGCAGCGGCAGCTCAGGAAGCTGGCCAGCCAGGCCAACAAGGCGCGCGGGACCGCGCAGAAGCGGGCCCGGCGCCTCGAGCGGCAGACGCGCGCGACCGTCGAGCGGGCGCTCAAGCGGGCCGAGCCCCAGGTGAAGGAGGCCGTCGCGACGGCGCAGGCGCTCGGCCGGGGCCTCCGCGCCGGCGTCCGCGCCGGCGCGGAGGCCTATCGCCGGAGCCGCGGCCGGCGCTGAGCCCCCCGGCCGCATGACCCTGCGTGAGCGGCGGCGCCTGACCGACGTCGCGCGCGGCGACAAGCGGGCCGATCTCTACGTCCGCGGCGGCACGCTGCTCAACGTGCTCACGGGGGAGCTGTACCCGGCGAACGTCGCCGCCGCCGGCGAGCGCGTCGCGTACGTCGGACTGCGCGACGATATGGTGGGCCCGCGCACGCGGATCGTCGACGCGCGCGGGCGCGTCCTCGTACCCGGCTACATCGACCCGCACGTCCACCCCGCCCACATGATCACGCCGTCGGCCCTCGCGCGGCACCTCCTGCCGCTCGGTACGACCACCCTCTTCGGCGACACGCTGCAGTTCTGGGAGCTGGGCGGCCTGCGGGCCTTCACCACCGTCGCCGACGCGCTCGCCGCGTCTCCGCTCAAGTTCTACTGGATGATCCGGCCACACGCCCAGAGCCGGACGACCGACGAGCCGAGGCGGTTCCCGCTGCGCGACTTCGTGCGCGCGCTCGAGCATCCGTCGGCCGTCGCCGCGGGCGAGGTGACGCGTTGGCCCGACGTCCACGCGGGCGAGCCGGGGCTGCTGGCGCGGCTCGACCTGGCGCTCCGCCGCCGCCGACGGGTGGAGGGGCACACGGCGGGCGCCACGACCGAGAAGATCCCCGCGCTCGCGGCCGGCGGGCTCACCTCCGACCACGAGCCGATCACGGCGGGAGAGGTCCTCGACCGCGCCCGGCAGGGGATCGCGGTCATGCTGCGCGAGTCGTCGCTGCGTCCGGATCTGGTGGCCCTGCTCGACGCCCTGAAGGGGGCGCCGGCGCTCGCGTCGCGCGCGATGCTCACCGCCGACGGCTCGATGCCCGCCTTCATCCGCGACCACGGCTTCGTGGACCACCTGATCCGCGTGGCGCTCGAGCGCGGCGTCCCGCCGATCGACGCGTACCGCATGGCCACGCTCAACGCGGCGACCTACTACCACCTGGACGGCGACCTCGGCTCCATCGCGCCGGGCCGCTACGCCGACGTGTGCGTGCTCGCCGACCTGAGCGAGCCCCGGCCGGACGTCGTGATCGCGCGGGGCCGGCTCGTCGCCGAGGCGGGGCGGCTGCTCGTGCGCGTGCCCGAGCCGTCGTGGCGGCGCGTCTTCGCCTCGCCGCGCGCGCGCCTGGCCCAAAGGTGGCGCGCGACGGCGGAGGACTTCCGGCTTCCGGAGGGCGCGTCGTACCCGATCGCGCGGCTCGTGAGTGCGGTGATCACGCGGCTCGAGGAGCGCCGGCCCGGTCCCGGTGACCTCCACGCGGCGCTCGTCGACCGCGCCGGGCGCTGGGTCGCGCCCGGATTCGTGGCGGGCTTCGCCGATCGCCTCGACGGCCTCGCGTCCACGATCACGACCGATTTCAACATCGTGGTCCTCGGGCGCCACCCCGAAGCCATGGCGCGCGCGGTCAATCGGCTCCTCGCGCTGCGCGGCGGCATCGTCGTCGCCGAGGGCGAGGGCATTGCCTGGGAGCTGGCGCTGCCGCTCGGCGGCATCATGACGCGCGGCAGCCTGTCGGACGCGGCGCGCTGGGAGGACGAGCTGCGCGCCGTGCTCGCCGCCCGCGGCCACGGCTTCCACGATCCGCTCTTCACGCTCCTGTTCCTCTCCGCCGATTTCCTGCCGGCGGTCCGGCTCACGCCGCTCGGCGTCTGGGACGTCAAGCGGAGCCGCGTTCTCCTGCCGCGACGACGCCGTTGACGCGCACGGCGCGTCTGGCGCTCCTGGCCCTGCTGCTGCTTCCCGGTCAGGCGGGCGCCGAAGGGAAGTTCACCGAGGGCGTGCATGGGGGGCGCGCCTACCGTCTCTGGCTGCCCTCGCAGCGCGCGCCCGACGGGCCGCTCGTGCTGGCGCTGCACGGTTGCTGGCAGACGCCGGAGGACTTCGCGCGTGGCACGCGGCTCAACGAGGCCGCGGAGCGGCGGGGCCTCCTTGCGCTCTATCCCGCGCAGGCGCGATACCACAACGCGTACCGCTGCTGGAACTGGTTCGACGCGGCGAGCCAGTCGGGCCGGGGCGAGGCCGCGGAGCTCGTCGCGCTCGCGCGGCGCGTGCAGGCCGACCACGGGCTCGCCGACCGGCGGGTCGTCGTGCTCGGTTTCTCCGCCGGCGGCTTCATGGCGGTCAACCTCGCGTGCGCCGCGCCCGATCTCGTCGCGGCGATCGGGGTGATGGCCGGCGGCCCGTTCGGGTGCGCCGTGGGGCCGGAGGCGGCGATCCAGTGCATGCGGGGGCTGGCGCGGGACGCGGGCGGCGCCGGAGCCCGCGCCTGCGCAGCCGCGGCGGGCGGACGAAGGGTCACCCCGCGCGCCTCCCTCTGGCACGGCGCCTTCGATCCGGTCGTGAGCCCGACGAACCTCACGGCGCTCGAGACCATGCTCGCGCATCTGCTCGACGCGCCGGCGTCCCTCACCGAGGCGCGCGAGGGCGCCGTCCATGCGGTTTATCGCGACGCGCGCGGCGCGCCGGTGA
>WNGG01021845.1_pt1 | contig 11115 bp, 10 predicted proteins | sample 5400661 | NCBI WGS metagenome assembly WNGG01 (sample SAMN13153372, study PRJNA577476) | soil metagenome | isolation source: 100 cm soil or saprolite under Garry oak tree replicate 1 | place: USA:California | collected 2016-06-15 | reverse complement strand
CTGGGCTCCCTCGGGGTCGCCCTGGCGGGCGGGCTCATCGAGGCCATCTTCCTCCGCCCCGTCTACCGGCGCGCGGAGCTGGACCAGCTGCTCGTCACCTACGCCCTCGTGCTCATCATCGGCGACGTCGTGAAGTTCGCGTGGGGCCCCGACAACCGGTCCATCTCGCGCCCGGCCATCCTCGCGGGATCGGTGCTCGTCGGCGGCCGGGACTTCCCGACCTACAACCTCGTGGTCATCGCCCTGGGCCCCCTGGTGGCCGCCGCCCTGTGGCTCCTCCTCACGCGCACGCAGTTCGGTCGGCTCATCCGTGCGGCCGCCAGTGATCGCGAGATGGTGGGCGTGGTCGGGGCGGACGTCTCCCGGCTCTTCACGGGCGTCTTCGTGCTCGGAGCGTGGCTGGGCGGACTGGGAGGCGGCCTGGCCGCGCCCGTGGGCGCCATCTACCCCGGGATGGACGTCGAAGTCATCGCCGAATCGTTCATCGTGGTCGTGGTGGGCGGCATGGGCAGCCTGACCGGCACGCTCCTCGGCTCCCTCATCATCGGCCAGCTCAACGCCTTCGGCATCCTGTTCTTCCCCCGCTTCGCGCTCCTCTTCGTCTACGTGTTGATGGTGGTCGTGCTCGTGGTGCGTCCCTGGGGGCTGCTGGGCAAGCCCCACACGCGCTGAGAGGCACGGATGGTTCTCGCGCGAAGAACAGCGGTGGCGACGGCGGCAGTGGCGCTCCTCGCCGTGCCGCTGGGGCTGCCGAAGTTCTACCTCCTGCTCGCGACCGAGATCCTGATCATGGGTCTCTTCGCCATGGCCTTCAACCTGCTCCTCGGCTATGCCGGCATGGTCTCCTTCGGACACGCGGCGTTCTACGGCGTGGGCGCGTACACCTGCGGCCTCCTCCTCAAGAAGGCGGATGTCCCCTTCGCGATGTCGTTCCTCGCCGCCCCCGTGGTGGCGGCCGCCGTGGCCCTGCTCTTCGGACTGCTCTGCATCCGTCTCACGCGCATCTACTTCTCCATGCTCACCCTGGCCTTCTCGCAGATCGTGTGGGCCATCGCCTTCAAGTGGTACAGCCTCACGGGCGGCGACAACGGGCTCATCGGCATCCCGGTCCCGAGCGCCCTCGCGGATCCGCGCGCCCTCTATCTCTTCACCGTGGCCATCGTCGTGCTCGTGGGCGGGCTCCTCTGGCGCCTCGTCAACGCGCCGTTCGGCCGGACCCTCCTGGCCGTCCGGGAGAACGCCGAGCGCGCGGAGTTCGTGGGCATTCACGTCCGGCGTGTCCAGCTCGCCGCCTTCGTCATCTCGGGCGCGGTGTCGGGACTGGCGGGGGCGCTGTTCTCCCTGTTCAGCCGCGGCGCTTTCCCGGACTACGCGTACTGGACCAAGTCCGCCGAGGTCTTGCTCATGACACTCCTGGGCGGGCCTTACGTGTTCCTCGGGCCCGCCCTCGGCGCAGCCATCCTGATCGCCTTGAACTCCGTCGTGACCTCCTTCACCGAGTACTGGCCGGTCGTCCTCGGCGCCGTTCTCCTCGTGCTGATCTACGTCTTTCCCGGTGGGGTGACGCGGCTCTTTCTCGTGGGACCGACGGCGCCCGCGCGGGCGCCCGGCGAGCCTCGCTGATGGCTGGGCCCCTCCTCGAGGTGGCGGGCCTCAAGCGCTCCTTCGGCGGCTTTCAGGCCCTGGGCGGCGTGAGCTTCCGGGTCGAAGCGGGCGAGATCTCAGCGGTGATCGGGCCCAACGGCGCGGGCAAGACGACCCTGTTCAATGTCATCACCGGGCACCTGGCGCCGGACTCGGGACGGGTAGGCTTTGCCGGCCGGGACATCACCGGCCAGCCGCCCCACGCGATCTGCCGCCTCGGGCTGGCGCGCTCGTTTCAGCGCACCAATATCTTTCCGCGTCTCTCCGTCTTCGAGAACGTGCAGATCGCCATTCTCTCGCACGAGCGGCGCGCCTATGGCTTCTGGACGGGGGCCCAGGACCTCGGACGGGACCGCACCATGGAGATTCTCGAGGACGTGGGGCTGGCCTCGCGGGCGGCCGACCCGAGCGGCAGCCTCTCCTACGGCGATCAGAAGCAGCTCGAGCTCGGCATCGCGCTCGCCCTGGAGCCCACCCTCCTCCTTCTCGACGAGCCGACGGCCGGCATGTCCCCGCAGGAGACCCGGACGAGCGTGGCCCTGGTGGCGCGCATCGCGCGCGAGCGGAAGCTCACCGTGCTCTTCACCGAGCACGACATGGACGTCGTCTTCTCGGTGGCGCAGAGGATCCGCGTGCTCCACCAGGGGCGCCTCATCGCGGAAGGCGCGCCCGAGGAGATCCGGGGCCTCGCCGAGGTCAAACGCGTGTATTTCGGCGAGGGCGCGATCAGGACACGCCGGGCGCCGTGATGCTCGAGGTGCGGGACCTCCACGCGAGCTATGACCTGAGCCAGATTCTGTTCGGTGTGGGCCTCGAAGTCCACGAGGGCGAGGCCGTGTGCATCCTCGGGCGCAATGGCGTGGGCAAGACGACGACGCTCCGGAGCATCATCGGCCTCACCCCGCCCCACCGGGGCCAGGTCCTCTTCGACGGCACGGACATCACGGGATGGCCGCCCTACCGTGTCTCGCGCCGGGGCATCGGCTTCGTGCCCCAGGACCGTCGCATCTTCGCGGACCTCTCCGTGCGAGAGAACCTGGAGGTCGCGCGCCGGGCCCTGGCCACGAGCGCGCCGGCCTGGACGGTGGAGCGCATCTACACGGCCTTTCCCATCCTCGCCCAGCTCGACCGACGCCGCGCGGGCTATCTCTCGGGAGGCGAGCAGCAGATGCTCGCGGTCGGACGCGCTCTCATGGGCAATCCGCGCCTCCTCATCCTGGACGAGCCCTCCGAGGGTCTGGCTCCCCTGATCGTGGAGACGCTCGCCGACCAGATCGCCGTCCTCAAGGAGGAGGGCATGACCATCCTGATGGCGGAGCAGAATCTGGCCCTCGCCCTCGCCCTCGCCGACCACATCTGCATCCTCGACAAGGGATCGGTCCGCTTCTTCGGCCGCGTCGACGAATTCTCCGCCAACGAATCCCTTCGAAAGGAATATCTCGCCGTCTAGCAGGCGGCTCAAAAAGGTCCCGATGCGAGGCGGCGCCCCGTCGTTCGAGTTGAGCGGCGGCGCCTGGCCGACGCGAGACGAGGGCTGAGTCGATCTGCACGCGAGGCGTACTCCCTGTACGTTGAGCGTGCAGCCGAGGGCGACAACGAAGCAGATGCGCCCTTTTCAGCCGCCTGCGGGCTAAGACTTCGGCCTGGGAAATACGAAGCGCTGCTCCGCTGCGTCCTTGGGCCAGACCACCTTGGGCTTCTGGCCGAGGATCTGGAGCATGGCCGTGCTCGCGTTGGGATTGTCGCCCGTCTCGTTGAAGACCACTGGCCCCGTGGAGACGGTCACGCCGCCCGCGAAGCTCGTCTTCTTGACGGCGGCGACCACGGCGTCGGGATCGGTCGTGGTCGCGCGCTCCAAGACATCGGCGATCACGAGCATCCCCTCGTACGAATAGGCGGCGCTGGCGTCGAAGTTCCGCCCCCCGGACCGCTTCAGGTACTCGGGGGCGATCCGCTGGGTGGCGGGGAGCCGGTAGTTCGCGTACACCGTGCAGTCCATCACGTACTCGATCCGCTCCTTGAGCTGCTGGATCTGCCGCGTCTCGTAGAGCCCGGGCGCGCCCGGGCTGATGATGCCCATCACGTCCACGCGCTGCTTGACCAGCTCGTCGAGGAGCAGGATGGCGGTGGCGGGACGCGTCACCGGCGCGATGATGTCGGGCTTGGCGGAGCGGGCGCGCGAGACCTCCGTGGCGAGGTCGACGGCGTTCTCCGGATACGGGATCACGTCCACGATCTCGAAGCCGGGGGTGGCCGCCTTGTGGGCGATCTGGAAGCTCTCCGTCTGCGTCTTGCCGAAGAGATCGTTGGAGTACAGGACCACCAGCCGCTTGGGGCTTACGCCGGCCTCGCGGAAGATCTCCGTCATATAGCGCACGGCATTGCGTCCGAAGATCGCGCTCCCTGGGAAGATCCGGTAGACGTACTGCAGCTTCTGCTGCCCCTCGCGGACGGACTTGGCGATGTTGGCGGTGGGGGCGTCGGCGGCCGTGATGTCGATGATATAGGGCACGCGACGCTGCTGGGCAAGAGCGGCGATGGAGGCGACGTGCGCCGAGTGATAGCCGCCCGTGAGGAGCTGGGCGCCGGAGTTGATCAGTCGCTCCGCTTCCGAGCGGGCGACGTCGGGCTTGGTCTCGCTGTCCGCGTGCAGCAGCTCGAGACGGGCGCCCCCCATGGACTTGATGCCGCCCGCGGCGTTGATGGCCTCCGCGGCCATCTGCGCCCCGAGCTTCGAATCCTGGCCGACCTCCGCCATGGGACCCGAGACCGGGCTGACCATGCCGACCTTGATCGTGCGCGGCTGGGCCCGGAGGAGAGAGGGGAACGCGGTCACGCCGACGGCCGAGGCCGTGGCTCCGCAAAGAAATGCGCGTCGACCTACGGGCATGGCCATCGCTCCTCCTTGAGTGGCTCGCGCCTCGAGAGGCTCGCGCGACGACCGGTCTGCGCGCTTCAGGGCCGGGCGGCCACGGACGGCGCCTGTTCCCCGAAGACGGGATTGACCGTCCGGTCCACCAGCGACGCCTCGCCCTCCGTGGGAAGCTGCTCCGAGTAGTTCTGGGCGCCGTCGATGTCGTGCTCCCACACCTCGCGCGGCAGCTCGTACAGGACCTCGATGCCGTGCCCATCCGGATCGGAGATGTACACGCTATGGGTCATGCCGTGGTTGGTGCGCCGATGAAACGGCACACCCTTGGCCTGTAGAAATTCCAGCTGCTTGAGCCACGACTCGCGGTCCGGCCAGGCGATGGCCACGTGGTTGATCCCGGTCCGGCTCGGCATCAGGTCCCACTTCTCGCGGTCCCCGCCGTTCGTCTCGGCCTCCTGGACTTCGGCCAGGGCGAGGTCGTGATGGGTCACGTGGCCCTCGGCGTCGAGGCCGCTGTAGAAGCGCATCTTCGGCCGCTTGCGCCCCGGTATGGGCTTGAGCTCGGCCACGCAGCGGAAGCCGATGATCTCGGTCCAGAACCGATGCGACGCTTCCAGGTTCCGCACGTTCAGGACGAGGTGATTGATTCCGCGCGGCGCTTGAGCCTGCGCTTCCGTATTTTCCTTGGACATGTGATGTCCCTCCGTTACCCGACCGCATCATGGCAACCCAGCCCCGCTCCCGGAAGCAGCCGGGGCGGAAGCAGCCATCATCCTACCCTGAGCCGCTCACCGACACCAGGATTCCGACACGACGATTCGAGACTTCCATTCTGCGGGGGCTCACTTCATGGGTGAGGCGGGAGCTGGGTTCAGGATCACGGAGCGCATCTCGATCAGGAGCGGCGAGGACTTGCCGAGGAATGCCTGCCATTCGGGGTCCTGCATCACCTGCCCGCGCACGGAGGCCCGGTGGTTCAGATCGCGATACGCCCACATGTGCACGACCTCGTTGAGCTGGCCCGCTTCCGTCTGCCAGACCCCCACGTTGGTGGAGTACTTCTCGCGGACCGGCATGATCGCCTTGAAGTGGCCCAGCCACTCCCCCGCCTTGCCCACCTGCGTGCGATACCAGCGGAGCTCGTAGAGATGGCCGGGCTCGACGGGCGGCTTGAAGGGAAGCTGGACGGACAGGATCTTGTTCTCCTGGGCCTGGAGCATGGGCCGGATCTGCGGGACGTAGCCCTTGGTCCACTCGTCGTTCTTCGACAGCTCGCCCCGCAGCCGATCCCGCTCGTCGAGGCTGGGATAGTTCCAGAGATGGACGAACTGGTTCAGGAGGCCGAACTCGGTCGTCCACGAGCCCTCGAGCTTCCCGTACTTGTCGCCCCGGACCTTCCGGCCGACCTGCTCGTTCAGCTTCAGGTACTCGCCCTGCTTGCCCGGCATCAGCGTGTAGGTGCGCAGCTCGTGGATCATGGCCTGCTCCTTTCTCTCTGGCTATCGGTTCCGCCGCGAAGAGGCTCCGTGGGCGCGATCCCGGCTAAGTCTAGGCCAAGTCAGGCGGCTGAAAAAGGCCCATCTGCGGCGATGAGCGCTTGCGCGAAGAGGCCTAACCGCTCAGCCAGGATCATCCACCACCTAACCAATCATAAGACGGCGCCCTCGGGCGCCGCCTCGCATCTGGACCTTTTTGAGCCGCCTGTCAGCTATTACATCTTGACGCGGAGGTGGCGGCTCCGTACCCTGGCCGGCACCTGCTCCGGCCCGCCATGCGACGGAGACCGGAGCCGCTCATTACACTGCCACCGGGAGGCTCTCATGTGCGTCGATGATGATTCCTATCCCCCGATTCGCCCCATCGCCGGCGGCTCGGCCGGCTCCCGAGATTTTCGCCTCGTCTCCGCAGACGGCACGCGCTTCATGGCCCACGCGGCCCGGGCGAGCGCGCCCACGGGCGCCGGCATGGTCGTGATTCCGGACGTGCGCGGTCTTCACCCCTACTACAAGGAGCTCGCCGACCGCTTCGCCGAGGTGGGCGTGGATGCCGTGGCCTTCGATTTCTTCGCCCGCACCGCCTCCTCCGACGATCGCAGCGAGATCGCGGCTGCAGCCGCGTACTTGCGCGGCTCGGAAGGCGGCGGCGTCCGGTCGCTGTTCTCCGTGGGCTTCTGCTTCGGTGGAGCGATTTCCTACCTCCAGGCGGCGAGCGGGCTCGGGTATGCCGGGGTGATCGGATTCTACGGCTGGCCCAACGGATTGAAGCGGTGGCCCGACCGCCCGAAGCCGGTCGACGCGGTCAGCCGCTATACGTGCCCCGTCCAGTCGCTCTTCGGCGGGGCCGACGAAGGCATTCCGCAGATCGACGTCGACGCGTTCGACGCGGCCTGCCGCAAGGCGGGGGTCAAGCACGATCTCAAGGTCTATCCGGGCGCGCCCCACAGCTTCTTCGACCGCAAGTACGCGGAGTTCGCGGAGGCTTCGGCCGACGCGTGGGGCCGTGTCCAGGAGTTCGTGCGACAGTACACCAAAGGCTGAGTCGAAACAGCTACCTGGTGGCCATCACCTGACAGGCTGCTTGAGTCACGCGGTCGATCGCTTCTTGCCTGCTCTTGGGAGAGGGCATGGCGGGGGGCGGGGGGAAAAGCGGCCTGCCGAAGTCCGCCTTGACGGCCCAGCTGACGTTCTGCGGCAGGATGCTCGGCGCTCTGAGCAGCGGAATGATGGCGGTGATCGAGCTGACCACGCCCACGACCGACCCGTCGCCCGTGACCACCGGTCCACCTGAATTGCCAGGCTGGACCGGCACGGTCATCTGAAGGAAAGCCGTTTCCGCGTCAGGCCCCGATACGGCGCTCACGGCTCCGTCGGAGAGCCTGGAGGCGGCAGCGGCGGCGCCGGCGGCGGGGAAGCCCACGGTGAAGATCGGGTCCCCCAGCTCGACCCCACGCGCCTCTCGCATGTTGAGATACGCGGGAGCGGCAAGAGAGGTCTTCAGGACGGCGAGATCCTGGCCGCGGGCACTGTTGCTGATCGTGGCCGCCGCGGGCTCGCGGCCGGGGCACCTCACGAGGATCGAGCGCGCCCCGTCGACGAGGTGCAAGGCGGTGAGAAGCACGCCGTCGGGCCGAACGAAGAATGCGGTGCCCAGGCTCGAAGCCGCCGTGGGCACCAGCTGAGGAGCAGGCGCCGGGCGAGGGGGAGGCGGCGGCTGGGTCGCCACCGGTGTCGGCGGCGGCGAGGGCGGAACCGGCCGGGGAGCGGTCGGCGGCGGCGGAGCCACGGCCGTCGGCGGGATCACCGGAGTCGGTTGGGCCACGGGAGCCGGCGGAGCGGTGGGCGTCGGGGGAGCAAAGGGCGTCGACTGACCGAAAGGTGTCGGCTGAGCGGCCACCGGTCCGGGCTGGGGGTTGGCGAGCTCCGCGGCGACGCGGCCGGGGGCGCTCCGGAGCTGGTCCTCGAGATTCTCCGCATGCTCCCGATAGCCCTCGCGCCGGAGGACGGCGACGCCCGCGAGCACCGACTCCTTGATCTCGTCGAGACCGCCCGGCTCATAGCTCTTCTCTCGCAGTCGAAAGACCTGCCATTCGTAGAGATCTCTCGCCATGTCGAGGTTGAATCGCTCGCCGTGCAGCATCGTCCGGTAGAATCCGCACCGGCCACGGAACTCGAGAGCGAGGGCCTCGAAGAAACCCACAGAGTGGATGTATTCGAGGGCGGCGGCCTGGCACCTGTCCCAGTCCCCCATCGCGGCCGACTCCTGGATCCGTCGAGCGGAGAGCCACACCTCGGGATTGACCACACAGGGCAGCGTCAACGTGATCTGTCGACCGCCCCTCGCCACCACCACCTTGTGCGGCACGACGGGGCCCGCGGCGGAGGGGGGAAGCGGTCGACCGTCCAGGCTCGCGACGGGAATCTCCTCCGCGCTGATGATGCGGTCGCCGCGTCGAAGGCCCGCCCGCTCCACCCATTCCGAGGTGGCGAGAACCGTGAGCTGCTGGCCGCTCAGATATCCGACTTCGCACTTGGGAGGCCGCGGCTTCTCGCGGAGAAAATCGATGAGGCCCTGGCGGGCCTGAGCCTTGAACGTGTCCGCCTCCTGGCGCTGTCGCGCCAGCGCCGCGGACGGCGTCGATTCAGAGGCAGGAGGAATGTTGCCGCGGGAGGCGCAGCCCAGCGCGGCCGCGGCGACCCCGCCGACCACGCATATCCAGTGCAGGCAGCGCTTGACCACTCGAGCCTCTCATACGGGAGCAGGTTGGGTCAGACAGGACGAGTTCTCCCGTAAATGGGGGAATCATCATAGCAGACTCCGCGCCGCGCAGCCCCTTGTCCCCGAGATCCGTTCCCACACCTCGCGAGCGCCCAGGGCCTGGTACCCTTGACTTTTCTCCGCCACCCCCCGACAGTGTGGGCACCGCTCGAGCAGCACGATTCCACCCACGTGCCCGGCGGCGGAGCGCCATGACGATCGCCGTCAATGCCAGAAACGGGGCGCGCGAGTTCGAGTGCCAGCCCGGAGAGAAGATTCTCCACGCCGGCCTGCGGAGCGGCCTCGAGCTGCCCTACGAGTGCGCCACAGGCACCTGCGGCTCATGCAAGGCCCGGCTCGTCAGCGGCCGGACCGTGAGCGAGTGGCCCGACGCCCCCGGCGGCCGCTACCTGAAGAGCGAGGCCGAGCTCCTCATGTGCCAGTGCGTGGCCCATGGGGATTGCGCGCTCGAGATCGCGGCGCCATTGAGAGAGCGCGAGGCGGGCGCCCCTGCTCCGCGCGCGCTCGCGGGAACGGTGCGCGATCTGCGCCGGCTCACCCACGACGTGGCGGCCTTCGACGTCGACCTCGAGGGCGCCCTCGACTTCGAGGCGGGCCAGTTCGCGCTCCTCACCGTGCCGGGAATCGTGGGGGCCCGCGCCTATTCCATGGTCAACTACGATCGCCTCGCCCAGCGCCTGTCCTTCGTGGTCAAGAAGAAGCCCGGCGGCGCGGTCAGCGAGTGGCTCTTCGGCGAGGGCATCGAGGGCACACGCCTCGGCCTCTTCGCTCCCCTCGGCCACGCCACCTTCCACCCCGCCCTGCGCAAGCACGTGCTCTGCATCGCGGGAGGAAGCGGCATCGCGGGCATGATGTCGATCCTCTCCCACGCCTGCGCGGGCGGACACTTCGGCGACTGGGACGGGCACGTGTACTTCGGCGTCCGCACCGCGCGGGACGGCTTCTTCCTCGACGAGCTGGAGGCCTTTCGCGCGCGCTACCCGGATCGGCTCGCCGTGACGGTAGCCCTCTCCGACGAGGAGGTTCCCGCCGCACTGGCCGCCGCCTATCCTCGGTTCGCCTTCGAGCGCGGCTTCGTGCACGCGGTGGCCGGCGAGAAGATGAAGAGTCGGTTCACGGACGTCCGGGCGTACGTGGCGGGGCCACCCCCGATGGTCGATGCGAGCCTGCGCCTGCTCCTGCGTGAAGCGCGGCTGGCGCCCTCGGACATCCGGTACGATAAGTTCAGCTGACGGCGCGACGGCACCACATCACATTCAACCAAAGGAGCGGCGATGGGTCAGTACGAGTGTCACGTGTTCGTCTGCACGAGCGGTGAAACCTGCCCGACCCAGGGCGACACCGAGCGTTTCGTGAAGATCCTCCGGGACGGAGCTCGTCAGGCGGGCAAGCAAAGCGCCGTACGCGTCAACAAGGCCGGCTGCTTCTCCCAGTGTGGTCACGGCCCCATGATCGTGATCTATCCCGACGACGTCTGGTACGGCGGGGTCCAGGAGTCCGACCTCGAGGAGATCCTGACCTCGCACATCCTGGGGGGCCGGCCCGTCGAGCGGCTTCGCTACCGCCCCGGCGTGCCGGGGGCGAACAAGATGAGCGACGAGGAGATCGCGCGCGCCGCGGAAAGCCGGGCTCCCCGGTCGGACGCGGGACAAGGGCCGGCCGCGTGGAAGCGCGTGTGCGCGCGCGCCGACGTCCCCGCCAACGGCATGAAGCAGTTCTCCGTGGATGGTGTCGACGTCCTCATGGTCAACGCCGGCGATGCCTTCGTGGCCTGCCAGGCCATGTGCCCGCACGAGGCCGTTCCCCTCGAGGAGGGCATCCACGACGGCTCCACCCTGACCTGCATGGAGCACATGTGGCAGTTCGATCTCAAGACGGGAGCGCCCCTGGGCGACGCGCAGGAGGGGCTCAAGGAGTATCGGCTCAAGGAGGAGCACGGCGACCTGTACATCGCGCTCGAAGGCTGAGCCATGGCGCTTCGAGTGCGGCGGGTGGTCACGGGCCACGATCCGACGGGCCGGGCTATCGTGAAGATCGACGAGGTGTCGAGCAACGTCTTCACGGGGCGGCCGGGCGCGACGGCCTGCAACGTCTGGACCACCGAGGGCTTTCCCGTCAACAACGACGGCCAGGCCGACGACGGCCTGCGCAAGGCCGGCACCACGCTGAAGAGCGGCACGATCTTCCGCATCATCGAGTTCGCCCCCGGTCTCGCCGCGCGCAATCACCGGACGGACTCGATCGACTACATCGTCGTCATCTCGGGTGAGATCGACATGGAGCTCGACGATTCCCTCGTGCACCTGCGGGCCGGCGATGTCATG
>WNGG01014128.1_pt1 | contig 11115 bp, 9 predicted proteins | sample 5400661 | NCBI WGS metagenome assembly WNGG01 (sample SAMN13153372, study PRJNA577476) | soil metagenome | isolation source: 100 cm soil or saprolite under Garry oak tree replicate 1 | place: USA:California | collected 2016-06-15 | reverse complement strand
CAAGAATGTCAAACTGCTGGTGGAACCTCCCCAATTACTGCCTCATGCACTGCTCTCTCCACGAACAACGTTACTAATGCCGGTGGCGTAATAGGTGAAGTGACGAGGTAACACAAAAAAACAATAGATCGAGATAGACACACAAGTCTATTATCTCCATTATTTTTTATCAGCAAAAGAATTATTGAAACCTGTTCTGAGATCGATTCAAGTAATTTTTTACAAGTCGTTATTGTTTAAATCTAAAAAGGTGTAGACGGCTTAAATGAAGACACGCATTAGGGATAGGAGAATTATGAACCACACAGGAACAAACTATCCCTAATCTACTCTTAGTCAAGCCAAATCTACACCTAAATTATTATTGTGCAAATGTAGAATAAATAGGATTGCTAACTCTTTGCGTTATTCATAGTAGATAAAACATATCTGAATTGCTAAGAGTTCTATTCTAATTAATACTTGAATCGTTATTTCCACCATAATCTTTCTAACGAGTATACCAGAGTTTGAATATATCGACAATTTCTACTGTATTATTACCAGTTGTTGTAAAGCAGTTCAAATATACTATAATGCACGATATGCTCTGAGAACAAATGAATCACAAAATCGCACGCATGACAAACGACCACAAGACAGCTATTGCACTAGTAGTACTGGCAGCAGTTGCAGCTGTACTAGTAGCAAGTACTGCAGTTGTAGGAACAGGACACATGGCACTTGCCGATAGCGGCAACAAAACAAAAGTATTCAAGAATAGCGGCATTAGCCTACCTACAGACACAAAGCAACACCAAGAATGTCAAACTGCTGGTGGAACCTCCCCAATTACTGCCTCATGCACTGCAGCCTCCGCAAACGTCATTACTAACGCTGGTGGCGTTTTGAGCGAAGAGAAGTAACACCAAAAAAACAGACAAATAGCATACAAACTTCCCCTATATTTTTTGTCGTTAACAGAAGAGTAGGGATATTCAAATCACATTTACAATATGATTAGACTGTCCAAAATATATTGTTCAACTGATTCGGGACTTGCTTTCTGATAATATTTCAACTCCTACCGTTTTGTCTTCCATCCATGAAAAGAGGCAAACGGTGGACAGAAGAATTATGAACGAGGAGCTAGCCAGAATCTATAAAAGATATCCTTGTTGATATGGGTATTTTTCTCTCCAATACATGAATATAATCTTTCTAAAGAAAATATCAGAGTTTGAATATATCTACAATTTCTACTGTATTATTACCAGTTGTTGTGAAGCAGTTCAAATATACTATAATGGAAGATCAGTTCTGAGAACAAATGAATCACAAGAACACGACTTTGGCAGTTGCAGCAATCGTAGCGGCAGTAGCTATGACCGCGGGAGCATTCGCCATACCACAACAAGCATTGGCACATTACGGTCACCACAACCATAACAGCAACAGCGTGGACGTTAGTCAAAGCATAAGCCAAGCCAACCTTTGTAGCAACTCCACCTGTTTGAATGACGCTAGCAATAGTGCCGACATAGACCGCTGATCCCATGCAATTCAAGAGTAAAGACACATTCTCTCCATTATTTTTTTGAGCTCGCTGCTTTTCATTGAGACGATGACTGGACCATTATCATTCAATTATAACCGGCTCAACAGCTACTGCTGACTAGCTATGGCATCAACCTTGCAGAGTCCAATACCCAAACTACCTACCATGAATCTCGAGTCCTACAGAACTATTTTTTCAATAACGTTTCCTAACCAAAATTTAATTCTTTTAGAAAGGTTGTTTGGGTATCAATTAGTTAATTAATTAAACCTAACATCTTATTGATTCAATAAATTCCATACCAAGGTTGAAAGTTTATCGTAAGGGCCAAAACCTATCTGTGAGACAAGAAGATTTGCCTGTAATCCACTGCACAATATAATAATACCTTTCCCTTTAGATGGGTTAAACCCAATAAAACTATTGTAGCCATTAAAGAGACCATTATCCCATGTAAGATTTCCACTTGTACCAGGATTATAATTGGCGGTCGTAAACCATGCTAGACCAATATAGATTTTGCCGTGACCACCAAACCCAGTCATATTAGTATACGATCTTACCAGGTGCGATTCTTGCATAGCACTAGATAAGTTCGTTTTAGTCAATCCCATATTAGCAGAGAGGTATTTCGGCAAGTCTGCAGCAGTTGAATAAAAGCCTCCTGCTGGAGCAAAAGGAAGGTGATTTCCAGTTATTGGAAGAGGATGACCATTTATATGACCTATCGCTAAGCGAGATTGAAGTGGCGCAGAAAGAGTAATTCTGGTACTACCCATTCCTAACAAGTTTAGAACTCTGTCTATGACAAGGTGTTCATATGGCATACCAGACTTGGATGCTAGGATGTTGCCTAATAGCCCCACACCAAAATTTGAATAGTTGTATTTTGAGCCAGGAGCTCTTGCAAGTTTAATACTAGAAAGGGCTTGGTACATTTGAGCAAGGGTGTATTTCTGAAAGCCTGGGCCAGATAGTGGCATGTTAGGAGGATTTTCGGGCAGTCCTGAAGTGTGTGTGGCTAGACTTTCAAGGGTGATATGCTGGGGTTTTTGTTACAGAACCAATAGCAAATATTGTATTTTTATCTACTGTCGTCTGATTTGCTGTAGACATTTTACCATATCCATAAAATTGCGTTCCATTCGGATCTACAAGTGCTATAACAATTGCAGCATTAGATCCATTGTTTATATTAGTCTGTATGGCCGCCTTTAGCTGATTAGATATTGTGAAAGTACCTGTACCTGCAGCTGGTGTTTGTTGCCTTATCTGAGGTAATGAATTAAGCGGAGCAGCAAGTACCGAGTTTGCTATTGGCATAATACCATCTAGAACTGCCCCGCACAATAACATCATTGCAAACATCATAAATGATATTTTGTTGTAAATACCTTGAGGCAAAGAAAGTGGTATTTTGTAGGAGATTTCGATGTAAATACTAGATGCGTGAAAGGCGATGGAATATTAAAGTTTATTGCAATGACAGATTGAAGTGCTAGCAACAAAAACCTACAATGAGTATAAAATCAAATGGTAGCTTAAGGATTCAAAATTATGTTGATTCTCCTTTGCACAAGTATTAACTCTCGACATTTATTATTATTTTGTCATAGCATTGAAACAGTACATATGGAAAAACAAGTACAGAAGACGCATTAGCAAAACTAAATCAGGAGAGGCCTCAACATGGCAAAGTGAATGAAAATGTAGCTCCTTTTCCGTTAGAATTGTTCTCGGCCCATATTCTTCCACCGTGAGCCTCGATAATACTTTTACAGATAAACAAGCCGAGTCCTGCCCCTTTCTCGGATTTTGTTGCAAACTTTGAAAATACTCTTGGCAACATTTCAGGGTCTATTCCCGAACCTGTATCTTTTACAGTTACAAGGGCTTGATTATCTTTTTCTTCCACATTAAGTGATATCGTTCCTTCTTTAGTAAATTTAATACAGTTACTTAAGAAATTAGAAATAACTTGTTCCAGTCTTGACTTGTCTACCCGTATCAAAAAAATATTATCCTCACCTTTATCGTACAGCAACTCTACTCTGCTGCTATCTATTTGATCTCTGGTATCCTGAACAACACTTCTTATTACATCATATAGATTACATTCTTCGATATCCAGCTTTAGTGACTTGTTCTCGATTCTAGCCACATCCAGAATATTCTCTTCGAGAAGAAGCAATTTTTTGGCATTTCTCACAATGATGTCAAGTAGTTTGTATTCTTCGTCTATAGTGATGCTCTTATTGTGACTATCATTTTTTCGCATTTTTTTTGAGCGAAGAATTTGGGCTAGGCCAAGTATTGGTTGTACAGGATTGCGCAATTCGTGCGCTGCTACATTAATGAAATCGTCTTTTAATCGACCTGCCTGTTTTAGTTCTTCGTTTGCTCTTGCAAGATCCTTTGTCAATTCGTCTTGTTTTTTATTATGATTTCTTATAGTATCTAACATTAAGTTGAATGATCGGGTAAGAATGGAGAGTTCATCCTTAGCTTTATTGTTCTCTTGTACTGATATTTCCAGGTTTCCCTTTTTTACTTCACTCATTGCCTGGGTCAGAACAAATATTGGTCTGAGGATTCTGGTAATTAGATAAAGAATTAATGCAAGAATGCCCATATTTAAGATGCCAAGAGTGATTTGTAATATCAAAAGATTGTAGGAATTCTTGTCGACTTGTTCTCCTAGCTGTGTAACCAATACATCTGATGCACCAATAAGATCTAAAGCCAATGAGTTGAACTGTTTTCTTATTGTTAATTTATCTATCGTATTTGCCTTGCCCTCTTCACTTGGAATAATCAAATTATTAGAGATAGCAGTTCTGTAAGTATTCCATTTCGCGTTAACTGTGTTCCACAAGTCAGAAAATTCCGAGGGCAACGGTCTTAAATGTACACCAGAAATACTTCCTCCTTCCGTCAAGCCAATGATATTTGATTGCAGGCTATTCATAACAACATTTATGTGTGAAATGTCAGAGGACCCATCTAGATATCTTTCAATTTGTAACAAAAGATTGGCAGTAAGATAGCGATTCTTGCCTGCAATATTAATTGAGTTTCCTATTGATGATTGCAGAGATTGAAAATACGAAAGTACACCAAAACTACCAACAATTAGAATGATCTCAATGATAACCAATAATGTGATTTTTGAAGTGATTTTAGAATTTATTCTTTGGACCATTGCACTTTTTCTCTCTGCTCCGATTTGGCGAAAAAATGCTTATAGCTATTCTTTTGTTGGGACAATTCCTGAACAAACCCTAATCCTAATCCTAATCCAATTCTGCCATAATTCTATTAACCAAATAATCTATCGTAACTGGCTTATTGATAAAACATCCCAGACTTACTGCTGGATAAATTTCTCTTAATGCTTCACGGCTTACTACTCCTGAGGTCATGAAGCAAACTTTGACATTGATATCTATCATTAACATTTTTTCACATAGTTCCAATCCATTCATATTTGGCAGATTAATGTCAATAAGCAGAAGATCATAGAAATCTGGTTTAAAGTCGGATAATGCTGCTATAGGATCGTTGTATGTGTAAACTTCAATTCTTTTGTTGTGGTTAGCGTAATTATTGCTACTTTCTATCCCCATCTTAAAAGTCGTAGTAATATCAGGATTGTCATCTATAATCAAAATTCTTTTCCAGAATGCTTCCTTCTCGCTTGTAGTGTGAAAGATTCCTTGAGAATGAGTTTGAACTTGGCCGTTTTTAGTTATTTTTTAATACTTCCCTATTTTATATTTGAAAGACATACTAATAAATCTCTGGATCCAAAATTGGAGTAACAACCTCTCTGGGATAGACTTTACGAACGAACGAGTCATCGGACTCCGTAGTAACTGATCTTCTCATATTGCCGTCGTTCCATATCGCATAGCTAGTGCAGCTATAAGTGGTAGTGGTAATGTTCAACTTTGCCATCTGTTCAGCAGATGGGGTTTGCTCTCCAAGGAGTGGTGCATGTGCCTTTAGCTACCCAGGGTCGCCAATTAGCTTTACTGCTTCTCATCAGACAATTGCCCGAGCTAGGGTAAGGGAGGTGGTCCAGCAGCGGACAAACAACCCTCAAGCCAAGGCTTTAGCGAAGCCTTCGCCAATGGTTTCACGGGAACCCCTGCGCGGGGAGTGGTACGCATGGACTAATCTGCGCGCCCTAGGCAGCCATCCTTTTTTATAGCTCTGGTCAATTAACGGAGTCTGAGGAGGAATAGTGAAAATATAGCATTAGCTCCACTATGGAGGAACCCTTCTTAAGTAGAGAACGAAAAAGGAAGCTTACGACTCGAAATTTCCAGCCTTAGGGGTTCTGCTACTTTACCTTTTCTAACGCATGTATCAAAGCCTACACTACATATAAATCAGTTTGGTAACCTCGTTATACCTTATTGGTATATTATTGCAATTATAATCGCGGGTATTTTCTTCTATTACGCCTTTAAGAGAGCCAAATATAAGTAAATAGTACGTCCAGCAGAAGAAATAACCAGAAGAGTTCCTAGGGCAACACCCAGGACAGCCAAGACAGTAAGAAACGGAACTGGCTGTAGAGCAGCAGAATCTACTTCACACCAAATACTGAGCAAATCAAGAAAGGATTTGATCCTCGTTATCCCTACCATGGAGTAAGACGATAAGAACGACACTGTAAGCTCATCGGGATTCTGCAATCCTTGTATGCAAAAACAATAAAGGAAAACAATAAAGCTACTACTTATAAGATAGGAATGCAGCTAAGAACATACATATGAAAACTGTAAGCTGTCGTGAAGCAGGATTTGATTGTGACCATGTTGTTAAAGGTGAAACAGAAGAAGAAGTTATGAAAAATGGAGCGGAGCATGCCATGAAAGTTCACGCTATGAAAGAAGAGGACATGACTCCAGAAATGCAACAGAAAATAAGAGGACTTATTCGCAGTTCTTAATTTTTTGAAGAATCCTTCTTTCTAATTTTTTGCAGTTTTGTGATCATAAAATTTCTATCGTATATTATTAGAGGTCCGTTAATATTTGGTTATCTAGTGTCTGGTCTTTTTCTCCTTCTATCACCTAACACCCACCAAGTTACTAGAACTATTCCAAAAATTGGGAAACTAGCTAAGAACACATACGGAAACATTGCAATGTAAATGGAAGGTTGAAATATTTCCATAGTCAATTTAGTATTTTCATTTGGGGATTTATAATTCAATATGTCAGAAATAAACGCTATTTAATTCTCCTTGAGGAAAGGCATTTAATTTAAGCGAACTTTTGTACAGACCTGTACAATGTTACATTCTATTAATATTGTAGAGAAGAGTATATTATGATATTATCTTAGGATGGGTCGTTTTGTACATTGCTCCGTAATATCCTCCTACTTCTCTAATTATTCCCTTTTGTGATAATTCATGTACTTTAATAATTTCTTCCGCCACTAGTTAGTATTGGTATATTCAAGTTCATTAAAGATGCAGGTATAGCCCTGTTTTTTCATCATTTAACAACCAATCACTAATTATTATAGCTCCATTTTCATCAGGTAGACTATCATAGACTTTTTTCAATAGAAATTTATCGTATTATATGACTGAGACTGGCATGTAGATATTAAATGGAGGCAGGTTAAAGTTTCCTCCGCACGGACCAAGAGGGTAAGAGCTACCATAGAATGCAGGAAAACTGGACACGCGAAAGGTTGACGACAAATCAATACAACTTTATAATGCAGGAAAGACTCTCATATTCCTAGCTATTGATGGAAAGATAGAAGCTGTGGTTGGCGTCGCCGATACCCTGAAAGAAAATTCTTCTCAGGTAATTAGAGAGCTGCAGGGATTGGGTTTGGAGGCCATCATGATGACAGGGGATAATGAGAAGACTGCGAGATCCATAGCTTCACAGGTTGGAATAAAGAGGGTGATGGCATATGTTCTGCCTGCAGGCAAGGCCGCTGTCATTAAACAATTACAATCTGAAGGAAAATCAGTATCTATGGTGGGAGACGGCATAAACGATGCGCCCGCCCTAACACAAGCAAATGTAGGTATGGCGATTGGAACTGGCACTGACGTTGCAATAGAGGCATCTGATATTACTCTAGTAAGTGGCGACTTGAAAGGAGTTCTGACAGCAATAAGGTTAAGCAAGAGTACTATGAAAACATAAAACAAAATCTGTTTTGGGCGTTTGCCCATAACGCTGCGCTGATACCGGTTGGTGCAGGTATACTTTATCCATTGTACGGCGTACTATTGGATCCCATAGTTGCGGCCGGGGCGATGTCGATTAGTACAGTAACCGTTGTTCTTAATGCTTTGAGATTGAATAGGTTCAGATAGCCACTATCTTGAATAAAGATAATGCCTGTATTATTCTCTGTAGACTGTTGTTACACTACACTACTTAAGTAAGATAGTAATACTCTGGCTAGTTAGTAACCAAGATCTAACCAACTTACTAAGAAGTGACTACCATATTTAATTATCCCGTTACGTACAACCACTAACAGGTGAATAAATGAAAAATGGAAAATCAATTCAGCCATGGAAACGATGATTCCTGCGGATGTTCGTGTCATCCTGGATCTGGAGCAGCGGGCTGTTCGGGATGTGGACATATGCACGGAAGTGGTAAAATGGAATCTATGGACCCATTCGAGATGGTGATGGCGATGTGGCACAAAGCATCCTTTGAAGCGTATTCGGAGTTGATGATTGAAAAACTAAAGAAGAGGATAGAAGCAGCAAATGGTCCTGTTATGGACAAAATTGCTGATGCCATAATGGAAAGTATGGGTAAAGAGTTTGAGGCTATGAAACAAAAATCCTACGCTAAGAAGGAATTACACGAAAAATTCGCGAAAATATTTAGTGAAGGAAGTCAAAAACAGAAGTAGAAAATCCTATTCAGTGATAAAGCCGCAAGTTTTGCCAGGATTGCCAAATCAACACGTAGAGACTCTCCATTTATTGAGGCAGTCGTTGCAATATGAGCCTATTCTAGGTCAGTATCAGAGTAACATATAATGCCACCCCCACTCTTTTTTTAAAACAGGAAGCCAAGTCTATACTTTACCGAGTTAAGACGACTAGTGTATGCGGTGTACCCTAGGTATTCTAATCTGGGATAGAATACGCCAGTCCAGGGTATATCCGTCAACCAGGGTTTGTTGTGGTCAAAAGAAATGTTTGTAATACCTTATTGAATATATCGGGATACTGATACATCAATCCGTGTCCTCCTCCCTTTATCTGCACAAGCCAAGCTCCTGGGATTTTTTGCGCAAGAATTAAGGAATTAGGTGCGGGTACAGCAACATCTTCAGTTCCAGTTATAACCAAAGTTGGTTTGGATATTTTTGTAAGCTGACTACAAACGCCACTCCAGTTTGTTGCTAACCATCCTTCATTGAGATTAAACTGTTGTTTTAGAGTATTAGAGGTTACAATTTCTTTGGATTCCGGGATCGTTCTATTTGGATGCGATTTAACCCATTCTAGTGGAAATGTGACAGATAAAATTTTTTCTGGGTCTTGCGTACGATTGTTTACCAGATCGGATAAAATTTTTACAACTTGTGGGGTCTGAGGTATATTCTCTTCTCCACCACATGTTGCACCATAGAGTATAAGCCGGTTAACCTTTTCTGGGTGCAAAAGAGTAATCTCTTGAGCTATAAAAGAAGCCATGGAAAATCCAAGAACATCTGCTTTTTGTATTTTTAGAGCGTCTAGTAAACCAACAGTATCATTTGCAAATTGCTGAATCGAGAAGGGTTTGGTTCCTATTGTTGTATTTCCAACTCCACGATTATCAAACATAATAACTGTATGATTCGATGAGAGTTCTTTTAAAATAGATGGCTCCCACGCATCCATAACAAGGCCACTACCGCTGATAAGTAGAAAAGGGTCACCTTTACCAAAAACCTTGTATGCAATATCTATATCTCCAACGTGGACTTTTTTTATTGGCATATTTTGAATGTTTAGTGAATTTGTAATATTGGAGTTCATTTGATCTGATTGACCATAAACAAGATTGGTAGTACCAAAACGACTGTTATTACTAATCAATATTGCAGTACTTGGAATAATAAACAGAAATGCTAAAGCAATAAAGAGCGGTATAACAACACATAGTTTCCTAATAGATTCGTGATTTGACATATCCTGTGATAAGCTGGGAACTATTTAAGAACTACTTGGGTATGGTTTTTGTACAGGCTCTACTTATGAAATCTATCTTCTGATTCATGAGCCACATACCATAGAAACGTATAACCATTTTTCCTCTACTTCTCCTTCAAGTTCTTTTAGTAACAGTTGATATTAAAGAAAATTCAGAGGCAAGCAGGATAAGGAATGGCCTCTTAACGACTTTAGAGGGCTATACAGTTTATGTTTTCATAAGGAAAATCAAAAGTTGATTGCTTAGATATCTGCTTCATTCTCCTCATTTCATCACCATTAGCAAATTTATCATGTAGTGCTAATGGAGAGATGTAGACGAAAAATTGTCTACGTGTTCAGCGCTGCTCATATATGTCCAGCAGGGATTGTATTGTCTTTGTTACCTCCCCATTGAACTACAGGACAGTTAATAACTACGTTCGTAGGAGTAACAGTTATCTGACCTTTTTTAACTGCATTTGCAATTATATCATCAGAACCAAGTATAGTTGGTGTAGTGGCGTTTGTGCCTGTAGTCTTCCATTCTACGATATTAACTTTCCACAGAGGAGTGTAGTGTGGATCTCCAGGAATTGAATTTAAGACATTTGTTTGAAAGCCCATCAGTCCAGAACCTTTGACACCGTTCTTGAATATCCATAGTTGTCCTATGTCTTGCGACTTTGTCAAATTGGGTTCATAGTTTACTGGGGATCCTGTAAAGTTTCCAATTTGATCTTTCATTGTTTTATCTGATACCTCTGTTATTATGAACATCACACCTTTGCTATCATACAATGCCTTAAATAATGGAAGAACTACGGGAGCACTTGTTGTAGTCAGTTTCATCATTGAGGCTCCTGTTGTTCCACTTGTCGTACTGTTCGTGCCAATAGCAAAAGCAAGCTTGTCTGTAACAGCAAGCGGGAAGGCAATTATCATTCCAAAAGCAACTAATGTAGCGATTGTTTTTTTCGTCGAGGTGTTATTACTTCTAGCTACTTTATTATCTTTCATTGGAGAGCAATAATTTCATCATCCTTAAGAATATAGATACGAATTCCATTTGTGGGTCCCAGAGATGGTATTTGTCTTTATCTTTATATCAATGATAAAGTGATTTATGCCCACTCATGCAAAAAACTTCTACTCGAGCAACTGCCTCAATACTAGTAATAGGATTTTTACCATTACTTGTACTGGTAGTTACATATAATTCAAATATAGCAGTAGCTGTAGGCTATGGAAGTAACTCACCCCCACCCTCAGCCTTGGTGTACAAGGAATCGTCAAAAATGCAATTCAGTTATCAGCTAAATTAGATAATTCCGTTAATCCCCCTTTCAGGTGGGTAAACCCTACGAGCGGGGTAGTTAATCCCACGCTG
>WNGG01008765.1_pt1 | contig 11115 bp, 10 predicted proteins | sample 5400661 | NCBI WGS metagenome assembly WNGG01 (sample SAMN13153372, study PRJNA577476) | soil metagenome | isolation source: 100 cm soil or saprolite under Garry oak tree replicate 1 | place: USA:California | collected 2016-06-15 | reverse complement strand
CGGCGATGGACGGGTACGCCGTGCGCGCCGCCGACGTGGCCGGCGCCCCGGTCGTCCTCGACGTGGCCGGCCAGGTCCGCGCCGGCCAATGGCCCGATCGCGCGCTCGAGTCCGGGCAGGCCATCCAGATCATGACGGGAGCGCCGGTCCCGGCGGGCGCCACCGCCGTCCAGCCGGTGGAGAAGACCCGGCCAATCGAGGGGGGGCGGCGCGTGGAGATGCTCGCTCCGGTCGAGCCGGGCGCCCACGTCGCGCGCCAGGGCGTGGAGGCGCGCGCGGGCGACCGCCTGCTGGAGCGCGGGCGCACGATCGATCCCGCCACCATGGCGGTGCTGGCCTCGGCCGGCAAGCGCCGCCTGCGCGTCGGCGGGCGCCCCACGCTGGCGGTGCTGGTCACGGGGGACGAGCTGGTCGAGGTCTGGGAAACGCCCAGCCGCGGGCGCATCCGCAACAGCAACGGTTACGCGGTGCTGGCCCAGGCGCGGTGGGCGGGCGCCGAAGCGCGCTCGCTGGGGATCGTGCCCGACGAGGCCGAGCGCATCGCGGAGGCCGTCCGCGACGGCTTCCGGGACGACGTGCTCGTGATCTCCGGCGGCGTCTCCGAGGGCGCCTACGACCTGGTGGAGGACGTGCTGGCCCGCTTCGACGTGGGGCTGCTCTTCACCAAGGTGGCGATCAAGCCCGGCGCGCCGCTGGTGTTCGGGCGGCGGGGCGACAAGCTGGTCTTCGGCCTGCCCGGAAACCCCGTCTCCGCGCAGGTGACCTTCGACGTGTTCGTGCGCTCCGCGCTGCTGCGCATGCAGGGGGCGAAGGTCGTGTCGCGGCCGCGGGTGGAGGTCGAGCTGCTCGACGTCGCGAAGAACCGATCCGGGCGCCAGGCCTACTCGCCGGCCCGGGTGGCGTTCGAGGGAGGGCGGCTCGTCGCGCGGCCGGTCTCCTCGCAAGGTTCGGCGGACGTGGTCGCGCACGCGCAGGCCAACGCCCTCGTCATCCTCGAGGCGAGCCAGCTTCGGGCCGAGGCCGGACAGAAGGTCCCCGCCCTGCTGCTCGGCAACTTCCTGGAGCGCGACGGTTCCGCGTAGGCGCGCCTCCGGACCTCTGACCCACCTCGATGCGCGGGGGGCGGCGCGGATGGTCGACGTCTCGGCCAAGCCCGTCACGCGGCGCGAGGCGGTCGCGCGCGGCCGCATCCGGGTCTCCGCGGCCGCCATGCGGCTGGCCCGCGCGGGACGCCTCGCCAAGGGCGGAGTGGAGGAGGTCGCGCGCCTGGCCGGCGTCCTGGCCGCCAAGCGCACGTACGAGGCCATCCCCTTGTGTCATCCTCTCCCCCTCACGCACGTGGACGTCGACGTGCGGCCGCGGGGCGGCGGGTTCGACATCGAGGCCCGCGTCCGCACCGAGGCCCGCACGGGGGCGGAGATGGAGGCCCTGCACGCGGTGGCGGTGGCCGCGCTCACCGTGTACGACATGGTCAAGGCTGCGGACCGGACGATGACGATCACCGACATCCGGCTGGTGAAGAAAGTAGGAGGCAAGAGTGGCGAGTACATCCGCCGATAGGTGCGCCGGCTCCCGGCCGATGTTGCGCTCGGCGCTCGTGGCCGCGGTCGTGGCCTCGGCCGCCGGTGTGCTCGCGCAGCCGGCCGACACGCCGCCCAACCCCTACCGCACGGTCGAGGGCTGGGCCAAGATGCCCGCGGGCCGGACATGGGGATCCACGAGCGCGGTGGAGGTGGATCGCGACGGCCGGTCCATCTGGGTCGCGGAGAGATGCGGCGCCAACACGTGCGCCGGATCCGACCTGCCGGCGGTGCTGCGGTTCGACTCCGAGGGCCGGCTCACGGCCAGCTTCGGCGCCGGGATCTTCGTCTTTCCGCACGGCATCTACGTGGACCGCAGCGGCAATGTGTGGGTGACCGACGCGCGCGGTCGCGACGGGAAGGGGCAGCAGGTCTTCAAGTTCAGCCCGGAGGGAAAGGTGCTGCTCACGCTCGGTAAGGCCGGCGTCAGCGGCGAGGGCCCCGACGTCTTCAACCAGCCCTCCGACGTCGCGGTCTCCCCTAACGGAGACGTCTTCGTCGCCGACGGCCACGACGAGAACAACTCCAACGCGCGGATCGTGAAGTTCTCGAAGGACGGGAAGTTCATCAAGGCCTGGGGCAGGCACGGCCATGGCCCGGGGGAGTTCGAGGTGCCGCACGGCCTCGCCTTCGACTCGCGCGGCCGTCTCTTCGTCGCCGACCGCGGCAACAACCGGATCCAGATCTTCGACCAGGAGGGGAAGTTCCTGGAGGAGTGGAAGCAGTTCAGCCGCCCGAGCGGGATCTACATCGACCAGAACGACGTGATCTACGTGGCCGACTCCGAGTCCAACCGCAAGACCAACCCCGGCTGGAAGCGCGGCATCCGCATCGGCCGCGTCAAGGACGGCAAGGTCACGGCGTTCATCCCCGACCCGGAGCCGGATCCCGAGAAGGTGGTCACGAGCGCGGCGGAGGGCGTGGCCGCCGACGCCGCCGGCAACGTCTTCGGGGCGGAGGTCGGCACGCGGTCGCTCAAGAGGTACGAGAAGAAATAAGTCGGCAGTCAATAGTCAGTTCCGCGGCCAGGGCGGGCCCTGGTCCGGCTTGCTGACCGGCCCGAGGCGCCGCCCTGACCTGGCTTCAATCCTCCTCGTCGTCACCGCCAAATTGCTTGCGCACGACGGCGCTGACGATGTTGGGCGCTCCGATCGTCGTGTTGAGGATGAAGAGTCCCTTACCGCGGTCGACGATCACGGATTCATGTACGCTCGACGTCCCGTTCGACGTATTGGTCCACATATCTTCGACCGTACAGTCCGCGTTCACCGAGTAGGTGCCGGTGTAGGGGACCTTGATGAGCGTCGTGGCGCTGGTGCCCGAGCTCAATCTCTGCGACAGACTGCCGGTCAACTGACCGGCGCCGTCGAAGGTGAGTATTCCAACGAAGGCGAGCGGGCCGGTCGGTGGTCCGGAGAGAACCGTTCCCGTCGCATGAAGACCGTAGCTCCCCTTCAGGGTCGCGTTCGAGCAGCCACTCTTCGCGGGCACCGTCCGAGCGGTTCCGAAAGTGGCCAGTACGCCGATCGTGAGAGCCAGTAGAAAAGTAGGAGCGATCTTCCTCTTCATAACCCCTCCTCGAGCGTGCGCGAGGAGGCGCCTGAGATTGGAGGCGGATGGTGATGCCGGAGCCTCACAAGACTCCAGCCGACGCATCCTCGCTCTTTGCCTGTGTTGACTCGAAGCCGACGCTATACCCCTGACGACGCGGGCGTCAAGTTCTGAAGTGACAAAAAGACGCGGCCCGCCCTAGTCCCGGGACGCTCCCGGCCAGGGCGTGCCCTGGTCCGGCTTGCTGACCGGCCCGAGGCCCTTGTAGACGAACTTCTGCAGCCGCTTCCCCTCGTAGGTCTCGGTGGTGTAGATGTTCCCCTTCGAGTCGGTGGCGATGCTGTGGACGCCGAAGAACTGGCCCGGCTGACGCCCGCCGTCGCCGAAGCTGGTCAGGATCTTCAGGCTCTCGCGGTCCAGTATGTACACCTTCTCGTTCTTCCCGTCGGCCAGGTAGAGGTACTTCTGCTGCGGGTCCTTCGAGAAGGCGATGTCCCACACCGACCCGTCCCCCAGCGTCTTCTTCGCGATGAACGTCTCCTTCACGAAGCTCCCGTCCTTCTGGAACACCTGGATACGGTCGTTCGAGCGGTCGCAGACGTAGACGAGGCCGTCGTTCGACAGCTCCGCGCAGTGCACCGGCGTGCGGAACTGCTGCGCGGGCGGCGCCTCGGGGTCGTACTTGCCGAGGTCGGTGTCGTCGGGCTTGTGGCCGTACGCGCCCCAGTAGCGCTTGAACTTGCCCGTGTCGGCGTCGATCACCGCGACGCGCCGGTTGCCGTAGCCGTCGGCGACGTAGGCCTCGTTCGCCTTCGGGTCGATGAAGATCTTCGCCACCTGGCCGAAGTTCTCCGTGTCGTTGCTGCCCTTGCCCTGGCCCTGGTGCCCGAACTGCATCAGGAACTTCCCGTCCCGCGTGAACTTCACCACGTGGGCGTCCTGCTTGGCGTTGCCGCCGATCCAGACGTTGCCCTTGTCGTCGGCGGTGATGCCGTGGTTCGAGGCGGGCCACTCGTATCCGGGGCCGGGCCCGCCCCAGTGGCCGACGAGGTTGCCGGCCGGGTCGAACTCGAGGATGGGCGGCGCGGGCAGGCAGCAGTCCTCCGCGCTGCGCGGGGTCGTGGCCAGGCCGATCTCCGTCCGCTCGTTGAGCGTCGGCGCTCCGCGGTGGACGATGAACACGTGGTCGCGGCCGTCGACGGAGACGCCGACGGAGGAGCCCAGGACCCAGTGGTTCGGCAGCGGCTTCGGCCAGAGCGGGTCCACCTCGAAGCGCGGGGCCTGCACCGCGCCCGCGGCCTGCGCAGCCGCCCTCGCCTCGAGCGCGGCCTGCCCGGCCCCGAGGGCGCCGAGCAGGGCGAGAAGGCCCGCTCCGACGAGCAGGTTGTACCTGAGCCTCGATCGCGTCATGGTCTGATTCCTCGAAGGCCGGCAGTATACACTCACGCCCGGCGAGGCTGCGCCCCACGCCGACGAGGCGCAGCCTCGCGTTCACAGTCGGTAGTCAGCAGTCGAAAGGGCTCGTCGGGTGATGGCCCCCGCTGTCGACTGTCGACTGTGGACTGTTGACGTCGCCTTGGGCGCCACCGAAGGGCCCGCTGTTCTGTCATCATTCAGGCGCCAAGGCGACCGATGAGACGCGATCTTCTCCTCGTGCTGCCGGCGGCGCTGGCCCTCGCGCTGCCGTCGGCTTCCTCCGCGCACGACATCCCGCCGGACGTGGCCGTGCAGGCCTTCCTCAAGCCGGAAGGGCCGCGGCTCCGGCTGCTCGTGCGCGTGCCGCTCGCGGCCTTACGTGACGTGGTCTATCCGACGCGTGGGCCGGTGTACCTCGACCTGGCGCGCGCGGAGCCGTCGCTGCGCGAGGCGGCGACACTCTGGATCGCGGATGCGGTGGAGCTGTACGAGGACGACGAGCGTCTTCCCGCCCCGCGGATCACCGAGGTCCGCGTGTCGCTGCCGTCGGACCGGAGCTTCTCGAGCTGGGACGATGCGCTCGCACACGTCACGGGCCCGCCGCTTCCCGAGGACACCGAGATCTACTGGGGCCAGGCGATGCTCGACGTGCTCTTCGAGTATCCGATCCGTTCTGAAGCGTCGCGCTTCTCGATCCATCCGGCGTTCGACCGGCTGGGCCTGCGCGTCCTCACCGCGCTGCGGTTCCTCCCTCCTGGAGGCGCCGTGCGTGCCTTCGAGCTGGAGGGCGACCCCGGCCTCGTCCGGCTCGATCCCCGATGGCACCAGGCCGCCGGGCGGTTCGTGGCGCTGGGTTTCCGGCACATCCTCGACGGCACCGACCACCTGCTGTTCCTGCTGTGCCTGGTGATCCCGTTCCGCCGCCTGCGCCCGCTCGTCATCGTGGTCAGCGCCTTCACCGTCGCCCACTCGATCACGCTCTTGGCCTCCGCCTTCGGCCTCGCCCCCGGCGGGCTCTGGTTCCCGCCGCTGGTGGAGACGCTGATCGCCGCCTCCATCGTCTACACGGCCCTCGAGAACATCGTCGTCGCCCACCCGCGGCGGCGCTGGCTGATCGCGCTCGGCTTCGGCCTCGTCCACGGCTTCGGCTTCTCGTTCGCCCTCCGGCAGACCTTGCAGTTCGCCGGGTCGCACCTGTTGACGTCGCTGCTGGCGTTCAACGTGGGCGTGGAGCTGGGGCAGCTCTTCGTGCTCGCGCTGCTCGTGCCCGCGCTGGACCTGCTCTTCCTCCGCGTTCCCGAGCGGGCGGGCACCATTGTCCTGTCGGCGCTCGTGGCCCACACCGGCTGGCACTGGATGGCCGACCGCTGGGAACGCCTGCGCCAGTTCCGCTTCCCGTGGCCCGCGCTCGACGCCGCGTGGCTCGCGAGCGCGGCGCGCTGGCTCATGCTGGCCGTCGCCGTCGCCGGCCTCGTCTGGCTGTGGCGCGCCGTGCTCGCACCCGCTGCTCGCCGGCGCATCGCCAAGGAGGAGATCGAATGACGGATCCCATCCGGCGGTCTTTCCTGCGCGCGATGGCGGGCGTAGGCTTTTGGACAATGGGCAGGACGCCGCAGGACGCAGGCGGCCAGAAACCGCCGAACTTCGACCCGTCGGCGGCACTGCCGGCGAACCTGCCCGTGCCCGTCGACGACGGGGCCTGCCGGCACCTGCCCGGCCTGGCGGTTCCCTCGATCAAGCTCCGCTCGACGCGCGATCGCTGGGTGGACCTGTCCACGCTCGACGCGCCACGCGTCGTCGTCTACTGCTACCCGCGCACGGGAAGGCCGGACGAGCCGCTCCTGCCCGGATGGGACGCGATCCCCGGCGCCCGCGGCTGCACGCCCGAGACGTGCGCTTTCCGCGATCATCACAGGGAGCTGCGGGCGCTCGGCGCCGAGGTGTTCGGCTTCAGCACGCAGACAACCGAGTATCAAAAGGAGATGGTCGAGCGGCTGCACGTGCCCTTCGAGGTGCTGAGCGACGCCGACCTGGCGTTGGTACACGCGCTGAAGCTGCCGACATTCGACATCCAGGGCATGACGCTCGTGAAGCGGCTGACCCTCGTGCTCTCCGGCGGGAGCATCGAGAAGGTCTTCTATCCGGTGTTCCCGCCCGACAAGCACGCCGCCGAGGTGATCGAGTGGCTGCGCGCGCATCCCGTGGCGTCGGCGCGCTCCGAGAAGGTCATCGCGCTGGTGGCGTTCCCGGAGCTGACGCTGCTCGACCTCGTCGGCCCCTTGCAGGTCCTGAAGGGCCTGCCCGCTCCGTACCGGACGGTGGTGGTGGGCGAGCGCAGGGAGCCGATGGCGACCGACACGGGCCTCACGCTCACGCCCGAGCGGACCTTCGCCGAGATGCCGCAGCCCTTCGCCGTCGTGGTGCCGGGCGGACCCGGGTCGGTGGCGGCGATGGCCAATCCCGTTCTCCAGTCCTACCTGCGCTCGGCAGCGCCGGGGGCCGAGGTGATCGGCTCCGTGTGCACCGGCGCCCTCGTCCTCGGCGCCGCGGGACTCCTCGAAGACCGCCGCGCCACGACGCACTGGGCCTATTCGCGGGAGCTGGAGAAGCTCGGCGCGCGCTACGTGCGCGAACGGTGGGTGGAGGACGGCAAGCTTCTCACCGCGGGCGGGGTGTCGGCCGGGATCGACATGGCGCTCGCCCTCGCCGCCCGACTCACCGACCCCGCGACGGCGCAGCGAATCCAGCTCGGCATCGAGTACGACCCGCACCCGCCCCAGGGCGCCATCGACTGGAGCCAGGTGGGCGACGCGGAGCGGGAGCGGCAGCGGCAGGGCGGCACGGGCCGGCGGCTGCAGGACGCCGCGAAGCTCCTCGCCAGCCGGCCCGACCTGCTGAAGCGGCTGGGCATAGAGCCTTAGGATAGTTGCGTCGGCGAGGCGTCTCAGGCTGCCCACGACTTTCCCGAGGGCAGGCGCGTCCAACCTTCGTAACACCCCTTCAGGAGGTGCCTGGTGGAAAGGCTTGAAGCCCGAGTTGCGCAGCTCCAACGTCAACTGTGGGGCTTGAGATGCGGGATGGCGCTGGTCGTCCTGGTGGTGACGATCTCGATGGCCGTCGGAACCGGCCGCGGCCAACCGCGGTCGTCCGATGTCCTGCGGGTTCGCGGTCTGATCATCGAGGACCGCGACGGTCGTGAGCGGATCCTGTTGGGAGCGCCGGTGCCGAAGGTGACGGGGCGCAAGCGGGCGGACGACGTGACCGGACTCGTCGTGCTCGGCGACAAGGGCGCAGATCGTGTGCAGATCGGAAATGTTGGAGGGCCACAGATCCGGGGTGTCTTGAAACAGCGTAAGAGCGGCTCGGTCGGAATCACGGTGAACGATCCCAACGGCGACGAGCGAGGCGGCTTCGGCGTGCTGGACAACGGCCGGGTCGTGCTCGGCCTCGACTATGCCGAGCGGGAAGCGGTGAGCCTGTTCGTGATGCCCGATGAGGGCTTTGCGGGCTTGAAGGTCACAGGTGAGCACGGCGCGGGGTTCGAGCGCATCGGCCTCGTCGTGAACAACAAGACGGGCAAGGCCCTCATGAAGCTGGCGGATACGAACGACTCGGAGCGGATGATGGTCGAGGTGGAGGGGCAGACGCCGGCCAGGCTGCTCGTCATCGACCCCACGACCGGACGCCGCGACGTCCTCGAAAAGCTGCGACCCTGAGCGGCCGAGGCCGCCGCCGATCGGCCCGCGATTCAGTGTTACTGTGATAGCGTGAAAAGTCTTACAGTTTCACTCTCCGATCCTGTCTATCGGCGCGCCTGCATCAAGGCGGCCGAGCGGGATACGTCCGTGACCGCGCTGGTCCGCGAGTTCCTGACGAAGCTCGGGAAGCAGGAGCCGGACTTCGAGGAGCGCAAGCGGCTTCAGGATGAAATATTCGCCTCGATCCAGGAGTTCAGGGGCGTCGACCCTCTGGCGCGGGGCGACGTCCATCGCCGTCCGTTTCGCACGGGCCGGCCGCGGCGCCGGACCTGACGCTCCCGACCGCCGCGTCCTAGGCCGCGGCGGCCTTCAACCCCAGGACGCGCCCGAACACCTCGGTCGCGCGCTTCATCTCGTCCAGCGTCCCGATCGAGACCCGTACGTGGCTCTTCTCGAGGGGCGGGAAGTCGCGGGCCACGAGCACGCCCTGCTCCCGACACGCGTCGCGGAAGCCCTTCGCCGGACGCTTAATGTCCACGAAGACGAAGTTGGTCTGCGAGTCGGTGGAGGTGAAGCCCGCCTTGGAGAACCAGTCGATCGTGTACTTGCGGGCTTCCGTGTTGCGCGCGCTCTCGCGCTGAAGCCGGGCCGTGTCCTTGATGGATGCGTTGGCGGCCACGAGGCCCGCCACGTTGAGGGCCATCGAACCCTCCCAGTCGAGCCGCTTGATCGTCTCGGGGTGACCGATCCCGTAGCCGACGCGCATGCCGGCCATGCCGTGCGCCTTGGAGAAGGTCCGCGCCACGACGACCCGCGGGTCCTTGGCCGCCCGCGTCGCCTGCGAGCGGTGGGACGGATCGGTGACGTAGTCGTGATACGCCTCGTCGATGAGGACCAGGGCGTCGGGCGCGACCGAGTGTACGCGCTCGATGAAAGCGTCCACCGCGTCGCCGGAGAGGAGCGTGGCCGTGGGGTTGTTGGGGTTGTTGAGGAACACCAGGCCGGCGCCCCTGGCTGCTTCCGCCATTGCGTCCAGGTCCAGCTTCAGCGCGCGGTTCAGAGGGATCGCGCGCACCGGCGTCCCGATGAGGTCGGCGTATCCGGCGCACTCCTCGTAGGTGAGCTGGCCCGCGACGAGCGGCTTCGCCGGCGACGTGAACGTCTGCACGGCCACGCGCAGCACCTGCGTGGAGCCGCAGCCGGTGGTCACGTTCTCCGGGCCCACGCCGAACTTCTCGGCGATGGCCTCGTGGAGGTGCTTCACCTTCTCGAAGGGATACCGGCCGGCCGGACCACCCTGGCCGAGGGCCTGGCGGACGCTCTCGAGGACCGCCTCGCCCGGGCCGAGCGGGTTCTCGTTGTTGTGGAGCAGGAGCGGCCGCGGCGGGCGGGGCGCGCCCGCGCCCTGGAACAGCGCGGCCCAGGCCTCCCGGCGGGAGGCGACGAGGGCCGCCCCGCCGATGCCCACCGTCTTCACGAACGCGCGCCGCGTGAACGACATGTCTGCCTCCTTGCGCGTCATGGCCGCCCTCACTTCGGCCGCCGGGCTTCGTTCGCCGCTCCGGCGGGAGCCGGCCGGCTGCCCCCCAGCACCTCGGCGATGACGACCCCGGCCCGCTGCATCTCGTCGATCGTGCCGATGGAGACGCGCGCGTGCGTCTTCTCGAGCGGCGGGAACTCGCGCCCGACGAGGATGCCGCGCCGCGCGCAATCCTCCTTGAACCCCTTCGCGGAGCGGCCGATGTCGACAAAGACGAAGTTGGCCTGCGAGTCCATGACCCGGAAGCCCAGGTCCTTGAAGAAGCGGGTCGTGAACGCCCGCGCCTCGGTGTTGCGGGCACGCTCGGCCTCGATGTGGGCGCGGTCGTCGAGCGTGGCGATGGCGGCCGCGACCGCCAGCGAGTTCTGGTTGAACGTGATGCCCCAGCGGGTGAAGCTCTCCATCGTGCGCTTCTGGCCGATCGCGTAGCCCACGCGCATGCCGGCCATGCCGTAGGCCTTGGACATGGTGCGGGCCACGACGACGTTCGGGTGCTCGAGGGCCAGCGGCACCGCGGTGGCGTAGCCGGGATCCGTCACGTAGTCGTGATAGGCCTCGTCGACGAGGATGGCGGTCTCCGGCGACTCCTGGCCGACGCGGGCGATGAAGTCGGCCACCGCGCGGGCGGAGTGGACGGTGCTCGTGGGGTTGTTCGGGTTGCAGAGGAACACCAGCCCCGCCCAGCGGGCGGCCTGGGCCATCGCGTCGAGGTCCAGCCGGCCGTCCTTGTCGACCGGCACCCGCCGGACGCCGACGGCGAGCTGGTCGGCCATCCTCTCCGGCATCTCGAAGGTGGGCGCGGCGGTGACCAGGGGCCGTGACGACGACGCGTAGAGCCGCACCGCGATGCGCAGCAGCTCCCACGACCCCGACCCCATCGACACGTTCTCCGGCTTCACCGAGACGTGGCGGGCGATCGCCTCGCGGAGGTCCCCCATCGAGGGCCGCGCGTTGGTGGGGTAGCGTCCCGCGTCGACGAACGCGCGGGTCAGGGCCTCCATCGCCGCGGGTCCGGGGCCGAGCGGGTTCTCGTTGCTGTCGAGCAGGATCGCGTCGGACCGTGCCGCGGCGGCCGCGGCGGCGGCGCCGCCGGCGGTGAAGGCCTCGCGGCCGCGAGCGGCGACGAAGGCCGGCGAATGGGCTGCGGTCCCGGGCGAGATCGCGCCCAGGAACGAGCGTCGGGAGACCGGCATGGCGACCTCCTCTGCGGATCGGGCTAGATGGAGCGATTCTACCGCACGCGGCCCGACGCCAGGTACAGCAAAAACCCGGCCACGAGCGCGGCCGCGCCGGAGGCCGCCTGTGTCGCGTCGAGGCCGGTCAGCAGCCA
>WNGG01008764.1_pt1 | contig 11116 bp, 5 predicted proteins | sample 5400661 | NCBI WGS metagenome assembly WNGG01 (sample SAMN13153372, study PRJNA577476) | soil metagenome | isolation source: 100 cm soil or saprolite under Garry oak tree replicate 1 | place: USA:California | collected 2016-06-15 | reverse complement strand
GGGGTGGAGGATCACCTCAAGGGATGTTTGGGCGTTCCGGTCAATGAAAAATGCGATGTTGCCGACGGTTACGTCGAACCAGCCAAACTGCCGATGATACGCGAGAAAAAGATCGACCTCATTGAAGTCTTTCTGAACGGTCTCTGGCGAAGCTGATATTGGTATGGAAAAGCGCCCAATATGGAGTGTAGTAAGGGTGGCGGCTCCTCCACCGCTCTCACCAATTGACCAGCTTGGCGCGCGTGCAGTGCCGAACTGGTCAATTCCCCATGCACCGAGGGTAAATCCCCATTTGCTCAGCTCGACGCTCAGCTCGCCGCCGCCGTCGGAATCCGGCATCAGGTTTGTGCCGCGAAAAATATACTCGGATCGGTATCCCAGTTCCAAGTAAAAATTGAAGTCGCAGACCGGCTTCTCCTGCTCGACGACCTGCTTGGTCGATTTGTACTCGCCAGCCATCGTCAGATCGCTGTCGGAATTTGGAAGCGCCACGGCGGGACGCGACGGCTGGGCTTCAACCGTGGGCCCGATATCGCTCGACTGGGCGGAGCAGAATTGCGTCGCGCAGAAAAGCGCGATGCTCACCCAAACTAGATTTTTCAGTTTTATGTTCAGCATGAGTTTCTCCTTAGTTTGTGATTGCGTAGGCAAAGGTCAGGAATCGGCAGCGGGTTTAATGGATTCGGTGGTCTTCGGTCAAGCGCAAATTCTTAATTCTTTTTGAAATCCGGAGCTGCGATTCGTGGCTCGCAGCAACGCCGCACGCGCGGTTAGCGCTCCTCCGGAGCATACGAGGATGGTTTTTCAACCGCACGGAATTCTTCCGACTCCGGTTTGTGTTTGGCGGCGTGTTTTTTCGGCGGTGGCGGCGCCGGTTCTTCACATGCGGCAAGAAATATCGCAGCCGGGAGCAGGATGAGGATCAGTTTTTTCATAGGGTTGGGTTTTTCGGCGTTACGGTTTGGGTGACGGACGAGTGGGAGGAGCTGCGACCGGCGCCTGTGAGGCGGGCGTCGCGCTTCCTTCCATTTTGAAACTCGGCTCCCAGCCTAACGAGCGAGGCTCTTCCCCTGGGGCGGTTTCAATGCCGCGCCTCCCCACGAGCACAGCGTAAGAAGCGAGCCCTCGGGCGCGGGCGATGTGAACAAACGCCTCGGCGGTACCCGTGTACGATGAACGGAATTTCACGCCCGCAACGTGCCTGGCATGGGGATCGTGCTGGGCTCGGCGATCGTCAAGTATGAGTTGGCCGACTTCGTCGTAAACGTAGAGATCGAGGTCTATGGCAAATGCGTCACCTCCGACGAGAATGAGATAATCGAGTCCTTTGGTGACTGCAATCATCACTTTTACGGTGAATCCGGCAGTGCCGACGCCGCTTGTATTTGTGGGTGACAGGTAGAAGCCGCGGGCAGTGTAACGGACAGCCATGTTGTAGCACTCGTCCTCGGCCTTGGCCGGGTCCGCGTGAACGAGCGGCGCAAACGCAAAAAGCGCAGTGCAACCGCCAGAGATTAGGAGGATTTGAAGTTTCATAGGTGTTTGCTTTGGACTTTGTTGATCAGGATGACGCGCCCATCGCCGCCTTTACCACGTCGGTGGCGAGCTTGTTCAGCTCCTCCACATTTTCCTTCGAAATCGATCCATCAAGAGGAATGGTGAGGATGTTTTCAATTTTCGGTAGCACTTCGCGCAATTTCGCGACCAGCGATGAACTTTGAAGATTGGCCGGCAAGGACTCGATTTTTTCTTTCAGCGCGCGGGCCAGAAGCGGTTCGCGCAGCAGATTGGATGTTTCGGCCGAATAATTTTCGTCCACCACTGTGGTCGTGTAGCGCGCGCCCTGCATCCAGCCGGTCACGATGAGCAACGTGCCATGGGTGGCGTGCTCGGGTTCGTCGATTCTCTTCATGATGTCTTGCTGGAAGAAGCCCAGTTCCATGAACACTTTGAGCCACTCGCCTTTGTTCGCGGCGCCGCGCACGGCCCGGGCGCGTCCCAAATCCGCATCGGAGACGCCGAGTTTTTTCGCCAGTTTCTCGATGTCGGTGGCGCATTTGTTGAGCAGCTCGGCGTCCTTGGCTTTGATCGCCATGACGCCGTCAGCGATGCGCACCCCGAGGATCATCGGCACGGCCACGTCCTTGTCCGTGAACGCGTCAGGATCGATATCGACGGCGACTTTGCGGAAGGTCTGTTGCCAATTGACTTTGGTTTTCGTTAGGACTTGATCGAGGGCGATGAATTTATCATAGGGCGTCGGCATCCCCACGCCGGCGTCTTTGGCTTTGCTCGGATCGTACGGCGCTTTTTCTCCGCTCTCGCCCTTTTGCGCAGGTTCTTTCTGCGTTTTTTGGGCTTTCGTGGCCTGTTGAGTTGGTTCCGCCGACCATGCGCACGAAAGCGCGCAGACGAGGGACAGCACAAGGAACGAACCAGCAAATCTGCGAGAATTTAAGGTGGACGTCATATGAAACGTTCCGTCTAACAAATTGGCAGCAGGTTATGCAAGCGTTTTTTTAGAAAATTTCTCGATGCTCCGGCCCGGTGAGAAATCGTCGAAGAATTATGCTCGACGCAGCACGCGTTAGACATAAATATAGAGGCCAATATTTTTTATGCCGTTGCAGCGCGTTTGGATCGACAAAAGAAAAAGAGAAGAGGGATCGCGGTCCCGGCTTGTCTGCGCCGGGCGATTCTGCGCGATACTTGCGCTGGCGATTTGTTTGGCCGGATGCGAGGAACGTTCGCAGCAACTCGAGGAACGCGTGACGCAATTGCAAAAGGAACTAAACCGGACGCAGGATGAATTGCGAAGCACAAAGAAAGCGCTCGATGCAACCAATGAAGAACTGGTGCGTCTCAAGGCTGCTTCCAATAGAGCGCCCGCGACCGGGCCGACGCCATCCGGCGTCGCGGAAGCAAGACCGAGCGCTTCAATTTCGGAAAGTCAATCAGCTCCTGCGCAGCGGCCGGTGACCAGTTCGCTTCCGGCGGATCGCTCGGTGATCATTCAATGGCCGGGCAACAGCGGCCCATCCACTCCGGCCAACCAAAACGCTCCGCCGCCAGCTCACGGAAACGCCGCTGTCCCGAGTGCGCAGCAATCTGCCGTCACCGGGTCTGGAGGCGCCAGCAACAGAACGGTGGTCATCCAGTGGCCTAACAATAATAGCGCGGCGCCCCCGACAAATCAGGCGCCTTCTGGCGCGGCGAATCCACCTGCGCGCGGCGTCCAGCAGCCGGCGTCAAGTGCGACCGGCCGCTCGGATCGAACTGTCATCATTCAATGGCCCGGCAGCGGGCAATCGCCGCCTCCGCGAAACTGAAGCAATGCACATCGCACCGAATGGCGCGGCGAGGAGGAAAAGTTGGTAAGCAAATCGGCGGCAACGTAATTGTTCCGGCGAAGAATCAATGATCGGCCTGCTCAGAATTGTTGATGCTTCCGGCGAGAGAGATGCCGAATTGTCTCGGGGCCGGATGACGCTGGGCACATCGCGTGCCGATGCGCTGTTTGTAAAAGGTGAGGGCGATTACCCTTCGCTGTTGTCGTTGAACTGGGACCCGCGGCGCGCGACGTGGACGCTGTATTGTCCGCTGCCTCTGGCTGCGCCGGTGACAGTGAATCGCCGCGCGGTCGCGCCGGGCGAGCAGATTCCCCTAACCAATCTCGATGTCATCGAAGTGCCGGGCGCGTTTTTGCAGTTTCAACGAGTGCTGGCGCCGCCATTACGATCGGGCCGGCCAACCGACCAGATCTCGCTCGACAGTCAGCCGCTCGTGATCGGTCGCGGCGACCCGCACGGCACGGTGGACGCCGCGCGCGTCGATCTCGACTCGGAAGAGATCGCCATCTCGCGCGTTCACGCCATGATCGAGCGCGAGGGCGAAGACTATTTTCTGACCGATCGTAGCCGCCTCGGCACGGAACTGAACGGTGTCGCTTTCACGCGCGAGCGTCTCGTGTTCGGCGACCGACTGCGGATTTCGGGTTACATCTTTGAGTTTACCGGCGACGCGCTACGCCTGATTCACCCCGAAAGTTCGGGGACGGTTGCGGCACAGAACCTAACTGTCCTGGCCGATGGCCGCCGCATTTTGGATCAGGTTTCTCTCAATATCGCCGCTGGAGAATTTGTTGGTGTTCTGGGCGGATCGGGGCACGGGAAGACGACGTTGCTGAATGCGCTTTGCGGTATTAACCCGCCGACTTCGGGCGAGGTGCGCCTCGGCGGCGTGCCGCTGACTGACCGAGCACGGCTGCGCGAAATCGGAATCGGTTACGTCCCGCAAGACGACATCGTTCACCGGGAGCTGACAGTGAACGAAGCGATCACATTCAGCGCGAAACTGCGGTTGCGCTTGCCTCGACACCAGATCGACGCGCTGGTTTCGCGAATCACCAAGCGCCTGGGCCTGGCCCCGCATGCGCAGCAACGCGTGGCCGATCTTTCGGGCGGGCAGCGCAAGCGCGTCAGTATCGCGATCGAATTGCTGGCCAAGCCCAGCGTCCTGTTTCTGGATGAACCCTCTTCCGGTCTCGATCCGGCTAACGAAGAAGCGCTCATGACGCTGTTGCAATCGCTCACGCTGACGAAGCTCACCGTGGTCTGCACCACACACGTTCTCCAGAAGGCCTACCTGTTTGATCGCATCCTTGTCGTGCAATCGGGCAAATTGATTTTTGCCGGGAACAGCGACGAAGCGCGCCGGCATTTTCTGTTGCAAACCAGCGCCGAAGATCACGGATCGCTGCAACACTCGCCGCTGGAGCGGATTTACGGGCTGTTGGCGGATTCGTCAAAATCGGCCAGCGATTGGGAAGTTGCCTTCCGGCGTTCGCCGTTTGCCGCGCGCGCTCTCCCGCCGTTGCCTCGACCTCAACAGACGCACACGCCGCGCGAATCGTCGGATAAACTGAAGGTGAATCAGTTCACGACGTTTTTGCTACTGGCCGCGCGTCAGTGGAAAATCATTCGCTCGGATTTTCTAAACATCGCATTTTTGTTAGTGCAGCCGCTGCTCATCGGGCTGCTGATCGGTTGGGTGGCGGACAAATCGGCCTTGCGAATGTTTCTCTGTATCGTCGCCACGATGTGGTTCGGTTGCAGCAACGGCGCTCAACAAATCGTAGGCGAACTGCCGATCTTCCGGCGTGAACGCGTCTCCGGGCAAGGACTCAACGCTTACGTCCTGAGCAAGCTTGGATTTCTCTCTGCGGTTTCGCTCGCCCAAGCCGTTTTGCTTTTGTTTGTCACGCTCGTTTTCACAAACATTTTTCATCCGGAAGAAGTCGACGTTCAGAATATCGGAAAAGAATTCGCCGACCGGCTTGCGCCGATTGAGCTCTTAACCGGCGAGTCCGGCGCAGAGAGCGATTTCAGCGCGGTGGATGCGGATGAGCCTGCGGCAAACGCAGCATCGACATCGCAGCCGGAACAAGGCGCCGAAAAAACGCCGTGGCATCCGAACCCGCTGGCGCTTGGCTCGCTCATGAAGCTGGCTAAATTTTTTCAGATTTCACAAAATGTTCTGGACTCGGGACCGCGCATTCTGAGGCAGCCGGATGAGACGCCGCGCCTGGATCCACAGGGCCGCGCCATGACTGTTCCGGGAAGAAGCATCTTTAATGTGCTCATCGTCACGTTAGGCCTGCGTTTCCTGGCCATCGCACTGGCGGCGCTGACCGGGGTGGGCATCGGGCTAACAATTTCATCAATCGTTACCAATACGACTCAGGCCGTGCTCTGGGTCCCCCTTGTTCTGATTCCGCAGATCTTGTTCGGCGGCGTGGTCGTGACTGTGCCGGACATGAGCAAGTCGGTCCGCGCTTTCAGTCATCTCATGCCCAGCTTCGCTGCGCAACGGATCATGGACACGGCGGCATTGTACGGCCTAACCACTCCGTTTCTCTCCAACCGGACGAAGACGCCGTTGTTTCTGACTTCTGGCGGCGAAAAAGAGACTATCGAATGGAAGGAGGCCGATCATTCTCGTTCCCAAACATACGACAAGTTATCGCCGGTGAACATGTCGTGGCAAAACATTGCGGTGATTCCCGGCCGGTTAGGCCAGCATAAATGGGATAGGGCCAGCAGCGTCGATGCCTCGCACATCGAATACCGCGATACCACCGACCATCGCGACGACGTTCGTTTTTCAAAGTTAACGCCGTTTTTGTCGCTGCAAGCAGCCCAGATTGCCACCGGGATATTGGTCGTTTGGAACGTGGCCTGCTACGGCACTATCTTATTAGGCTTGGTGCGGAAACAAACGGGGAAATGATTGGCATGGTCGCATTGACGTGCCTGAGAAATCGGCCCGGCTGAATCATCTGATATGCTCACGCTCACGATCCCGACTGGGACAGTCACGTTTCTCTTTACCGATATAGAGGGATCGACACAGCTGCTGCACCGGTTCGGCGATCGTTATCCAGACCTGCTCGCCGAACACGAAACCATTCTGCGCACCGTTGTGGCCAAGCACGATGGTTATGAAGTCAACACCGACGGCGACGCTTTTTTCATCGCATTCAGCCGCGCGGCTGATGGGATCGCCGCCGCAGTGCACGCGCAGGAAGAAATCGCCCGCCACGCGTGGCCGGAAAACGGTCTGCTCTCGGTAAGGATGGGCCTGCACACAGGCGAACCAACCTGCACGGGAGAGGATTACACCGGACTGGACGTGCATCGCGCCGCCCGAATTAGCGATGCGGCACACGGCGGCCAAGTTCTACTTTCTGAGGCGACGAAGATTCTCGCAGGTAATCGAATCCCCGAGGGTATTGCTTTCCGCGACCTTGGTGAACACCGGCTCAAAGATCTGGAACGGCCGGAGCACCTGTTTCAACTCGTTATCCCGAAGGTACGATCTGATTTTCCGCCGATCCGGAGTCTGAATAATTGCCCAAACAATTTACCCGCTCAAATCACACCTCTGATTGGTCGAAAAAAGGCATTGGGGGAAATATGCGAGCTTGTTCGCCGTTCCGATGTTCGTTTTGTAACCTTGACCGGTCCAGGCGGGGGTGGGAAGACGTTGCTCGCGCTGCAAGCAGCCACCGTATTGTTGGCGGATTTTGCCGATGGTGCGTTTGTCGTCGATCTCTCCGGAGTAGCAGACGCTAGATCCGTCCCGGCCGAAATCGCAAGGAGCCTCGGGGTCGAGGAAGCGGGAACACAACCACTGCTGTCCAGGATAATAAAACATCTGCGCGAAAAGCGCTTACTTCTGCTGCTTGATAATCTCGAGCAGATATCTGCAGCCTCGAAGGAAATAGCCATCATCCTCGAAAACTGTCCGCACGTGAAGGTTCTAGGAACAAGTCGCGCACCTCTCTGCGTGCGGAGCGAACATGTATTTAGTGTGCCTCCGCTCGACGTTCCAAGTCTGCAAGACGAGTTGAGCACCGGAAAACTCTTAGCTTCCTCCGCCGTTCGTCTCTTTATCGAACGGGCCAAGGCCGTGAAGGGCGATTTCGTCATTAACGACCAAAATCTTATGGCAGTCGTTCAGATTTGCTCGCGGCTTGATGGTTTGCCGCTCGCAATCGAGCTCGCCGCTGCACGCATCAAGTTGCTTTCTCCACAAGCGTTACTAGCTCGCTTGGTCGACCCTGAGGGCCACATTTCATTGCAACTTTTGACAGGAGGCGCACACGACCTTCCTGCACGTCAGCAAACGATGCGTGATGCAATCGCCTGGAGCTACGACCTGCTTGAGGCGAATTCTAAGAAGTTGTTCTGCCGCCTCTCGGTTTTCGAAGGCGGGTGCACACTGACAACCGCAGAAGCCGTTTGCAATGAACTGGCCGATTGCGAAATCCAGGTGGTGGACGGAATTGCCTCGTTAATCGATAACAATCTTTTGCGCCATACTGAAGAGGTCACGGGCGAGGCCCGAATCGAGATGCTGCAGACAATCCGTGAATTTGGACTGGAACAGCTACGTAAATCGCGCGCAGATGCGACGGTATATCGAGCCTATGCAAAATACTTTGCTACTTTCGCAGAAAGCGCCGAAGCAAATCGCAGCGGTGCTGACTATACAACGTGGTCTGAACAGATCGAAATAGAACATGATAACTTCAGGGCTGCGTTAGCCTGGTCTTTTGAGAACGAGCCCGAACTCGCTGTTCGCATTACCGCAGCCGTGGGAGAGTTTTGGTTCCAGCAAGGGCACTGGACCGAATTGCGGGCGGCCTCTGAAAAAGCGCTTGCCCATGCAGGAAGAGCTTCGTTCGAATGGGTGGCGCGGTGCGCACGATTCGCCGGGCAATGCGCGCGAGTCACCGCCGATCCGATGCAGGCAAGAAAATTCTTCGAACAGAGTCTTTCATTCGGCGAAAAATGCGAAAGTCGCGTCCAAATGATCGAGGCACTCAATGAGCTGGGAGGCATCCTTTTTCACAATGAAGGTTGCAATGCTGAGGCGCGCACTCTTTTCGATCGCGCCTTAAAAATGGCACAGGACCTGAACGATGAAAACTACCTTGCAGACACGATATTTCAGTTGGGCGACCTGGCGCTGGCCGAATGCGACTTTGACGAAGCGCGTGACAAGTTTGAACAAGCTGCGGCGATTTGTCGCAAGCGCGGATATCGTGCGGGAACAGGGCAATGCATGAGCTATTTGGCCGCGGTCGCCATTGAAGTCGGCGAGTACGACCGGGCATATTCTTATTTAAAGGTGGCTCTCGAAATCCACGAGCAAGCCCATGAAGTCCACAACGCGATTTGGGATCGCTATAAGCGTGGACAGATCGCGTCATGTCGTGGCGAATACACGCAGGCGCAAATCGAATTTGAGGAATGCTGCAAAGCATTCCAGCAGATGAGCGCGACGGACGGCGAGGCGTGGTGCTTGTACGAATTGGGGCGGATCGCGCTCGACACGGCGGAATTCACCGAAGCCAGCATCTGTTTCGAGAAATCGCTCTTCATCTTTCGCACCTTGGGAAAGGCCAATGCCTGGGTCACGCTCCATCTTGGGACCACCGCAATTTACGAGGGCCGATTTCGGTCTGCGAAAAAACTTCTTCAAAAAAGCCTCGACATCTTTCGCGAATCGGGCAGGAAAAACGGAATCGCTCTGGCTTTGTGCGAGCTCGCCCATTTGGATAGGCTTCAAGGCGAATACCAAACTGCCGAGTCGGCTCTTGCCGAAACAATGGAACTGGTTAGGCAGATGGAATCCAAACGTTACGCCATCGTCGGATTGCAAGAGGCTTCCCAGCTTGCCAGCGCGCAAGACCGGCACGAATGCGCGGCCAGGCTGCTGGGTAAACTTGAAGCTTCGCGGGAAGAAATCGGCATGCCGATGACGCCGCGTTCGCGCGGCGACTGGGAACGCGCGATCGAGACCAACCGCGCCGCCTTGGGCGATAAATCATTTTCAAAGCTCAGAGAAGAAGGACGCCTGGCGCCGCTCAATCCGTTTTGATGGTGCATCGCTGCCCTTTGTCTCGGCATCGTGCCCGTCTAGTGAACTCTGAAGGTCGTACACAGCCCAGTTGCCAACTTTACTCTTTTGAGTGTTTACTATTTCGCGTCACCTGCCCATTTTGATCTTCACCGCGTCAACGAATTTCCCTCTGTGTTACACCGTTTCGTTCGCAGCGCATTCTGGATCTTGCTTAGCGGCAGGCAATTCATCACGTTATCTTTGGTCAGCCAGCCTTTTCGCCCGATGCCAATGCCAAACCACAAGTCCTGTAAACGCTCGGCGCGATGCGCGTCGGGATTGATCACACATTTGACACCTTTTTGTTTCGCCATTGGCCACCAGCGCCAGTCGAGATCGAGCCGTTTCGATGCAGCGTTGAGTTCAATCCATGTCCCGGTACCCGCAGCCGCGTCGAGAATTTTTGGGATATCGATTTTGTAAGGCTCGCGTTTCAAAAGCAAACGACCGGTCGGATGCGCCAGCATGGTCACGAACGGATTTTCCATCCCGCGAATCACGCGTCTGGTCATATCCGCTTCGCTCAGACCAAGAGCAGAATGAACGGAAGCGACTACGAAATCGAGTTGCGACAAAACTTCATCGGGAAAATCAAGCGTACCGTCGCGAAGAATGTCGCATTCAACTCCAGCAAAGAGATGGAAGCCGTCGAACTTTTTGTTTAGCTTTCGAATCGCGGCGACTTGCGCGAGCAATTTTTTCTCATCGAGCCCGTGCGCCTGAATCTGGCTTCGGCTGTGATCGGCAATGCCGAGGTATTCCAGCCCGAGCGCCTGCGCGGCTTCCGCCATTTCTTCAAGAGAGTTATGTCCGTCGCTAGCAGTAGTGTGACAATGAAACGTGCCCCGCAAATTTTCCTTCTCGACCAATTTTGGCAGAGAATGCGTCTCGGCCGCTTCAAACTCGCCCCAATTCTCCCGTAGTTCCGGGGGAATAAAATCGAGATCAACCGCCCGATAAAGTTCGGCTTCGTCGCGCACCTTTGGGATCTTTTTTGGCCGAATTTTCTTCTTCGTCTTCGGGTCAGGCGCCAGCGGCGCCAGCCGGTATTCGTTGAGCGTCCAGCCCCGTTTGAGCGCGCGGCTGCGTAGTTCGATGTTGTGCTCCTTGTTCCCAGTGAAATAAGCGAGCGCAAACGGATATTCCGCTGTGCTCACTACTCTCAAATCGCACTGCACTCCCGAACGAAGCCGCACACTTGATTTCGTCGGCCCTTGAGCGATAACGGATTCTACTAGAGGATGGGAAACGAAAAATTTCGTGATCGCCTGGGGTTTTTTTGTCGCCACCAACAAATCGAGATCATGCACAATTTCTTTTCGCCGCCGATAACTTCCCGCGATATCCACTTGTAGAGCGTCGGGCTGCGCTGCCAGATCGGCACGCAACGTTTCCGCTTCCGCCGCGACCTGTCCGAACTGGAAAGCGCCGGCATGCGCGGCGCGTTTCGCGATGCCGTCGCAGAGCTTTTGCTGCGTGGTCAGCCCAAAACCCGGCAATTCAGCGACGCGCCCCTCTTCGCACGCCTTCTGCAACTGCTCGATCGAGCTGATGCCGAGTCGATCATAAAGCGCTCTTATCTTTTTGGCGCCGAGTCCAGACAATGAGAACAATTCCATAATTCCGCTCGGGAATTCCGCACTCAACT
>WNGG01025271.1_pt1 | contig 11120 bp, 9 predicted proteins | sample 5400661 | NCBI WGS metagenome assembly WNGG01 (sample SAMN13153372, study PRJNA577476) | soil metagenome | isolation source: 100 cm soil or saprolite under Garry oak tree replicate 1 | place: USA:California | collected 2016-06-15 | reverse complement strand
ATCCCGTCCACCAGCGCGCTGCGGGTTTCCTGGTCGAGCCGGTGCTGCTGGGTCAGCAGCGTTTCCGACTGGGTCTTGATGCTCGCCAGCGGCGTCTGCAGCTCGTGCGCCACCATCGATATGAAGTCGGAGCGGACCTGGTCGATCTCTTCCAATCGCTCGACGCGTTCTTTTTCCAGCGCCTCGCGACGGCGGGTCTCATCGAGCTGAGTGGCACGCTCGATCGCGGTGCGCAGGGCGCGGTCCAGGCGGGTGCGCACGTCGCCGACGAGCAGGCCGGCGACAAGGGCAACAAAGAGGAAGAGGAAGACCCTGCCGATGACGAAGCCCGGCGGTGGCGACACCGTGGCGAAGCCGGTAAGCCCTCCGATCACGACGTAGAGCAGCGCGACGACGATCGCGGTGGCGAGCGCGCCAGGCAGCCCGAGCCGGACCGCCGAGGCGATGATCAGAAGGTAGAAGAGCAGCGAGAAATCGGTTGGCGCGCCATAGCCGCCGGAGAAATAGAGGATGCTGGTCGCGACCAGGAGGTCGATACCGGTGGTAAGAAAGCCAAACCAGCGCCCCGGTCTGTAGCCGCGCACGAGAACCACCGACACCACCAGGTTGACCAGGCCCCAGCCGAAAAGGATGGTGTCCACCACCAGGACGGAGGCCTGGGAGTTTCGGTTACCGAAGTGGTTGAGGATGACGGCGGCGGCCAGCACCACCCAGCGGCCGACCACCGTGATCCGTTCGGCGCTGGCCAGGACGGCGACCTGGCTGTCCCGGATCACGTCCGCGTACTCGCGCTGGGGGTCGTCAGGGCCGCTGCGCTGGGTGGGGCGCACGTTCCTGTAACGTCGTCCGCGGCTCTGAGCTTGTTCGTTGGTCGGCGCCGCCAGCGAGCTAGGCGCTGGTTCCACCGCCGGGGCGATCCTCTCTGTCGACTGGCCGGGGTTCCACCGGCTCTCGGGGGACGCGGCCGTCCAGTGCCAGCCGCCGGACAATCGTCGCGACCCGGTCCTCCAGCCGGCGCAGCACTCGGTTGAGGGAAAAGACCAGGATGCCGATGACGAGGAGGCCCACAATGGTCACGAGGTCCAGGAGGCGAATGACGTGGAGCGGACCGATGATGCCTCGCAGGAGATCCGGAAAGACGCTGACGAATAGGAGGCCCAGCCAGATCAAGGTCCAGATCGCGTATTCGTAGGTTCGGAGCTCGTGGCGGCGCAACGCGGTGTAGGTGATGAAGAGCATGAGAAGCGCCACGGCGATAGTGACCAGCTGGATGCCGGTCATCGGCTCACGGCGAGGCGCAGCATGTCGCCAAAGATCTTGACACCGTCGCCGATCGTGGTCCCTTTATACCGATCGTGGTAGACGACATCAATCTCGACCTGGGCGATACGAAGGTGCCCGCGCGCAGCGCGAATGAGCATTTCGGTTTCGACCGAGTAGTCTGCAGCTTGCCAGCGAATGATTGGGTAGGCCGCCGCGCTGAACGCTCGCAGCCCACACTGCGTGTCGCTGATGCCCACACCGGTCAGGAAACGAAACACCGTCGACAGGCCCCAATTGCCGAGCCGCATGGCAGGCGGCATCTGGCCGGTGAGCCGGCGCACCCCAACCGACAGGTCGGCCTGCTGCCGGCGGATCGGATCGAGGAACCTCGGCAGGTCGCGCGCCTCGTGCTGGCCATCGGCGTCCATGACGGCGATGACCTCACAGCCCATGTCCAGGGCGGCGAGACAACCGGTGGTGAGGGCGGCGCCCTTCCCCAGGTTGACGAGATGACGGATCGCAATGGCGCCGTTCGCCCGTACAACCTCCGAGGTTTGGTCCGTCGAGCCATCGTCGATAACGATGACGACGCGGTCCCCAACGCCGTCGACCTGGTGGGGCATGCTCCTCAGGACGGCGGCAATGCGCTGACCCTCATTTCGAGCGGGGATGACGATCCCGAGACGCGGGAGCCGGCGCGGCGCGGCATCACCGGATGACGGCATGGAATCGCCACGTATTATAGGTAGCGCATGACCTTGCGCCAGGCCATGACGCGGGTCGTTGGCCATCCGGTCACATGGCTCGTCGTGCTGGTCCTGGCCTTCTTCTACAAGGAAGCCTTCCTCGGTCGGGTCTTTTCACCCGCCGATCTCCTCTTCGATTTCCAGCCCTGGAATGCGCAACGCCCGGCGGCCTATGTGCACCCATCGAACGCCGTTCGCAGCGATGAGGCCTTCATCTTTTTGCCGCGGCGCGAGCAGATTGCGTCTGATGTCGCGAGGTTCGGGCTCCCGCTCTGGCAGGACCACAACTTCGCGGGCTCACCGAACACGTTTTCCATCAACTTCATCGGTGCCTTCGTGTACCCGCCGATGTGGAGCTACGTCTTCTTCTCGCCGGGCGTCGCCAACACGCTGCTTCACGTCCCGATTCCGCTGCTTGCGGCGCTCTGCATGTACCTGCTGCTCGGCCGCCTGACGAGCCAGCGAAGCGTGCGGCTGCTCGGGGCCATCGCCTGGGGCCTCAACGGCTACTTCATCGTCTGGCTCAGCGCCTTCTTCCTGCCGCTGACGCTGGCCATCCTCCCCCTCGCCCTCTACCTGGCCGCGCGGTTTCTCGACGAACGGCGCCTCGGGGTGGGGATTGCTTACGCGGTCCTCGTCGGCTGGAGCTTCTTTCTCGGTTATCCCCCGGCAAACCTGATCCTCGTGACCTTTCTCGGCATCTATGTCGTCGCCTGGCTGGCAGTTGATCTACCCGGTCGGACGAGGCCGTTCCTGGCGCTGGCGGGGCTGACCGTGATCGGCTTCGGCATCGGCGGCCTGCCGATCGTCACCGGCGTCGTCGAGCTGTCCCAACTCGCACACCGCGGCGGTGGAACCACGCTGCCACTCAAGGACCTACAGACTTTCATCTTCCCCAACATCCTTGGGAACCCGATCGCCGCCGATTGGCGCTTCCCGCAGGGCAATTACTCCGAATACGTCGCGTACTTCGGGTCCATCCCGCTGATCCTGGCCGGCACCGGCAGCCTCTCCCTGATCGCCCGGCGCGACTTCCGCGTGCCCATCCTGTCGGCCGCCCTGGCGACCGGGATCGCCGCGTTCCTCCTCGCTTATCAGCTAGGGCCGGCCGCGCTGGTCGGGCGCCTCCCAGTCGTGGGCGCCGTCTCGCCGGCGCGCTGGCACATCGGCGTGGTCTTCGCCGGCGTGGTGCTCGGCGCCTATGCGCTCGACCTCCTCATCTCAGGTCAGTTGCCGCGGTGGACCTTGCTGACGGCGGGCGGGGTGGTGCTCGCGGCAGCGGCCGTTATCGCGGTGGTGCATCGTCACGACTTCGTCGGGCCAGACCAGTTCCTCAAGCGCGACGAGGTCCTTCGCCTCGTGATTCTCCTCGCAGGCATATCCGTTTGCGCGAGCCTTCTCTGGGTCAGGTCGACCGTCGCCCTGCTGTTGGTGAGCGTGATCGTGGCGGTCGATCTCTTCACCTTCGGTGTTGATTTCAATCCCGCGATCAGTCCCAGGGATTTCTACCCGACGACACCGGCGCTGCGGTACTTACAGGCCCATGCCGGCGGGTACCGGGTGCTGGTCGCGCGAAAGATCGGCCTGTTATGGCCGGGCGATGTCCTGCCGGTGTACGGCATCGACTCGGTGACTGGCTATGACCATTTCCGCGACGCGTCGTACGTGGCGTTGCTTGGCTCCAGTATGTCCGCGGAGGAGAAAGACTTCTGGCAGCGAAGCGGGTATTTGACGCTCGGGCAGGCAGTGAACCTCGATAGCCCCGTGCTGGACCAGCTCAGCGTGAAATACGCGTTTTACCCCGACGAGGCATCCGATTTCTCGCCCCCCGGCTCTGACCACTGGCACACCGTTTACGCGGGCGCCGACGGCCGGATTCTCGAGAATCTCGATGCGCTGCCGCGGCAATTCCTGGTACCGGAAGGTGGGTCACCCGAGCCCATCCAGCACATCGCACAGCGACCGGATCGGGATCAGCTCGATGTCCAGGGACCAGGCCGGTTGGTCTGGTCGAAGCCGAACACCCCGGATTGGAAAGTCACGATCGACGGACGCCCGGCCGACACCGCCAGCTTCGGCGGATATTTCCTTAGCGTGGACCTATCGGCCGGCTCGCACGTCGTCACGCTGGACTATCGTCCGACCGACTATCCGGTCGGCACGGTGATCTCGGTGATCGGTCTCGTCGCCGTCGGTCTCATCGGCCTCACAGGACTGGCCCGCTCTCGCAAATGGTAGGGCCCTGCCCGATCTGTGGCTCGGCGCGGTTCGCGCCGTCCGTTCGCACGCCTCGGCTCGACGTCGTTCGCTGTCGCGTGTGCGGCCACCGTGTCGCGACCCATCTCGCCCAGCCCAGGGCGACCCTCGATTACCACGATCAATACGATCAGGGTGGCTTCCTGGCGTCGCTGGCCTCGACTCGCCAGCGCCAGGCCGCGGTCATCATCAATATGATCCGCGGCCGGGTTCGAGAACCCGAGGCCCTCCTCGACTTTGGGGCCGGCCGGGGTTGGTTTCTCGAGGCGGGCCGTGAGGCCGGTTTGCGACCACTGGCGGGGGCCGACACCTCCGAATTGGCGGTGCGCTCGCTTGCGGAGCGGCAGTTCGCGGCGATCGCCCTATCCCCGATTATCACGGACTACGCCCCAGTGTTCCAAAAGCTGCCCTTTCGACCGCGCGTCCTCACGATGCTCGATGTCGTCGAGCATTTCCCGCCCGACCAGCTCAATGAGGTGCTCGGCAACGTGCTTCGAGGGCTCCGCCCCGAGCTCGAGCTGGTGGTGATCAAGGTGCCGGACGCGGGCGGATTGTTCTATCGTGGCGCGCAACTGCTCGCCCGAGCCGGCATCGCTGGCCCCATCGAGCAGCTGTATCAGGTCGGGACCAACCCGCCGCACTTCAGTTACTTCACCCACCGATCGATGCGACGCCTTCTCGAATCGCTCGGGCTCACCGTCCTCGGCGTACGAGGCGACCGCGATTTCGAGCCTGCATCGCTCGGGCAGCGCGCGAGGGCGCTGGCTGGGATGCCGGCTGTTGGAAGAGTGGCGGGGTCGACCGCGGCGGGCCTCGCCGATCTCACTCGGTGGCACGACGCCGCGATTTATCTCGCGACCTGACGATTGCGGCTTTCCTGATAGCGAGGAAGTTTGCGTCATGGAGCCCCCTCTGTAAGACTCGGTGACGTGGCGGTGCTCAGACGGCTGCTCGCCGCAGCAGCGCTCGGCTGCGTGATCCTCCTCAACGCCCCGGTCGGTTCAGCTGGGATGGCCGCTGCAGCTGCCGTTCCGCAGTGGGCTGACCCCGCGCAGGGCCCGCACGCACGTGACGACGCGCGACACCGGCAGGATCGCCTCGAGCTCACCGCGGCGCCCACGCCCCTCGCCCCGGGGCCGGCGCGGCGGAGTGCAACGGTGGCGACCAACGCGGCCGCTTCGGGGCGTCCGCTGCAACGCGAAGTCTTCGCTTTCGCGCCCTACTGGGCTTTGGGCCAGAACGCGAACTGGAACTACTCGCTCATGAGCACGATCGCCTACTTCGGGCTTGATCTCTACGCCGACGGGACTTTCGTCAAGACCGCGAACAATGGATGGAACGGCTGGAGCAGCACCAATCTGATCAAGACCAGGGATCAGGCCCACCTGGCGGGTGCGCGGCTCGTCCTCGTCATCAAGGCCTTCGACAATGCCACCATCTGTTCGATCACCTCCACCTCCCCCACCTCCAACGCTGCCCAAACGGCGATAACCAGCACGATCGCGGAGATTCAAGCCAAGAACGTCGACGGCGTCAACGTGGACTTCGAGGGTTCCAACACAACCTGTCCCAACGGTCAGATGCTTCAGTCGGAACTCACGAGCTTCATGGGAAAGCTGTCCTCTCAGGTGCATCAGCAGGTGCCCGGCAGCTTCGTGACCATCGATACTTACTCTGGATCCGCCAGCTGGGATAGCGGTGAGTTCAACATCGGCGCCCTCGCCCCGGCTGTGGACGCGATGTTCGACATGGCGTACGACATGGAATCCGCCAACATGCCCGGCGTCGAAGGTGATCCTTGGCGTCCCCTATTACGGTGGCAAGTGGTCGACACTCGACAATCAGCCCTACTCGACCACCACCAGCGGGCGGACAGCCGAGCCCTATTCAACGGTTGGCGGTGACTTCGCCTGCGCCGCGAACAACCCGAACGGCCAGCTCAAACAGGACTGGGACGGCACGGCGTCGACGCCATGGGCCTCATGGCTGAGTCCGGCGACATCGCCGGACCCCACGAACTGTCCCGCATACAACACTTGGCGAGAGCTCTACTACGACAACGCGCAATCGCTCGGCTACAAATACGACCTCGTCAACCGATCCAACCTGCGCGGCACCGGGATGTGGGCGCTTGGTTACGACGGGAATGCGCCCGAGCTCTGGCAGGCGCTGCAGGACAAGTTCGTCTCCTGGAGCAGATGGGAGTCGCTGGGAGGATCGCTTGCATCAGGGCCGAGCGTCGCATCCTGGGCCTCCGGCCGCCTCGATGTCTTCGCTCGCGGCAACGACGGCTCGCTCATCCATAAGTGGTATGACGGCAGCAACTGGCTGGGCTGGGAGTCGCTCGGCGGCCACCTGACCTCTGACCCGTCGGCGGTCTCCTGGGCGAGCGGACGCCTGGATGTGTTTGCGCGAGGACCGGCGGGCGACCTCATCCATAAGTGGTATGGCGCCGGTGGATGGAGCGGCTGGGAATCGCTGGGCGGGGTCATGGTGGATGGACCGGGCGTCACGTCCTGGGCCGCCGGCCGGTTGGACGTCTTCGTCCGTGGGGGCGACAACGCGCTCTGGCATCGCTGGTACGACGCGGGCTGGTCCGCCTGGGAAAGGCTGGGCGGCATCTTGACCTCGGGTCCGGCCGCGGCGTCGATGAGCGCCGGGCGAATCGACGTCGTCGCTCGCGGCGGAGATCGCGCGCTCTGGCACCGCTGGTACGACGTGGGCGGATGGGCGAAGTGGGAGTCGCTCGCGGGCATCCTGGCATCGGGCCCCGCCGCGGCCTCCTGGGGCACCGGCCGCCTCGACGTCTTCATGCGCGGGACCGATAACGCCGTTTGGCACGATACCTACACTGCCACGACGACGACATGGAGCTGGGAATACCTCGGAGGGTCACTCACGTCTGGACCCGGAGCCGTATCGTGGGGAGTCGGTCGCATCGACGTCTTCGGTCGGGGACCCGACATGACGCTCTGGCACAAGTGGTACCAGTCGGGCTAGGGTAACTAGGCGCACCTGTGCGACGTTTTACCGGTCGTGAGGTGGCCATCGCGTCGAATCCTCGTCCAGGTGGCCGGTACCCTTCTGCTCGTTCTCATAGCGGCGACGGCAATCTTGGTCAGGACCTACGGGACGCGGCCAACCCCAGCCTCATCGCCCATATCCCCGTCGCCAAGCACGACGCCGAGTGCCACCGCTACGGAGAGCACGGCCAGCCCGACGCCAACGGCGACGTCATCGACGACCCCCTCCGCCGGTGACCTATCCGCCTCGGCAACGCCGTCACCGACCCCCGCGCCCACTCTTCCCGCCGGCTGGGTCCCGCACGCGACGGACATGGCCATTGCCTACGACGAGGCGCACGGGTACGTACTTTTGCTAACCCTCGAGCTCGTCCCGCCCCCGCCCGGGAGCGCAGACTATGTCGAGCGTGCGGTGAGCGCCACCTGGAAGTGGGACGGCTCCCGCTGGGCGCTGCTGCATCCCGCCGTCAGCCCACCCAACATGGGTGGGCCTACGGTCACATTCAGCAACATGGTCTACGATGCCGCGCTCCATGAGGTGGTCGTCATGGCGAGAACTGGAACGACCTCCAGCAACCAGACGCTAACCACATGGACCTGGGATGGAGTCACCTGGAAGGACCTCCAGATGACGCCGATGCCGTCGCCCGACGCCGCCGACAACTATCTTGCCTTCGGATAGAGCACATTCGCAGCTCGTGCTGCTGCAGACTACGGCGTACGCAGGGACGACCCAGACGTGGACGGGCCAGGGAACCACCTGGACCCGCCGGACTCCCGTCACCCAACCGACCGGACCGCCGATCGGCGGAGGAATCGCCTACGACCCACGCAGCGCAATCGTTCTGGTGTTCGGCGGGGTCAACGGGATGGGGGCGTCGAACGTCAACGAGACCTGGAGCTGGGACGGCACGAACTGGACACATCTCCAGCCGGCGGTCCGGCCCGCGGGCGGAAGTGCCACGCTGGCCTATGACGCTTCCAACCAGCAGATGGTGCTCTTCGAGGCCGCCCTCGTGCCGGGAAGATTTGATACGACAACAACGTCGACGTGGACGTGGGACGGCACGAACTGGACCTCGGTTCCCGCAGGTGGCGGTCCGGTCTTCGGCGCTCACCTGGCATACGACCCGGCCCGCCGTGAGCTCATCATGATCGGCGACCCCGGCTACACGGTGGATGTGACACAGACCTGGATCTACGCCGGCGGTCAGTGGCGGCGGGCTTGACAGCCGCGCCCCAACGCGTGTAGCTTCACGCTGGCGAAAGGTAGGTCGGCGTTCATGGTCGGTCGCAAGGCCGGCTGAGTCCTGCAAGTGGACTCGAGGGAGGCGTGTTGAGTTCACCCACGAATCTGCGTTCCTGGGCGCCCACTCGACGGCTTTCGGCGGGCGCCATAACTTCGTTCGCGGCGATGAGCCTCGCGATTGGCTCGGTCAGCGCGGTGGCTGCGCCGCAAGCCGCCGGCGGCAGTCGAGCACTGTCCGCCGAGCGACTCTCCCTCCGGCCGGCACCAAAAGCAATACCGCAAAACGGCCGCGCCCCGCAGATCGCCCCCCGGGTGGCGCCCGCGTGCAACGACCAGTGGAACATCGTCACCAGCGCGAATGCGGGAACCAACGCCAACAACGAGTTCAACTCCATCTCGGCCATCTCCTCCACCGATGCGTGGGCCGTTGGAGACTTTGAGACCGGCACCTCACCGAACTTCCTTCGCCAGCCCCAGGCACAGCACTGGGACGGCTCCAGCTGGACACTTCCGGCCGCGCAGCCGGCGATCGTCGGAAGCGGCGACAACTTGCTCCTCTCGGTGACGGCCGTTACGACCACCAACGTCTGGGCCGTTGGCTTCTCCAGGGCCGACAACAGCACGGCCCCGCGCCAGGTTTTGATCGAGCATTACGATGGCGCAACCTGGACGGCCATCGCCAACACCACGGCGAACAATCCCGCCGGGACGAGCAACGCGCTCTTCGGCGTCAAGTTCCTCAGCGCCACTGACGTCTGGGCAGTGGGCGAGGCGAAAACCGATCAGACCAATGCGACGGCGCTCATCGAGCATTACGACGGGACGACCTGGGCAACGCAGACGCCCGCGGCGGCAAGTGCCTTCAATCTGCTCGCGGACCCGCTACCCCTGGCCGCGAACGATGTGTGGGCGGTCGGACTGCAGCAAGCGAACGGTGGTGCCGTGCAGACGCTGGTCGAGCACTACAACGGAACCACGTGGTCGGCCGTCTCCGCGCAGAACCCGAACGCGAATGGGCAGTTCTTCAGCGACGTCGCCGGCGTGGCCGGCGATCTCTGGGCCGTTGGTGGGCAAGCCAATACGGCTACCACCGACAACACGCTGGTCGAGCACTACAACGGCACCAGCTGGTCGATCGTCGCCAGCCCAACGCCCGACCTTAGCGCCAACCTCAACGGCGTGCGGTATGCGGCCGCGAACGACGTCTGGGCGGTGGGGGCCGCGGCGTACACGAGCCCGTCGACGGCCAGCGAGCTCGATCACACGGTGATCGAACACTGGGACGGCAACACATGGCGGCAGGTGGCCAGCCCCAATCCGACGAATCACCAGAGTCTGTTCGATGTCGCCATCGCGACACCGAGTACGCTCCTTGCGGTCGGCTTCGCGCAGGACGCGATCAACGGCGCCGCATCCACGACCCTGGCTGCGGACCTGTGTGAGCCAACGCCTATCGTGAGCAGCTTGAACCCCGATCACGGGACCTCGGCAGGAGGAACCGTGGTGAAGATCATGGGAAGCGGACTCGCCTTCCCGCGATCGGTGATGTTTGGCACCGTTCCCGCCCCGAGCTTCAGCGCGAACTCCGACTCGCAAATCACGGCTGTCGCGCCGGCGGGCACCGTCGGGTCGCAAGTCAACGTCACGGTGATGAGCATGGGCGGGACATCGGCAGTGGCCGCCGGCAACCAGTACCTGTACTTCGGGCCCGGCCCATGGGAGCTCGCCGGTGGCGTGCTCGCCTTTGGACCGGCAGCGTCCACCTGGGGCAGCGGGCGGCTCGACGCCTTCGTCACGGGGACCGATGGGATTGTCTACCACCGGTACTTCATCGCGACAAGCCTCGGGAGCTGGGCCTGGGAAGCGCTTCCTGGTGAAGGGTCGCTGTCAGAGGCCTCCTCGATTTCAACCGCCAGCGGATCGATCGACGTGTTCATCCATGGTGCCGACAACGCGCTCTGGCGGCGCAACTTCAGCGCCGGAGCCTGGAGCGCCAGCTGGGAGCGGGTCGGCGGCAAAATCGTGGGAGCACCCGCGGCCATCTCGCTGGGATCCGGCAACATCGCCGTCTTCGTGCAAGGGGCCGACAACCACCTGTGGATCGCGAGCTTGAGCGGGACGACCTGGACCTGGATCAACGTGGGTGGCGTGCTAGGTTCCGGACCCGCGGCGGTCAGCATCGCCCCGACCAGTGGTGATGCCTTCGTCAGGGGAACCGACGGCGCCCTATGGCACTGGTCTTCCGTTGGAGGCGCAACTGGCACCTGGACGCTCGCGGGCGGACGGCTCATTGGGAAACCCGCGGCTACTGTGGGACGCGGCTTGCTCGACGTCGTTGTCGAGGGCACCGATACCGCGTTGTGGCACTGGTCGAATCCCAGCGCCGGCTCGATCTGGGAGCTCGTCGGCGGCCGTCTGGCGGCGCCACCGGCAGCCGTCAGTTGGGGCGTCAGCCGACTGGACGCCTTTGTCGAGGGCACGGACACCGCCCTCTATCACGCCTGGTCGACGACGGCCGCGGGAAATCCCGGGGTGTGGTCATGGGAGGGCCTTGGCGGCAAGATCTCGGGCACGCCGGCAGCC
>WNGG01008753.1_pt1 | contig 11120 bp, 13 predicted proteins | sample 5400661 | NCBI WGS metagenome assembly WNGG01 (sample SAMN13153372, study PRJNA577476) | soil metagenome | isolation source: 100 cm soil or saprolite under Garry oak tree replicate 1 | place: USA:California | collected 2016-06-15 | reverse complement strand
GACGACCGGGACCGCTTTCGCAAAGCCAAGAAATTCAGCTATACCGATGAGCAGTTGACCGCTGGCACCCTCTACCGCTACCGGGTGCAGGCATTTACACTGGACGGTTATTATAGTAGCCCCTCAAACACCGTGGAGCTGGTTTGGAAGGGAGGCCCATAACCGATGCATCATTTTCAGTATCGCCAGGGCGAACTCTGCGCTGAGGAGGTGCCGGTCGCGCGCATCGTCGAGCAGGTCGGTACCCCCGTCTATCTCTACAGTTTAGCTACCCTACGTCGGCACTACCGCGTCTTTGACGAGGCGTTCGCCCGTATCAAGCACCTGGTCTGCTTCTCGATTAAGGCGAACTCGAATCTAGCGGTGTTGCGGACCTTCGTGTGTGAGGGGAGCGGGTTTGACGTGGTATCGGGTGGAGAGTTGTTCCGCGCCCTGAAAGCAGGCGCCGACCCGCGCAAGGTCGTCTTCTCCGGGGTGGGCAAGAGTCGGGAAGAGATCGCCTATGCGCTGGCGCAGAACATCCTTATGTTCAACGTGGAGTCCGCGCAAGAGCTCGACACGATCAATGCCGTGGCCGCGAACCTGGGCAAGAAAGCGCCGGTCAGCCTGCGGGTCAACCCGGACGTGGACCCCAAGACCCATCCGTACATCTCCACCGGCATGAAGAAGAGCAAGTTCGGCATCGACATCAAGCGGTCGCTCGATGAGTACGAGCGGGCGCGGGCCTTGCCCAACGTCAACGTGATCGGCGTGGACTGCCACATCGGGTCGCAACTGACTATGACCTCGCCCTTCATCGATGCTCTGGCACGGGTGAAGGAGTTGATCTTCCGCCTGCGCGAGCGCGGCTTTGTGATCAATTATCTCGACTTCGGCGGCGGCCTGGGAATCACCTATAATGACGAAAACCCTCCCGAGCCCAAAGAATACGCCGGCTCATTAATAGAAATGATGGGTGCCCTGGCCACCCCGAGTACAGGCGCGGCGACGCCTGACACCGACCTCACTCTCGTGCTCGAACCCGGCCGGGTCATCGTCGGCAACGCCGGTATCCTGGTGACGCGGGTGCTCTACCTCAAGAACAACGGCGAAAAGAACTTCGTCGTGGTGGATAGCGGGATGAACGACCTGATCCGCCCGGCCCTCTATGGCTCGTACCAGGGCATCCAGCCAGTCAGGCAGACGACCGAGAAAACCTTCGTCGCCGACGTGGTCGGCCCGGTGTGTGAGAGCGGTGACTTCTTTGCTAAGGATCGTGAGGTGACCGCGTTCGCGCCCGGCGAGCTGATGGCGGTGATGAGCGCTGGCGCCTACGGTTTTGTCATGGCCTCGAACTACAACACCCGCCCACGTCCAGCCGAGGTGCTGGTTGACGGGGCTGACTTCTTCGTGGTACGCGAGCGGGAGACGCTGGAGGATTTAATTCGTGGGGAACGGATTCCAGCAATGCTACAAAGGACTGAGCAATGAGTCATTGAATCATTGAGTCATTGAGTCATTGGTGCTACTCAGTCCTCAGGACTCTCGTATGAAGCTCCCATTCACCAAAATGCATGGTACCAGCAACGACTACATCTACGTGAACGCCTTCACCACCAAGGTACCCAACCCGGCTGTGGTAGCGCAGAAAGTTAGTGACCGCCGTACCGGCATCGGCGGGGACGGGCTGATCCTCATCTGCCCCTCTGATACTGCTCATGCGCGCATGGAGATGTACAACGCCGACGGCAGCCGTGGTGAGATGTGTGGCAACGGCATTCGTTGCGTGGGCAAATACTTGTACGACCGTGGCCTGGCGCGGGCGAACCCGCTCAGGGTGGATACCGATGCCGGTGTGAAAACCCTCTTCCTGGAGCTGCAGAACGATAAGGTCTCTCACGTCACGGTAGACATGGGCGAACCGATTCTTGAGGGCCCGCGCATTCCCGTGGCCGCGGCCGGCCAGGTTATCGACCAGCCGTTAGCAATAAACGGAGAATCGTACCGTGTGACCTGTGTGTCGATGGGGAACCCTCACTGTGTGACTTTTGTGCATGCGGTCGAGCCGCTGGAGTTAGAGAAGCTCGGTCCCCGCTTTGAACACCATTATTTTTTCCCCAGGCGGGTCAACACCGAGTTCATTCAGATGATCAGTCCCACCGAGCTGAGGATGCGTGTCTGGGAGCGCGGCTCCGGGGAGACCTGGGCCTGCGGCACCGGCGCCTGCGCCGCAGCGGTAGCCGCAGTGTTGAACCATAAGGCCGGGCGCCGCGTCACTGTACATTTGCGTGGCGGGGATCTAGAGATCGAGTGGCGAGCGGAGGATAATCATGTCTACCTGACCGGCCCTGCGCAAGAGGTATTTGAGGGGACGATCGAAATTTAAAACGTAAAGCGTAAAGAGGAATGAAGACCAAAACGTAAAACGTAAAAAGTAATGAGTAGTTCTTTCAGCTTCCTCTTACGTTTTACGCTTTACGTTTTAGCTTTCACGTTTTACGTCCTGACCGGAGGAGGTGGTTATGTTTGCAGGTTCCTTTGTCGCGCTGATCACGCCGTTCAAGAACGGCAAGGTTGACGAGAAGCGGCTCGCTGAGCTCATCGAGTGGCAGATTCGGAGTGGGACCCACGGGATCTTTCCCTGTGGCACCACCGGGGAGTCAGCCACGCTCTCGCACGAAGAACACACGCAGGTGGTCAAACTGGTTGTGGACATCGTGAAGAAGCGGGTCCCGGTGGTTGCCGGCAGCGGTTCGAACTCGACGGCCGAGGCGATTCGCCTCACCCGTGAGGCGCAAGAGGTGGGTGCAGATGGTGTAGTCATGATCTCGCCTTATTACAACCGGCCGACCCAAGAAGGGATCTATCAGCACTACCGGGCGGTCGCTCAAGCGGTGCCTGGGTTTCCCATCGTCTTCTACAATATCCCTGGCCGTACCGGCTCGAACATCGAGCCCTCCACCATGGCACGCCTGGCGGAGATCGACAACATTGTTGGCGTCAAGGAGGCTGCTGGCTCGATCGACCAAGTGCTCAACATCATAACCGCCTGCGGTGATAAACTGGCCATTTTCTCGGGCGAGGACTCGCTGACCTTCTCGATGATGTCGTTGGGCGGCAAAGGGGTGCTGAGCACGGTGGCAAACGTCGCCCCGCGAGAAATGGCTGACTTGGCAAATGCCGGTCTGGCGAAGCAGTGGGACAGGGCGGCCCAGATGCAGCTTAAGCTCATCCCCCTGATCCGGGCGCTGTTTCTGGAGACCAACCCAATCCCAGCAAAGACCGCGCTGGCGCTGATGGGGAAGTGTGAGCTAGAGCTCCGCCTGCCTCTGGTGCCGATGGCCGAGGCAAACCTGGCGAAGCTGAAGACAGTGCTCAAAGAATACGGGTTTATTCGCTAGCGGGGCCGCCGCGTCTTAGCTCCTTCCCCCCTTGCGGGGGAAGGCTGGGATGGGGGAATGCGGTACAACCAGAGTCGGAGTGTTCAAGAACAATAGCACGGTACAAGTTTCGTGGCCGCTTTGATCCCCCTCCTTAATCCTCCCCTGCCAGGGGGAGGGAAATGGGGGAGCTGAGGGTAAGATCATGCCAACCAACATCGTCGTCTGTGGTGCGGCTGGGCGTATGGGAAAACTGCTGGTGAGTCTCGCGCAAGACCATCCCGAAACCCGCCTAGTTGGTGCAGTCGAGGCGCCGCGCCACCCGGCAATCGGGAAAGACGCCGGCGAAGTCGCGAGCCTTGGCAGAATCGGGGTGACGGTCACGGATGACTATAGCGCAGTGGCTGCGCCCAATAACGTGACTCTCGACTTCACCGTGGCTGAGGCTGCTTTGGAGCATCTGCGCACCGCCGTTACCCGGGGAGCGGCTATTGTCATTGGCACGACCGGTTTTTCTGCCGAGCAGCGTGCCGAGGCAGAAAAGATTGCCCCGAAAACCCGCGCTCTGATCGCGCCTAACATGAGCGTTGGCGTCAACGTGCTCCTGAAAGTGGTGGCCGATGTGGCCCGGATTCTCCAGGACGGTTTCGACCCGGAGATCATCGAGATCCACCACCGCTTCAAAGTCGATGCGCCCAGCGGCACCGCGCTGGCATTGGGGAAAGCTATAGCTGAAGCTCAAGGGAGAGACCTCGAAAAGCAGGGACGCTTTGGCCGCCACGGCATTACCGGCCAGCGCACGAACGACGAGATCGGCATCATGGCCTTGCGCGGCGGGGATGCGGTCGGCGATCATACCGTCATCTTCGCCGGCTTTGCCGAGCGCCTGGAACTGACCCACCGTGCCCAGAGCCGCGAGTGCCTGGCCCGTGGGGCGCTCAGGGCCGCGTTGTGGCTTCCCAACCAGCCCCCGGGGCTCTACTCGATAAAGGACGTGTTGGGCTTGTAGCTTAGAGCGGTTTGCAGTTGCCTGTGTCCTTTGAGTAGGGGCGATCCTTGTGATCGCCCTTGGGGGATGAGGGCAGGGCGAATACAAGATTCGCCCCTACTAGGAAACCGAGGATACATCCGAGTGAAAATTGCTATAAGTTGAAGCCGCTCTTCACTCGTTGAGGGGGTTTCTTTCAACTCCTCATCCTTCTTCTTGAAAGAACCGAACCGTGCGCAGGTCCTTCTTTTTGCTTGGTGTTCTCCTCCTTTTCTGCTCGCTTCCGCCACAAGTCCGCAGCCAGGGGGAATACGAGGTGGAGGAGGAGAAACCGTTCTGGCTGAGGGGGCTGCTCGACGCGCGGGTTGCACAAGGGGGGAGGGCGCCGAGCTGGATGGATAGAGGACCGGGGAAAACTCGCTATGGAGGGCGGTCAACGCCCCAGGGGTTTGACCGGGTGACCCGGCTTGCCCTGTCTCAGCTCGCTCTGGAAGTGGGAGGGACTCTGCCCTGGGGGATCACGCCTCGTGCACAGGTGAACTTGGAGACCGCGGCTGCTGATGACGAGGACCGGCCGCTTTTGATTGAAGCCTATCTGCGCAAAGAGTGGGGGCAGTGGGAAGGCGGCTGGGGACTGCAGGCCGGGGTAATGAACGTCCCGTTTTCCCTGGAGCATACTGGGCCAGCCTGGACCCCGCAGTACACGCTCACCCCGTCGGCGCTGAACTCCTGGCTCTGGGAGGAGGTGCGGTTAGTGGGAATGGAGGGGGAATGGTGGCGGGTCACGCACAAGGGAGTGCGTCTGGGCCTGCTTGCCGGGGCAGGGTTCGGGCCGGATCAGTTGGGCCGGCTGCTGGCATTGCGCGGTTGGGTGCTCAGCGATTATCTGAGCGGAGTCAACGGTGACCTGCCTCTCCCTGCGCACAGGGTGCGGACGTCTGTCTTTGACGAGCGCGATCACCACCCCTCAGTCTATACCTGCTTGACCCTCAGCGATCAGCAGGACAGAGGAGAGCTGCGGCTCGGATACTTTGACAACTTGGGCGACCAGGGAACCAAGGGCGTATGGGAGACCCGCTTCGGCACAATCGGCGCTCTTCTCCATCCGCTCGCGAGAATGGATCTCCTCTTACAGTACCTGCAGGGCGAGATTCATACGCGCAGCGTTGCTGGCGACAGTGGGTTGAGCGCGTTCTATGCCCTACTGTCTTATCACTACCGAGGTCATCGCTTCAGCGCCCGCTATGACGTCTTCCGCGTGCACGATCTGGACGGCGCCCCCCCTGTGACTCGCGAGCGTGGCGACGGCGTAACCCTGGCCTACCTCTTCGAGTTTGGCCTCCACCACCGGGTCGGCTTTGAGTATATCTTTCTCCACAGCCGTCGTCCGGCCCGCTTGCGCTCAGACCCGCCCGACGATGGCTGGCAACTGAGCTACCGCTTCCGCTACTGACGGGAGAGCGCAGCAACAGTGAAGCGCACAAAGCGCGTTGCTCTTTTGCTCCTCGTTGGGTTGATGGCAGCCCCGCTCTTCGTTTCCGCCGCCGCGGGAGCCGAGATCAGGGGCCGCGTGGTAGGACAGAATGGAGAGGGAATCGCCCAGGCGGTCGTTTTTGTGCAGACCCCGCCTGCGGGGAAGGCGCTCCCGGCGGGCACGCGCGCAGCCGTTATGGATCAGGTGCACAAGCAGTTTGTCCCTCCCCTCCTGCCTGTTGTGGTGGGCACAGAAGTGCACTTTCCCAACCACGACCAGATCCACCACCACGTCTATTCCTTCTCGCGCACCAAGAGTTTTGAGATCCCCCTCTATAAAGGCGAGGAGGCTCCACCGGTGCTCTTTGAGAAGGCGGGGGTGGTCAAAGTGGGCTGTAACATCCATGACTGGATGTCAGGCGTCATCCTCATTCTTCCCACTCCGTATTATGTCACGACGGATGACGCTGGAGGATTTGTCCTGCGGGATCTCCCTCCCGGGACCTACTCCCTTGCCTGCTGGCACGAGCTGAGCCAGACCAAGGTGGAAGACACCGTGCAGACCGTGCAGGTCAGCGGTGACACACCCGAGGTGACGTTTACCCTTTCTCTTACATCCGCTCATGCTCATCCGCCTGTCTACGGGGTGCGGGGGTACCGATGAGGTGGTGGGCACACAGTCGGTTGCGTACCAAGATCTTTCTCGCCTTTTCCGCCTTGATCCTTGCCCTGCTCCTTTTGACCCTGGGGTTTGTTCAGCTTGCGGTGAGCCGGCAAGTGCAGAGCACGCTGAAAGAGGAGCTGTTGACGACTGGCCATGTCTTTCAGGGACTGGTGACGGAGAGGGGAACGCGGTTGCTGACTAATACGATCCTGTTGGCCGGAGACTTTGCCTTAAAGCGGGCGATTGCTACCTATGATCCGTCTACCCTCGCATCTGTAGCACTCAACTATCAAGGGCGCGTTGGGGTTGACCTCTTGTGGATTGCCGACGAGGCAGGGGTGCTCCTGGCGGATTCACGTGGCAGACAGCAAAGTGGCAAAGAGCTCGCAACTTTTTCCCCGGTGGCGGAAGCCCTCACCTCAGGAGAAGCGTCCGCCACCATTGCGGAGATCGAGGGCATCCTCTTTCAGCTCGTTGCCGTCCCCGTTCTCGGCCCCGATGTCATTGGCTTTCTCCTGTTAGGCAAAGCAATTGATGACCCCGTTGCTCAGCAGCTTCAGGAAGATACCGGCTCCCACATCTCCTTCCTGGGGGTTGACGACACCCTTGCCCAGCAGCTTCAGAAAGGTACCGGCTCCCACGTCTCCTTACTCACGCACGGGAAACTCTTTGCCTCCTCCTGGTCACAGAGAGAGAGGGAGGTCCTTTTTCTCCGGGGGCAAGTCATACCTGAGTTGTTGCAGCGGGCCCAAGGGGAAACGTTTTTGCTCATGCTTGCCAGGGAACGCTTCCTCTCTATTTTGGTTCCCATCAGTTCCCACCTCTCTCTTCCCCTCTATGCCCTGGTACAGCGCTCCTATGATGAGGCCCTCGCTCCCCTCTATGCGCTGCGGCGGCGTATGGCCGGGATTGGCGTGGGGGCGCTGGTCGTAGCGCTTTTCCTTGGTGTCGGTCTTGCCAGAGGGATCACCTCACCTGTCCAGACCTTGGTCGTAAGCATGCAGGAGATTCTCAGGGGAAACTTACGCCACCGCATACGCGTCAACCGAGCGGATGAAATCGGCTTTCTTGCGCACTCGTTTAACGAGATGGCAGGAGGACTGGAGGAGAGAGAGCAGATCAAGGATACGTTCGGCCGCTTCGTCTCGCGAGGGGTGGCAGAAGCGGTCCTGAGCGGGCGCGTGCCTTTGGCGGGCGAGCGACGGGAGGTCAGCATTCTCTTCCAGGACATCCGTGGCTTTACCACTATCAGTGAGAAGACGGATCCCGAGGCGCTGGTCCGTCTGCTCAACCAGTTCTTCACAGAAATGGTAGCGGCGGTGGAAGCTGAGGGCGGTGTGGTCAAGCAGTTTACCGGCGATGGAGTCATGGCCCTCTTCGGCGCGCCGGTCGCGCACCCGGACGACCCGGAGCGGGCGGTGCGGGCCGCCCTGGGTATGGTCAGCCGGCTCGCCGGGCTCAACCTCCGCTTGCGCTCCCAGGGCGTGCCTGCGCTGCACATCGGGGTGGGCATTCATACTGGCGAGGTGGTAGCCGGGCGGATTGGTCCGGACGAACGCGTCGAGTATGCGGTGGTGGGTGATCCGGTTAACCTCGCCAGTCGCATCGAGGGCCTCACGAAGGAGCTGCAGGCGACTATCCTTGTTTCCACAGAGACCGCAGCCCGGCTGGGGCCGGGCTTCACACTTGGTCGCGCAGCGGTACTCCCGGTCAAGGGCAAGGAGCAGCCTGTGGAGGTGGTAGAGGTGCTGAGCTATGGACCGACCGCTGATTTTCGCAGTGGGACAGATCCATAATCGCTATGCGGACAATCCGCAATCTACAATCGACAATCCCCAATCGTATCAGCTCCACTGCCCGCGCCGGGTGGGAAACGCGAGCGCCTCGGCGAGCCGACGCCGGAACTCGGCGCGGGGGATCTCGTAGGCCCCAAGGCGGAGGAGGTGCGGGTTGGTAATCTGGCAGTCGATCAGCGTGAACTGCCACTCCGCCAGTCGCTGGGCCAGGGTGGCAAAGGCCACCTTGGACGCATTGGAGGCGCGCTTGAACATCGACTCGCCAAAAAACGCCCGTCCCAGACTAACCCCGTAGATCCCTCCGACCAGGTGTCCCTCCTGCCACGCTTCGGCAGAATGGGCGAATCCGGCTGCGTGCAGGGCGCAATAGGCGTCAATCATCTCTGGTGTGAGCCAGGTCTGCTGGCGTTGGGCGAAGCGGGTCTCGGCGCAGGCGTGAATGACCTGGGCGAACGCCTGATCGAAGGTCACAGTAAAACGTGCTTGCCGGAGGAGGCGCCACAGACTGCGGGAAACATGGAAGCGCGTCGGTTCCATGATGCAGCGTTGTGGCGGACTCCACCACAGGATCGGAGTGCCCGGCCCGTACCAAGGGAAAATCCCCCGGCGATAGGCCAACAGCAACCGCTCCACACGCAGGTCTCCTCCCACCGCCAGAATCCCTTCAGGGTTCGCCCAGTCTGGGTTAGGGAAGAGGAGGTCTGCGGTCAGTTGATAAATCGGCAACTTGGTATCACCCCTGCGGTTTGTCCTCTTTCGCCTTAAGTTCCGTTTCGTGCTCCGCGATGAAGGCGCGAATGTCATCGGCCATATCCAACAGCTTCCGCCACTGTTCCTTGTACAGGGTGATGGGAAAGCGGCCCAGCCCGTAGACTGACACGCCACCTTTCTCACTGACCTTCAGTGAGGCCCCCTTGGCCGCCCTCGCTTTCAATGCCGCGTTTTCCGCTTTGAGCCGTGCCAATTCTGCCTGCAACGCTTCTTCTGCCATGTGTACCTCCTGATATGTGTGCAGCCGTCAGCCCCTTCCGGCTTATGGCATATAGCGTATGGCATATAGCGTATGGCTTATAGCAAGAACTATATGCCAGAGAGCGAACGCAGTGAGCGAGCCATATGCTCTACACCAATAGCTGAAGGCCGATAGCTGATTGCTCAATGCTGCTTTCATGTCACAGCGCTGGGGCTTGGGTCACTGCGTGGGCCGCTTCGGCAAGCAGGACCGCGCGCTGGTTGAAATCCTGCAGACGCTCGTCTTGCAACTGGCCATTCTGGTAGAGCACGAAGAGCTGCATCACCACAATGGCCGTCTTCCACAGCGCGAACGTCTGGTAAAAAGAGATGGCGTTTACGTCCCGCCCGCTGCGCTCGGCGTAGCGCTGGGCGAGCTCGGCGCGGGTGTAAAACCCGGGCAGGGTGGTCGGTGCCTGGGCCAAGGCTTGCCGCCCGGGCGTATCATCGGCCTGGGTCCAGTAATTGAGGAGCAGGCCCAGATCGACCAGCGGGTCGCCGAGCGTACACTGGTCCCAGTCGAAGAGAGCAACGATGCGAGCGATATCTGCTGGATCGACCAGCAGGTTGTCGAGTTTGTAGTCATTGTGGAGGAGGGTCGGTGCCTGAGAGCGGGGCAGATGCGCTAACAACCACCGGCTGAGTTCGTCGAGCAACGCAATGTCCACAACCTTGGCGCGTTCCCACCGCTTGATCCAGCTGTTGACCTGACGTTCCAGGAAACCCTCGGGTTTGCCCAGCGTTTCCAGCCCTACGGCTTTATAATCTATCGCATGCAGAGCCGCGAGGGTATCAATCATGGCCTCGCTCAGGCGCCGGTACAGATCCGGTCGATCTCGATACTGGGGCGGCATCTCTTTGCGGATCGCCAAGCCGCGCCGGCGTTCCATGACGAAGAACGGAGCGCCGAGCACACTGGCGTCCTCGCAAAAGAGGAAGGGGCGGGGAGCCGGTGGGAACACCGGCCAGAGGGCGGACAGGGCACGAAACTCCCGCGCCATATCATAGGCGCCCGGCGCCACTGGACCGCTCGGCGGCCGGCGTAAGACGTATTCCTGGGTACCAAAGCGCAGCAGATAGGTCAGGTTGGCATGCCCGCCGGCAAACTGCACGACCTCGAGAGGGCCGTCAGTATTGGGCAGACGGGGGCGCAGAAAGCGGTCAACCACCGCGAGATCCAAGGCTGCCTCCGGGCGAACCCGCACCGTCTCAGGTTCTATCCAGCCTGGAGGAGTGTGGGTCATCATGCGTTCCTCCTTATCGGACCTGCGCCCTGTTATATCACGCTGGTCCTTGCAAAATAATGGCGTCGCGAGTAAGTATCCCCCAGTCCCGCGAGTGCGCTCATTCCGCTGCTTCAGCCTGTTTCGCCTCAGCCTGTTTAACGGAGACTTCCAGACCAATACCCTTATAGCAGGGGGCATGAGCTATCAGACCCAAAGGGGGGTAGCAACTGACAACCTCCCGTGCCAGGGGTAAGGCGTACCTTTCGATAGTAGCCCCGACCGTACACCCAGGCAGGCTTGATATGAGCAATATCCGGTTGAATAAAACAAGGGGTTCCTATGCCTTAATCGTTGCTACGTTCCTCCCCCTGTTTGTTCTCGGTGTCTCGGTGACGGTTGCGTCCCCACAAGAGTACTCCCTCCCCATCCCTGAGGGGGTGCTGCCGCCACTGATTCCGAACGACAATCCGATCACGCAAGCGAAGGTCGAGCAAAAAGCTGATTGAACGTGAGGAGCGCCGCAAACAACTGTTCCAGACGCTGCACAACTGCGATCGGCGTACCTTCCTCAAGCTCTCTGGCAAGTTCGCGGCCATGGCTGCG